>ERZ1034952.1000-NODE-1000-length-24608-cov-5.532236_pt1 | contig 24608 bp, 20 predicted proteins | sample MGYA00520625_ERZ1034952 | MGnify/ENA primary metagenome ERZ1034952 (study PRJEB33766, sample SAMN09781773) | gut metagenome | biome: gut microbiome | host: Homo sapiens | place: Madagascar | study: EMG produced TPA metagenomics assembly of the PRJNA485056 data... | reverse complement strand
GAACCTGCATCTTGCAGGTTCTTTCGTGCGTCGCTGCTTTGCTCGGGTTTTATTACTAACGAATTTAGTCGGCAAAGAGTCACCTCGCTGCCTCACCCTCTCCGCTGATCGAGCGCAGCCGATGCGGGTTTTGTCGGGAAGGTGCGCAGGTGACGAACGATGAATTCCTTCGTCAAACTTATTCCCAGTCAGCGCCGATCACCACAAGGAAATCGGTCTTGAATGAATAGGTGCCGCCTGTGTTCTTCTTGAGCTGACCAACCCCGAGCGCATCTGCAATTGCCTGCGCTTGAGCCTTATCAGATTCGTCGTTATAGATGATGAGCGTTTTCTTGTACTTGGAATCGTCTGCATTGCCGGTATCGGTTATAGCACCCTTATCTGAAAGCTTTTTAGCAGCTTCTGCGGCAACGCCATTTATACCCGCGCCATTACGAACTGCAATTTCAACGCCCGAAAGGCTTGAGCTTGATGCATTGGAGCCATTCGTTACAGATGCGTTCTTGCCACCGTCACCAATGACGGCGAGCGTAACACCGGTATTAGGGTCAACCAAGCCTTCTTCCGTAGGTGGAAGACCTGCATCAACGCGCTTCATCATCTCGCGCCAAGGCTCTTCATCAAGAACAGCCCACCAAATGTCGTTTTCATACAGTGGCGTAGTGGGCTCCATAGCCGAATAGATATCTTCATCAACGTTGATATCTTTGAAGGTGTTCGCAAAACCAAGGATACTCGAGACCGAGAAGTCGGTGGTGATGTAGTTGGCAAGCGTGTTGACCGTGTTAGTCATGGTTGCCACGTCGGAAGACATGATCTTCTTCAAGATAGCCGAGATGACCATGCGCTGGTTCGCTGCACGCATGAGATCGCCATCACCGTACTTATCATAGGCGTGACGCGAACGACAGAGCACGAGCGCTTGTGAACCATTAAGCGTTTGCGGACCTGCCTCAAGCGGCTCGCCAGCAAGGGGGTCATCGATAGCCATGGGCACATCGACTTCAACACCGCCAAGCGCATTGACCACATCTTCAAAGCCATTGAAATCGATTTCGGCGTAATGATGGATCGGCACACCCGCCAGCTTCGATACTGTTTTGACCGCGAGTGAGGGACCACCGAAAGCATATGCCGCATTGATCTTCTGTTTGCCATAGCCTGGCAATTCGACCATCGTGTCGCGATAGATCGAAACCATGGTTATCTTGGTATTACGCGGATCGACACGGGTAAGGATCATGGAGTCGGTGCGATACGCACCGCCGTAAATGTCGCTCTCTTCGCGCTCTTCTGATTTATCAACGCCGATCAACAACATGTAGAACGGTTCGCTGGGAGAATCGGATGCGGTGAGCGAAGCGAGAAGGTCCTCGTCAAGACCATCTTGCAGATTACGGTCGATATTGGAAATGAAAGCAAACGCAACACCGACACCCGCAAGTACGACTACCAGGAAGATGGCGGCAACCGTCATACCAACTTTGCGTTTATGATGCTTCTTCTGCTTACGAGAGGCATCGTGATACTGTTCTACATTACCGTGCCGAGAATAGGCACTCGCATCATAAGGCGATGTGAAAGATTTCCCGCTGTATGACGAGTTTTCGGCACTGCGGACGGCATGGCGCCCAGTCTTTTTTCGCGATTTCATCATGAGTATATAATGCTCAAACTCTATTTGTTACGCAATCGTTTATCGGGTAACAAAACAAGAACTCCGCGTATTTAGCGTTTTTTCTCCAAAAATGTGTTGAGCCCATGAATTTTGTAAGGTTTCTCGTACAAAATAGAAGCCTTTTTGTGCCGGTTTCATAGTGGCTACTTGCCTTGATCGGCCTTGTCTGCAGAGTCGTTAGGCAGGGTAAAACGCCATGAGCAACCGCATGTCGGATCCGTGATCTCGGGGTAGCAGCTCAGACACTCGACCTCGATGCGCGGGTCGATCGTCTGGGCGAACGTGGTGTATTCATTGATGCCAGCTGGCTTGCACGGATGGAATTCCATGCCCTTGCGCGAACGGGCTGCTTGGACGCGGCACTCATCAGTGCGGAAGATGAGCGCGTCGTCTTCCCAGTGCATGCTCGTCTCGTTCGCGATCGTGTTGTAGTAGAGCGGAAGGGCCTGCGCAAGGCCTTCAAGTCCGGGATATTCAGCAAGGTTAAGGAACTTCTTCAGGCGCCTTGCCTCGGAAATGGGATAGCGCTCCCACACGGCAATATCGATCTCCATGGCGTAATCCATGCCCTTGCGTTCTTCAAGAACCTGGAACCAGGTGCCATCCATAGCGACCAGGTTCTTCGAGGCCATCCTCAGAAGCTCTACGAGCTGTTCTTTGGTCAAGTTCTCGATCGCATTCTTCAAGCTAGGCATTGCTTCATCCTTTCGATCCAGTAGGGCAATGAGGAACCACTGCGTCAGCACGCTCAAACTGTTCGTTCGATGATACCTGCTTGCACAAATGCGCTCAAGCAAGACCATCGTGTAGAATGATTCGTACTAAGAGTGAGGAGCGAGCATGAGCTTTCGCAAGACAGGTGCCCGCTTGGCATCGTCGCTTTCCACCTGGGGGCTGAAGACCCTTGCCCATCGTCCGGCAGCGAACATGCCGGGCAAGATCGCACTCAAGATCGACCCCGATATCATCTCCGAAGAGATGAGCAAGATCGCGGAAGGTTCGATCGTGGTAGTGGGCACGAACGGAAAGACCACCGTAACCAACATGATCGCTGATGTGATCGAAGCAAGCGGCAAGACCATCGCGTGCAATCGTACGGGCGCGAACATGGCTTATGGCGTGGCGGCTACGCTCTTGCAGACTGAACCGGTCGACTGGGGCGTGTTCGAGTCCGACGAGCTCTGGCTCGCGCGCATCTTGCCGCAGGTGAAGGCCACTTATGTGGTGCTGTTGAACCTCTTTCGCGACCAGCTCGACCGTTGTGGCGAGATCGACCGCGTACAAGATGCCATCATCTCTGGACTCGAGCATTCGCCCGAGTCCACGCTCATCTACAACGCCGATGATCCCCTGTGCGCGATCATCGCCGAGAAAGTCGAGAATAAAGCGATCGCCTTTGGCGTGAGCGAAGACATGCACCTCGCGCAGAACACCGTTGCTGATGCGCAGATGTGCCAGCGTTGCTCAGGCATGTTCACCTACGATTATCGCCAGTATGGACAGCTCGGTACCTATCGCTGCGAAAACTGCGGCTTTGCGCGCCCTGAATTGGATGTTCATGCGCATAATGTGACCTTCGATGGCGGTATCACCTACGCGATCACCGATACGATCGATTCCGCGCAAGCTACCATGCGCCTCGCACAGTCTGGCCCCTACATGGTCTATAACACACTTGCGGTATGGACCTGCGCGCACGAACTGGGCATCGATAACGAAACCATTCAGGAATGCGTCAGCGCGTTCGACCCGCAAAATGGGCGATTGCAGCACCTTACGATCGAAGGGCGCCCGCTGCTTCTGAATCTTGCGAAGAACCCCACCGGGTTCAATCAGAACTTGAAGATCATCACCGCTGATGAAGGCAAGAAGGTGGTAGCGTTCTTCATCAATGACAATGAAGCAGATGGGCACGATATCTCATGGATCTGGGACTGCGATTTCGAAGAGCTCGCAAGCCAGCCGGAGCTTGTGGTCTATGCTGGCGGCACGCGCAAGAACGATCTGCAGCTGCGCCTGAAATATGCTGGCATCCAGGCACGACTCATCAACAGCGTGAACGATATGGTCGACACTGCACTCGACATGCCCGCCGATTGGAGCATGTACGCAATTGCGAATTACACGGCATTGCCCGCAGTGCGCGCTGCGCTGATGGAACGCGCCGATAGCGCTGAGGTGGCAACCGTGCGCGAAGGCATGCTCAGCGTTACCCCCGCGGTCATGAATACTACGATCCCGCCCATCCAACAGGAGCCGCTGCGCATCGTACATCTCTTCCCTGATCTGCTCAACCTCTACGGAGATGGGGGCAATCTGAAGGTGCTCATGCAGCGTTGCGCTTGGCGTGGAATCCCTGCTCAATTAGAACAGATCCACTACGGCGATGAGTTCGACATCTCCAAGGCCGATATCGTGTTCATGGGAGGCGGTCCCGATCGCGAACAGCATCTTGCCTCGCAGGAGATCTTGAAGAACAAGGAGCAGCTTGCCACCTACGTCGAAGACGATGGTGTGTTGCTTGCCATCTGCGGTGGGTATCAAATTTTGGGCAAGAACTGGCTGATGGGTGATGAGATCGTTGAAGGGCTTTCGATCATTGATGCCGAGACCAAACGCGCAAACAAAGGCTTCGATCGCTTGATCGAGAATATCGCGCTCGTCTCCCCTATCGCCTCGCATCCCGTGATCGGCTACGAGAATCATGCGGGACGCACGCACCTCGGCGAAGGTCTTGAGCCATTCGGTCAAGTAATCTCAACGACCGGGCACGGCAACAATGACACCTCTGGTGCCGATGGCGTACGTTACAAGAACGTGATCGGGTCCTATTTGCATGGACCACTTTTAGGGAAGAACCCTGAAGTTGCCGATTGGCTCATCGCGAGCGCGCTCTCACGTAAATTCGGCCAGACCGTGAAGCTCGAAGTGCTCGATGATGCCGTCGAACTGAACGCCAACGATTTCATGGCAGCTCGCCTCATCAAATAAACCACCAGCCCGCCGACCACCAACACGCTTTTGGTAGGATCAGCGGAAAAGACACGCTACTAGACAATAAAAAGCGGGCAGGAATAATCCCTGCCCGCTTGCATTCGGCTGCTCTGTTGCGCAAAAACTACTCTGCGGCTTTGAGGCGCTTGTCCAGTTCGTCGGCGAGCTGGTGACGCTTCACCTTGCCGCTTTCCGTATGAGGAATCTCATCGATGAACTCGATGTGCTCTGGCCACAGACGCTTCGCGATGCCCTTCGCGGTAAGGTAATCAGCGATGGAATCGAGCGTGGGGCGCTCTGCATGCGGATCTTCGAGCACGATGAAGGTGCAGATGCGCTCGCCCAAGCGATCATCGGGCAAACCGATGGTGGCATGATCGCCAACGCCCGGGCAACCCATGAGGTTCTCGTCGACTTCGTTGGCAGAGATGTTGATACCACCACGAATGAGGATCTCTTTCTTGCGACCGTTGATGCGGATGCGGTGTTCATCATCCATGTAGCAGAGGTCGCCTGAAGAGAACCAGCCGTCATCGGAAAGCTCTTTGGCGGTTGCTTCAGGGTTCTTCAGGTAACCTGCGAACATGTGCGGACCGCGCGAAAGCTCTTCACCCTGTTCGCCATGAGGAACTTCGTTACCGAACTCATCAACAACCTTGACCTCGATACCCTCAGGAGCAACACCGGACCAAGCGCCATCCCACTCGAGCGCCTTTGCGGGCGGAACGAAGAGATGCGGGCAGCTTTCGGTGGAACCGTAGCATTCGCAGAGAACCACATCATGAGATGCAGCGCGCTCAACCATGGAGCCTGGAACGGGAGCACCGCCACAGATGTAGAGCTTGAGCGATTCGAAATCGAGATCGGTGGAATCCGCCGTGTTCAGCATGTCGTAAATGAACGGCGTGGCACCCATCGACCAGGTAACGCCTTCGCGATTCATCTGCTCGATCGCCTCTTCAGGGTTGAAGTGATGCGCGACTACGACGCGACCGCCGAGCAGCAGAGGCGTGATGAGACCATGATTAAAGCCTGTTGCATGATTGAGCGGAGCCGGCATGAACATGACATCGTCTTTCGTAAGACCAAGACCGGTCGAGAATGCGCGCTCGGAGAAGAGCAGCGCGTTGTGCGTGATGAGCACCGCCTTCGGACGACCCGTGGTGCCAGAAGTGGAGAGGATGAGCACCACTTCATCGGACTTGCTGCCCGCTTCACCCGTGTAAGGCTCGTATTTTTCGAAGATCTCTTTGAGCGTAGTGGCCGATTTCGCATCGACCGTTTTGTCGTGAACTGCGATCGCATTGATCGGAAGAGAAGGGATGCGCTCGACCACCGAGAAGATCTGATCTTCGAAGTTGGTCTTATGATGGAAAGTGGGAGCAATGAATGCCTTGGATTCAACAAGGTTCATGGCGTAGACGAGGTCTTCGCCGTTGAAGGTGACCGCGAGCGGATGGATGACCGCGCCGACTTTCAGGCAAGCAACATAGAGAATAGCGAATTCAGACCACGGCGGCATCTGGAAGGTGACCACATCCCCGTTCTGGATGCCCTGTTCACGTAGCCATGAAGCAAGACGAGCAGCTTTATCGTCGATTTCAGCATAGGTAAGGCGCACGCCCATGTCGTCGGAGATATACTCACGATCGGGATGAGCCGCAACGCGATCGTTCCAAATATCGTTGACCGTCTTTTCGGTCCAATAACCTTGCTCGTAATAGCGCTTTTTGTTCTCTTCGTTGATCTTGAGATCGGTAATCATAGTCCCTCTTCCTTTTTTATGAGGTTAGAACGTGTTCATGAGAACACTGGGCAAAATTTTACCTGTTAAGTAAGCCCCCATCAACACAAAACCAATCCAAATCCGCACTAACCTATTTTCATTTACGATAAATCGCTCTGCACTGCGGCGCATAAGAGGTTGTATGCTTATGTGAACATGTTTTTGAACCCAATTTTGAACCCAAGGGGGCTTGTATGGAGTGGCAGCAGATCTATAAGGATCGCAGTATGGACGTTGAGACGATGCTTGATCGCTTCGTAGGCGATGGCACGTCCGTTTTCGTAGGAACCTTCGAAGTGGCTGGTGGCCTTATCCGTCCGATGCTCAAGCGCATTCAAGACGGAGCGTTGCATGGTATCTCGATGTACGGCGGCATCACGAGCGAGGATTTGCATCTCGATGAATTGACCGTTGGCTTCGACGAATTCCATTACCACAACTACTTCACCGGTGGCAACGAGCGCAATGGCATTTCAGCTGGTCATACTGCCTATGTGCCCCTGCATCTTCATCGTACGAAGAACCTTGTTGAAAACGACGGGATCGATGTGGCGTTCATCGCCATGACGCCTCCCGACAAGCATGGCTACTGCAACATCGGCCACGTGGGTTGTCGCCCTGAAGGCATTCGCACGGCAAAGCACGTTATCGCACAGATCAACCCGAGCGTGCCGTGGGTGAATGGCCTTGAGCGCAACCTGCATGTTTCGCAGATCGATGCCTTCGTTGAGATCGATCAGCCCATGACGCAGATGCCGATCGCCGAGCCAAAGCCTGAAGAGAAGATCGTGGGCGATATCGTTTGCGAGCTCATCGAAGATGGCTCGTGCATTCAGCTCGGATTCGGCTCGATCGCAAATGCCATTGCTGAAGGCTTGAAAGCGCGCAAGCATTTGGGCGTGCACTCCGAGATGTTCAACGATGCCATGGCAGAGCTGCAGGAGCTCGGTGTTATCGACAACAGCCGCAAGAACTATCTGCCCGGCGTCTCCGTTGCGGGCTTCGCTTCTGGCCAGCAGTATCTCTACGACTTCATCGATCATAACCCGGGTATGTTCTTCACGCCCTACTCCCACGTGAACAACCCTGATTTCATCCGCTTGAATGACAACATGGTTTCCGTGAATTCTGCTGTTTCGGTCGATCTGACCGGCCAAGTTTGCGCTGAGAGCATCGGAACGCGCCAGTATTCTGGTACCGGCGGACAGGTCGACTTCATCCGTGGCGCGACGCTCGCGAAGAACGGCAAAGCTATCATTGCCATGACCTCTACCACGAAAACGAAGAATGGCGTTGTCTCGAAGATCGCTCCTACCCTCATGGCTGGCAGCGTGGTCACTTCGCTGCGTACCGATGTTCAGTATTTCGTGACCGAATATGGCTGCGTGAACTTGATGTACTGCGACATTCCTGAGCGTTGCCGTCGTTTGATCAGCATCGCTCACCCCGATTTCCGCGATGAGCTCACGCACGAGGCGAAGAAGCTCGGGTATTTGTATTAGCGCATAAGGAGCCAGTAAGAAAGAGGGACGCTTCGAAGATCCCCGCTTTGCTACTCAAAAAGGACTGCAGTGTTGCTGCAGTCCTTTTTTCGTGCACACGCTCCTGTAATGCGCGTATGGTGTGCTAGGGCTTACTGTTCGTCCAAGTAGACGAGCTGAGCTTGGACGCTACGGAGCGCCGCTTCGCGCAGTGCTGGATCGATATCGACATACACCGCGTCCACCAGGGCGTCAGCATCGCGCGCAACGCCAGCGGCAAGCGCGTCCTTGATCTGCTGCAAGCGTTCGAGCCGGTGTTGGCGCATGGCTTCGATGGCTTGCAGCGGATCGGTGATGGGATAGCCGTGTCCTGGATAGAACACGCGAATCCCCTCTTCTTTCACGATCTGCTCGATCGTGTCGAGCGAGGCCATATAGTCGCCCAAATTGCCATCGGGATAGTAGACCACCGTGGGGCCATGCTTGAAGACCACATCACCCGTGAACATCGAGTGATCTGCAGGATACACGAGTCCGACCGAGTCGCTCGAGTGGCCTGGTAGCGGCACCACATGCAGCTCCGGACCGTTTTCGATCGGGCAAAATTCACCGGGAAGCAGTGTGCCATCGAAGGGCGCATAGACGCGTGCGCCTGAAATATCTGCCAGCTCTTCAGCACCTTCCGTATGATCGGCATGCATGTGCGTGCACACGACCGCACCCACACGCAGTCCCTGGTCGATACAGGCATTGAGCACGTTCTGCACATGCTCTCCCGCAGGAGCAGGATCGATTACGATGCATTCGGGCGAAGTGGCTTCGGCAAGCACCCATGTGTTCGTGCCCGTATAGGTCATAGGCGAAGGGTTGTTGGCGCGCACGCAAAACACGCGCTCGCTTTCTTTACCGCCCGCATAGGGTGTTTCGTCGATGATGAACCCCATATGAACTCCTTTTCGAATGAATGCCAAACATGCTCCCCTGATGCTCTTAGTCCAAGTCTGCATGCAGTACGATCGTGCCGTCTTCTTTGCGCAGCGGCTTGAACATGATCTTCTTCACCTTGCGACGGTTCGAAACGAACTCTTCGGCTGAAGATGCTTCAGCGATGCGCGTGAGATTGAAGAGCGTGGGTGCAACGATGAGCCAGCGGTTCTCGTCAGCCTCACGCACGGCATAGGACGGGGTGACCCAATCGGCGATCTGCGCTTCAGAGGTGTTGTCGTCGGCGTGCTGGCCTTCGGGCATGAGCGCTGAGAAGAAGAAGGTATCGTAGCGCTTCGGTTCGAAGGTGGGCGTGCAGAAGTTCGCAACCAGACCGAGCAAGTCGGTACGCAGGATCAGGTTGCGCTCGACGAGCAGGTCGGCGAAGGCGATCTCGTGAGCAACGAGCGCTTCACGGTTCGCACCCCAGCTGGGGTCGGAAAGATCGGTCACCGTGGAAGTTGCATCGGGGCCAGCGAGCAGAACGCCGCACTCCTCGAACACTTCGCGAGCTGCTGCGACCACGATACGGCGCGCATCATCTTCGGAGACGCCCAGAAGCTCGGCCCAGTCCTTCGGGCTAGGACCGCACCAGGGCAGATCGGGGTTCGAGTCGCGTTCATCCACGCGACCGCCAGGAAACACCACCGCGTCGGGCACGAAGTCCATCGTCTTCACGCGACGCAACATGAACACTTCGACGTTCTGATCGTTCGGAAAATCGGGCGGGAACACGCCGTCTTCGATGCGATATTTCGTTTGACCAGGCTTGGAATCACGCACGAGCATGACCGTTGCAGCCAGCTTAGGCGTGGGCGGATCGGGAATGGGGTTATCGATGTGATCGCCGATCGAGGCAAGCACCTTCTCGTTCGGGATCGTTTCGATGGCTCCGTTCGACATATCAATACGCATAGAAGCTCCTCTCGCTGCGAGTTGTTTGCTCCTATTATATCGACTTGAGCGTGCGCAAAAAGATACAGGGCAATAACAGATACACATACTTAGATGTGTAAAGCTGCGTGATGGAGCATGAGCGAATGAAGTGCCCGACGTTGCTGGTCGCGCTGCGCACACGAATGTATTTTGCGCCAATGCGCGTTTGCTCTATTGTCCGCGCTCGTGGCGTGGAGGGAAGAGGACCGCAAGAGCTGCCATGATGAGGCCAGATGCGATCGCAAGCAGCAGATAGATGGGATCGGGCGCGTGGGAAAGCAGGAAGCTCGAGACGAGCGCCGGGAGCACGCAAACGATAGCCGTGGCGCACGCTACGCCGATAAGGCTCGAGCCGGTAGTGCCGCGCGAAAAGAACAGCGAGACAAGCGGAGCGCTTATGAGCCATGAGCCGATGATTGCCCACGTCATAGGGCTTTGCATGGTGGTGAGGATGTTGTTGTTCACTTCAGTCCACATGTGGATGGTGCCGAATTGGAAGATGTCCCACGAGGTGATGGAAACCGAACCCAGCCCTGCGAGCACGAGTGAAAGGAATGCCGCAAAGAGCGCCGAGAGAAACGCCTGAGCCGGTCGTAAGAAATAGCCACAGATGAACGGCGTGAGCGAACCCAAGCTGATAGAGGAAGCGCAGGTGGAGAGCAGAATCGCATCTGCCTGAGAGCTTCCATTGCGTCCGATGAAGAACCACCATATGAAGGTAGCCACTACCACGAGGCTACCCACGAGAATCGCGTTATTGTTCACGAGCGCAAACCCCAAAAGCGCGAATGCAATGAGTGCCCCCAGATGCGGGATCGCGAAGGCCGCGACCGCCACGATCAGAAGCGCACCCCACAGTGCAGGTGATTCCCACCCAGGCAACAAGCTGAAATTGGAAAAGGCGACCGAGCTGATGAGCACGCATCCCAAGAGCGCCAAGATGCGCAACACGAGAGAATAGCGACTTTTGATAGGGATGCCTTCGCTGAAGCCTTCGTCGTACGCATCGTCTGCTGCGAAGAACGCTGGTGCCGTGCGCGACTGCTTCGCTGCTTGGCGCGCGGCCTGTTTCTCCTTGTGGCGAGCCCAACGCCCATTGAGCGGGTAGGCTGCTTGCTCCCCCTCGTTCTCAAGCGCGCGCTCTTCTTCATCAAGGTCCTCCGTGAAAGGCGCATCATCCGTGTTCGCGCCGATCGCTTCGCTCACGATGGCGCCGAGCTTCTTCACGCCCTGCTTGGGATTGCCGAGTGCTGGCTTCGCATCGCGCGCGAACGAGTGGACCGAAGGATAGCGCCCTTCTTTGTCGGGGTCGAGTGCGCGGAAGATCGCATCGTCCAGGTCTTCGCCAATGCCCTCCATGAGCAGGGAGGGAATCACGATCTCTGCATCGTAGATCTTATCGAGCGCTTCATCGATCGAAGAAGCGCGGAAGGGATTTTCACCACGCGCGAGCATCTCATAGGTGAGGCTCGCCAGCGCCCATTGGTCGCAACGCTCGTCGAGTTCTTCGCGCTCCATCTGCTCAGGAGGCATGTAGCCGATCGTGCCGCCCGTGGCCACGCCGAAGCCGAAGCCATCAGCCAGGCGTGCGAGGCCAAAATCGACCACTTTGACCTGCCCCTGCGTGTTGATGAGCACGTTATCGGGCTTCACATCCAAGTGCAGCACATGATTCTTGTGTGCGACCTCGATCGCGTGCGAAACCGCCTTGAACACAGTCGCCACCATGTCCGCATCGAGCATCTCCGGGAAGTATTTCATGAGGTCGGTGAGAGAGATGCCATCAACGAGCTCCATGATGATGTAGGCCATATTGCCTTGGATCTCGAAGTCGTAGATCGAAGCGATGTTGGGGTCGTTCAGAAGCGCTGCTGTGCGCGCCTCTTCGAGGCCAGGTATCGAACTTTGCTGGGCGAAATCGGAATCGAGCATGATGCTGACCGATTCATCGTTGGCATACGGGTTTTGCAACTTGCCAAGCCCTGCGTTGATCTGCTCGACCGAAAGCGTGCGCGTTGCTGCATCTTCGAGCGGCAGGCACTTGATGGCCACCTCACGATCGAGGCGCGTATCCCACGCCACTACGACCGTGGCGAACCCGCCCGAACCGGCTTCATAGGTTGGTTGATATCGATCGAGGATCAGCACTTACGCCACGAACTCCTGCACATAGTACTTGATCAGCGCTGCCGAGGTGGGCGTGCACAACTCGCCTTCGAACGCTGGTGTTGCGCGCGGGATGCCCTCGAGGATAGCCGCCGTTGCAGGCGCAGGAATATCCATGAGTCCGTGCGCGCACTGCACCGTGCCTTGCCCTGTTTGCACTGGCGTTGCGGTGATGCGTGTGGGGTCCAGCACGTAGAATGCCGTGCAGATAGCGAGCGCATTCCGGATGCCTGCGGCGTTGCCCACTTCATGGAAGTGCGTCTCTTCAACAGGGCAGCCATGCACCTTGGCCTCTGCCTGCGCGAGGATGGCATAAACACCACGTACGTTCTCTTTGAGCGCGTCATCGATGGTCATCGCGTCGATCGAAGCGTTGACCTCGCCGATCGAATGATGATGCTTATCGGGAATGGTCGTGTGATTCAGGATGTAATCGTAGCGCGTGCGCTGCTCAGGGCTCATGAGCGCGAGCAGTTCATCGAGCAAGGTTGCGCGCGTGGCGCTTTTCGTAAGATCGAGATGAAGTTCCATATGCGTTCGCTTCTTTCCGCTGAGTATGCTTGAGTGGTTTGTTGGGTCTAAAGCTGTTGGTCGTACGGTCGTGTGGTCGTGTGGCCATACACCTTTTAGTGTTCAGGCTTATCTGGCTCCTTTGCCTGCAGGTGATTGATGAGGTGCGCCTGGAATCCAGCACCGAAACCGTTGTCGATGTTCACCACACTCACCCCGCTTGCACAGGAATTGAGCATTGCGAGCAAGGCTGCCACGCCGCCGAAGGAGGCTCCATATCCCACGCTAGTAGGAACCGCGAGCACCGGGCAGGACACCATGCCGCCGATCACGCTCGCGAGCGCGCCCTCCATGCCGGCAACCGCAATGACCACCTGGGCCTCCATGAGCTCATCCAAATGCGCGAGCAGGCGGTGAATACCCGAAACTCCCACATCGTAGAGACGCACCACCTTGTTGCCGAGCGCTTCAGCCGTGAGCGCTGCCTCTTCGCTTACCGCCAGATCGCTCGTGCCTGCTGCCGCGACCACGATCGTGCCGTTGCCTGTAGGCTCGGGCAAGCTGCCCACGATAGCAAGACGCGGGATCTCGTGATAGGTAAAACCCACTTCCGCGAAATCTGCTGCCAGCTTGGCAGCGCTTTCAGCCGAAACGCGCGTGATCAGGATGCACGTTTGGCCATTATCAAGCAGCGATTGGCTGATGCCCTTGATCTGCTCGTAGGTCTTCGAAGCACCATAAATCACTTCAGCAGCGCCTTGGCGCATCTCGCGATGATGGTCGACCTTGGCGTAGCCCAGATCGGAGAAGGGCTCTTTGCGCAGCGCGAGCAATGCTGCATCGACCGTGGTATTCCCCGCAGCAAGCTCTTCGAGCACCGTGCGGATATCTTCTACAGCCATGATTCCCTCTCCTTTCATCTTCTGCGTTCGATACATGTCGTACGAAGTTGGTGACAAACTACCCGGTCGTTCGTCACCTTGGTTCTCTACCCCCGCATTTTCGCACTTCTCAAGGTTACCATGTTAGGCATTGGTTTCGCGGGTGCGCCAGTCTTCCTGCACAAAGGATGCAAGGAGTTCAGGCGTTATCGGGCAATGTGCCTCGACGCGCGTTGCGAGGCAGGAATAGTTCGGCTTATCGGCGGTGACCAGCCCCATCTTGCGTGAAAGCTCGCGGATCGCATCCTTCGTGAGGTTCGCCTCGCGCAGAGGTGAGCGCACGCCTAGCTCTTCGATCGCGCGGAAGCCCGGGCGGCGCGCAGGGTCGTCGGAGGCGTTCGTGCCATCGATCAGCACTTCGATGCCTTCGCGGGCTGCCGCTTCTTTGATGGTGGTGAAGATGACGCGTTTGCAGTGGTAGCACCGATCGGGCGGATTCGCGACCACTTCAGGATGCGCGAAGATGTCGAGCGTGAGCAGGCTCGTCTCGCTTCCCAGCTGATCAGCTGCCAGGCGCGCATCATCCGCTTCGAAGGCATACTGGAACGCTGTGTTCACCGTGAAGGGACGCACTTCAGCGCCACACGCCAGCGCACAGGCGAGCAAAAAGACCGAATCGCACCCGCCCGAATAGGCAAGTGCGACTCGTGGATGCTCGCGGAAGAAACGCCCCAGCGCTTCGGGCACGAGCGGGGCGATCTGTTCGAGATCGAGCTGTTGCACGATTAGTCTTCGCCCAGCAGCATGTCGATCTTCGGCATCCAGGTACTGATAGCGATGTGCTGCGGACAGATCTCTTCGCAGGAACCGCAGCTCGTGCAGTTCTCGGCGGTGCGGCCGAATTTCGGCACTTCTACCTGATAATATTCGCGCGCCATATCCATGTTGTCGTAGAGGAAGCGCATGTTGTACGCCGTGAAGTTATACGGGATGACGATCTTCTCGGGGCAGTATTCCACACAATAGTTGCAACCAGTGCACGGAACGACCGAGAACTGGTTGAAGCTCTCGCGGAGCTGTTCGATAACGGCCGTGTCTTCAGCAGAAAGCATGCCGGGCTTGGCCTTTTCCGCGAACGCGATATCTTCTTGGAGCATTTCCATGCTGCTCATGCCAGAGAGCACCGTGCTTACCTCAGGCATGTTCCAGATCCAATCGAAGGCCAGCTCGACCGGTGATTTGTCGGTTGCCTTGTCGAGCACTTCCTGCACCTTCGGCGGAAGATCGACCAAGAAGCCACCGCGCAGCGGCTCCATGATGACCACGCCAAGGCCGCGCTCTGCCGCAAGCTTAAGGCCCTTGAGCCCCGCCTGGAATTCCTGATCGTAGTAGTTCAGCTGGATCTGGCAGAAATCCCAATCGGCCGCATCGAGCACCTCTTCGAAGAGCTCGAAGTCGTCGTGGAAGGAGAAGCCGATGTGCTTCACGCGGCCGTCTTCCTTCGCCTTGATCATGCTCTCGACCGCGCCCACCTTCTTGCAACGCTTCCAACTACCGCCGTTCAGGGAATGAAGCAGGTAGAAATCGATATGATCGGTCTGCAGACGTTCGAGCTGCTTTGCCAGCAAGCTGTCGAAATCGTTTTCGGTCTTATACATCCAGGTGGGAGACTTGGTGGCCAGATAGACCTTGTCGCGGTAGCCACCCGCCAGCGCCTGACCCACGATCTTCTCGGAGTTGCCGCCCACGTAGTTGAACGCGGTATCGATGTAGTTGACGCCGTGATCGATGGCGTAATGCACCATTTCGATGGTCTTTTCAACATCCACTTCTTCGATGCTCGTGGCATTGCCAGCCTGGCCGCCTTCTTTCAGCGGAAGGCGCATCATGCCGAAGCCGAGCGGGCTTACCTTGCAGCCTGTTTTGCCGATCTCTCTATATTCCATGTGCGTGATTCCTTTCAATACAGCCTCTTCGTTAGTAGTTTACTACGACACCACGAAGCCTTAAGACAAGAAGTGCATGGCATTGATCGCCATGCACTATAGATTCATTGGATTGAGCGAACGCGCGGTCGAATGCGCCAGGGCGAGCACGCCGGAGCGAACACGCCCGAACGAGCTGGAGCGGACTATTCTTTGCCGTTCCAGCAGTAGGTGCAGATCTTCGACGGATCGATGCCGATCGCCTCGATCATGCCCTCGAGCGATTGATAGCGCAGTGAGTCGAAGCCCATGTCTTCACAAATGGTCTTGAGCAGGCATTTTCCACGCTCGGTCGATGCATCGGCGTATTCTTCAAGGTGCTGCTGGCCTTCATCGCCTTCAAGCTGCTGCACCACGCGGCGCGCGATCAGATCCATCTCGGACTTGTTGCTCGAGAAGTTCAAGTACTTACAATTGAACATGATGGGCGGACAGGCCGACCGCATGTGCACTGCCTTCGCGCCGGAGCCATAGAGGAACTCGACCGTTTCGCGCAGCTGGGTGCCGCGCACGATGGAGTCGTCCACGAACAGGAGTTCCTTGTCCTTGATGAGCTCGGGCACCGAGATCTGCTTGAGCTTCGCCACCTTGTTACGCACGTCCTGATTCTCCGGCATGAACGAGCGCTGCCAAGTGGGCGTGTACTTGATGAACGGACGACCGAACGCGGTCTTGCTTTCGGTTGAATAGCCGATGGCATGCGGCGTGCCCGAATCGGGAATGCCTGCCACATAGTCGAGCTCGGGGATGCCCACTTGCTCGGCTTCGTCGCGCGCCATGACCGCACCGTTGCGGTAGCGCATGACCTCGACGTTCATGCCTTCGTAGGTTGAGGTGGGATAGCCATAGTAGGTCCAAAGGAAGGCGCAGATCTTCATGTCTTCACCGGCGGGCGCAAGCGTTTCGTAGCCATCGGCCGTGATGTTCACGATCTCGGCGGGACCCAGCTCGTAGACCGTTTCGTAATCGATCTTCTGATAGGCGAATGACTCGAAGGACGCGCAGTAGCCTTCATGGTTCTTACCGATGAGCACCGGCAGACGGCCAAGCCTATCGCGCGCGGCGATGATGTTGCCTTCTTCGGTCATGAGCAGCAGCGTCATGGAGCCTTCGACCTTTTCCTGCACGTGCTTGATGCCGGAAACGAAGTCGTCTTCCTGGTTGATGAGCGCTGCGACCAGTTCGGTCTCGTTCACCTTGCCCGAGCTCATGGCCATGAATTGATTGCCATGGTCGGCGAAGTATTCTTCGATGAGCGCGTCGGCGTTGTTGATCACACCACACGTAGTGAGCGCGAACACGCCTAGATGCGAACGAACGAGCAGCGGTTGCGGATCGCTATCGGAAATGCAGCCGATGCCGCTGGTGCCTTCGAAGGTTGCGAGGTCTTTCTCGAATTTGGTGCGGAACGGGGTGTTCTCCACGTTGTGAATCTGACGCTGAAAGCCGCGTTCCTTGCTGAAGATGATCATGCCTGCGCGCTTCGTTCCCAGGTGGGAGTGGTAATCAACCCCGAAGAACACATCCAAACTCACGTCTCTGTGCGAAACTGCACCGAAATATCCGCCCACGCTAAACCTCCAAAAACGCGCGTTGTTTCTACCTTCAGAAGTATACGCTGCTTGGCGCGAGGTGCGGGTGGTCAATAGCGGATAAATGGAGAAAAAGAAGGTGAAGTGACCGCGGCGTTTTCGCGGGGCGGGCGCGGGTGGTATGATTACCCAACACACCTACACACGCGCGCTTCGGGCGCGCTTAGCACTGAAACATGAAGGAGCAATCTCGTGGCGCTTTCCATCGGTATCGTCGGACTTCCCAACGTCGGCAAATCAACGCTGTTCACCGCCCTTACTAATAAAGGGGGTTTGGCGGCGAATTATCCGTTCGCCACCATCGAACCGAACGTGGGCATCGTGCCCGTGCCCGATGCGCGCATGGATCGCTTAGCCGAGATCGACAATCCCGATCGCATCGTGCCGGCCACGGTCGAGTTCGTGGATATCGCAGGTCTGGTCGAGGGCGCTTCGCACGGTGAAGGCCTGGGCAACCAGTTCTTGCACAACATTCGCGAGACCGACGCGATCTGCGAGGTCGTGCGCTTCTTCAGCGACCCTGATGTGGTCCATGTGGCTGGTAAAGTCGACCCTGCGAGCGATGTCGAGACCATCAAGACCGAACTTGTGCTGGCTGATCTGGCTACGATCGAGAAGGCGAAGCCGCGCCTTGAGAAGGATGCCAAGCGTGGCAAGGATGCGGCGAAGAAGCTTGATGCCGTGCTGAAGGTTGAAGCTGGTCTGAACGAAGGCAAGCGCGCGCTGCAGCTCGATCTGACTGACGAGGAACGCGAACTTATCTACGACCTGCATCTGCTGACCATGAAGCCGATGCTCTACATTGCCAACGTGGATGAGGATGCGCTCGATTCCGATTTCGCCGAGATCGACGGCGTTGCACCCGTACCGATCAGTGCGAAGGTTGAGGCGGACCTAGCAGAGCTTGATCCAGCTGAGGCCGCAGAGTATCTGGAAGCCATGGGGCTTGAAGAATCAGGTTTGGCGCGCTTGGTGCGTGAGGCATATCACCTGCTCGGCCTGCAGAGCTTCTTCACGAGCGGCCCGATGGAAGTGCGTGCCTGGACCATTCCGATCGGCGCGAAGGCTCCGCAAGCTGCGGGCACCATCCATACGGATTTTGAGCGCGGGTTCATCAAGGCCGAAACCGCGAGCTTCGAAGATTACTCTGCCTACGATGGCGAGAAAGGCTGTCGCGATGCGGGCAAGCTTCGTCAGGAGGGCAAGGATTACGTCGTGCAGGACGGCGATGTCATGCACTTCAAATTCAATGTGTAAGATTAATCAAAAAACGAAAAAGTGCCCGAGGAAGGTAAACTAGCGTACCGTTCGGGCGCTTTCGGAATACAACATCGTTTAGAACAAATCTCAGATTTCAACCTTATTGAAACGAATTGACTGAAAACTAAATTCCTAACCGACATTATCCTGAACGATCGAATAGCCATCGATCCCAACATGAGGGAGATACGCGCCAACCACTGTTACGTGATCGCCCTTATTCAATTGAGCAATCTCTTCGAGCGGCAGCGACGATACACACAAAGCATAGTTTTTGCCTGTATCCAAATAGACCGAGTCTTCCGTAATTTGAGTAATTGTTGAAGAGTATTTGACGACCTTACCCTCCCAATTTAGTTTTGCGCGCGCTGGATTTTCATTCATGTCTTTCTCAACAGCGTCTAGATCAAGGTATATCGCATTGGTGATCGTGCCATCCTCTGCTGTTTGATCTTCGGATTGATCAACTTTCTTTTTTGAGATAGTCATATCCACATTCAGATCGTTAAGCGTCTCTTTTGTATCAGAAATCACTTTATCCAGTAAGATCCCGGGCTCAAGCTCTCCGCTGCTTACATCAAAAAGATATGCACGATATTTTGATTCGCCTAAACTCGACTCAAAATCTTGAAGAGATAAAGCAGGCTCAACAATATCACCGAAGGATCCATCGTCTTTATAACCTAAGAGTTCATATGAGTAGATGATCGGCGCCGATCCATGACATGTTTGCCTCAAAAAAGCCAATCCTTCTTCATCGGCACGAGAGTATAGATCAATAAAAGGGAAATAACCATTAGTGCCCCATAAAGAAGGATCCCCTTGAAAGACCTGCTGTAAATCCTGGCCGTCAAATGACCAAATCTCTACCTTGACAGGAGGAACACCATAAGAATCCTGTTGTTTACTAGCAGCATAAGCCACGATCAATTCATCTTTTCCATCACCATTAAAATCAATAAGATCAGCAAGGCAAAGCCCAGTTGCATACTCTGTACTTATCTGTGATTGAGTCGAAGGAGCCCCATATGTCTCAATCAATTCACTACACTTCTCACCGAATGCTTTGTTTCGAAGGTCGTTTTCACTTGTGTCATCCTGGGAGGTGCAAGCACAGAGGAATAGTAGTGCCCATAAAGAAAACAGCGCAACAATGACGTAAAAGAAGCGTGAACGAAATGATTGTTTTGATCTTTGCATCTAATCTCCAATCAAGGGTAGTCTTCAATATATGAGCCACGAGATTGACCATCATATCATATGATTAGAATGAAAGACCTTATTTACCAGGCGTTACCAGCCATCCAGCCAGCTTGAGATGAGCGGCGCCCAGCCAGAAATCAGGACTACAACGATGAGCACGGGGATGCCGAACTTCACCCAATAATAGAGCGCTTTAGGGAAATGCAGCCCGTCGCCAGTGTTCACCTCTTGTAGGAAATTCTTCCATCCCCAACCGCGCTTGCTCACGCAAAAGAGCGTGAACACCAGTGAGCCGACGATGAGCAAGTTGTTCGACACAACGAAGTCTTCGATGGCTTGAATGTTGCCGATACCGGGAAGCTCGGCACCCGACCACACGTTGAAACCAAGTGCGCAGGGCAACGAGAGCAGCGGGATAAGAAGCGCATTGATCGCTACCGCTTTGTTGCGGCTGAACTTCCATTGGTCCATCCAGAAGCTCATGATGGCTTCGAAGACCGCGATGAGCGTCGAGATAGCCGCAAAACTCATGAACACGAAGAAGAGCGTGGCGAATAGACCACCCATCCACATCTGCGAGAAGACCGCCGGAAGCGTAACAAATACCAGGCCAGGACCCGAATCGGGAGCAACGCCGAATGCGAAGCACGCCGGGAAGATGATGAAGCCCGTTGCGAGCGCAACGAAGGTATCAAGCCCCGCGATGCGCACCGCTTCGCCAGGAAGTGCATGCTTCTTGTTGATGTAGCTGCCGAAGATCTCCATCGATCCAAGACCGATGGAAAGCGTAAAGAATGCCTGACCGAGCGCCGCGAACACCGCATCAGAAAATGCGCCAGGACTTGCAAAGATCTTCGAGAAATCGGGGTTGAGGTAGAACGCGATGCCCGCTCCTGCACCTTCCAAAGTAACCGAACGGATTACGAGCAGCGCAATAAGGGCAAGCAAGCAGACCATCAGCACTTTTGTGACGCGCTCCACCCCTTTCTGCAGGCCGAGGTGACACACGAAAAGCGCTATTGCGCAGGCAAGGAACATCCAGAACACGAGTTCACCGGGGTTAGCGAGCATAGTGCCGAAGAGCGCGTTCGTGCCCGCCGCATCCATGGTTGCTAGGTTGGCTGTTGCCATCTTCGGAATGTAGGAGAGCATCCAGCCCGCCACGGTGGTGTAGAACATCATGAGCAGGTATTGGCCGGCCAGCGCCACCCATTTGAAGTAGTGCCACTTTGTTTTTGGTGGTTCGAGACGGTCGAACGCTTGCGCGACCGATCTTTGACTTGCGCGACCGACCGCAAGCTCCATGACCAGGATCGGGATGCCGAGGATCGCGAGGAAGACCAGATAGAGCAGCACGAACGCCGCACCGCCGTATTCGCCCACCACGTAGGGAAAACGCCATACGTTGCCCAGCCCGATCGCGCAACCTGCGCTGATCAGGATGAACCCGAGTCGTGATTTGAAGTGCTCGCGTGGCATCTAGTTCGCCCGTCGTTCCCTTCGGCGATTACTTCGCTTTGCTTCTTTGCTGCTTTACTGCTTTCAGCCGACCACGTTCATTCTCTATAACAGCCGATAGCTCTTTCATGGTAGGCGAAAACAACCTGCAGCTCGGGCGCGCGAACCATTCGATACCTGATAGTTGTTTTTTTGCCCGTTTGTCGGTATACTTCGTTACTGCTCGTGATTGCGTGCGCGGCCTTGTCCGCAGGCGCTTCACCAACACAAGCCAACGTGGCTCAGGTGGTAGAGCAACGCACTCGTAATGCGTAGGTCGCCGGTTCGAGTCCGGCCGTTGGCTCCATTAAAAGAGCAGGTCAGAGCGCAAAAATCGCTCTGACCTTTCTTTTTTTGTTGATGGTCAAAAACTAATAAATGGGGATAAATAGGGATAAATGGGGATAGGTTTCTTTCTAAATCCTTCCATTATTTAACGTAGGCTTTTCCAGCCCACTCTAAGCAGATCCAACCACTTGGGATCAATCCCCAGGTGTTGCCACCTGAATCTCGTTGCACCTTCGACACAGTTACCCTGGTTCCACTATTCAGTTGACCGTGATCGTTGCTGTGCTTGCGGCCGTCTGCCGTGAGCTCAGCTTTAGTCTTGCGCCTGTAGCCAGTTCCTGCGCCAGTGCGAACATTAAGATCGCCAACTACGGTTGAATAAGTACCTGTGCGATAAGCGATCGAAGGCGTGACAGGCGCGTTCGTATTGTAAAGGGCAGTTTGCGTCATAGGACCAACAATACCATCGATCTCAAGACCACGATCGCGTTGAAATTTGCGAACCGCCGCATCGGTATCAACACCAAAATCGCCATCGATACCAGATTTGCCAATCGAGTAACCCTTCGCCTCGAGCGCTCGCTGGATTCGCCTTACCTCCTCGCCGGTCCATCCCTTGCAGGGGTATTTCGACGATGCAATGCTAAAGCCTGAGCTTGCGCCACTTGACAGCTTGCCGGGTGTGACCATCACATCAACCGTAGTGACCGCATGGCCACTACGGCAGTTAAACGCGCCTGGCGTAACAGACATGCTCTCTCGAATCTCGAAGTATTCCCCAAGCTTGCCAAACTTCTCGCGGAAGTTTCCTGTAGCGGGCAAGTTTCCGCCTTCGTAGAGTACGTTGTAAACAGTGTCGCCCGCTTCCTGACCAAGGATGCGATACGTCGCGCAGATCGCAAGAGTTCCGTCCCATGCTGAACAATCGGTTTCGCATGAGATCACAATCTTTGACAAATCCCACCCGACCTTTCGCGCCTGGATGAGCAACGTGTTGCGCTGATCTTGATCGTAACCGATGTAAGGGTTTGCAACTGCCGCTTTAGCAAGGCGGTTGATCTCAGCGAGCACGCGTGGATCTTTCGCAACAACAGAAAACCATGGATTCGATGCAGACGAATAAACCGCTCGAGTGTTTAGCTCTTTGCCGCTCTGATTGCCTGCTTGCCCTCCAGCAATCTTGCCGTTCTCATCAATCGATGCTTGTGCAAAGTAGGGCATATTACTCACCGAGTTTGAGCACGGATTCCCCGTTATCGACCTCTGGGACTCCAGCGACGCTCGTCAAGATCGACAATGCTGCAGCAAGCGCAGCTGTGCTCATAACGCCAATCCACCCAACCTCATGAATGCCCACACCCACAGGGATCATCGCCACTGCTGTTTGTGCAGCTGTCTTTGCAGCACGAACACCTGCTGCCTTCAACCATTTCTTAATTGCTGAGTTTTTCTCGTAATCTGTCATAGTGCCTCCTAATGCTCTGCAGGTATTTCTTCACCACCGACTGGTAGTGCATTTGCTTTCTTGACAACTTCGTGAATGTAGTGATTCCCGCCCAACGCGAAATAGCTATCTGCAAGACGATTGAGCGTATCGAGCTCCATATGAGAGATGTATCCGCGTGCCTTAGCGGTTTCATAGATTTGGACTATCTGGGCCTTGAGCTGGTTTCGTTGCGACTCAAGCAATATCGCGTGCTCGGCCTTGAATGCTTTAATGAACTCGAAAACCTTCTGCGAAATCCAGCCCAAAAGGCCAAGCGTGACAGCAGCAATAATCGCTGGCAGCGCTTCGAAGATAAACGTCATAGGGCACCTTTCCTTCATCTGCTATCTGCTAGTTTCAGGAAGGTGTCACTTAGAGACGAAAGAGATAAAAATGAACATTAGAGAAATCGCACGCAAGCACTATCTGCCCGAAAAGACCAAGCGCCGGCGCGCCAACACGGTTGCTGGCTATGAGTCATCGATCGAACTGCATGTCATACCGCGCTTTGGCCATATGGAAATATCGGAGATAGAGCCGGACGATATCCAGGATTGGATAGATGAATTCGAGAAGCCCGGAGCTGCAGAGAAAGCGTTCAAATGCCTCAGGCAGATCATCAACTGGGCGATCTCAAAGTTTAAGCTGAGGCTTTGGAACCCGTGTCAGGGCGTCGAGCTGCCGCGTAAGCCTAAGTACAAACCCGAAACTCTCACCACGCGCCGCCTGAAGAAGCTCGTGCGCGGCTTCGTGGGGCAAGAGCACGAGCCAACGCTGATCATCAGCGCCGCCCTGGGCGTGCGACCAGGCGAAAATTACTACCTGCATTGGCAAGACATCAACTGGCGTACTGGCTTAGTGCCAATCCGCGGGACTCTGCAGGAAGTAAAAGGTGTGCTTTACGAATACGATCCGAAGACTGCTAAAAGTGAGCGTGACTTATACCTGCCACCCTGGGCGCTCGATAGGCTGCATCAGCTGTGGGTTGATGCTGGACGACCGAAAGGCCGCATCATAGGCGCGAACAAACCAAGCCAGGTTTACCGGTCGATACAACGCCATATCAAGCGTGAGCGGTTGCCCCGAATCGCCATGAAGAACCTCAGGCATACTTGGGGCACCATAGCTGCCAACCTGATACCTATAGCCCAAGCAGCAGCCATGATGGGCCACTCAACGATCCAGACGACGTTCCGCTATTACTATGCGCTTTCGGCTGCAGTCACCAAACGCGCTCAGAAGAAGATAGCGCGCTCTGTCCTCGGCAAAACATGCGAAGACATGTATGCTGGCATCGTCGCCAGAAGAGACTTCGCCAAGGCTGCGTGATTCTATTTCCCGTCTCGAGATCTCATCAGTGCCCAAGAAAGTGCGTTTGGGTTTCGGCGATGGAAACGTATTCTTTAGATTCTACTTGTCAGACAATGAATACTACGAGGTTTTCGAAAACCCATCTGCGCATGAACTGAAGCATGCGAACGATGGGAAAATTGCCATTCTGCGTTCCTTATAGCATTCTATTTCCCTGTCAGTCATGGTCAACCGAAATTCAATCCCATCGCAAAAGCCAAAAACAATATGGATTAGCTCTGACGGATCACGCTTGGTCATCGAAACAATCGATGGAACAAGGTATGGTGCGCTAGTGTCTCAATAGAGCGATGACATTCTATTTCCCGGATGAACGTTGATCGCAGACTTTCGCTTGCAGAAATATCAGCGAACTCACAAAGCAGTCAACACATTATTCTGGCGACTGAAAGCTCCATGGGAAAGATTGCTCTGGTCACTGAAGTGACCAGAAATCGCCTTGTCTTGTATGACCTAACACACAACATCGAGCTATGTACATGGACAGCTGACTAGGATTCTATTTCCCAT
>ERZ1034952.994-NODE-994-length-24706-cov-16.906414_pt1 | contig 24706 bp, 22 predicted proteins | sample MGYA00520625_ERZ1034952 | MGnify/ENA primary metagenome ERZ1034952 (study PRJEB33766, sample SAMN09781773) | gut metagenome | biome: gut microbiome | host: Homo sapiens | place: Madagascar | study: EMG produced TPA metagenomics assembly of the PRJNA485056 data... | reverse complement strand
GCCCACGTTGAGGCAGAAGAAGGGCACAGAGAAGCTTGATCCTATCTCCTGTGCCTACGTTGAGGCAAAAGAAGGGTACAGAGAAGCTTGATTCTATCTCTTGTGCCCACACTGAGGCGGAAGAAGGGCACAGAGAAGCTTAATCCTATCTCCTGTGCCCACGCTGAGGCAAAAGAATGGGTACAGGCGGAACTTGTCCGGTCTACGGCAATCCTACGTTACGAGCCATGCCCCCAATTCATAAATGTGTCGCAAAGGGCGCTCCACATTTATTGGCAGTTCTCCGCAATGAGCCACGCTATTCATAAGATTGTCAGCAAAAGGCGCTGCCAATCGCATTTCTCTTCGCGGCGTTCGCCGCATAGGCAAAAGTAAAGACAGCGATTTGTGCGCAAGCGCCCATCGCTGTCCTCACTATGCCTATGCGCGGCTCATTGCTCGCGCAACTCTCAATTTATATCTATATCGAATTACTAATTGACGTATCTTCATATCCATATTATTATGATGGTAAATATGACATTTTCGTAATTATTTGGAGGTAATAGTATGCGTGAATATGATGATGCGGTACTGGAATGTTTCCTGGACAAACAGCTCCAGCTTTTTCCGGAACCGGTAGCAGAAACTATGGATGAAGCAGAAGATTTCCTGGAGGAGTGCATGGCAGTCGTGGTAAATTCTGTGGATGATGTCATCGAGTATTTCGATGAAGCCGGTATGGACGTGGACGGCGCTGTGGATGATGAGATCCTGGAAGCGGATGAAGTATTCGATATCGGAGACGGTAGATATCTGATCGTGGAAGCATAAAGCATGATTCTTGGAATCGGTATGCTATATATGTGATTTGTTATAAAACAGTGGAATGAACCGGAGCTCTCTGACATATATATGTTGGAGGGCTTCTATTTTTCTCTTCCCCATTCGCCGGGAATGCGTTATAATGAACTGATGGACTTTTACAGAAAGTACAGAAAGGTATGGTAAGGAAAATGTTAGAAGGACAAAAATGTCTGGTCATCGGTTCCGGCATCAGCGGGATCGGTGCAGTGGCTTTATTGGAAAAATACAATGCAGACGTAGTTCTGTATGACAGCAGTGATAAATTGACAGGGGAAGATCTGGAGGCAAAGCTTCCGGTGGGAAGTCAGGCGGTCTGCATCGCCGGAGAGCTTCCTGAAAATGTGGAGTTAAGTATTCAGGCAGCAGTCTTAAGTCCCGGAGTACCTACGGATATTCCTCTGGTGAACCGCATGAGAGACCGCGGTGTACAGATCTTAGGCGAGATCGAACTGGGATTCCTTGCGGAGCAGGGCAGAGTGATCGCCATTACCGGTACCAACGGCAAGACGACGACCACCACACTCACCGGTGAGATCATGAAGGCACACTTCGGTAAGGATAAGACTTTCGTGGTGGGCAACATCGGTAACCCCTATACTTTGGAAGTGGATAAGACTTCGAAGGACAGTGTTACTGTGGGAGAGATCAGTTCTTTCCAGTTAGAGACCATACATACCTTCCATCCGGTGGTATCCGCAATTCTGAACATCACACCGGATCACCTGAACAGACATCACACCATGGAAGCCTATGTGGCAGCTAAGGAAGCAGTGGCCTCCCATCAGACGAAGGCAGATATCTGTGTGCTGAATTATGACAATGATTATACCAGAGATTTTGCCGACAGATGTCCTGCCACCCCGGTACTGTTTTCCTCCCATCATGAACTGGAAAATGGTTATTTCCTGCGTGGTGACAAGATCATCAAGAGCGTAAACGGCAAAGAGCATGAGCTGATGGATATTCATAAAGATATGAACCTGGTAGGACTGTGCAATGTGGAAAATGTTATGGCAGCCATTGCCATCGCAGAGGGCATGCAGGTACCCATGGAGACGATCCTTACTGTGATCCGCGGTTTCCACGCAGTGGAGCACAGAATTGAGTTCGTGGCCACCAAGGGCGGTGTGGATTATTACAACGATTCCAAGGGAACCAATCCCGATGCGGCTATTCAGGGCATCAAAGCCATGAGCAAGCCTACGGTTCTCATCGGTGGCGGTTATGACAAGCAGAGCGAATATGACGAGTGGATCGAAAGCTTTGATGGCAAGGTAAAATGCCTCGTTCTCATCGGACAGACCAGAGAGAAGATTGCCGAGTGCGCCAGAAAGCACGGTTTTGACAAGATCCGTTTCGCGGATACCTATGAGGAATGTCTGAAGCTGTGTACCGAACTGGCAGAGCCGGGAGATGCGGTTCTTCTGTCTCCGGCATGTGCAAGCTGGGGCATGTTCCCGAACTATGAAGTCAGAGGACAGCTTTTCAAAGAGTATGTGCATGGTCTGGCAGAATAAATAGTAATAAAAAGTAATAATGTATAGAAATAAAGGAGTAAAAGCAGGCATGGCAGAAGCTCGCAGAAAACGTAAAAGGAAACAACAATCTGAATACTTTTTTGATTACAGTCTGCTTTTCATTGTACTGTTTTTGTTGGGATTTGGTCTGATCATGATCTATTCCGCCAGCTCCTATGAGGCATATGATACTTATGGGGATGCAGCTTATTATATGAAAAAACAGCTGATCGCCAATATCATCGGACTGGTATTCATGATCATCATTGCCAATATCCCGTATACGTTTTGGGAGAGGTTCGCAACACTGGGCTATGTGGTCTCCATGGTACTGATCTTTCTGGTGCTGACACCGTTAGGTATCAGTTCCCACGGTGCAAGACGATGGATCGGTATTCCACATACCGGCTTTAACTTACAGCCGGCAGAGGTGGCAAAGCTGTGCATGATCCTGTTCCTGGCAAGTCTGGTATGTAAGATGGGAAAAAGCGTCCGCACCATGAAGGGATTTTTCATTATGATGGCAGCACCTCTGCCGATCGCGGCATGCGTATATCTCATTACGGATAACTTAAGCTCTGCAATCATTATTATGGGGATTTCCATCCTGATGGTATTTGTGGCAAGCCCGGATTACAAGAAATTTATCATTATGGGATTAAGTGTGATAGCCGCCGCCGCTCTTCTGGTATTTTTAGTAGTACAGATGGGCGATAAAATAGAAGGTTTCCGTCTGGCGAGAATCCAGGCGTGGCTGAATCCGGAGAGTCAGGCGCAGGACAAAGGCTTCCAGACATTACAGGCACTGTATGCCATCGGAAGTGGCGGCATCTGGGGCAAGGGACTGGGACAAAGCATGCAGAAGTTAAGCTTTCTGCCCGAGGCACAGAACGATATGATCTTCTCCATTATCTGTGAGGAACTGGGACTCTTCGGAGCAATTGCCATTATTCTGATGTTCATTATGCTGCTGTGGCGGATGATGGTCATTGCCAACAATGCACCAGATCTGTTCGGTGCTATGCTGGTGGTAGGTGTTATGGGACACATCGCGATTCAGGCAATCCTGAACATTGCGGTTGTGACTAACTCCATTCCGAACACCGGAATCTCCCTGCCGTTTATCAGTTACGGCGGCTCTTCGGCACTGTTCCTTTTGTCGGAGATCGGTCTGGTCTTAAGTGTGGCGCGGAGGATCCAGCTAAAAGAGTTGTAGAAATGCATATTTAGAAGACATGGTACGAAACAGTGCCTTCCTACATAAAATAAGATTATCATAAAAATGGGGATGGTGCTGTATGAAGGGAATCCGCATACAGGGCGGCATGCCGCTGCAGGGAAAGGTACGCATACAAGGGTCTAAAAATGCGACACTTCCGATCCTGGCGGCAACGCTTCTTACCAATGAAGTATCCTATATTCAGAACTGCCCGAGGATCGAGGATGTGCATCGGTTCGTACATCTGTTGCGGGAACTGGGATGTATGGTACACTGGCAGGAGAATGGAATCCGGGTACAGCCGGGAGGCAGAGATGACCTGCCCTGTGAGAGAGCAGAGGCAAGGAGAATGCGCGGAGAAGCCATTACCGGTATGCGCTCATCGCTGTGTCTGCTGGGAGCATTGCTCGGCAGATGCGGTTATGTGACCATGGAACATCCGGGAGGATGTGTCATCGGTGACAGACCCATTGATCTGCATATTCATGCACTGGAACAGATGGGGGTTGAATTTCTCGAAGAGGACGGACTTTTGTCTGCACGGGCAAAAAATCTGCACGGTGCCCGGATCATACTGAAGTTCCCAAGCGTTGGTGCCACGGAGAATATTTTGCTGGCAGCGGTAAAAGCCACCGGAGACACTGTGATCACCGGTGCAGCTTTAGAGCCGGAAGTGATCGCGCTTTGTGAATTCCTGACGGCGTGCGGGGCTTCGATCGAAGGAATCGGAAGCCCAGAACTTATCATCCATGGCGGCGGAGAACTACATGGAACCCGGTATACGGTTCCGACGGACCGGATCGTGGCAGGAACGTATCTGTTTGGCTGTATCGGCTGCGGCGGGAGTGTACTGTTAAATCAGGCACCCTGGAGACAGATGGAAGCAGTGACTGTGGCTGCGGAGAGAATGGGGGCACAATGTACCGTCTCTGAAGAGGGATTGTTTGTACAGGCACCGGGAAGACCAAAGAGTATCGGGCATCTGCAGACCGGACCGTACCCGGGATTCCCCACGGATCTGCAGTCGGCGGCGATGGCGGTACTGACCATGGCAGAGGGGATCAGTTGTATTGAAGAGAATATTTTCGAGAACCGCTTTCGAATTGCAGAACCCTTAAACCGTATGGGAGCACAGATCGTCTTAAAAGACGGACAGCACGCGGTGATCACCGGAGTGGAACATCTTCATGGAGAGCAGGTGGACGCCTGTGAACTCCGCGGTGGGGCAGCACTGGTTTTAGCAGGACTTGCGGCGGAGGGTGAGAGCTTCGTAACGGGACAGCATTTTATAGAACGCGGATATGAGAATATCTGCAGAGATTTCAGAGAATTGGGAGCACGGATCATCAGTGTATAGAGACCGAAGCAGAATTATCAGAAGAATAGTGATCATAGGCATCCTGCTGCTTGCACTGGGCGGTGGAGCCGTCGCATTGCACTCCGTGTATACGGTCCGTACCGTGTATGTGGAGGGCAATGTGCATTATACGGAAGACGAGATCAAAGAGATCGTAATGGCGGGACCGTTAGGGGACAATTCCCTGTACCTTTCGTTAAAATACAGAGACCGAGGTATTCAGGACATTCCCTTTGTGGATGTGATGAACGTATCCATTCTGGCTCCCGACACCATCAAGATCACCGTATACGAAAAAGCACTGGCGGGATATGTGAAATATCTGGATACCTATATGTATTTTGACAAGGACGGCTATGTGGTGGAAAGCTCCGGGATCCGTACCCAGGGGATTCCACAGATCACAGGACTGTCTTTCGATCATATCGTGCTGGGGGAGCAGCTGCCGGTGGAAGATCCGCAGGTATTTGCCAGGATCATGGATCTGACCAAGCTGTTAAATAAGTATTCACTGGCTGCGGACAAGATCTACCTTCACTCTTCCGGAGAGATTACGATCTACTTTGGACAGATCAAGGTAGCCATGGGCAGTGACAGCAGTCATCTGGAGGACAAGCTGCAGCTTTTGCCGGGATTTTTGGAGAAACTGGAAGGAAAAAGTGGGACCCTGCAGATGGAAAATTATGAGGAAGGAAAGGGGAAATTTACATTCAAGCCGGATGCGTGAAACATTTGTGAAACATTTTGAAAAAATAGGTTGCTAAATTTGTAAAATGATTATATGATAGTCTATGTGAAGTTGAAAAAGGTTAAAAGGAGGAACTAACCTTGCTGGAAATTAAGACGAATGACGCGGATGTAGCTGCCAAGATCATCGTAGTCGGTGTAGGTGGCGCGGGTAACAACGCTGTAAATAGAATGGTAGATGAGAAAATTGACGGAGTGGATTTTATCGGTGTGAATACTGATAAGCAGGCATTACAGCTCTGTAAGGCTCCGAAGCTGCTGCAGATCGGTGAGAAGCTTACCAAGGGTCTTGGCGCGGGAGCCAAGCCTGAGATCGGTGAGAAGGCTGCCGAGGAGAGTGCGGAAGAGATTTCCGCAGCACTGAAGGGTGCAGACATGGTATTTGTTACCTGCGGTATGGGTGGCGGTACCGGAACCGGAGCTGCTCCGGTAGTGGCAAAGCTTGCAAAGGATATGGGCATCTTAACCGTTGGTGTAGTGACGAAGCCTTTCCGCTTTGAAGCAAAAGCCCGTATGGTGAATGCATTAAACGGTATCGAGCGTATCAAGGAACACGTGGATACCCTGATCGTAATACCCAATGATAAGCTGTTGGAGATCGTGGACAGACGTACCACCATGCCCGAAGCGCTGAAGAAGGCGGATGAAGTACTGCAGCAGGCAGTACAGGGAATCACTGATCTGATCAACGTTCCCGCAGTCATCAATCTGGACTTCGCAGATGTACAGACTGTTATGAAGGACAAGGGTATCGCCCACATCGGTATCGGTGAAGGCAAGGGTGATGACAAGGCTATGGAAGCTGTCAAGATGGCAGTGGAGAGCCCTCTGTTAGAGACCACTATTTCAGGTGCTTCTCATGTCATTATCAATATCTCCGGAGACATTACGCTGGCAGACGCATCCGATGCAGCAAGCTATGTACAGGAGCTGGCAGGCGACGATGTGAATATTATCTTCGGTGCCATGTACGATGAGTCCAAGTCCGATAGCTGTACGATCACCGTTATCGCTACCGGTTTGGAAGATAAGGCAAACAGTGCGGTACAGAGCCGCTTAGGCGGAGGCGCTGCCTTCAGACAGCCCACTTCCCATATGACTCCGACTTCTCTGAAGGGACTGCAGCCTACTGTGCCTGCTACCCCCGGGGCACAGGGAGGACAGGCTCCGAGACCTGTACAGCCCGTACCCGGCATTCATAAGCCTACAGATATCAGAAGCTCCGTAGAAGAGAAATCTCTGAAGATTCCTGATTTCTTACAGAGAAAGTAATACTTAGTATTTTTTTATAATAACGGAACATAATAAGAGCCACGACACAGAATACTGTGTTGTGGCTTGTTTTGCGTGGAGAATTCCTATAAAGCATATTAGTCTGCCGTTCTCTTTTTCCTGTGCAGAGAAATAAACCTCTCACCCAGTACGAAGAAAGCGCCGATAGCACAAGGTAAAAGCATGGTGTCGAAACGGTATAACACCACAGCGGACAAGGCTTTGGCTTCGGGCAGAAGCCGACGGAACAACAGGACGAAGACAGCTTCCACGGAGCCGATGCCGGCAGGTGTGGGAATGATGCCGGCGAGGGACTGGCTTAAGGCGGTCAGCGAAAAACATTGCAAAGCCGTGAAAGGCAGATCCTCTGTGGTGGAACTGCGAAAGACCATCCAGGGGATGAGGTACCAGGTAGTGAATTTTAGCAGATTACACAGGAATAGGCGGAGGAGCAGCAGAGGGGCCTTTAACAGAGACCGGCTTTCCGCCTGCAGCTGGGCAAGCTTATGTCCGGCACCGGTGAGCCTTTCCTCCCAGGAGGGATGCTTTGCGCGGAGGCGATTGGCCAGCAGATTACAGGCAGTCTGCATCCAGGGAACGGTAGCCACTGCTAACAGAACTCCGGCAATCACACAGACGCCTGCAAATCCTAGTAGAATATAACCCTGATAATCTGCAAACGAAGTGTGGATAAATCCGTAGGTTACCAAGAACAATAGCAGACTAAAGACTGCCATAGAGACCTTGTGGACAATATATTGGAAAAAGTACATGCCGGTGGCATTGGAAACCGGGATACCGGCTTTGTTCAGGTAATAGATTCCTGCGATGCCGGAACCGCTGCCCAGCGTGGCTGTCTTATAGAAAGAGCAGTAGAAAGCATTACAGAATCCTTTCCAGCGGGGATATTCCGGGTGTGTTTTATGCACGATCAGCCAGGTGATGTGCCCTTCACAGATATGGTAGAGGATCACGGTCACAAACAGGGACAAGACCACCTGTGGGGAGACACCGGCAAGCTCCGTCAGCATATCCCCCATGGAATCACGGAAGCTGTAATACAGGATGCCTAATAACAGACAGACAAACAAAAGATTTCCTGCGAATTTTAATCTCTTTTTGGTAGTATCCGACACGGATGTTTCCTCCTTTTTGAATCTTTTGGTAAGTAAAAATCTATTTTGATTGTCTCTCTTTTGCCTGAAAATGGAAAGAAACAGATTTTGAAAAACGTAGTCTTTTCACCGCATAAGTTTATCCTTTTTTTAGAATAAGGTAAGAGAATATCCATTGATTGTGTGGCAAAAAGTGGCTATGATTGATTTATTACAACAGATTTGGACAATAATACAAGAATGAGAAAGGGAAAATGTATGCAGGAAGTCAAACAACCAAACAAAAAACCGTTCATATTCTATTATATGATTGCGCTGATCGTGATTATCCTGATCAACAGCCTTCTGGTACCGCAGATCGTACAGCGGGCAGTGAAAGAAGTGGATTACAATACTTTTATGCAGATGACTTATGATAAACAGATCAATGAGGTACAGGTCCAGGATAATCAGATCGTGTTTACCGCAAAAGATGATAAGACCATCTACAAGACCGGTCTGATGGATGATCCGGACAGAACGCAGAGATTGTATGACAGCGGGGCCAAATTCTCCAGTGAGATCGTGGAGGAAGCTTCACCAATCTTGAGTTTTCTGATCAGCTGGCTGCTGCCTTTGATCATCATTATTGGCTTCGGACAATTGATGTACCGTCAGATGACGAAAAAAGCCGGCGGTGACTCTATGATGTTTGGCATGGGCGGTATGGGCAAGAGCAATGCAAAGGTCTATGTGAAGTCTTCCAACGGTATCAAGTTCACCGATGTGGCAGGAGAGGACGAGGCGAAGGAAAATCTGACAGAGATCGTGGAATACCTGCATGACCCCGACAAATACAAAGAGATCGGTGCTTCCATGCCGAAGGGTATCCTCTTGGTAGGCCCTCCCGGAACCGGTAAGACAATGTTAGCCAAGGCGGTAGCCGGAGAAGCCAATGTTCCCTTTTTTTCCATGTCGGGTTCGGAATTCGTGGAGATGTTCGTAGGTATGGGTGCCTCCAAGGTCAGAGACTTGTTCAGACAGGCAAAGGAAAAGGCTCCCTGTATCGTATTTATCGATGAGATCGACGCCATCGGTAAAAAGCGTGACGGTCAGATCGGTGGTAACGATGAGAGAGAACAGACCCTGAACCAGCTGTTAACGGAGATGGATGGCTTTGAAGGCAACAACGGTGTCATCATCCTGGCGGCCACCAACCGTCCGGAGAGTCTGGATCCCGCACTGTTACGTCCCGGTCGTTTTGACAGACGTGTGCCGGTAGAGCTTCCCGACCTGAAAGGAAGAGAAGAAATTCTGAAAGTGCATGCCCGTAAGATCAAAGTCGCAGATAATGTAGACTTCAATAAGATTGCCCGTATGGCTTCCGGTGCTTCCGGTGCAGAGCTTGCAAATATCGTCAATGAGGCAGCTCTTCGGGCAGTCAGAGATGGACGTAAGTTTGCAACCCAGGCAGACTTAGAAGAGAGTATTGAAGTAGTCATTGCCGGCTATCAGAAAAAGAATGCCATCCTTACAGATAAGGAAAAGCGGATCGTGGCATACCATGAGATCGGACACGCACTGGTGGCAGCGAAGCAGACCAATTCCGCACCGGTGCAGAAGATCACCATTGTGCCCCGTACTTCCGGAGCACTGGGTTATACCATGCAGGTGGAAGAGGAAGGTAACCATTACCTCATGACCAAGGAAGAGATGGAGAACAAGATCGCTACATTGACCGGTGGACGTGCTGCGGAAGAGATCGCCTTCGGGTCTGTGACTACCGGAGCTTCCAACGATATCGAACAGGCTACCAAGCTTGCCAGAGGCATGATCACCCGCTACGGTATGAGCAAAGATTTTGACATGGTAGCCATGGAGACTATGACGAACCAGTATCTGGGTGGAGATTCCTCCCTGACCTGTTCCATGGAGACCCAGACTGCCATCGACAGAGAAGTCGTGGAGCTGGTGAAAAAACAGCATGAGAAGGCAGGACAGATCCTGCTGGAAAATCGTGCGAAACTGGATGAACTGTCCCAGTATTTATATGAAAAAGAGACCATTACCGGAGAAGAATTTATGAAGATATTGAATTCTTAATAGGGTTCTCGGAGAAGACGGAATCGGCGTTTGTGCCGGTTCCGTTTTTATGTAAGTAAATTAAACAAATCTTAAAGAGGTGCTAATGGCATCTTAAACCGTGCCTACTGTTATCTTAAAAAAGAAACCACTATACTTTTCCTGTAAGAAAAGCTGTGGAACGGCAAATTTACAGATTACGGGAAGGGACTGGATATTAAGATGCGAAACAGAAACTACTTTAATAACAATAACATGCAGAAAGGAATTGCACTGGCGACCTGTATGGCAATCGTCATGGGACTGTTCACCGGGTGTGGAAAGAAAAACGATCAGCAGATTGCAGCGTCACCTGATGAAGTGCAGAAAGGGCGATATGTAGAGACGGAACTCTCACTTCCGGACGAATGGAAGGACAAAAATATCAGCCAGATTTTCCGTTCGGATGACGAACTCCATTTTCTTGTGGCAGGAGGCGCAGAAGGTCAGGTCTCTTTAGAGGAATGGAAGCTGGGAGAAGGAGATACTCTGACGGAAGTGACGAAGGACTGGCTGAAGGCGCTTCCTGAAGGAAAGGGCCTGGAGAGCAGTGATAGTTTTACTTTGCTCCAGGATGCGGAGGGGAATCAGTACCTGTACGGCAATTGTTACCGGGATGAGGAGAGCTCTTCGGCACATTTGTGGAAGGAAGCGGACGGCAGTGCGCTGGATATTACACCGCAGAAGTGGCTGGAGCCTATGGATATGGATGGCTATCGGTTCTATGATACGCCGCAGTATGTGACACTGACAGAGGACGGATTGTTAGTGGGACTGTCTTATTTTTCCCTGGATGTTGTATTGGCACAGGATGGAAGCCTGGTAAGCAGTCAGGAGAGTGACAGCCTGACAGACAGTGGCAGTCTGTCGGATAATAAGTGGGTCAGCACTGTGGGAGATACATTGTATCTGGCACAGGCGGATGAACAGGGGAACGTGAACGGACTGTTGCAGATGCAGCTGGACGGAAACAATGGGGCAAAATCGAAGGGAGAGATTCCCTTTTCCCAGGACAGCTACAGCTATGCTTATTTCAGTGTGCTGGGAGACGGCACAGTCTATGCGGCGGATGCAGACGGATTCTTCCGCTGTGATGCTGGGGATACTAACTGGCAGAAGCTGCTTCAGGGAATGGATACCGGGTTTTCCCTGTCGGATCAGTGGTGCAGGGATATTGTGGCACTGTCGGATGGCAGTGTATACGCGTGGTTTGGTAGTGAGAGCGGGGATAAAATAATGATTTATCGATATGATCCCGATGCAGTGACAGAGGTGACCGAAGAACTGACACTGTATACCGTGGAGGAGAGCTTCTTCTTACAGCAGGCTGCGGTGCAGTACCACAAGCAGCATCCGGAGATACTGATCCATGTGGATGCTGCAATCTCCATGACGGATAAATACAGCGGAAATGCGGATTATCAGCAGATCTATCAGGATCTGAACACTTCCCTGACCTCCGGCAACGGACCGGATCTCATGGTGATGGATCATCTGAAACTGGACACGTATGCCTCTAAGGGCTTGCTGTTTGATCTGCAAGAGATATTGCAGCCCATGGAAGAGGACGGAACCCTGCTTTCCAACATTACAACAGCCTATGAAGAGACGGATGGAACCCGGTATGCGGTGCCACTGCAATTCGGATTATTGTTAGCTGTCGGCAGGGATGTGCAGCCGGAGGAAATGAGCAGCATGGACGCTATTGCAAAGACGGTATCCGGAAAGACGGAGAGTTATATGGGAGACCGTACCTGCGGCGAACTGGTGGAAGAGTTCTATCCGTTGATCGTGGATGATATTTTACAGAACCGTCAGGTGCATCGTGATACCTTACGTACCTGGCTGGAAGATTTGAAGAAGATTGCGGATAACTGCGGTATCCTGCCTTCCAGAAAAGAAGGCCGTGCAGCGAATATCTGGGATCTGGGATCTGATGTGAAGCTGGTACTTCAGGAGACCGACGGCTTTAATGAGGCAATGATGCCTTATGCAGTGGCGGAGCTTTTGAATGCCAATGTGGTCTCCATGGAAAACGCATTTTATCCGAAGATGGTCATTGGAATCAACAGCCGGAGTGAGCATGTGGAGACTGCAAAAGAGTTCCTGCGTTTTGCTCTGTCCGAAGAATTACAGAGCGTGGATACCTATGAGGGATTCCCTGTCAATGCAAAAGCGTTGGAGGCGCAGGCTGCAGCAGACCGTAGCATGGCGGAAGCCTATACCACCTATGATATCGACGGCAGCACCGTAGAGCTCGCCATTAAATCCTACTCTGAGGAGACCGCTAACCATCTGATGGAGCTGTGTAGGGCAGCCACCCTGTGCCTCAAGGAAGACACTCAGATCGAGACTTCCCTGACCGAGAGCCTGCAGGCATACCTAAACGGGCAGGAGAGTGTGGAGGAAGCCATGGATGCTGTGGAAGGAAGCCTGAAGATGTATCTGGCGGAGTAGTGCTCCGCCTGGCATTCAATAGTCGAATACCACAGGAAAGTAACTTGTAAACATAGGATAAAGCCGCTATAATTTTAAGTATAAGAAAGGCGGTGGAGAATTTACTTATGGAGATTTATGTGGATGCGGATGCCTGTCCGGTGGTGGACATAGTGGAAAAGATTGCAAAGAAATATCAGATTCCGGTGACACTTCTGTGTGACACCAACCATGTGCTGACTTCCGGTTACAGCGAGGTAGTGGTCGTAGGAGCAGGGGCAGATGCAGTGGATTATAAGCTGATCAGTCTCTGTCGCAGGGGTGATATCGTGGTAACTCAGGACTATGGCGTGGCAGCCATGGCGCTGGGCAAGAGTGCCTACGCCATCCACCAGTCCGGTAAATGGTACACGGATGAGAACATCGACCAGATGCTTATGGAACGACATCTGAATAAAAAGGCAAGAAGAGCTTCTCATAAAAATCATTTAAAAGGTCCGAAGAAGCGGACAGAAGAGGATGACGAGAGATTTGCACAGTCTTTTGAACGGATGGTAAAAGCAGCACTGGAGGAAGAGAAATGAGACTTTTTTCAAAGAGAACCGAAAAGAAGACTTACGATAGAAGCAATCAAAAACCTGTCATCAAAGCCAGCATCTGCAACGGTGAACAGGTGGCGGGATTCAAGGATATCCACACGGGAAAATTTGAAGAAGTCATGCTGATCCGCCGGGCGGAAGACCTTGAGACATTTAAGATAATGTATGGGATTGAGGGAGAGATTACAAAAGAATATTGATTTAAAAAAAGTGAGGAATAGACTGTGAAAAGAAAAATTATTTTAGCACTGATGACAATATGCATTTTATCTTTTGTTTCCTGCGGAAAACAGGAAACTACAGCTACAACAGAATCCATCCCCACTGCTGTTGAATCCGCACAAGTAGAAATTGCAGAAACGACCACGGAGACAATAGAAAGCACTGAGGTAGTAGAGGATAACACAAGTGAAATAGAGACGGAAGCTGAAGCAACAGAGACAGAAGTAACCAACATAGAAGCAGCAGAGCCGCTTTCAGAACAGGATCTTGCATTTAGCTTCCTCGGATATGATACTTACAATGAATATGTAGAAGCAGGGAATGACGGAGCTGCATATATACTTGCAGACAATGCAAACATGATTGTATCAGGAGAGTTTACAGATGATGATAATGTCGTAGAAAGTACAGTAAGAGGTATTAAGCTTGGAGATAGCATAGACAAAGTATTTGAATTATACGGAAATACAGAATATCATTCTACAGATATTAAAAATGTATTTTCGCATGATGACTTGAAGGACTCCGGAGCATACAGCTACTTCTTAAAACTTGATTCAACAAAAAAGTTTTTTTATGCATTTAGATTTAGGGTAGATCAAAATAATAATATAATTGCAGTTGTAATAGAACCTATTCCAATGCAGTATTGGTCAGAAGATTGAGCTTGATTGAAAATTTACATTTTTAAAGGATTGTTTTGTAAATCCCTTGATTCAGCGGTATAATAAATTTAATGGAAAGGTGGTTAAAATATGTTATTGTATCATGGTTCAAAAAGCGGAATACAAGGAGATATTAAACCGAAAAGCAGAGCATCATGTGATTTTGGTTGTGGGTTCTATATGGGAGATAAACCAGACCAACCCAAAGGTTTGATCGCATCGTATGAAAATAACATGTTCTATGAGATAGAGTATGATACAGATAACCTAAAAATAAAAACATTTGAAGATAATTATATAAGTCAAATAGATTGGGCATTATTTATTGCATACAACAGACAGCCGGAAAAAATATCAGAGTATAGCCAACTATGTATGAGATATAAGACATACAATGAATTGTATGACATGATTGTTGGTGTAATTGCAGATGATAAGATGACACAGGTAATGCAATTATTTTTTAATGGACAAATGTGCGATAAGGCATTTATTGAGGCAATGCAATATGTCAGATTAGGTAAACAGTATGTATTGAAAACAGCTAAAGCATGTAAGAAAGAGCGTTTTGATATAATAAAAGCATATAAACTTACAGATGTAGATAAGAAATTAATCATAGCACAGAATACAAATAGAACAGAACAACTAAGCAGCATGATAAACCAAATTCAAAGGAAATATAGGCGGGCACAAGATATAAAATTCTTTGATGAAATAATAGAGGAGTGGGATAAATAATGGATGCAACAACGTTTAACATAGGGATATGTGAAATGTCAGCAGATTTATTTGTACAGTCTGTTAAAAAAGGTTATGATTCAAAAGATTTTATAGAAAAGCTAATGAAGTCAGAAACGGCAAAGCATTTGTATAACAAGACAGATACGCAGATGTGGCTGGGCTCAAATTATATAATAGAGACATTAGAACAAGAGGTACAGATTAAAAAGGGAAAGTTATATCCAGAGGATTTAATGTCGTGGATTGGATATCTGTTTGCATGTTGGAATTTCACATATAAGGATGATACCCCAAAAGATATGATTGAACAGGCATCCGTAGATGTTTTGACACTTGAATACCAAGGATTACACGTTTTATCATTCGAAGATGCGATTAGAGAATTGAAAAACATATACAATGAAAAGCAGAGTAAATAGAAACAGAGTTAACTCCATATCTAATGACACCCACATCCCAGTGGGTGTTTCAGAGAGTAAAAGTTGTAACCCAACTGTACTCCCAAACTGGCTACAAAAAAAACAGGAAGCCTTGAATTATCAGGCTTCCCGTTTTACTATCTAATGCGGAAGATGGGACTTGAAGGTCTGGGCATCTCCGAAAGTACCGAAAAAAGGAGGTTTTCGACACATCGTTTTGCTTGTAACCCAGTTTGTAACCCAAATGCAAAAATATATGCTATAATGGGTGAGAATTTACTTTACAAAGCGAGGAATAAAGACTATGAAAAGAAAAATACAGGTAACAATCTTGAGCTTAATAATGGGATTATCAATCGTAGCATGCGGCAAGCAGGAAACCACAGCTACCACAGAATCCGTTACTGCTACTGTTGAATCCACACAAGCAGAGCCAACAGAAAATGAGAACATAGAAGAAAATGAAACAACAGAGAAGGTTGAAGTAACAGAAAATTCAGAAGAAATTGAATCAACAGAGAGTACAGAAGAAATAACTGAAGCAACAGACATAGAAAAAGGTGAACCATTCTCAGAAAAAGACCTTGCATTTAGTTTCCTTGGGTATAACACTTACAAAGAATATGTAGAGGCAGGGAATAACGGAAACGCATATATAGTTGCAGACAATGCAGTTATGATTACATCAGGAGAGTTTAAAGATGAAGGTGATGTACTGGAGAGTACAGTAAGAGGTATCAAGCTTGGAGATAGCATAGACAAAGTATTTGAATTGTATGGACAAGCAGATATCTATGACAGATGTATTAAACACTACTTTGCACATGATGACTTGAAAGATACTGACACATATACTTATTTCTTAAAACTAGATTCAACAAAAGATTATTACTATTCACTTACATTTTTTACAGACCAGTATAGTAATGTGATAGGAGTAATACTAGAGCCTATTGCAATGGAGTATTGGTCAGATGATTTGACTTAAGAATTATTTGTTAAGAGATTTAATAAATTTTTAATTAAGCAATAACCGGAGAATGAACATTATGAAAAGAAAAACTATTTTAGCCTTAATGACAATTTGTATTTTATCCTTTGCTTCCTGTGGCAAACAGGAAACAACAGCTACCACAGAAACCATCCCTGCTACTGATGAATCCGTACAAGCAGAGACCACAGTTACAGAAGAAACCATAACAACAGAAACAGAAGTGACCACAGAAGAGACAGAGCCAACAGATAGCTTAACAGATGAAGTTACAGACAACATAGTTTATCCAGATGTAAACCCAGAAGATGTAGACCCAAAGACAACCAACATGGATGGAGACACCGCCATTGCCCTTAGTAAAAAAGAGAATGCAGAGATTTGTGATAAATATGGTAGTGTAGAGGCATATGATGAATATGTAAAATCCCAAGGAGCCGACGGAAGCATGGGTTGGTGCTGGGTTTATGACACAGGTAAAGGAGCCGGCTCAGAAGAAAGCTACGCAGTATACATGAAGGAAGATTCCCCACGAAAAGGGGAGGTCTTTCATCTAGGTGACTACTTGCCAAATGGTACCCTCTTCACCGGTGCCAATAATGATGAGATGAGCACAGCTGATAATAGGGTGTTATTAAGAATGTCTGAAAATGGTGAATTAGGTGGAACAACAGTAACACAAGATGAGAATGGAACAGTACACATAGTTATCGATTAGGTGCTGGTCTAGTATTACCAAAGAAAAAGGGAAAGTCACCAGTGGCTTTCCCTTTATTATAAACAGGAGGCACAGTAAACAATGATAAAGCATGTCGCCCACTGCACGGACAGACGCAGACGTTCTGGAGCGCAGACAAGCGGAAACGAAGTGAAGCGGTCGAGAACAGGACGGCGTAGCGTCCGAGTGCCACGGCGCACTCCCCCAAAGGGGGAGATTCGGGTCTAGTATTACCCCGAACATCCGTGTTCTGTGTTATCCCCTCCATCCCCACTGTTTACAGGCTTTCCCAACTTCATACTCATTCACTTCCCCTTGTGTTCGTGTTGAAAAGCATGAACACTTTTTTGTTTCCCCATTTTTTCCACTTTTTCCTGATATTCTGATACTAATGTATAAGATATACTAGGTACATAATCAATGATGCATCCGTTGATAAAAACAAACTAATGGACGTATCTTCCTACTTCCAAGTTATTTTAGACCACTACAAAATAACTTTTTACATAGATGCAAAAATCATAGAAAGGAGCGAAAAGATTGAGGACTAAAACAATGATTATCTATCCTGTCCAGATAGATACTTTTTCAAGTATTTATCATGGATTCATCAAATAACATTGAGTTGATTATCAAAGCATTGGGATTTTCGCCAGAATTACTTTCAAATCGGCAGGATGAAATAAAATCCTTGCTACAAGACTTAAGCGAGAATATAATTACCTCAGACGATGTGTCGGAACAATTAGAGCATATGACAAAACGCGAAAAAATATTGAACCGACAGAAAAGTTTCTGTGGAATATGGCTTGCATCGGATGGCAGATATAAAACCAAAGTTCCAACTGCGGATGGTGGGAAAAAACTGATTGCCAAGCCTACACAGGAGAACCTTGAAAATTTTATAGTCGAGTACTACAAGAAGTTAGAGCAAAAGCCAAAGAAACCATGTATGCGTTCTATCTACCCGGAATGGATAGATTTTAAGTCCAAGGAAACATCCTATGCCAACGCCTGTAATCTACAATCCAGATGGAAACGATATTTTGAACATTCCACGATTGTTGACATCCCTTTTGAAAAATTAACCACAGGTGCGATTAAAAAATGGTGTGTGGATGTGATAGCTGAAATGCATTTGACTGACAGGCAATTCAAGGATTTGAAATCTATTATGAACATGATATTTGATTATGCAGTATCGTTTGACATTATCCAGATTAACTTATCCAGACAGGTCAGAGGTTTTTCTGATAAGAATTTCAAACAGGAAGCGGAAAAGCCTGTTGAGGAAATTGTTTATAATGCTGATGCAAAGCATTCTGTAATCACAGAAGCTATGGAGCAATTTCTAAAGACACAAAATATTGCATATATCGCAGTCTGTTTGAATTTTTCTCTGGGACTTCGTGTGGGGGAATTGGTTGCACTACGCACCAGTCATATCAATGAGGATGGAACCATTACGATTTGTCAGGAGGAAACTAAGACATATCACAAGGATGAAGATGGTACAATCCATAGGGATGGTTATGCGGTTGTAAATCATACTAAAACCCTGAGCGGTAACCGTAGGCTGATTCTTACACCCAAATCACGCAAATACATTGATATGGCACTTCGCTATAATGAAGCAAATAAACTAAAGGATGAGGATTTTATTTTTCTGGATAAAACCGGAAAAAGAATTCATGACCATGCTATCAACAATGTTATCCGCAGATTAAATGGTGTGAGGAATGAAAAAGATGCTTTTGTCATTGATGGCAGACCATCCGGCAATCATAGTATCAGACGTACCACGATATCGGAGCTTCATGAAGCTATGGTAATTTCTGAGGATACACTAAAGACATTTGCAGGACATAAGGATATTTCCACGACCCAGAAATGTTATATCCACCAGACAAAAGATATCACAGAATATGCCGAAGAATTTGCAAAAGTACTCGATTCTTAAGCAGTAAAAAGTTGTAACCCAACTGTAACCCAAAACTGGCTACAAACAAAAAAACAGGAAGCCTTGAATTATCAGGCTTCCCACTTTATTAATGAATGCGGAAGATGGGACTTGAACCCACACGGTATTGCTACCACAAGATCCTTAGTCTTGCTCGTCTGCCAATTCCGACACTTCCGCATAGCGATACAAAATAATAATCATCTCGCATCACGCAAGAATGATAATAACATTTTCCCACGGCAATGTCAACATGATTTTAAAATTTGTAGGAATTTTTTATACACTTAAAACAGTTTGGAATAATGAGTATTATTTTCCTTTTACCATTTTTTAATTTCTGCTATAATAATCAATAAGAAATATGGCATAGACGGCTATCGGAAAATACAAACGAAAAGGAACAACAATTATGGAATCAAGAGTGGAACAGGCAGCAGAGAGAAAAATGTGTGGTTACAACTGTGCACAGGCAGTGGCGTGTACGTACTGTGATCTGGCGGGAATTGACGAGGAGACAGTGAGGAATCTTACCCAGGGCTTCGCGGCAGGTATCGGTGGCAGCATGGAAGCCACCTGTGGAGCCGTCATCGGAGCGGTCAATATTCTGGGACTGATCAACAAGAATCCGCAGCGGACAATGCAGGGGTCCCGGAAGATCATCAACCGCTTCAAGGGACAGAACGGGACAGTGATCTGTAAGGAATTAAAGGGCATTACCGACGGTGTCGTGAAGAGAGAATGCGAGGACTGCGTCAGGGATGCTGCGGCTTTTCTGGAAGCGGAATTACCGGAAAACTATGTAAAGCCGGGAACGGTAGCAGATTAGAGGTAAGATGAAATGAATACAAAAGAAACTTCAGCGGATAAAACAAAATACCGCCTGGCGGAAGCGGCGAAAAAGTGTATGGCGGCTTCCGGCACCGATGCCATGACTGTGACGCAGATCGTGCAGACCTGCGGCGTGACGAGACAGACATTTTATCGGAACTTCCAGGACAAATACGACCTGATCAACTGGTATTTTGATAAGCTCTTACTGGAATCTTTTGCACAGATGGGGGATGGGCTTACCGTATACGAAGGTTTAACCAGGAAGTTTGAATTCATTCAGAAGGAGAGAGTCTTTTTCGCGGGAGCATTCCGCTCGGACGACCACAATTCCCTGAGGGAACATGACTACGAACTGATCCTGGAGTTCTATACACAGCTGATCAGGCGTAAGACCGGCAGACAGCCTGAAGAGAATATTTTATTCCCTCTGCGGCTCTATTGCAGAGGTTCTATTGATATGACCGTGGAATGGATCTTTGCACCGAAGGAGAGAACCCCGGAGCAGATGGCGGCGCTGTTAGTAAGTGCATTTCCGGCACCGGTGACAGAATTATTCCAACAGTTAGGCGTATTGCGTTAAGAAAAAATGACCAAAAACATTTGTGAAAAATAAACAAAAGTAACGGACAAAATATGAAATTTCTGTAAAAAGTGACAGCCGGGGCAAACTGTCACTTTCTTTATGCGATGTTTGCGGTTAGAATAAAATTATCAATAAGATCGTTTTTATGTCGAAAGGAGATTATGTATCATGGCAAACAGAATTATGCTCAACCAGACATCTTATCACGGTGCAGGAGCAATCGCAGAAATCGTAACCGAAGCAAAGGCTCATGCTTTCCAAAAAGCATTCGTATGTTCCGATCCGGATCTGATCAAGTTTGGTGTGACCGGAAAGGTAACCGATCTGCTGGACAAGGAAGGCCTTGCTTATGAAATTTATTCCGATATTAAGGCGAACCCCACCATTGACAATGTGAAAAATGGTGTGGCTGCTTTCAAGGCATCCGGCGCAGATTATATCATCGCCATCGGCGGCGGTTCCTCCATGGATACCTCCAAAGCCATCGGCATCATCATTGCCAACCCTGAATTCGAAGATGTACGCAGCCTGGAAGGCGTAGCACCTACCAGGAAGCCCTGCGTTCCCATCATCGCAGTGCCCACCACAGCAGGTACCGCAGCAGAGGTTACGATTAACTATGTTATCACCGATGTAGAGCGCAAGCGTAAGTTCGTATGTGTAGACCCTCATGATATGCCTATCATTGCTGTTGTAGATCCCGAGATGATGTCTTCTATGCCGAAGGGTCTGACCGCTTCCACCGGTATGGATGCACTGACCCATGCAATCGAAGGTTATACCACCAAGGCAGCCTGGGAGATGACCGATATGTTCCATCTGAAAGCCATCGAGATCATTTCCAAGTCCCTGCGCGGCGCGGTAGCTAATACTAAGGAAGGTCGTGAAGGCATGGCTTTGGGTCAGTACATTGCCGGTATGGGCTTCTCCAACGTAGGTCTCGGTATCGCTCATTCTATGGCGCATACCCTGGGTGCTGTCTATGATACCCCTCATGGTGTTGCCTGCGCAATGATGCTTCCTATCGTTATGGAATACAATGCTGACTGCACCGGTGAAAAGTATCGTGAGATCGCCCGTGCTATGGGTGTGGAAGGTGTAGATCAGATGGACCAGGCTACCTACCGTAAGGCTGCTGTTGACGCAGTTCGCAAGCTGTCCGAGGATGTAGGTATTCCTTCCAAGCTGGAAGCACTGAAGGAAGAGGATCTTCCTTTCCTGGCAGAGTCCGCACATGCAGATGCCTGCGCACCCGGTAACCCCAAGGATGCAAGTGTAGAGGATCTGACCGCATTGTTCCGCAAGTTAATGTAATCATTAAATTTGCTACTGTTTTTCTGAAAAATAATATGGTATGCTGTAACTATTCAGAGCAAAAAGTAAGCTCTGAAAGAGCGGTTTTGCGAATGCGGTTCTGAATGGTTACGGCATGCTAAGAAACGAGCAGGCTTGCGAGAGCAGACCTGCTCGTTTTTAAAAGAAAAATGGATGAAAGCAACAGGACAAAGGAAACAATAATGGGCAATACAAAACATACCAAAGAGCAGATCCGTGAGAGGATCCAACAGAAAAAGCTCTTCTTTGACGGAGCCTTCGGAACCTATTACGGAGGAAAATACGATACGAAACAGCTGCCGGAGCTGGCGAATCTGGAAGCCCCGGAACGGGTGAAGGAGATTCATACGGAGTACCTCGAAGCGGGAGCGCAGATTCTGCGTACCAATACCTTTGCAGCCAACAGCTTCTGCATGGATATGTCCAAAGAACAGATCGAGGAGACTCTGAGAAGCGGCGTACGCCTGGCGAGAGAGGCGGTGGCTGCGTGGAGAGAACGCACCGGTGAGACGAAAGAAGTCTATATCGCCGGAGATATCGGACAGATCCCTTGTGATGCGCTGGCACAGAAGGATACTTTATGCCGCGAATACGAAGATATCTGTCGTATTTTTCTGGAAGAGGGTGTGGACTTTTTTGTCTTTGAAACATTTTCCGAGATGGAAGAGATCCTGCCTGCGATCAAAATGATCGGTGAACAGGCATTTATTACGGTACAATTCTCTGTGAACCAGTTCGGTTACAGCAATGCAGGCTTAAGTGCCAGAAAGCTGTTGCAGAGAGCGGGAACGATAAAAGAGATTGATGCGGTGGGCTTTAACTGCGGTGTGGGACCTTCTCATATGTACCGGATCCTGCAGACACTTTATAAGCCCGCAGATAAATTCCTCACAGCCCTTCCGAATGCCGGTTACCCGCAGATGGTCACCGGACGCATGATCTTCACCGGGGATAACAGAGAATATTTTGTGGACAGAATGCAGCAGATGATAGCTCTTGGTGTGGATATGGCAGGCGGCTGCTGCGGTACTACACCGGAATATATCGCAGATCTTGCCGGAAAGCTGGACTTTACCCAGTATCCGCAGGCAAAAACCAATGCAGAACCGGAGAAAAAACAAGCGGGCACAGAGGATCACTCTTTTTACCATAAAAAGGAAGCAGAAGGCGGGAAGAAACTGATTGCCGTCGAACTGGCACCTCCTGCGGGCATTGACGATGAAAAGCTGATGGATGCTGCACATCTGCTGCAGAGAAGCGGTGTGGATGTACTGACTTTTCCGGATTCCCCCTCGGGACGTACCAGAGCGGATTCTATACTCATGGCGGAAAAGGTAGCGCGTGAGACCGGTATGTGTGTCATGCCCCATATCTGTTGTCGTGATAAAAATGCCATCGCTATGCGCTCCCAGCTATTAGGAGCTTATATCAATGGTATTCACAATTTCCTTGTGATCACCGGCGACCCGATCCCCTCCCTGGTGCGTACCACGGTAAAGAGTGTGTTCAATTTTGACTCCGTAGGTCTCATGCAGATCCTCGCGGATATGAACGAAGAGCAGTTTGCGCAGGCACCGGTAAGATACGGTGGTGCCATCAATCAGGGCAGACGGAATCTCGAGGTGGAGATCGGCAGAGTGAAGAAGAAAATGGCGGCAGGAGCCACATTTTTCCTGACCCAGCCAATATCCACGAAGGAGAGCGCGGACAGAGTGCGCCGGATCAAGGAGGAGACCGGAGCAAGGATACTCTGTGGCATTATGCCGTTTGTGAGCCTTAAGAATGCCACATTCATGAAAAATGAGATGGCGGGCATTGATGTGACGGACGAAGTGCTTGAAAGATACCGTGCGGATATGACCAGAGAAGAGGGAGAGCAGGCCGGCGTACAGCTGGCGAAGGAAGTGATTGCCATGACGGAGGACTTCGCGGACGGCTATTATTTCTCCTTCCCCTTCAATCGGGTGACTATGCTGGAAAAAATACTGGATTAATGGGTTGTTTTTCAAAAAAAGCGTTAATAAATCTTGGAATCATCCGAAGTAAGTAGTATACTGTAATTAGTAGTAAAGAGCTTATGGTCAAAAGGCTGATTCAAAACAGTTAACACGGAGGTGACTGTGATGAGTATTAATATTCAGGCAAAAACGAATTATTCTTTTCTGTTTTCCGGGCTGAGTTCTTCTGCATCCAATGCGGTAAGCGGCAACTGGCTGGCAGATTATGCAAGTATTAAGAACGGCAGCTATGGGAAACTGATGAAGGCATATTATGCCAAGGACAGCGGCGATAGCAAGACCGCAGCGTCCCATATAACAAACAGGACGACTTCCACAGAGGCACAGAAGACGGCGCTGGCGAAGGTAGAGACCACGACAGATGCTCTGAAGGAATCCGCAGATGCATTGTTGGCTACCGGGAAAAAGGATCTGTTCGCGCAGAAAGACATCATCACTAAGGATGAGAACGGTGTAGAGACTTCTACCAAGGGGTACGACATTGACGCAATTTACAGTGCAGTGAACGGCTTTGTGACAAATTACAATAGCGTGATGGCTGCTGTGGATGATGTGAGCGATACCACAGTCAGCAACCGCACGGAATCTCTGGGGAATACTACCATTGCCAACAGTAAGCAGCTGGCGAAGATCGGTATCACCATGAAAAATGACGGTACCTTATCCTTGGACAAGGATGCTTTTATGAAAGCGGATATGTCTACGGTAAAGAGCCTGTTTCAGGGAAATGGCTCCTACGGCTACCGCGTATCCGCACAGAGCTCCATGATCAATTTTGCAGCAGATCATGCATCTGCCAGAACGAGTCTGTATACAGGAACTGCAGGATACACCGGTCTCTATAATGCAGGAAGCTTATTCAGCTCCTACATGTAATATATTCACTGTTTCATATATTTTTCAAATTATTTGAAAAATAGTGTTGACATTTACCGACAAGTGTTGTAATATACACTTGTTCGCAGAAATGGCGGAATTGGCAGACGCGCACGGTTCAGGTCCGTGTGGT
>ERZ1034952.987-NODE-987-length-24814-cov-21.219072_pt1 | contig 24814 bp, 21 predicted proteins | sample MGYA00520625_ERZ1034952 | MGnify/ENA primary metagenome ERZ1034952 (study PRJEB33766, sample SAMN09781773) | gut metagenome | biome: gut microbiome | host: Homo sapiens | place: Madagascar | study: EMG produced TPA metagenomics assembly of the PRJNA485056 data... | reverse complement strand
AGATAAATGATAATTTAGAGGCGATGGCAAAGCAACTCTACGACTATTGGTTTGTGCAGTTTGACTTCCCGAATGAGAAGGGAAAACCGTATAAATCAAGTGGTGGGGCTATGGTCTATAATGAACGCCTCAAAAGAGAAGTTCCTATTGGTTGGGAAGTTGAAAATCTAATCGATTTTGCAGAAATAAAGAATGGTGCGACACCTTCAACAGCCGACGAAGCTAATTATGGCGGTGATATAGTTTGGATAACTCCAAAGGATTTGTCTGACCAACAATCAAAGTTTGTGTATCAAGGTGAACGCAATATAACAAAGCAAGGTTTCGATTCCTGTAGTACAAGTATGCTTCCAACAAATTCTGTACTTATGTCAAGTCGTGCTCCAATCGGTTTGGTTTCTATTGCAAAGCATGAGGTCTGTACAAATCAAGGTTTCAAGAGCTTTATTCCTAAGAGTATAAGTGATTCTATCTATTTATACTACTACATAAAACACCATATCAAACAAATAGAACAATTAGGAACAGGTACGACTTTCAAAGAAGTTTCAAGGGATGACCTCTGCAAGTTTCCAATTCTTACTATTGGTGCAAAAGACATCTATGTGCAATGGATAGAATTACAAAATGGAATAGCAGACAAACAGCTTGCTCTTACAAAAGAAATTGCTGCTCTAACTAAGCAGCGTGACGAGTTATTACCTCTATTAATGAACGGTCAAGCATCAGTAAATTATCATTTATCTGACGATTAACATTTATTTTTGATATAATATCAACCATTATATTGCCGATATTTTCTTCTTCCGCAGAAGTGAATGTCGGCAATTCATATCGCATAATTTGGTTTTTGTCGCCACGTGGCATTTTACTTCCTTTTGCTCCTAACATGGCGTAATCAAAGAAAGCATCTTGCATGAGAATTGCATAAAGGAATGAAGGGTAATGCCCATTCTTGGCTCTGAATACAAGAACATCAGAAGAACAACCACCTTCTGAATCTGCAAACCAAATCTTTTTCAAATAAGGACGAATGTTTGCTACTAAAACATCGCCTTTCTTATAATTGGTAAGGGCACACTGCATTGGAGGTAGATTCTGAGCCAGTTCTCTACCTCTTTTGTTTTGTAATAAAGAATCCGTAGTAACATAGCTATCTAAAGAAATGCTACTGCTGCTTATCTTGTCTGTGATAAATTCTGCAATATCACTTAGTTTCATATTCCGCTTGCTTTCATTTTGTGATGCAAAGGTACTCAAAATCAAGCAGAATAACTAATTTGTAAACCTTAACTAAGGAATTTGCGGTGTGCTATCTTGACATTTGTCTGATTCACCATAGCATAATGCAGCGTTGTATCAATCTTCACGTGTCCCAACATCTTCTGTACTTGCTCAATAGGCATACCCTTGTCAATAGCCATTGTTGCCAATGTCCTACGGAATTTGTGAGGGTGAACCTTGTTGAGGTTTATTTTCTTTCCGAGTTGGCGCAAACGCACTTCCACGCCACTAATGGTCAGCCGTGTGTGAGGTTCATGCAGACTTACAAACAGGGCTGGGGTCGTGTCTGTGCGTTGCTCCAAATACTTTTTGAGGTGAATTTTAGTCCTTGCATTGAAATAAACCTCACGCTCCTTGTTGCCCTTGCCAAACACTACACACTGGCGTTCATGAAAGTCAATGTCTTCACGGTTGATTTTTACCAACTCTCCCACACGCATACCAGTACTAAGCAGTAGGTCAATCATGGCTATATCACGTAATTCTTGGCAACTGTCACGTAGCACTTCTATATTCTCATCTGTCAGCACCTCTTTCACCAGAGCATCCGTGCGCACCTTATGGATTCTGCGCACAGGACTTTTGGTGATATAATCCTCATCTTCCAACCAAGAGAAGAAACTGGAATAAATACGACGCAAGTTGTCAATCGTAACCTTGCTAAGTCCTCGTTTCTCCTGTTGCTCAGCGAGATAACAGCGAATGTCATTAGTGGAAATGTCGCATACATTCTTCTTTACTGTCGCTATCAGCTTCTCAATGGAAGACTTATAATAGTGGATTGTCTTGTCAGAACAGCCCTCTACTTTCTTTGAGGATATAAAAGCCCCAAGAAGTTCAGCGTTTTCCTTATTGCGCTGTTCTTCCTCTGTTGCCTTTGGTATAATCTCACATTCAGATAGTGCCTTTTGGGTCACATCATTCAGCAATTCCAACTGATTTTCAGTCAAAAACGCTCGCATACCGTCCAAAACGGCTTGTAAAATTGTTTCTTTCATGTCAAAAGCTTGTATTTGTCTCTATATAATATAAAGGAAAAAAGAAACGATGCCGATAAATGATAATTTACCGTGGCTTGACCGTTCATTAAGAGGGGTAGAAGTTCGTCTCGCTGCTTAGTGAGTTCAGCAATCTCTATTGTGTTTGCTTTTAACTTTTCAAACATCGGCTTCACCTTTTTACAGAAGTCTGATACAACATTATCTGTTGCAATACACAATGTTGAATGTTCTATGTCCGATGCTATTATAGATTTAAATACAGACCCAGACCCTTTAGCTTTTAAACAATCTATTAGTTGGGTAGTTAGAAAATACAGGTATTCATATTCTCCTTCCTTTGATTGTAAAGCATAACATGATTGATTCATAGCCATAGGTGTTCCCACTATAACAAGTTTACCGATTGAACCACGAGCTGTTATTATAACAATACCCTCTTCAAAAAGAGAAGATGCACAATGTTCCAAGCCCTTTTGCGTTATATGGTCTGCAGTCTTAATTTGGAAAACACTCCCATTACAGTCAGTAGGGCCGAAGAAAGGGATAGTTCCATTATTCCAATATTCATCAACAGCTTTACTTGGCGTTCCGCCGCTCAATATATTAGCAATTTTACAAATATTTTCTGCATACCATCCCTCTGGTATCTCACGCTTCAGCTTATCATTCCACACCATAGCCCCACCACTTGATTTATACGGCTTGCCCTCCTCGTTCGGGAAGTCAAACTGCACAAACCAATAGTCGTAGAGTTGCTTTGCCATCGCCTCTAAATTATCATTTATCGTCTTTTCCACACCGCTCATTCGGTCATAGCTTTGCACCAAAAAGTACAAGACTATGATCGATTTTTAACCTGTGGAAAAAAATATTATTTTTTTTGGGGGGGGTAAAAATATATCTATATATTTGCAAATACATGTTTAACTACTAAATTTTATGATATGAGAAAAACTCTATTTATGCTTCTTGCTTGTTTGTTCTGCGCCTTTGCACAGGCACAGACTAAGGTAGAAGTCAGACTTACAGATGGCAAGGTTGTGAAAGGTACTACCAGAACCTTGTTCTCTGTTGATGATGCAAACTCTATTAAGGTGAAAGACGCCAAGGGGGAAAAGAAAACCTACAAATCCACAGAGGTGAAAAATCTTCGTGTTTACGATGACAAAAGCCAGAAATGGTACACCTTTGAGGCTTTGAAAGCGCAAAAAGCGTTACCCAATGTGTGGAACAAGAATCCGAAACCTTATAGCGACCCTGTGTTTTTGCAGGTAGTTTATGAAGGTAAGAACGTCACGGGATATGTTCACAACATTTCCACGCAGACCAACACTAAGACCCTTCAACTAACAGGTACGGGAGGTATGCTCTACTTCAAGTTGAAGAACGAAGATGTAGCTCGCGCTTTTTGGATGAGTGCAGCGGTTGGTTGGAGAGCAGAACTCAAATTGGTCTTCAAGGATTTTCCTGTAATGAAACCCGTTATCAAGGAACTTGACTCAAAGTCTTTCTATGCAGACCCATTTGCACTGATCAAAACATTTGATGGACTTTTGGACAAAAAATAAGATTGTCTGAAGGAATAAAGAGCATGGTACGCTCATCTGAAATAGATGATTGTACCATGCTTTTTATGTTCACTTCTGCTCGGAAGAGAAATAGTCAGCGGAATTTTTCGTTTATTACAAAAGGCACGGAACTTTCACCCCGCTTCCGTGTTTTTTTGTGTTTTAGAGGTACATGACCATTGCAAAAGGTGCAGTCCGTCCAAATCCCATACACAGCGTGCGTAATCGAAAGAGAGAATGCCCATCACGTTGTCCAATCGTAGCACGGAACAATGGTATCGGCAAAATTCTCCTCCGTCTCAAATTTTCCTTTATACGCGAACTCGCGTAAATTGGCAATAAAATAACTTTTTGGACATTTCTTATCGGTGATCATTTTATGGTCACCCTTTGGAGGTTGGAAACGCATATGGCTTATTGTTTATGGAAATATTATCCCGAACTCCCTGTGGGCAGTTCCATTCTTATTACTGACATCGAAAGTGTACTTTCTGATGCCACCAATGCGAACAATCATATGAAGTTCAAGTGGAAACCGCTTCGCAAGCAGGTGCCTTTCACCGTTCCTCGCTTACATAATATCTTCAACCAAGTTTACACAACACTTTCGACTAATGCCCCACGCTATTCATATCACCACGCTCAAACGTATGCTCCAATCTCCTGAACCCGTAGACCTCAAACTATGGACGCGCTCGGGTGAAATCCAATGCTGGCACCGCTGCATCTCGCTTCGCTACGACTTCTACAAAGGCATGCGAAGAATGAATTTGCTGGAATCTAACGAAATCCGACAATTGAGAGATGTGTGCGTGTTTGAAATAAATGGGTTGGAGGTATTTATGTGAAATTACTTGGGCTGAGATTTGTTGCTTTGAAAAGAACTTCGTACTTTCGCAGTGACAGATTCCGCCACGCTTCCCATTAGAACAGCGAACCAGGGCGGAACTTCGTTTTTATATACGTTTATGAACTATACAAAGCAACCACTTGACTACCCTCAAATCATTCTCAACTAAAAAGCAGAGGTCTTCTTTTTCGTAATGAAACACGTGTAATTCAACAACTTCAAATAATCAGTTACTTTCGAATTGCCAACTACCTCAAGACTTTTGAAGTTCCGATGCAATATTTCGTCATTATGTGAAGAGGTCCACTGCATACGACGGCTGATCCAAAATTTGAACGCAAAATCCCTGCGCTCATTGCAGACTTCTGCACATACTATGCGCCTCATGCCAACTACAGTGTCATCTATTACTATGATGCCACAGCTCTTGGCTCGAACTATGCCGTGAACGACCAAGACTTTCATTGGGTAGTTGTGCATGAGTTTGAACGGCATGGCTGGAGCATGCAAGATGTATATCTTGGCAACCCCATGCGACAGGACGAAAAGTACTTGCTCATCAACCAAGGATTTGCTGGCAAGCAACGCTTGATGCCTTATTTCAACCGCCAAATGTTGTGCAAATGAGAACAAAGTCAAACTTGTTTGAACTTTGTCGAGTGCAGCCAACATTCGTAAAACAAAACAACGATGATCTTATTCTTGCCATACAAAGTGCAGGGGGGGGGAACGTGGAAGAAACGGCTTTCGCAAAAACAAGTCCACAGAGAAGAATCCTGAATCGGAGGAGGACTTGTTGGAGCATCGTACCGATGGCACTGATGCTTTTGATACGCTGTATATTGGCTGTGAGAAGTTTCCGCAGCATGATTTTTATGGCGGATTTGTGGGTGGTGTGAGATAGAATGTCTATTTTTGCGAAATCGAACTAAAACTTTTTTATGATTATGAACAAAGTCATTGCTATCTTAGTTGCATTCTTCTCCGTATTCTGTGCGTATGCACAAAAAGCGGATAAGTCTGAACAGTATCGTGTAAGGATAACCAAGGTGGACGGAACTACTTTGGAAGGCTACTCCATGACAAGTTTCTACAACACCATGCTTCCTGAAGTAAAGAAGTTTACCTTTAGCACAGAGTACAAGGGGAAAACTACTACCTATACGAGTGAAGAGGTGAAAAGAGTGGAGTTCGTCAACCTTGAAATGGATTCTATGCCTCTTGTCTACGAATCGGTTCAAGCATTGTCCACTATTCCTGGTCCTCTCCGCAAAAATCCGAAACCATTCAAGAAGCCTGTTTTCTTGCGCCTTTTCTATAATGGCAAGAACGTAAAGGGATATACGATGTCCTTTGCGGACAACACGTACACCAAAAGTTCCACCACTTCACGCGACACTTGGAAATACTACTACTTGACCAAGGATGCCACCTATGCGAACGCATATTGGCTTGATGTCAAAGGGATACGAGTTGCAATAAAGAAGGAACTAAAATTTGCTTTAAAGGATTTTCCTGAAGTCATAAAGAAAATAGAGAATGATGAGATTTCATTGAAGGAGTTCAAGAAAGACCCGAAAATGATTTTGCCACTGTTAGATCAGTCGTACAAGAAGTAGTACCCATTCTCCCAAGCTCTCCCTTTCGGGCAATCCTTTCTTTCAGCCGCCGTGCGCATTGGCTCTCTTGCTATGCGCATGGCGGCTTTCTTTTGCCTAGAACAATGGGACAACTTGAAAAGCAGAATTTATACAAGGGGGCGAAAGTTTGGTACATGAATGGTATTATTATGCTTGTCGTAGTCTCTCTTTTTTACAAACTTGATGGTTTGCACAAAAAGATAATCCCCAAAACAAAAAAAATCTCATAAAAGGCTTGCATGTTATCACTAAAATCACTATCTTCGTAACATATTCATCAACGCTAAAATAATAAGCGTATGAAAAAGTATATCTTATCTGTTTTTTTTGCCATTGGAGCTTCTTTGCTTGCTCCACAAACGGCAAAAGCGCAAAGCCTGTAAGACAATGGTAATGGCTATGAGGTTGAGATGGTTTATAATAGAGGCAATAAGACCACAACCATTATCCTTTATAAGGATGGTGTAGAGGTTGGTAGAGTAACAAATCATTCAAACTAATAATTTGGATTGTTAGTTTATAGGAATTATTCAAATCTAATATATCGCATAGTTGTCATTATGTATTAATGGTAGCTATGCGATAATTATTTATATCAATCATGAAATTACTTTTCAGTATCTTGGCATTCTGCATAGTTGTAGCAAATGCTTATGCCCAAAATACGACGGACACAGTCTGTGTGCGCGTGCAGTATCACGCATTGTACAAGCACACACTGGAGCAAAAAGAAGCGTTTGATGATATAAACTTGTTGGATATAGGCAAACATTCGTCTCGGTTTTACAGCCAACGTTTTGAGCAGTTCCTTCATCAACGCGACTCTGTAAGAAGCGCAACTTCCGACCCAATGACCTATCTGCAATTCTTGGGAGACAGATTCGGAGCAAAGAAAGGACGCGAGTATGAAGTCTATAAGCATATTCCGCAAAAGGGTACGCTCACCTATACGGATGTTCTGCACAATGACTTCTTCTTTTGCTATGAAGAGTCTGTTCCTACTTTCTCATGGAAACTGGCAGAAGGCGACACTATCATCATAGGTTATCCCTGCCATAAGGCTGTCTGCCAATTCCGTGGACGCACTTGGACGGCATGGTATACCTTGGACTTGCCTTTTGACAATGGTCCATGGAAATTAGGCGGACTGCCGGGACTCATATTGGCGGCTTCTGAAAGCAAGAATGAATTTTCGTTTGTTGCCACAGGAATCGAACAGTTGCGGACAACAGCAATTATCAGTTTTCTGCCCAAGCGTTATGAGCATTTGACTCCAATGAAGTTCCAACGTCTGTTGAAAGATTATTGGAAAGACCAGTGGAACACCACCAACCGCTTGCAAGGTAGTGGATATAGCGAGCCGCCTAAGGCACAGCGTAGTTTTAATGCCTGTTTAATGGACGAGTATGAATAAATGGATTGTATTGCTTGCCTTTCTTGTAATGGCTTATACGGAAGTCGTTGCCCAGTCGCTCACAGGACGTGTAGTGGATGAACAACGCACACCACTTGAAGCCGTATCAGTGGTTTTGCTGGAGAAATCTAGCAAGAAGCCGTTGGTATTCACTCGCACGGATGCCAACGGACACTTTGTCTTGTCGTTTTCTGAAAAGAAAGAAGGATTTCTTACGTTTTGCTTACTCGGTTATGGCAAAGACACAATTGAAGTTCAGCACTTTAAGTCAGGACAAACCATTGTCTTAAACGAGCAGTCATACAATCTCAAAGAGGTGAAAATCAAGGCACCTCGCATCGCGCAGCGTGGCGATACATTGACCTATCTTGTAAATGTCTTTAAGCAGCAGCAAGACAGAAGCATTGCCGATGTCATTGCTAAAATGCCAGGTCTTCAAGTGAACGAAGACGGTACAATAGAGTATCAGGGGAGACGTATTAATACATTCTACATTGAGGGTATGGATATGTTGGGTTCCAAATATGCCCAAGTCTCAGAGAATCTTTCTGCAGACAAGGTAAAATCCGTACAGGTGTACGAGAATCATCAGAAGATTAAGATGTTGCGCGGCCTTGACTTTTCCGAGCAGGCTGCACTGAACATTGTGCTTCGTGATGATGCCAAGAATGTTTGGCAAGGCATGGTTGACTTGGGGGCAGGGAGCAGTTTGCAGAGGTGTGTGGATTTTCTGTGTGACAGTCGACTTAATTCAATGTTCTTTTCCCAGAAGATGCAGACTTTCTCGTTGTACAAATTCAACAACTGCGGAACGGAACTGAAAGAAGGAATCAATCTGAGAAAGTTCTTTGGCTATGGAATGCCAGAGGCTTCAAACTTTGTGGATGACATATCCTTGGATGTTCCCGACCTTAATCCTTCACGCACCAGAATGAACCAGACGCACACGCTGTCTTCCAACTGGCTTTTCAAGACAGGCAAGGATGCCGACTTGCGTTTTCTGTTGAGCGGTGTATTCGACCAAACCAAGGTGGAAGAGGAAGCCGTGACCGAATATACCGACATCGCAACCGACAACCGCATTGCGGAGTATTCGTATGCTCGGAACCATAAAAATTTTGCCAGCGGTGAATTGCTTTACCGCGTGAACAATGACAGGCTTTTTCTGACCAATAGTTTCAGTACAAGCCTTACGTTTGATCGTGGTACTGGAACTGCGCTCGTCAACTCTCTGCAGCAAGACTTGTATGTCAAACCGCATAGGCGCACCATGTCTGATGAACTGGAAATGATTAACAAGCTGAAGAATGGGAAGCATCTGAACAGTCGTGCTTACTTCTCCTACAATTATTTGCCAAGCAAGTTGCTGACAGTCAATGGAAGTCTGCAGGAGTTGAATCAGACGGTTATGTTTTGGGGAGCTACGACAGCTTTCAGTCATCCTTTAGACGGAATCAATGCACGATATAGTGTTGGCAATGAAGGCTTCACGCAACATGCTGAAGAGAAGAGCAGTCATCTGTCGTTAGACTATGTACAACATACCACCAAAGCGACTGTAGAATTGTACAAACAAAACGAAAAGTTCAACTGGAACATCCATTTGCCACTTGCCTTACTCGCACAATCTTTGGGCAACGACAAGCTTCAACATCTGGAGTTTGAGCCATATTTGTCGCTAACTTACAAGCCCAATGCACATTGGAACGTCACCTCTGCCTATTCCTATTCCGAACAGTCAAAGGACGGACTTGAGTCGTGGCAAACACCTTTGTTTACAAGCTACTTAATGCAGAAGTGTGGCAATGGCAGTTTCTACAGCATGAAAATGCACACGGCTAGCCTTCATGCCACTTTCAAGAATGTCCGTTATGGATTGTTCGCATCGTTGCGTACAGGCTATAACTATTGTCCCAACAATATGCTATACGCCCATCAATTAAACGGAATCGTTTACAATTCAATAGCTACAGCATATAAACGTGGGGGTAGTACGCTTTATGCAAATGGAAAACTGACAAAAGATTTTGGCGGCAAAGTATCTGTTGGGTTAGAGGCTTATTTCAGTCAAAGCAACACGTACAGTCTGTGGAATGACAATCCTGTGGCTAATAGATTCAGAAACATTAACGCATCAATTTCGCTTTCATACAGACCTTGCGTCTGGTTTTCAGTGGAAGAGAATTCTTATCTTTTCCACACTGAGAACAAACGAGAACAGACAGATGATTCGGATGCCTATAACCAAAGCACAAACACATTCAATCATACACTTGACTTGTTTGTCACTCCGAAAAAATGGGTGCTACAATGGAAAAACGAGTTCTATCACAGCAGTGACAGGTCTGCCTCGTTCAATTTCTTTTCCGATATGTCGATAGCTTATAAACTGAAGAACAGCGAAATCTCTCTCTGCCTAAACAACCTTATGGGCAATGATACATACGAACGTAAGATTATAAAATCCAATTTTACAACTCATACGGTCTATAGGTTGCGCCCACGTGAATTTATTATCAAATATTCATTTGCATTGTAGACTTTTGAGTAAAGTATAAGAAATTCCAGGTAAACTTAATGGGAGGCAGCATTTCACGAGAGGGTAATAATAAAAAAGGTCTCGCAATAGGTCTTGGTGTGGGATTAGGTGTATTTGCATGGCCTTTCCTTGCTTGCTTGGCTGTCAATGTTATCCCTGAAGGAACACTTACCACAAATGTCCTGACTGCTAATGAAGTTACTATAAAGTATTCAAATTGTATTGGAAGGGGGGATAAGTTTCTAAGCCCTCACTTTCGGGCAATCCTTTCTTTCAGCCGCTGTGCGCATTGGCTCTCTTGCTGTGCGCATGGCGGCTTTTTCGTGCGCTTGGGTGTGGAGGAGTGGGAGAGGTGGACTACATGGGTAGGGTTTAGATGTGGGGCGGTGGCAAGCGCCTTACTTCGGCAATCTCGTGACACGGCAGAAGCATTATCGGAAATGTTCTTGGTCGCCCCATGCGCTTTGTCGGAAGGCAGAGCGCATAGTCTTGGACTTTTGCAGTATTCGCAGCATTGTCACCACTCTTTGATACGAGCCAGATGTGGGTGGCTTTTGCTCAGATTTTACCACTGGCAATGAGGATAAGATGGTCGCTTTCTCTCATTTTCTTAGATTTTAAGTATGTAACGATGTGGATTTGTCCATTTTTTACAAGGGGCAGCAAGGTGCTTTCTATCTTGAACGCCAGCTAACCTGGGGGCGACGCGTCCCCGCGTCGGCATTTGCTAGTCAAGGCTCGATGCCTTGACTTGCAAATACATGAATATCAATACTTTAAGTATTTCCAACTTGGGGCATCGAGCCCCAAGTTGGAAATGCCGACGCGAGGACGCGTCGCCCCCAGGTTAGCTTGCGTTCGTGGCGCAACTCTTCGACAAATTGCTGTTTATTTTTGTCATAACAACAATTTTCCCCCACACTTCATTACAGAGCCCATAATATCTTTAATCCAGTTTACAACAACACTTTTGACTAATGCCCTACGCTATCCACATCACCACACTCAAACGTATGCTCCAATCTCCCGAACCAGTAGACCTCAAACTATGGACGCACAGCGGTGAAATCCAATGCTGGCACCGCTGTATTTCTCTCCGCTACGACTTCTACAAAGGCACGCGAGTTATCTCGTTCTAAAGATGACTTTATACAGGAGCATTACGACAAATATGGACGTGAAGACCTTCCACCTGTGTGGAAATTGTTAGATCTTACATCTTTCGGAACACTCACTAAATTATACTTTAACTTTGCCGACCGCAGAGTGAAGAAAGCAATAGCTCGCTCCTATGGGGTACCACAGCATGAAATTCTTGAAAGTTGGACGAAAGCGGTTAACACCTTGCGCAATTCATGTGCGCATCACAACCGCGTTTGGAATCGAATCATGCCAGTCATGCCTCAAATTCCTTTAACATTGCGTAATGCATGGATTTCCTCTCGTCCAAGCAACTCTAACAGACTATACGCAGTCTTATATGCTTTATTCTTTTAGCTTTTCTTTTTCTTGGGCATCACATTGAAGCGATACACCACGTGGAGCATTACGTAGCGAGGTTGCGAGTTGACCCATGTTTCGGTGCGACCTTGGGCATTCACAGAGTGCTGCACGTTGCTGATTTGCCTCAAGATGTCTACTGCATTGAGGCGGAAGGTAAGATTACCCTTTAAGATGGTCTTGGCCACAGAGGCGTTCCACACCCAGTTGGTGGTGTTGAGAGTATGGTCACTATAGCCGTTACGATTGTAAAGGTTGAGGTCGGTGGTGATTTGCCAATTCTGTGGCAAGTTGAGCGTAGCATTGGCTCCTGCCGTAATGTCGAAAGCGGAAATATTGTCATACCCCTCGCGGGCTGAACGGCTATCGAGCCATGAGAGACTACCGCGTATGCCGAAGCTATGTTTGCCCACACGATAAGACAAGGCTAATTGTTCGCCAAGCGTTAGGTTGTTCACCACACTGCGCTCGAGTGTTTCACTTTCAGACGCATAGTCTACGGAGTGTACGTATGAGGCGGTGGTTACAGTCTGAAATTGGAAGGATTCCTTCTTTCCGAAAGGCATTGAATATTGTACAGATTCATACGTATTCCAATTGCCATTAATGTTTTTGGGCATCCATGTGCTCACGCCTGTTGCACGATTGTAGAGGCGGGCTTGAGCAATGGCATTGTCGGTGCGTCCGTAACTTGCATAGAGTACGACGTTGTTATGTCGTTGATTGTGAAAACGTGCGTAGCGTGCATTCACACTGTGCGTGCGAGGCTTCTTCAATCCGGGGTTGTTAATATAGATATTTGTAGGGTCGCTATCATTGATGGTGCCAAGTTGGTTGTAGATGCTTGGTACATTCTTTGTGAAACTATAATTTGTCTCTATTTCCGTACGAATCTTCTGCCCGTTGTCCTTATATTTGAACTTCACTGTTGGGGTAAACTTGCTAATGGTTCGCGATAACAATGTGTCCAACTTCGCCTTATCGTAGTCCAAACGTTCGTGCATGATGTCTCCACGCAGAGTGAAATTTGCATTGAAGCTCTTGCTCGAACTCACACTTGGCACATAGAGATATGCGAAACTTACAAGTGGGCTAATCTTGTTTTGTGTCAAATTAGAAGCATAGGTATTGTTGAGGTCTACAGCCAACTGTTCGGGACTGATGGCAGAAGGGGGGACCATCATGCTTCCATTAGCTCCATTTGCAAACTCTTCATGCAGGTGCAGCAAAGTGTTGACTTGATCATAGCGATGAAAATCATACTGCACCTCAGGCTTGATTAAAGCATAATGTCCTGCACCGCTCTGATAAGGGCGATAGTTCCAAGTGTAGCCTATGTCGGCATTCATGCCATATGTTTTGGAGACGTAATCTGACTTTTGGAACAAATTGTCACCTTTGCCCACATTGGGTGATGAGTTTCCATACACTCTGTTGAATGAACTGAGATAACGATTGGTGTCGCGACGATAGTTTCCCGTCAATGCTATCTCGATGTTATCGTAGGTGGTGGGAAAAGATATTGTGGTGTTGGCGGCTAAGTTGGCTATTATCCAATCTGATTTGCCGTCTTGGTCGTTGCCGATGCGTGTCAAGAGGTTGCGAGTGAAGCGTGAAGATGCCATTCCGTTTTGAGCGAAGAGTGAATCAAGTGACTGCACACGGTATTGCTCTTTTGGACTCTCTGAGAATTGTGCACGATGACTCATGCTTGCGTAATCATTCTTCAGATAATCAATAGAGGGCTTCAACTCAAAGTAGGCACGCTCTGCTGAATATTGGAACTGGTGTGCCGACATCAGGTGCAACTTCCGATCGTTGCGTAGAGAATGCGAACGCTCAAAGATGTCGCCTGTATTGAAGTAATTCACATTGCTGCCCTTATGTTCCACTTCGGGTGCTTCGTGCGTCAGAGTGACGTTACCAAAGACTTTGAAACGGTCGTGCGAATAGAGATAATCCAATCCGCCCATTTTCACGTCCAGTTCTCCGTCTTGTGCCCAGCCGCCGCCCCATTGACCTGATGAACTTCCCATTTGGGTGTCCTTGATGTTGTTGAGATTGGCAAAGGCGGCCATGCGCATCTTTCCGCTATAGCCCATGCCAAAGGCCTTGCCCAAGTAGCGGTCGGAAGGAAGTCCATAACCGCCTTCTACATTCCCCAACCAACCATTGGAATAGGCTTTCTTCAATATCACGTCCATCACCATGTGCTCGTCTGCACCATTGATTTTCTTACCATTCACTTTGGCTTTCAAATAATCATCGTTTGCCGCACGGTCGTACACCTTAATATTCTTCACCGTATAGGCTGGTAGATTTTCAAGGGCGACTTTTGGGTTGCCCGCAAAAAAGTCCTCGCCATTGACCATAAGGCTTTCGATAAACTTTCCGTTCACCTTGATTTGGCCGTCTTTGAGTTCTGCTCCTGGAAGTTGTGCCACCAATGCATCCAACATGGAGCCTTCTGCCAAGTCGAAAGCTGCTGCGTCATAGACCACAGTGTCTCCTCGCGTCACCATCTTGATATGGGTGGCACGAACGACGGCTTCTTTCAATTGTCTTGTCTTGACTTTCTTCATCCAAAGCGTGCCGATGCCAAGGGTAGTATTGCGTTTGGAGACTACTGTGAAATCTTTTTGCACTTCATTGTAACCTTCTTTTTCTACACGCAAGGTATATTTACCTGGGCGAAAATCAAATTCAAGACTATAAGTGGCGCTCTGTACATCGGCATATGTTACCCTATATGGTACTTGAATGCTATCGTTAAGGTACAAAGTATACAGAGCATTTTCAATAGGCATTTCAGTAACCTCTTCATTGACTCCAAAACTTACTAAGCACTTTTGAGCATTGGCCACATAGAACTGGCAAAGCATGAGAACTAAAATGGAGAGAAATTTTCGCATATATATATGGATTTTGTTTATATTTTATCATACAGAAAGGACTTGTACCCTCATTATTAGAGGGTACAAGTAACAACGAGTCGCTCTAAATCTTGAAAAGACTGAGACAAGACACTATTAAATCGGGCAGCATTGTACATGGGGATACAAATTGATATGTTTGGGGATTTTTCCATGTTCTTGTTGTTATTTGACGGTGTAAAATTAGATATTTGCCTTCAGAGGTGAATTATCCAATTCATATTCCTATTGTCATTTTCAAATAAATTACAACACAAATACAAAAACATACAAGAGAAAAGCTTACCTTTACAGCAAAAAACAAAATAGGATTTATGCGGAAATCACTTTTTTATAAAAGAACATTGCATACAAAAGATGGGGTTATTCCTCAATATTGTAACAAGGACGGTTCATACTTGAAAGTTATACCACACAACAATGGAAATTTGGATACTGAGTTACATACTCACAATTTTTATCTAATTTTATGGATAAAAAAAGGACAGGGGACTCATTCGATAAATTTTCAAGATTTTCCAATAAGTGATAATCAAATATTATTATTTTCACCAGGAGACTTACATAAAGCAGTTTGCACGAATGAGGAAGACATCGCAATAGCCTTTTCAGAGGAATTACTCAATCTTCTACCATTTAAAATAGCCGATTGGATTCGTTATCATGTCTTCTGCAACATTGGTACGCCACCAGTTGCTACTATTGATGACAACATCGCTGAAATACTAACGAGGTGGATAGAAGTTCTAAAATCGTTACTTGAAAATCAAAAGGAAGATATAAATTATTGTACCGCAGCTACAATATCTGTTATACTCAAGGTTTTAAAGGAACATGCCTCTTGGGAAAATGATTCCATGGATTTTGAACTCCCCAAATTTAAAATAATATATGACTTCAAAAAATCGATTGAATTTAATCTAAAAAAATCGCATTCGCCTGCATTTTACTCTATAGATATAGGGGTAGCAGAAAGCAAACTATTAGCTATAACGAAAGAGATTTTGGGATTAAGTCCTAAAAAAATCATAAATAAAGAAATAATCTTGAAAGCAAAAAACCTGCTTGCAGAAAACAAAATCATTATAAAAGAGATTTCTGAAGAATTAGGTTTTGCCGATGCACCACATTTTGTAAAATTCTTCAAGAAAGAAACAGGAATGACGCCAAGTCAGTTTAAAGAGACCTTATAATTTTGTCTTTTCCCCAGCGCTCATTCGGTCATAGTTTTGCACCAAAAAGTACAAGACTATGACCGATTTTAATTCTTTACAAATCACTTCGGTGAATGATTTGCCGGGGTATCATGCGAAGGTGGCGTTTTCGATGAAGACGGCTGAGGTGTTTAAGGAAAGTGGGGAGATTCCGCAAAAGCAGGTGAACACGTCGTCCTAAAATCACGTGTAGGTAGTTTCCGCATCTTTCCTGAAGATGAAGACGGAGATACTATAAAAACTCCTCGTGATTTAATGGTGGAATTGAAAGGTGCACTACAAGAAGTAAAGGAGGCTATTGCAGGCAAAAGAGTTCTTCAATCAGCAGATAACTTGTTCGATGAATTATAGTATATAGTATTAAGGTTACCTGTAATTTTGCAAAGGAAGCCAAGCGTCTTGCGAAAAAATGGTTGCCTAAAGGGAAGGACTGAATCGTGCAGTATAATAGTAAATGACTGCTACCTTGAGAGTCTTTTGTAATCAGATATCCTAAAAGGAACTCTCTATTCACACGATAGGACGGAATCCGACAATAGAATAGAAGTGACGTATCTCAAAGGGATGGCTGAAAATAACTTGTCACACACCGTGAGGTGTAAAAGCACGAAACAGCCGTATGCCGAACGGCACGTACGGTGGTGTGGGAGGTCGGTAAATGTGAAAGTAGGAGGTAAATGCCTTTTGTGAATAACATTTACCTCCTACCCAATTGTTATTTTAAGTCCTTGAAGTCGTCTACAATAACATCCATAAAATAGAACCAATTATTTATAATGCATTGATTATTCATTAAGTATTCCGAAAGATTAAGCATACCTCTTACATCTTCTTCACAAGAACTCTTGATGTATTGTTTCTTTCCGACATACTCCATAATGCTATTAAAATCGCTTTTTTTTCGACTTTCTTCCCATAGTTGTTCTGTGTCATCTTCATCTGAAAAGTATACGCATATATCGCAACCAAGAGTATTACATATTTTCTTCATGCTTAATCTAAACTTATGCAATAATTCTAGATTTTTTTTATTACGAACTGCCCTTTCAATGTCGCACCAACGAGTAATATTTGTTTTCATCAGATAAAGATCAACATGATGAGAATACACCTCAAATGTATTATTGTTATCTAACAATTTCACGATATATAAATTTGCATTTACATTAGACGGAGAACATTTTGTAATAGAGATATTCCTTATGGCATCTTCTCTTTCTATAAAAAGTATTTCATGTCTTTCAAATTCATTATCCTCATCAGTAAACATTGTTAGATTTGCTGAAAACCTTTTACTTATGTCTTCTGCGAATTTTTTGTCGGATGTTATGTCTAAATTGTGATTGTATGCTAAAGATACTATGTATGCTCCCATAGATAAAGTCCTTTTATAGTTGATTTCTAGACGCAAAGATAATTATATCTGTTAACGTTACCTGTCTTTTTTGCTTTTTATATGTGCGTATATCTTTTCCGTAACCCGAGGTTTGTGCGATATTGCGAGGGTTATCACGTTCCCTGGCTTTTTCTTTCAACGCTTATGAAGCGTTCAACTTTAATCCGCTGACATACGATTTCACTTCGAGCATTCCCGATGTATTCGAGATGTCAGACTTTCAAGACAGTTCCGTGTATTTGGCTATCTATCTCAACCGCAGTCAGTCGCCTGTCTTTTCCACCACGCTTTATGCCTATGGGGGAAAGGCAAGCATCTATGATTTGCGCAGCATTATTGAGAACTACATGGAGGCAAAGCAGCTGGTGCATGCCACGTGCAGTTTCCGTATGCAGGTGGACCACACTGATTATACTTTGGGCGAGTTTACTTTGATTTATTGTAAACTGCAAATGCTAAGGACAAACTGCGAGCTGTTCCTGCAATCGCATTTTCTCACCACGCACGCGGTACGTTTGGTGCCGCATAACTTTCATCTTATTTTGCGGTACATGGTTCTTCCAAATGAAACGGGCCAGTGTGCCACGCAGTATGTTATCCAACGCGAGGACAAGGACACTTTTGACTAATGCCCCACGCTATTCATATCACCACACTCAAACGTATGCTCCAATCTCCCGAACCCGTAGACCTCAAACTATGGACGCGCTCGGGTGAAATCCAATGCTGGCGCCGCTGCATCTCGCTTCGCTACGACTTCTACAAAGGTACGCGAAGAATGAAGCTGCTGGATAGCAATGAAATCCGACAACTGAGAGATGCGTGCGTGTTTGAAATAAATGGCATGGAGGTGTTTATGTGAAATATCAATTCTTAGATTTGTATTATTCAAAAATACTTCGTACTTGTTGCAGCAACATACTCACCCCGCTTCCCGTTAGAACAGTGCGCTCAGGGTGAGTTATTTTTGTTTATATGCGTTTATGACCCGGATTCCATACACCAAAACCATCAAAACTTTTGATAAACAAATTGAAATACTGAAAAGTCGTGGCTTGCAATTCAGTTAGAAAACTTTCAATCTGTACAGGTCGAAATAGTTCATCATTTCTCGCGCTGTGCGAATCGGCAAGCCTCGATGAGTTTCTGCTTCAACTTGCCACGGCCAGCCATCACAGTTTTATTTTGCTTCAACACGCTGCTAGGCCAGCCATCCTCGAAGCAGGTCACACTGAAATACTCCGAGATCTGGGCATCTTGGTCAACAGCCTTGTCTATCTCCTTCTTAAACTCGTCGTCCAAGTTCTTGATGTTGCCATCATGATCCTTGCCGTCCTCGGTCTTCTTGCCCTTCAGTCCTTCCGTGATGGCACCCATCAGTCCGCCCATCACCTCCTTCACGGTCTCCTTTGGTATCACGTTGACCACCTCGCAGGAGATTGTGTAGTTGCCATTCTTCTCTAGGCTGGCATTGATATAAGTGTCGTTGGCGTAGCTATCCTTGGTGGCATCCTCGTGCTCGTGATGCTCGCCCACAGCATATTGGCTTCCGTGGTAGGCGAAGAGCAGTTTCAGCTCCTCCAGGTAGCCCTCCACCACCTCGTCGGTGTTAGCCTGGGTGGCTGTCTTCATGAAGTCAAGACCTGTCGCCTTCTTCATTTCCTGCATGATGGGCATGGCGGCGATCTCCTTTATGCCCGCCTTGAAGAGAGCCTTTGCCTGCTTCTTGATTTGCGAGAGATTGGTAATCTTGGTGATGCGACCGTATTCATCGGTCTCAAAGTTGATGGTGGTGCCTATCACGCTCTTGGCGGTGCGCTCCGCTACCATGGCCATCATCTTGTCCCGGAAGTTGTCGCCCACCGAATCGGCCTTTACGTCCAGGAAGGTGTAGCTCATCTTATAGCCCTTGCTGGTGGAATCGTTTACCACGAGGCGCACCTGGGTGGATACGTCGAGCGTCTTCACCGTGTCCTTGCCGTTCACCTTCCACTCATTCTCATATATCCAGTATTCGCAGGTGTCGCCCTTGCAGAAGTAGGCCACCACATTCACCACCGAGTCTTCGCCAGCTGTGTCCACTTCCAACGTGTCGGAGTTGTTCGATAGCCATTGACTATCAGCGATTTTCTTGTCAATCGATACCGTGTCCTCTACCTTAGGCGACATTTCTCCGCCCTTCACGATGCCGTGGTTGGCGAGCAGTCCGCAAGCTATTATGCAGCTCATCACTATCAACGAGATTTTCTTCATAGGTTCATTTTTATGTTGTTTGTTCTTCAAGTTTTTATTTCTCGCTGTAAATTTACGATTTTTTGTGAAAATGATGATGATCGCATCGGCTTTAGCGACATAGACAATTTATACGATAATGATAAAATTCCCAGCTGGTGCAAAAGTGAACTGCACAGCCATACCTCAGAACTTTTTGAGCGTGACTTGATTGAGAATGTAAACGAGGATGGAATGGCACGTTCGGACTGTTTCAAACTGACCGAATATGCCAAGAGTGATTTGCTTTCGGAATTGAACTTAAACATCAAAACCAAATCAGACCATAATCTGATCAAATCGGACTCACTCCCTGAAAAGAAGTTGATTTACAACCTGTCAGAGCAGAAGCAGGTCGAAGAACTTTCTGTAATACTTTCGTCCGACCGTTTCAGTGAAGTTCAATCCAGATTGCGCAATGCAGGAATGAGGACGGGGTTTTGTAGCCTTTTCTACGGATCTCCCGGTACGGGTAAGACCGAAACTGTATATCAGATAGCACGGGCAACAGGTCGGGATATTCTTCGAGTGGACGTGGATAAGATTAAAAGTTGCTGGGTTGGAGAAAGCGAGCAGAACATGAAAAAACTGTTTGACCGTTACCGCAATATCTGTAAGGATTCCACACTTGCCCCAATTCTGCTTTTCAATGAAGCGGATGCCATATTAGGGATACGTATGGAGGGAGCAACCCGTGCTGTGGATAAGATGGAAAACTCCATACAGAATATAATTCTGCAAGAAATGGAAGCACTTGATGGTATTATGATTGCCACAACAAATCTCACTACCAATCTTGACAAGGCTTTTGAACGCCGTTTCCTTTATAAGATTCAGTTCAACCGTCCTACGGTAGAAGCCCGTGCTGCCATCTGGCAGGCAATGATGCCGTCATTAACAGAAAACGATGCCTGAACACTTGCTTCCCAATTTGATCTTTCAGGTGGGGAAATAGAGAATATCATTCGAAAATACACGGTGAAAGTAATTCTGTCTGGACAAGACTCCATTGACCTTTCTGCTATAATCGAGCTTTGTCGTAACGAGCGCATTTCCAAATCCACCCGAGTGAAAATAGGATTTCGGGCATAATACGTACACTAAACAAATTATCAACAGCTAAAATCAACAATATGGAACAACAGTTTTTAAATTCTTTGTATGCAATACGCAGGAATGAGAGCGTACCAAATCATACATTCAAAATTTGAGGAAGAAGAATATGCAGAATCAATTGAGATTGTTCGATATTACGGAATGTGCTACATTCTCGCTTTTTTTGAGAATTGTGCGTAACACAAAGGATTAGTGTGTAACACATTCAAAGAGCGTGTAACACGAGGTGTAACACATTTGTGTTCTTTTATGTCCTTTTGTTTTATCCAATTTGTATAACTCTCGCCGCAAGTTGAACTTAGCGTTTAACCTCTGGAATAACTCATACAAATTGTATTAGAGAAATATGTTTCTCAGTGATAATCAACAACAAAAAAGAGGTTTCTAAGTGAATTAGAAACCTCTCAATTAAAAATCTTTCGTGATTCTGCAGGAGTCACTAAGTGACTTGCTTGGAATCATAAGTGACTCGCTTGGGGTTCGAACCCAAGACCCCAACATTAAAAGTGTTGTGCTCTACCAACTGAGCTAGCGAGTCAATCCGTTTCGCATTGAGATAAATGAATCTTTATCTGTTTTGCGAGTGCAAAGGTATGTCTTTTTGGTAAAACCACCAAATAAATCTTACTTTTTTTTCATTTCACCATTAATTATTTGAGTTCTTGCGTAAAAATTAACGAGTTAAGGAAAGATTTTTATGTATAATCGTCCGTACAATGTCGGGGGACGTCGTCCCTAAATATATTAGGTATGCATCAATCACTCTATGCGAACATCTCAAGCATTTCGATAAAGCGCTTGGAGAGTCCAACCTTAATCTACATAGGCGGCATATCGCTTCGTAGTTAATGCAAACGTAAAAAGGAAGAAGTTTTAGGGCGCACCATCCTAATACTACCTCAAATCCGCATCAAATATTAGCAAGGGCGACTTCAGCAGAATATAGCCTTTACAGTGGTTGATAAAACTGCAATTCGCTACAGAGCCACAAATAACAGTCCAAAGACCCCCAATCATTGAAAAAGTCGTTGGAGACTGAGATAAATGCATTAAAGTCACTAAATTTGCAGCATAAAAGCGTGAATGCGATGTTATTTGGTTTTCTTCTCCACCCAAATAAACCTTTTCGCGAAGCTAAATGAGCAAAAGAAAACGCGTTTCAACTTAGCCGTGGCGAGAAAAGGTGCGCAAAAGCGTATAAAAACACGCACTATGCTTTTAGACAATATACATTATATATAAGTATGCAAGGATTTATACAAACAGAAGAAATAAAGGCCGAAACAGCTATTCTTGTGGGCTTGGTAACAAAGAACCAAAATGAACGCAAAACACAAGAATACTTAGATGAGCTTGAATTTTTGGCCGAGACAGCAGGTGCTGTTACCGTAAAGCGTTTTACGCAGAAAATGGACGGACCTTCCTCTGTTACCTATGTCGGAAAAGGTAAATTGGAGGAGATTAGAGCTTATATCGAAAGCGAAGAAGAGAATGAGCGCGAAATTGGTATGGTGATATTTGACGATGAACTCTCTGCAAAGCAGTTGCGTAATATCGGTCAAGCACTAGGCGTAAAGATACTCGACCGCACCAACCTTATTCTTGACATATTTGCCATGCGTGCACAGACAGCGAATGCAAAAACGCAAGTAGAATTGGCACAATATCGTTATATGTTGCCTCGCTTGCAGCGTCTGTGGACTCACCTGGAACGCCAAGGAGGTGGCTCTGGCTCGGGTAGCGGCAAAGGTGGCTCAGTAGGTTTGCGTGGCCCTGGTGAAACGCAGCTTGAAATGGACCGCCGTATCATTCTAAACCGTATGTCGTTACTTAAGCAGCGCTTGGCCGACATTGACCGACAAAAAACAACACAACGCAAAAACCGTGGTCGCCTCATTCGCGTGGCCTTGGTGGGATATACCAACGTAGGTAAATCAACATTGATAAACTTATTGGCCAAGACAGAGGTATTCGCCGAGAACAAACTCTTTGCTACGCTTGATACGACCGTTCGTAAGGTAATCATTGACAACTTACCTTTCCTCTTAGCCGACACGGTTGGGTTTATCCGTAAGTTACCTACCGACTTAGTAGAGTCGTTTAAAAGCACCTTGGACGAAGTGCGTGAGGCAGACCTTTTGGTACACGTGGTTGACGTATCTCACCCCGACTTTATAGAACAGATTGAGGTGGTGAATAAAACGCTGCAAGACTTAGGTTGCGCTGAGAAGCCACAAATCTTGATCTTTAACAAGATGGACGCATATACTTGGACAGAGAAGGACCCTGACGATCTCACACCGGCAACGAAAGAGAATGTATCGCTCGATGAATTGAAAAATACATGGATGGCAAAAATGGGCGACGACTGCATCTTTATTTCTGCGCGCGAACGTCAGAATATTGACGAGCTCAAACAATTGCTCTATACACGCATCAAACAATTACACGTACAGAAGTATCCCTACAACGACTTCTTATTCGAACATTACGAAGCGTAATCCTACTATAGTTGACCTGTTTATTTGTTGACAAGTTAACAAATAAACAGGTTGACAAGTAAGTTTGTATTATAATTGACGAATGAAAGAGTTGACATTAAACTGTACACCCTAACAGATAACACAAACTTATTTGTCAACTCGTCAATAAGAACAAACTTACCCGTCAACTTATCAACTAAAAACGAACCTACCTGTTAACCCGTTAACTCGTCAACTTGTTAACTCGTTAACCAAAAAAACTAACAACCTATCATTTTGAGACCATTAGTAAAAAGACAGTACATACTACCTTTTGTACTGATTACGTCCCTGTTCTTCCTTTGGGGAGCAGCACATTCCATACTCGACGTACTCAATAAGCACTTTCAATTAGTCATTCCTGGTATGAACCATGCCCATTCCTCAATGGTGCAAGTAATGTTCTACTTGGGGTATTTTGTAATGGCCATTCCTGCAGGAATTATTATCGACCGTCGCGGCTACCGAACGGGGGTCATCGTAGGACTACTGCTTTATGGATTTGGCGCATTATTGTTTTGGCCTGAAGCACAAATCATGTCATTTGAGTTCTTCCTAATGTCACTCTTCATCATAGCTTGTGGATTGGTATTTCTTGAAACGGCGGCCAATCCTTACGTGACAGAATTGGGCGATGTAGAAACAGCAGCATCACGTCTGAATTTAGCACAGTCATTGAACGGATTAGGCTGTATCTGCGGTCCATTATTTGGTGGACTCTTGCTCTTCTCCGATGGTGGGAACGAACGCATTGCCCTACCCTACGTCGTTATGGGCATTGTCGTGTTAGCTGTAGCATTGCTATTTACACGAGTAAAACTGCCCGAGATTGCGCATCAAGACGAGCACGAAACAAAAGCCACGGCAGAAAAACATCGTATCAGCAGTCTATTTCGGAATAAAGGATTCCTATTTGGCCTCTTTGCCTTGTTTAGCTATGAAGTATCTGAAATATCCATCAACAGCTTCTTTATTAACTACGTAGCCGACGGTGGATGGATGAATGCCCGCGATGCAAGCATTGCATTATCATTCGGTGGCTTATCACTCTTTATGTTAGGCCGCGTATTGGGAAGTTTTATAATGCAACACGTTGCCAGCGGACGAGTCTTACGCGTTTGCGCCATAGGGACGTTTATCACCACATTGGCCGTCGTACTCAATATGGGAGTACTCTCATTAGGGGCCTTAGTGTTGATATACGTGTTCGAAAGCATCATGTTCCCCACTATCTTCGCACTTTCACTCAAGGACTTAGGTCCACTAACCAAACGTGCTTCATCACTGCTGATGATGACCCCCATAGGAGGTGCCGTAGGCCCTTTGATGATGGGACTTGTAGCCGATGCTAGCACGATGTCTGTAGCCTTCATCGTACCCCTTATAGGCTTCGCTAATGTAGCCGCTTATGCTTTTTCTGATAAAAAAGTTTGAAAAATATTTGGAGGTTAAATAAAAACTTCATACCTTTGCACTCGCAAAAACGAAACAACTGTTTCAGTTTAAGCAGTGCAATGCGGAAATAGCTCAGTTGGTAGAGCACAACCTTGCCAAGGTTGGGGTCGC
>ERZ1034952.985-NODE-985-length-24847-cov-19.986770_pt1 | contig 24847 bp, 16 predicted proteins | sample MGYA00520625_ERZ1034952 | MGnify/ENA primary metagenome ERZ1034952 (study PRJEB33766, sample SAMN09781773) | gut metagenome | biome: gut microbiome | host: Homo sapiens | place: Madagascar | study: EMG produced TPA metagenomics assembly of the PRJNA485056 data... | reverse complement strand
AGGAGGGTATGGCATCCCTGCCATACCCACGCAATCTACCAACTATCAAACAGTAGCAATGCAACAAGAAGGCTGCGTGGGACGGTAGGAGGGTATGGCATCCCTGCCATACCCACGCAATCTACCAACTATCAAACAGTAAGAATGCAACAAGAAGGCTGCGTGGGTATGGCAAGGATGCCATACCCTCCTAATACAGAAAAAGCCCAGAGCAGTGCGCTCTGGGCTTTATTGTTATTTGGACGATGCCGAATTAGAGGTTCGGGTTCATCTTTGTCCACTCTGCTACTGGAGGAACGATGCCGAGATCAACGATCTCATCGCGCATCTTGCAGAGGTGCTCGTAAGACTTAGCGAGAGAAGCAAGCTCCTCTTCTGTGCCTGTAGGCTGTGTGAAGTGAACACCTGTCTTGTCGATTGTAGAAGGCATAGCCATCATCACGTTCTTGAAGCCACACTTCTCGCAGTTTACGTAGCAACCTGCTGGCAATGTGAACTTCTCGCCACCCATAGCAGCCTCGATCATCTTAACTGCGTTGTATGCCGGGCTCTGGAATGAAGAACGACCGCGGAGCTTGATGATGTTAGAACCACCCTGAACGGTGTGGTGCTTGATCTCTTCCCAACGCTCTGCTGAGAGGCCCATCTCTGAGAGAGGCTTGCCGTCAACCTTAACCTGAGAAGCGAATACAGCCATCTGCTCGCCGTGGCCACCGTATGTGTGAGCACCAGTCACCTTGTCCTGCTGTACGCCGAACTCGAGGGCGAGAGCCTGCTGCAGACGTGTAGAGTCGAGAGCAGCGAGTGATGTGAGCTGGTTTGGCTTCAAACCTGAGTGGATGAGAGCTGTGAGGGCTGTAACGTCAGCCGGGTTGAAGATAACAACAACGTGCTCTACCTCTGGGCAGTACTTCTTGATGTTGTCACCGAACTCTGCTGCAATCTGGCAGTTGCCCTTCAAAAGGTCCTCACGTGTCATGCCGTCCTTACGCGGAGCACCACCTGAAGAGATGATGTACTTAGCGCCTGTGAATGCTTCCTTCGGGTCTACTGTGTAAGTTACGTTAGCGCCCTTGAAAGCGCACTGCTGAATCTCGTCGAACACGCCGTGTACACCCGGCTCGTAGATGTCGTAGAGACAGATGTTAGGAGTAAGACCGAGCATCAATGCGCTCTGTACCATGTTTGAACCAATCATACCGCCGGCACCGACGATCAAAAGCTTTTCGTTAGATAAGAATGCCATAATAAATAATGTTTATTATATTAATAATTGAATTTCGTTTACTAACTGCAAAGATACAACTTTTTTGAAATATACAAACGTTTCTCGAAAATTATAGTGTTGTTTAATCTTAAAATCTGTATATTTGCAGTACCTAATAATTTTTATATGACAGATACGAAGAATACTATAGCCGCACGACTCGCCGCACTGCGCGAGGAGATGCAGCGCGAGGGGCTCTCGGCATTCATTTTCCCGAGTGCCGACCCGCACATGAGTGAGTATGTTCCCGAGCGTTGGGAGGGACGCAAGTGGATATCGGGCTTCGACGGTTCGGCTGGCACGGCAGTGGTCACGCTCCGTTCGGCTGCGCTCTGGACAGACTCGCGCTACTTCATCGCTGCCGAGCAGCAGCTCGAAGGTACCGAGTTCCAGCTGATGCGCGAGCGCATGGAGAGCACACCGTCTATTGCCGACTGGCTGGCACGCGAACTGCAGGATGCCGACTCTACGGAGGTGGGCATCGACGGCATGTGCATCGCGAAGGGCGAGGCTGAGGGGCTGAAAGCGGAACTGAGACATGCCGGCGGACTCACGCTGCGCACCAATCTCGACATCCTCAACCGCGTGTGGACAGACCGTCCGCCGGTGCCGCTGAACAAGGTTGAGATTCATCCGCTCGAATACGCCGGCGAGTCGGTGGCTGAAAAGCTCTACCGCATACGCACCGAGATGCGCCGCGCAGGCGCAAGCTGCATGCTCGTGACGCAGCTCGATGACATAGCCTGGACTCTCAACCTGCGCGGAACCGACGTACATTGCACCCCGGTGTTCGTGGCGTGGCTCATCGTCGGCGAGGAGAGTGCCACATTATATATAAAGGAGGAGAAGCTCACGCCAGACGTGGTCGACTATCTGCACGCTGAAGGCGTGGCTATCAACGAATACGATAATATCATCGCGGCACTCAACGAGTGCGACGCGCCAACGATGCTCGTCGACCCTTCTACCGTGAACAGCACTTTGGCGCAGCCGCGCGGCAACTACACGGTTGTGTCGGCTCCGTCGCCCATCCCTACAATGAAGGCGGTGAAGAACCACACGGAGCGCGAGGGCTTCCGTCGTGCCATGGAGCGCGACGGTGTGGCTATGGTGCAGTTTCTGAAGTGGTTGGAGGAGGCGGTGCCGAAGGGCAGCGAGACGGAGCTGACGGCGAGCGCGAAGCTCTATCAGCTGCGTGCCGGGCAGCCTAAGTTCCGCGACATCTCGTTCGACACTATCGCTGCCTATGCCGATCATGCAGCCATCGTCCACTATGAACCGACTCCGCTCACCGATGTGAAGCTCGAACCGAAGGGTCTGCTGCTGCTCGACAGCGGAGCGCAGTACAGCGACGGCACAACGGACATAACGCGAACCATAGCCCTTGGCGACGTAACCGACCGCGAACGCCGCGTCTACACGTTAGTGCTGAAGGGTCACTTGGCGTTGCAGAACCTCTGCTTCCCACGCTCGGCATCGGGCACGCAGCTCGACGCAGTGGCACGCACAGCGATGTGGCGCGAGGGCATGAACTTCATGCATGGCACGGGGCACGGCGTAGGCTCGTATCTCAGCGTGCACGAGGGTCCTCACCAGATACGCCAGGAGTATCGTGGGGCACCGATGGTGGAGGGCATGACCGTAACCGACGAGCCGGGTCTGTACCTCGACGGTCGCTTCGGCGTACGCATCGAGAACACGCTGCTCACCGTGCCTTACGTAACGACGGAGTTCGGACGCTTTCTGCGCTTTGAGCCGCTCACGCTCTGCCCCATCGATACCAAGCCGATAATCAGCAGTATGCTCAGCGACGAGGAACGACAGTGCCTCAACGCCTACCACGCTATGGTGTACGAGCGTTTGGCACCGCTGCTCGACGAGGAGCATCGGGAGTGGCTTGCAAATAAAACGAAAGCGATGGAATAATAGGAGGGTATGGCATCCTGCCATACCCACGCACCCTTCTACGGATATGTCAACTAAACACAAGTGGAGCATATGCTAAACACAAGTGGAGCATATGCTAAACACAAGTGGATGCATATGCTAAACACAAGTGGATGCATGGGTATGGCAAGATGCCATACCCTCCTAAATTACTAAGAAAGAATATCCTTAAATGCGAAGTTCGCGAGGATAGACGTTGACTGACTCAGCATACGGATGAACTCCTGTGCTGAGTTTTTCATATACGAGTCTTTCAGCAGATGTATGCAACCGTCCATCTCATTGTCGGCTGCGTCAATGGGCACAGCCTTCATGTTGGGTTGCAGAATAGTTGTCGATTCAGAGAGTATCGTCACGAGATTGCTGCGACGCAGCAGGTCGAAGATTATGTTCACGTTGTTCACCTCAACCATGATGCGATAGTTCAGCCCCTTGCCCTCCACAAGATGATCGAAGGCGTTGCGAGCCTGCAGCCCCTTGCACGGCAGTATGAGGTCGTAGCGTTCAAGGTCAGTGAGGCGCAATGACGACTGGCGTGCCAATGGATGGTTCTCGTTGACGATAGCAGCAAGGCGGTTGCTGAAGATAGCCCGGCTGTCTACCGCCTTATCCTTCTTGAGCGGTTTGAAGGCGAGCACGAGATCGAGTTCGCGCTTCTTTAGTCCGTCCATCAGCTCCTGCATAGAGCGGTAGCTGATGTTCAACTTCACATGCGGATAGGTGCGCAGGAAGGCGATGAGCGTCTCAGCCATGATGTTGCTGAACGAATAAGTGACACCGATGTTCAGTTCGCCCGTCAGCATCTCCTTCAAGTCGTTCATGTGGTCGATGCACGCATCTGCAGAGTTCACGGCATTCTGTGCATACGGCAGCAACTCCTTTCCTGCCTCAGTGAGGTACACCTCATGCGAGTTGCGCTCGAAGAGCGGCAGACCAATCTCCTGCTCCAGATGCGATATCTGCTGCGAGAGAGTGCTCTGCGTGATGTATAGCTTGCGCGCAGCCTCGGAGAAGTTGAGCGTCTCCGCCACCTTCAGAAAGTATTTCAGTTGTCGTATTTCCATATCTATTATATATTAAATGCAAAAATACAACATTTATTTTATTTCTACAGCACTCAGGTCGACGAACTCTCCATTCTTGCGTTTGCGTTCAACAAGCATATTGAAGAGTTTGCGCTTGCGGTCGCCTTCGATAAAGCGGCGGAAGAAGATGTTCGGTATAGCCACACCGAGGGCGATGCAGATGATAGCGAGCGAAGCCTTGATGGCGTTGTTCATGCCCACCGTCACTTCGCCTACCACGCCGTGCATCTCGATGAAGGCGAAGAGGGCACGATACATAAGCACACCCGGCACCATAGGGATGACGCTCGGGATGGTGATGCACTGATGGGGCACGTGGAACCAGTGGCGTGCTTTGATAACGATAACACTGATAAGTGCCGAACCGGCAAGCGAGCCGATGGTCAGACCCATGTCAAGTCCGATATTGCCGTTGCTCGGACCGAGATTGACGAAGTTGCGGAAGCACACGGCGATGATGCCACCCACGGCGACAACCGGCAGGAGTCGGCGCGGTATGCTGAAGATGGTAGAGAAACCCATAGCCGAGACGGCTGCAGCTACGGCAAACTCCCAATACTCGTGATGCGGAATCATCGTGAGGTCTTTCACGAAGTTGTCGATGCCGCACACCTTAATGGCGAAGGCGATGCCGAACGCCATGGAGAGAACCATCAACAGCGTGTTCAGAGCACGCACCATGCCCACCTCGATGTAGCCGTCGAGCATGTCGCTCACGAAGTTGATGAGCGGAACGCCGGGCACAATGAACAAGGCACACGCCATAAGCGGATGCCACGGCGTAGAGGAGTGCATAAACTCGGGCAGAACGCCGGCTATGGACGGCGTGAGCGAGAGGAACGTGGTGGCCCAAGCAATGAGTGTGGCTACGAAAGCTGCTATGCCAATAGCTACATAGTTGTTGCAGCCACGTGTGGGCAGGAACATACGCAGGCGGAAGCCGAGGATGGCTGCTAAAGAGCAGTAGAAGAACGCAGGCCAGTCGCAACCGAACTGCACACAGAAACCACCGCAGGCAAAGCCGCCACCGATAGCCACCTGCCACGGTGTGAAGCTACGCGGTGTCTTCTGAATGTCATCAAGAGCCTTCTCGTACTGGTCGAGCGAGTAGTCGTTGCTTATTGCGCTCCACGTGAGTTTGCTTATCTTAGCAATAGAGGTGAGGTTGATACCGTGCTTCTCGCAGCGTTGGAACTTTGTGAACGAGTGCTCGGTGTCGCTATAGTTCACCATGAGCACGTTCCAGTTGATGTAGAAGTGCAGGTAGCGTTCATCGAGACTGAGGAAGGCTGCGGCACGCTTCATAGTGCGACGGATGCGCGAGGTGTCTGCAGCACTCTCCATCAGTATGCTTCCGGTGCGCAGAAGCAGGTCGAGTTTGTGCTGCAGCTCGGCTGCTGCCACTTTAGACGGGTTGTTTGGATTGCCACATTGGCAAGTTGCTTGCATTGTTTCTATTGTATTGTTATCCATTTATTTGTATTTACCAAGACTTGCATAAAGAGTAACCATAGGAGGGCATGGCATCTTGCCATGCTCATGCACGTTGCATGTCATACGCACGCGAGCTGCCTTTGAGGCTGCAGATGCGAGCTGCTTTTGAGGCTGCGTGGGTATGGCAAGATGCCATACCCTCCTAAGTTACCCTGAAACATATTAACTACTATTAAAACATTATCTTTATTATCAATTTATCCGAACACGAATATCAGTATCTGTATCGTGACGATGCGCAGGAACATTGCGAACGGATAGACATTAGCGTAGCCCACATTAGGCGCATCGACCGATGTCTGGTCGCGAACATAAGCCAGAGCCGAGGGGTTGGTATTGGCTCCTGCAAGCACACCGAGCAGAGTGTAATAGTTGATGTGGAACAGATACTTGCCGATGATGCCACCCAGGATGACTGGTATCATGGTGATTGCTACACCATAGCCTATCCATGTCATACCACTCTCCGACACTACGGTCTGCATAAACTGCTCGCCCGTGCCGAGACCTACGCACGCAAGGAATATACAGATGCCCACTTCGCGCAGCATGAGGTTGGCAGATATCGTGTTATACGTCACGAGGTTGTACTTCGGACCGAAGTAGCCGATGAGGATAGCCACAATGAGCGGACCGCCAGTGAGTCCGAGGCGCAGGCTCTCGTTGATGCCAGGGATGAAGAACGGAATGTTGGCGAAGATGCAACCGAGCATGATGCCAAGGAACACCGGTATGAGGTTCGGGTTGTTAAGGCGTTTCATCTGATTGCCGAGCATCTTCTCGGTGTGGGCAATGGCAAGCTCCGTACCCACAACGGTGAGGCGGTCGCCGAGCTGCAGCTTCAACGAGCCGGTAGCGATGAGGTCTACACCGTTACGATTCACACGTGTAACGTTGGTGCCCAAGTTGGTGCGAATTTGCAGATGACTGAGCGACTTGCCGTTGATGTCGGGCTTCGTGACGAGGATGCGACGCGTAATAAGCTCGGTGCCGAACTTGTCGTCAGCCACCTCCACCTTCTCACCAAGCAGTGCGATGATTGGGTCCTCAACCGTAGGATGAGCTACCACGCGCAGTATGTCGCCCTCGCCTATCACGGTCTGACCGTTCACAAGCTCGTCGTGCTCGTTGCTACCGCAGCGTATGATACGCGACACCATGAAGTCGCGCTTCAACAACTGGCGTATCTGTTGTATATCATCGCCGAACACCATCGAGTTGGTCACCTTCACCGAGAAGGTGTTCAGTGTCATCTTCTCCAAGTGACCCATACCGCGCTTTGCATCGGCTTCTTCCGTCTCCTTGTTCACGCGCAACACATATCTTAATATAGCGAACGAGATGATCACGCCGAGCGCACCCATAGGGTAAGCGATGGCATAGCCCGTGGCGATGCTCGGAGCGTCGATATGGCGCAGGTCGCTGTATGCCTGCTGGGCAGCACCAAGACCGGGAGTGTTGGTAACGGCACCTGAAAGGATGCCTGCCATAGTGGTGAACGGCGTACCAGTGAAGCTATAGATAATAAGTGTTGTAACGATGCTGAGTGCCACAACAATCATGCTGAGCATATTGAGACTCTTGCCTCCGTCCTTGAACGAAGAGAAGAAGCCAGGACCTACCTCAAGACCAATAGAATAAACAAAAAGTATCAAGCCAAACTCCTTGAGGAAGTGGAGCAGATGGGCATCAAGATTGAGCGAGTAATGACCGAAGATGAGTCCGATGAACAAAATCCAAGCGAGTCCGAGCGACACACCTTTCACCTTCAGCTTGCCAAGACTCAAGCCTAACGTGATAACGAGGGCGAGAATCATCACCGAGTGTGCCACGCCACCACCCCACAGGTCGGGGAAACCATAAAACAGATTTCTTAAAATTTCCATATCTCTTATGCTATTGATTAATTTTCTATGCTATATATAATAATGTACGAAGTCATGTGTTGTGATTTCCGTTTTGCGATTGCAAAGGTATTGATATTACCGAAAGCAAAAAAACTTTTATATTTAATTTTCACGAACGCGGCTAAAGGTTTTTTCAATCGCAAATCCACCCTTTTTACCCTTTTACTTTTTACCCTTTTACTTTTAAAAGCCCTTTTTTTACTTTTTTACTCTTTTACTTTTTTACTTTTATTTGTACCTTTGCTTAAAAATCAGACAAATAGTATGAACGTAAAACTTCGCGGCACACTTTGTGGCGTGGGCGCAGCCGTGTTCTACGGTACCAACCCGCTCGGCGCCATGAATCTGTACCAGGACGGTATCAGTGCCAACTCTACCCTTTTCTACCGTTTCGGACTCGCTATTGTGATGCTCGGCGTGATGATGCTGGTGCAACGTAAGAAGTTCGGCGTGACACGCAGCGAACTACTCCTGCTTGCTATCTTAGGCATGTTCATGGGCTCGTCGTCTGCGTCGTTATTCATCAGTTTCAACTACATGGACGTGGGCATCGCCTCCACGCTGCTATTCGTCTATCCGGTTATGGTGGCGGTTATTATGGCGTTGCTGTTCAAAGAAAAAGTGACCCCAACGACAGCCGTCTCCATCATGCTTGCGTTTGGTGGCATAGCTCTGCTTAACCAGAGCTCGGACGGATCGTCACTCAGCACGTTGGGCGTGCTGCTTGTCATGGCTTCGTCGCTCACCTACGCTGTATATATCGTCGTGGTAAACAAGTCGAAGCTGCGGATGTCGTCGGTGAAGCTCACGTTCTACGTGCTCATCTTCGGTTTAATGACTATTCTCGGCTACACCTTCGCCATGGGCGAGACGGTGCAACTGCTCACCACACCGCACCAATGGCTGTATGCAGCGCAGCTTGCACTGATGCCGACCGTGCTCTCGTTAGTGCTAATGGCGATAGCCGTTAAAGATATTGGCTCTACACCAACCGCAATTCTTGGCGCGCTCGAACCGATAACAGCCGTTGCCATCGGCTGCTTCTGCTTCGGCGAGTCGTTCACAACACGCCTCGCAGTGGGCATAGCACTCATCCTCACCGCCGTGTTGCTCATCATCGGTGGCAAGCAGATGTCGCCACAACGCATGACGGTGGCGTTCACACGCTTAGGACGCATGATTGTGAAAACATGGCGCTGGAAGTCGTAGGCTTACAGGAGACATTAACCATAGCCTCCGTTATTATAAAAGCCCTTACATAAACGGCACCATATATATAGGAATACAAAGGACATTGCCATCTTTCTTCAAATCCTTTGTATAAACAAGGTATTTATTTTGAACACGCGATGAGTATTTTTCAACAAATCTGTCAAGCGACGTATGGGTTGTATAGCCCGATGATTTCACTTCTATAGGCGACACTTTACTGCCATCAGCTATCAAGAAATCAACTTCATAATAGCCTTTGCCGTCAGCCTTGCGTATAGTGTGATAATAGAGTTCTTTGCCCGTAGCACGCAACATTTGCGCTACCACATTCTCATATACATATCCCAAATTTGCATCAAGCTTGTCACTAAGCAATTTCTGATAAATGATATTATCGGTGAATTCGCGCGACTTAAACGCCATTGTTACAAACAGCCCCGTATCGCCTGCATACATTTTGAAATATTCTGGATCTTTGGTAAGCGCAAGACCTACATTGGGGTCATCGCAGTGAAAAGCGGCGTTAATCACCCTTGAATCTTCCATCAATCGCACAATCTCAACAACCCTGTCATACTTCTCTCCTGAAATGACTGAAGAAATCTTGTAACGCGACACATTCTTACTCAATTGAGCAGGTATAGCGTCGAAAATTGCTGCCGCCTTCCCTGTCTCATCTATCTTGCCAAAGTCTTCTTCGTAAAGACTTATTATGCCACGTTTCACCGTATCTACAGCACTCAAGTCGTTGCTCGCTATATATTTAGCTACAGCTTGTGGCATTCCGCCTACCAACATATACAAGCGGAAGTTGCGCATCATCTTACGATGGGCTGCATCGCCGAGAGGTTTTCTCGATTCAAAAAGCTTGCGAAGCAATGGTATTGACGCTGTATCGCCCAATGCCCATCGAAACTCTTCAAAATCCATTGGATACATTGGCAACCGCACTTCTTCACTCGGTATCACTATGTCTTTTATATTCTTACGTATGGAGATTAGCGAACCGGTTTCAATATAATCATAACGATGGTCTTTAACAAGGTGTTTTATAGCCTGCCGAGCCAACGGATTTTGTTGTACTTCATCAAACACTATGACCGACTTGCGCTCATAGAGTGTTGTTCCGTATATCACTTGCAAACGCAGAAACAAATAGTCGAGATCGGTAATATCCTTAAACAGCCCGTTCACCTCCTCCGAATTCTGTGAGAAATCAATCAAAATGAACGACTTGTATTCGTTCTTTGCAAATTCTTCTACAAGCGTTGACTTGCCAATACGTCGCGCTCCTTCAATGAGCAAAGCAGTTTCGCCATTTGATTCCTGCTTCCAACGGAGCATCTTATCATAAAGTTTTCGTTTGAACACCATATTTTCTCCTCTTTTTATATGTCTTTTCATGCGCAAAAATAAGCATTTTGCCGAATACCGCAAAATTTATTTACCCGTTTTTGCCAAATACCGCAAAATTTGTTTTACCGTTTTTGCCGAATACCGCAAAATTTTCCAGCCAAATTCCACAACAAAACGCAGCCAAATGCGAAGCGGCTGAACACACGACAACGCTCCAAGCGCTTAACGCCGAACAGCTATTCGTGCTTCCTCCCACCCCTTATATTAAATATCCGTAAAAAGCGAAGCAAAACGTCGGCGGTTTGCGGATATTTTTGTTACTTTGCTACATATTATATATATATGATACATCTGAAAGATATTAACAAGACTTACCAGGGTGCGCAGCCGCTGCATGTACTGAAGGGAATCACACTCGACATTGCCGAGGGAGAGTTCGTTTCTATCATGGGCGCGTCGGGCTCGGGCAAGTCTACTCTGCTCAATATTCTCGGTATTCTCGACAACTACGACTCGGGCGAATACCTGCTCGGCGGCACGCTCATCAAAGACCTCTCGGAGACGCGCGCTGCGGAGTACCGCAACCGCATGATTGGCTTCATCTTTCAGTCGTTCAACCTTATCTCGTTCAAGACCGCCGTGGAGAATGTGGAGCTGCCGCTCTACTATCAGGGCGTGGCGCGACGCACACGCCACAAGTTAGCGATGGAGTATCTCGACCGACTCGGACTGACGCAATGGGCTGACCACTACCCCAACGAGATGTCGGGCGGACAGAAGCAGCGCGTGGCAATAGCACGCGCACTGATCACAAAGCCGCAGATAATACTCGCCGACGAGCCTACGGGCGCACTCGACTCGAAGACTTCGGTGGAGGTGATGGAGCTGCTCAAGACTCTTAACGCTGAGGAGGGAGTGACGACTATCGTCGTGACGCACGAGAGCGGCGTGGCTAACGAGACAAACAAGATTGTACACATCAAGGACGGCATCATAGGCAAGATTGAGGAGAACCTCGACCACACGGCACGACCGTTCGGCATCAACGGCATAATGAAGTAAAGGCACATGCGCGACATATTCATCGAAATACTCACCACTATCAAGCACAACCGGCTGCGCACCGCGCTGACCGGTTTCTCCGTAGCATGGGGCATCTTCATCCTCATCGTTCTGCTCGGAGCAGGCAACGGCTTGATAAACGCCACGATGGGCAACTCCAGTCGCTATCTATCGACCTCAATGGTGGTGTCGGGTGGTGCTACATCGAAGGCTTACGACGGATTGGGCGAAAATCGCGATGTGCAGCTCAACGATAAGGACTTCAATATCACCAGCGAGGGTTTCCCTAACAACGTGGAGAGTGTGGGCGCAGAACTATCGCAGCAGGGCGAAACGCTCGTCAACGGCAGCGACTACACCACGGGCATCAATCTGAGCGGTGTCTACCCGAACGATGTCGAGATAAACAAGCGCACGATGATCTGCGGACGCTTCATCAACGAACTCGATCTGAAGGAACGTCGCAAGTCGATAGTTATCTCCTCGGACATGGCGAAGGAACTGCTACCACAGTCGCCACTCAGTCTGAACGGACAAATAATACGCACAACGACGCTCGCCTTCCGCGTAGTAGGCATCTACGAGAGTCAGAAGAACAGCATGGGCAACGATGCCTTCATACCGTTCACCACGTTCCGCGCCATATACAACAAGGGCGACAAGACGGGCAACATCGTCTTCTCGTTCAGCAATCTCAACTCGGAAGCAGAGAACGAGGCGTTCGAGAGCGACTATCGTGCGAGAATAAACCGACAGCATCGTGCTGCGCCCGATGACGAGAACGCCATCTGGATATGGAACCGCTTCACGCAGGCACTGAGCATGGACACCGCCACCGGTCTACTGCGCACCGCGTTGTGGGTGATAGGCATACTGACACTCATATCGGGCATCGTGGGTGTGTCGAACATCATGCTCATCACCGTGCGCGAACGCACACACGAGTTCGGCATACGCAAGGCTATCGGTGCAAAGCCGTGGTCTATACTGCGCCTCATCATCATTGAGAGCATCGTCATTACCACCTTCTTTGGCTACATCGGCATGGTGCTCGGCATCGCAGCCAACCTATATATGGATGCTACTATCGGGCAGGAGACCATCGACAACGGACTCTTCGCCATACAGATGTTCACCAACCCCACCGTGGGCATTGATGTCTGCGTGAAAGCCACACTACTGATGATTGTAGCCGGCACTCTCGCCGGTATGGTACCAGCTCGCAAGGCTGCCAAAATCAGACCGATTGAGGCGTTGAGGGCGGAGTAGCCCCTCCCAACCCTCCCCGTCGGGGAGGGCTTAGTTTGGCTTAGTCCCCTCGGCTTAGAAAGGCCTAAGAGGCTTAGTTTCCATCGGCTTAAGAAGGCCTAAAGAGGCTTAGTTCGGCTTAGTAAGACCAAAAGAAGCTTAGTCCCCTCGGCTTAGAAAGGCCTAAGAAGGCTTAGTTCGGCTTAGAAAAAAACAGAGAAAACAATGATACGATTCGACACAGACCGCTTGCGTGAAATCCTCGACACGCTATCTCGCAATAAATCGCGCACCTTCCTCACCGGATTCGGCGTGTTTTGGGGCGTGTTCATGCTTGTCGGACTCATCGGTGGTGGCGATGGTATGAAGGAGATAATAAACAAGAGTCTCGACGGCTTCGCCACCAACTCCGCCGTAGCATGGGCGCAACAGACCACCATACCACACCACGGATTTCGCAAGGGCCGCCAGTGGACGATGAACTACGACGACGTGAAGCGACTGAAGGCGCACGTGCCCGAACTTGATGTCGTCACACCGACCATAACACGCTGGGGAGCCAGTGCCACACACAGCGACAAGCACGCGACGTGCATCGTGAAGGGCGTGATGCCCGACATGCAGGAGGTGGCAGCTCCGAAGATGTACTACGGACGCTACATCAACGAGATGGATATCAGCCAGGGACGCAAGGTGTGCGTCATCGGCAAGCAAGTGTACAAATCACTCTTCACCAATGGCGGCGACCCATGCGGACAAGTGATACGCATCGACTCTATATATTATAATGTAGTGGGTGTCAACTATAGCGATGGCAACATAAACATCAACGGCAGCGACGAGCAGGCTGTGATAATGCCCATCACACTCGTGCAGCAGGTGTACAACCGCGGCCATAGCATCGACCTGCTCTGCATGACGGGCAAGCCGGGCGTGAAGATGAGCGACATCACCGACCGTGTGCGCAGCGTGATAGCGCAGGCACACGACGTGAGTCCGAAGGACGACAAGGGCGTGATGATATTCAACACCGAGATGATGTTCTCGATGGTCGACAGCATGTTTCAGGGCATCAACCTCCTCATCTGGCTCGTGGGCATAGGCACGCTGCTCGCCGGAGCCATCGGTGTGTCGAACATCATGATGGTGACGGTGCGCGAGCGAACCACGGAGATAGGCATACGCCGCGCCATAGGTGCTACGCCACGCAGCATTCTCTCGCAAATCATCTCCGAGAGCATACTGCTCACCTCCATAGCCGGCATGAGCGGCATTCTCTTCGTAGTCATCATACTACAGGCACTTGAGATGGCAAACACCACGGACGGCATCATCAAGGCTCACTTCCAGATTAGCTTCTGGACAGCCGTCGGTGCTGTGGCAGTGCTATCGCTGCTCGGCGTGCTCGCCGGACTCGCCCCTGCCATGAGAGCCATGAGCATTAAACCGGTCGACGCAATGCGTGACGAGTAGCCCCTCCCAACCCTCCCCGTCGGGGAGGGCTTAGTTAGCCTTAGTCCCCTCGGCTTAAAAAGGCTTAAGAAGGCTTAGTTCGGCTTATAAAATAAAGGCTTAGTTCTCAACCCTAAACAACCCTGCTTATGAAAAAATACTTCAAATACATCCTCATGGCACTTGTTGCCGTGATCTTCATCGGAACATTCGTGTTCCTTTACATCAAGTCGCAGCCTCAGCCGGAGGTCTACGACGAGTTTACACTGCAGCGAATGGACATCCGCAAGACCACCGTTGTCACCGGCAAGATTGAGCCACGCAACGAGGTGAATGTGAAGCCGCAGATCTCGGGCATCATCACCGAGATACTCAAAGAGGCTGGCGAGACGGTTCAGGAGGGCGAGGTGATTGCCAAGGTAAAGGTAATCCCGGACATGGGGTCGCTCAGCGCAGCACAGTCGCGCCTGCGTCTTGCCGAGATAAACCGCAAGCAGGCGCAGACCGACTACGACCGCGAGAAGACACTCTTCGACAAAGGACTCGTCGCTGCCGACGAGTACGACAAGATAGCGCAGGCTTTGCGCCAGGCTCGCGAAGAGGTGGACGCAGCTCAGGACAACCTCGAAGTGGTGCGCGACGGCGTATCGAAGTCGAACGCTTCGGCTTCGTCTACGCTCATCCGCTCTACCATCACCGGCTTGATACTCGACATCCCCGTGAAGGTGGGCAATTCGGTGATTCTTGCCAACACCTTCAACGACGGAACAACCATCGCCACCGTTGCCAATATGAACGACCTCATCTTCCGTGGTAACATCGACGAGACGGAAGTGGGTCGTCTGTCTACTGGCATGACGATGAAGATCACCATCGGTGCGCTGCAGGATCTGAAGTTCGATGCCCGACTGGAGTACATCGCCCCGAAGGCTACCGACCAGAACGGTGCCAACCAGTTTGAGATAAAGGCAGCCGTAAACCTTCCGTCTAACGCCACAAACATCCGTTCGGGCTATAGTGCCAACGCGGAGATAGTATTGGCAGAGGCGAAGAACGTGCTGGCTGTTCAGGAGAGTGCCATCGAGTTCGACGGTGACGACACGTATGTGTACGTCATCAAGGGCGAAGGCGACAAGCAGACATACGAACGTCGCAAGGTGCAGACTGGCATCTCCGACGGCATAAATATCGAAATACGTAGCGGCGTGAAGCCTAACGAACGCATACGCGGACCTAAAATGATTGCTACAGAGAAGGCAGAGCCAATGGCAAAGCACGGCAAGCACTAAGTCTACTATACTTAAAAACAAAGAAAACAAAATACTAATAACAAACCAATTATGAACAAACTTTTAATTACAGCCCTTGCTCTGCTCGGCACTTGCACAACAGCAGTAGCCGAAGACAACAAGGGCGTGGAGCCTACCGCTGGAGGTACATACAACCTCTACAACGTAGGCGCGAAACAGTTCCTCGGCACCGAGAACGGACGTTTGGTGCTTGGAGGAGAGAAAGTAAAGGTGACTCTCGAACTGATTGAGGGCACGACTACTCCCGGCTTCTACCGCATCAGTTCTGACAACAGCATGTGGGGAGCCGAATTATGGGGCACCCCCTCTGCCTACGGAGGCACATTCAACGAGTGGCGCATCGAGCCGGTGGAAGGCGCATACGCCATCTCAAGCCGCAACACGGAAGCAAGTGCATCGATGTATCTCTATCAGAACACCATCTACAACCGTCTGTCGGCTACCGCACAGATGCCTGGCAAGGAGTTCGAGACTGCTCAATGGCTCTTCGTTGACCCGAACACACCAGAGACAGCTATCGAGAGCGTAGAGACCAATGATGTACAGACAGAGCAAACCACCAACACCCCAACCGGTGTACACAACATCGGTGGTCAGCAGTTGCGCTCTACGGACAACACCGAGGGTCTGCAGGATGGCATCTACATCGTGGGCGGCAAGAAGACATTGCTAAAGAAATAACGCTCCGTAAGCATATACATTATTATATATTACAACAAACCTAAAAACATTATGTTATCAAATATCAAACAGCACCTCGTGCTCATGCTCTCGCTGGTGTGCCTCCTCGCAGGCGGCACGCTCTCGGTGCAGGCACGCCAGTCGCTACTCACCAACTATACGCCTGACGGCAAGTCGTTCAGCTACGAGACGGCGATAAACTTCCAGAAGCAGAGTTTCAAGGCTGTGCTCGACCTCAGCACCTGCGACAACTCGAAAGCGAACGAGAACATCCTCTCTATCGGCGACGACCTTCAGGGCGCAAACGGATGGGGCGGCGTCAACGTCATCCACCTTTTCTACACAAAGAGCAATAATAATTTGGAACTCGACTGCTTCGACCCAAGAAGCAGAACTCATTATGAAGTATTGAAAGACATCTCTGGCGAACTCACCATCGAGCTAAAGTCTGACGGTCTGTACATCAACGGTGTACAGCGTTGCGACGCTTCTGCTGTGAGCAACATCCTCGCCATGTCGTCTATCCTCTACGGTAGCACGCAGGGCAACACACGTTCGTGGGCTACGTACAAGGAGATTTCGCTCGAAGACGTGGAAGGCGGCTCAACCGGTGGCGGTGGAACAACAACCCCCACCGAGCGCAAGTTCGATGCTTCGTGGATTCAGAACCAGCAGAAGGTAGGCGACTGGAAGGAGGATGCTCACGCTACGTTCATACCCTACGCATCGGTAGAGGCGATGAAGAGCGACGCTGCGTTCAACGAGCCGTGGCTCACTCCGCAGAACGCTGAGACACAGCTGCTCAACGGCGAGTGGAAGTTCAAGTTCGTACCCGGAACACAGAATGGTCCTGGCGAAAGCGAGTTCTTCGCTGCCGACTACGACGACTCTGCCTGGGACAAGATCCGCGTGCCGCTCTCTTGGGAGATGGCTGGCTACGGCAAACCGGTATATACCAACGTGGGCTATCCGTTCCAGAACAATCCGCCTAACGCCAACGTGGGCTACACCTACTACGGTGTGGAGGACCACAACGCCATAGGCTTCTACCGCCGCTCGTTCAGCGTGCCCGAATCGTGGAATGGCAAACGTCTCTTCGTCCACTTCGACGGCGTGTACAGTGCTGCCGTGGTATGGGTGAACGGCAAGTACGTTGGCTACTCGCAGGACTCTAACACCGATGCCGAATTCGACATCACCGACTTCGCCAAGGTGGGCGACAACCAACTTTCGGTGCGCGTCTACCGCTGGTGCGACGGCTCTTATCTCGAAGGTCAGGACATGTGGCACCTCTCGGGCATTCACCGCGACGTATATCTCGTGGCTACTCCGAAGGTGTTCGTAGCCGACCATTATATCACTGCGCCCAACCTCAGCAAGGACGCTACAAGCGGCACGCTGAAGGTGGCACTGAAGGTGGACAACCGCGACGGCGTGGAGGCTGCGAAGAAGTTCCTCGTTGAACTGCTCGACCATGAGGGCAAGACCGTCGGCTCGGCTACAGCCGAATACAGCGGCACTGACACCAAGACCGTGGACGCTACTATCAGCCAGCTCAGCGGTCTGCACGCATGGAGCGCCGAAGACCCGTATCTCTACAGTGTCGTTGTTAAGCAGCAGACTGCCGACGGCACAGACGAGATGGTATTCTCTACAAAGTACGGCTTCCGCAACATTGAGCAGAAGGGCAACCTCGTGTCCATGAGGGCAAGACCGTCGGCTCGGCTACAGCCGAATACAGCGGCACTGACACCAAGACCGTGGACGCTACTATCAGCCAGCTCAGCGGTCTGCACGCATGGAGCGCCGAAGACCCGTATCTCTACAGTGTCGTTGTTAAGCAGCAGACTGCCGACGGCACAGACGAGATGGTATTCTCTACAAAGTACGGCTTCCGCAACATTGAGCAGAAGGGCAACCTCGTGTACATCAACGACAAGCGCGTGTTCTTCAAGGGCGTGAACACTCAGGACGCTCACCCCGAATACGGACGCGCCATCGACATGGAGACTATGCTGCGCGACGTGGAGATGATGAAGCAGGCTAACGTGAACACGGTGCGCACCTCGCACTATCCGCGCCAGCCGAAGATGTACGCCATGTTCGATGCCTACGGTCTGTACACCATGGACGAGGCTAACGTGGAGTGCCACTTCAACCAGAACCTCGCCTCTAACTCTACATGGCGCACAGCCATCGACGACCGCGAGGTGCGCATGGTGATGCGCGACCGCAACCACCCGAGCGTTATCTTCTGGTCGCTGGGCAACGAGTCGGGCGGCGCAAGCAACTTCTCATCAAGCATCAGCAAGATTCGCCAGCTCGACAACCGCCTCATCCACTACGAGGGCAACATGAGCTACTCCGACCTCGGTTCGTCAATGTACCCGACAGTACAGAATGTGAAGAACAGCAGCAACGGATATTCTGGCAAGCCCTACTTCATCTGCGAGTATGCACACGCAATGGGTCAGGCTGTGGGCAACCTGCAGGAGTACTGGGACGTTATCGAGGCAAGCAACGGCATCCTCGGCGGCTGCATCTGGGACTGGGTTGACCAGAGCTTCTACGACCCTGCACGCCTCGTGAATGGCGAGCGCAAGGACAAGAACGGCTTCAACTACTGGGTATCGGGCTACGACTACAACTCTACCGGTGGCGTGGGCGTAGGCTTCCAGGGCAACTTCGTGAACAACGGACTCATCACTCCCGACCGCGCATGGACGGGCAAGCTCACCGAGGTGAAGCACGTATATCAGAACGCTGCGTTCACAGCCTTCGAGGGCGGCAAGGTGACACTGAAGAACAAGAACTCGTTCGTCGACCTTGAGATGTACGACCTCGTCTATCAGGTGCTGCGCGACGGACGCATCGTCGAGGAGGGCAAGGCTGAAATGCCGGCTATCGCTGCCGGTACAGAGGCTTCTATCGATATTCCGTACACCACAAGCGTCACTGACGATGCTGAGTATCTGCTCAACCTCTCGCTGCGCCTCAAGGAGGCTACGCTGTGGGCAGAGCAGGGCTACGCCGTAGCAGAACAGCAGTTCGAGATTGGCAAACGCCCGACGCTCGCCGCTCACAAGGCTGACATGGAAAACAACTCGGCACTCACCATAGAGGGTCAGACCGTCAAAGGCAAGACAGCCGACGGCGAGTTCGAGATAAAGTTCAACAACGGCAAGATGCAGTCGTGGACATACAACGGCAAGGCACTCATCGCCGAGGGTCCCGACTTCAACAGCTACCGCAAGGTGGACAACGACCGCAACTTCCGCCCGTCGTTCAGCAACTCTGCCAACGTCAGCGTGACTGGCGCACTCGCCAAGAGCGGCGACAACGCTACGCTGTCCGTGCAGGGCAAAGCCGACGGCTGCTCGTACACCATCGACTACACATTCTATCCTGACGGCGTGGTCGACATGAAGACAACCTTCTCGCCAAGCGGTTCATTGGCACGCATGGGTCTGGGTATGCAGTTCGCAGCAGGCTTCGAGGATATAGAGTACTACGCACGTGGTCCGTGGTCTAACTATGCCGACCGCAAGACCGGCTCAATGCTCGGCCGCTATCAGACTACGGTAGACGACATGGTCGACGAGATGATCCACCCGCAGACCTATGGTGACCATCAGGATATGCGCTCGCTCACGCTGCGCAACAACAGCGAGCTCGGCAAGCCGCTCTCGCTGAACATCGAGGCAGAGGGTCAGGCAGCCTTCTCGCTCGGCCACTACGACGAGACACGCTGGTGCACATGGGGCGACTCGATGTGGAACTCGCAGCTCCACTGGTACGACCTCACTCGCGACCCGCAGATCTACGCCCACTTCGACTACGCACAGCGCGGCTTGGGCAACAACTCTTGCGGCGGCGACGGCTGCCTCTCGCAGTACGAGGTTCCGTCATGGAACTCATACACATACACCCTGCGCTTCACACCAAGCAACTAACATAGGAGGGTATGGCATCCTGCCATACCCACGCACCCAGAAATATTCAAGAGGAGGGTGTGCATATAAACATAGAATGCACACCCTCCAACCAAATACTAATATTTTTTTTAAAACTGTTCTATTATGAAAACTAAACTTTTACACCCGATTGCTCGCCTGCTACTTGCAATCTTGATGTGCCTGCCCATCTATGGTAGCCATGCATTTGCCCAAGAGGCAGAGTCGTATGCCGTGTTCGACGAAGCCACAAACACGCTGACATTCAAGCACGACACCAACAAACCCACTGGAGCGTTTGCGCTGAATGAAGGCGACAATGCCCCAGGTTGGTATAAATCCAATGGCTATGTATCGAATGCAAATACCATCGAGAAAGTTGTCTTCGATGCATCATTTGCCAACGCACGCCCAACGAGTTGCTGCAAATGGTTCTTTGGTTGCACAGACTTAACAACCATAGAGGGTATTGAATATCTGAACACAGAGAACGTGACGGAAATGAGCGGTATGTTCTGTGGCTGTAAGGCACTCACAATGCTCGACGTTTCAAAATTCGACACTAAGAACGTACAGAGCATGTCCAGCATGTTCTGGGGCTGTCATGCTCTCACAACACTCGACATTTCAAAATTCGACACACAAAACGTGACGGAAATGAGCGGCATGTTCGATGGCTGCTCAGCTCTCACCACCATCTATGCAAGCGACAAGTTCGTGACAACAGCATGTGAAGTAGACGAGAATATGTTTGCAGAGTGCGTTAATCTTGTGGGTGCCGTACCTTACGACGAAAATAAGGTAGGTAAGGAAATGACGAACTACACCACTGGTTACTTCACAGATATAGCCTCAAAAGTCGCAGAGTCGTATGCCGTGTTCGACGAAGCCACGAACACGCTGACATTCAAGCACGACACCAACAAACCCGCTGGAGCGTTTGCGCTGAATGAGGGTGAGAATGCCCCAGGTTGGTATAAACCCAATGGCGATAGAAACAATACAAATATCATCAAAAAGGTTATCTTCGATACATCATTTGCTAACGCACGTCCGACAAGTTGCTAAAATTGGTTCCGTGGTTGCACAGAGTTAACGACCATAGAGGGTATTGAATATCTGAACACAGAGAACGTGACGAACATGAACGGCATGTTCCAGAACTGTAAATCGCTCACTACACTTGACCTTTCAAGATTCGACACTAAGAACGTGACGGACATGAGAGGCATGTTCTATGCCTGCTTGGCTCTCACTACACTTGACATCGCAAACTTCGACACTAAGAACGTGACGAACATGAGCCATATGTTCAATGGCTGTTATACACTCACAACACTCGATGTATCAAACTTCGATACACAAAAAGTGACGAATATGAGTGGCATGTTCTGGAACTGTGCTGCACTCACTACACTCGACGTATCACATTTCGACACACAAAACGTGACGAACATGGATGGCATGTTCTGTAACTGTTATGCTCTCACAACACTTGATGTCTCAAACTTTGACACAAAGAACGTGACGAACATGAGCGGCATGTTCAGTAGCTGTTATGCTCTCACAACACTTGACATCGCAAATTTCGACACACAGAACGTGACGGATATGAACTACATGTTCAATGGATGTCGTGCTCTCACAACACTCGACGTTTCAAATTTCGATACACAAAACGTGACGTACATGGATTACATGTTCTGTAGCTGTTATAAACTCACAACACTCGATGTATCAAACTTCGATACTAAGAACGTGACGGATATGAGTTGGATGTTCAGCTTCAATCCTGCTCTCACCACCATCTATGCAAGCGACAAATTCGTGACAACAGCATGTGAAGAAGACGAGAATATGTTTGCAGAGTGCGTTAATCTTGTGGGTGCCGTGCCTTACGACGAAAACAAGGTAGGCAAGGAAATGGCGAACTACACCACTGGCTACTTCACAGATATAGCCTCAAAAGTCGCAGAGTCGTATGCCGTGTTCGACGAAATAACGAACACGCTGACATTCAAGCACGACACCAAAAAGCCCTATGGAGCGTTTGCGCTGAATGAGGGTGAGAATGCCCCAGGTTGGTATAAACCCAATGGCGAAGGATTGAATGCAAATATCATCAAGAAAGTTGTCTTCGATGCTTCATTTGCCAATGCACGCCCAACGAGTTGCTACAAATGGTTCTATGATTGCACAAACTTAACAACCATAGAGGGTATTGAATATCTGAACACAGAGAACGTGACGAATATGGGTTGGATGTTCAGTAACTGTGAGGCACTCACAATACTCGACGTTTCAAATTTCGACACAAAGAACGTGACGAACATGCGCTATATGTTCAGTATCTGTTTTGCTCTCACGACACTCGACGTATCAAATTTTGACACTCAGAACGTGACGAACATGAGTAACATGTTCAGTAACTGTTCTGCACTCACAACACTCGACCTTTCAAACTTCGATACTAAGAACGTGACGGATATGAGTTGGATGTTCAGCTTCGATACTGCTCTCATCACCATCTATGCAAGCAACAAGTTCGTGACAACAGCATGTGAAAAAGGTCAGAATATGTTTAAAGACTGCACTAATCTTGTAGGTGCCGTACCCTACGACGAAAACAAGAGAGGCAAGGAAATGGCGAACTGCACCACTGGTTACTTCACAGATATAGCCTCAAAAGTCGCAGAGTCGTATGCCGTGTTCGACGAAGCCACGAACACGCTGACATTCAAGCACGACACCAACAAACCCGCTGGGGCGTTTGCGCTGAATGAAGGCGAAAACCTCCCAGGTTGGTATAAATTCGATGATAATAATCATTCTCATAATGCAAATATCATCAAAAAGGTTATCTTCGATGCATCATTTGCTAACGCACGCCCAACGAGTTGCTACAATTGGTTCTATGGTTGCACAGACTTAACGACCATAGAGGGTATTGAATATCTGAACACAGAGAACGTGACGAACATGAGTTGGATGTTCAGTGAATGTTCTACTCTCACAACACTCGACGTATCAAACTTCGACACTAAGAACGTAATGGAGATGAGCTACATGTTCGGTAGCTGTACTAAACTCAAAACGCTCGATGTATCAAGTTTCAACACACAGAATGTAACGGACATGAATTGGATGTTCAGTTACTGTTCTGTTCTCACAACACTCGACCTTTCAAACTTCGACACTAAGAACGTGACGGACATGAACGGCATGTTCAGTAACTGTTCTGCTCTCACAACACTCGACCTTTCAAGCTTCGAGACACAAAACGTGACGGACATGAGCAGAATGTTCAAAGACTGTTCTGCTCTCACAACACTCGATGTTTCAAACTTCGACACACAAAACGTGACGGACATGAGCAGAATGTTCAAAGGATGTCGTGCTCTCACAACACTCGACGTTTCAAGCTTCGAGACACAAAACGTGACGGACATGAGCAGAATGTTCAAAAGTTGCTCTGCTCTCACCACCATCTATGCAAGCGACAAGTTCGTGACAACAGCATGTGAAGAAGACGAGAATATGTTTGCAGAGTGCGCTAACCTTGTGGGTGCCATACCTTACGACGAAAATAAGGTGGGTAAGGAAATGGCGAACTACACCACTGGCTACTTCACAGATAAAGCAGCTACTGGTATTGATGCGCCGACGGTGTCGGACGACACGGCAGCGGAGTATTACGACCTGCAGGGCCGCCGTCTGAGCGCACCACAAAAGGGTGTGAACATCGTGAAGCGTGGCAAGAAAACAACCAAGATGCTCGTGAAATAAATATCAGGGGGTGCAGCGGTCTCCGCTGCACCAACCAGAAAATATTTAGGAGGGTATGGCATCCTGCCATACCCACGCAGCCTGAAAATATCTAAGAGGGTATGGCATCCATGCCATACCCTCTTTCTTTATCCCTTACCGATGGGTGCATGGGTATGGCAGGATGCCATACCCTCTTTCTTTATCCCTTACCGATGGGTGCATGGGTATGGCAGGATGCCATACCCTCCTATTTATCCCTTACCAGTGGGTGCGTGGGTATGGCAAGATGCCATACCCTCCTATTTACGATTTACAACCAAAATCACGATAAAACTTACACATCGAAACCATGACAAACCCAATCAAAAACAATCTTTTCAGTGTGCACGAACACACGATGTTTGATTTATATCAATAAAAGCGCAATTTCCGACACATTTATACATAATAAGTTTGCAGATTGAGCTAAAGTGCGTACCTTTGCATCGTCAAAAGGTTAATAGATTGTTTAGGTTAGTAGTAATAGATTTAGGTTTTTAGTTATTAGGTTTAAGGTAAATTGTTTAACAGGTAGCTATGAAGGATCGTGAGACTCTTCATTAATTACGAAAAAGGATTTTTAGTTAAACATAGGATTACGGCGCTGCTCGATGAGAGTAGCGCCGTATTTCTTTTTATTGCCGTAGCAGGACAACGATATTGCCGTAGCAGGACAACGATATTGCCGTAGCGGGACAACAATGTTGCCGTAGCAGGACAACGATGTTGTCGTAGCGTGGTAATCGGATGGAAGATAAGGCTGGGAGATGGGCTGGGAGATACTGACATTTTTCAGATATCTACCAGCCTATTTGAGTTTCACTTACCGTTCACAATCAGTGAGTTAGAGAGATCTGAATCCGAAAATGGGAGATATGGGAGATTTTTTACGCAACTGATATTATTTAAACTAAATCTGGAACATACGGAGGAATATTGGGGAAAGTGCATAAAAAAAACGACTAAGCGTTGAAATCAACTCTTAGTCGTCTACAGTACCCAGACCCGGGCTCGAACCGGGATGGGTTGCCCCACTGGTGTTTGAGACCAGCGCGTCTACCGATTC
>ERZ1034952.981-NODE-981-length-24902-cov-6.698716_pt1 | contig 24902 bp, 23 predicted proteins | sample MGYA00520625_ERZ1034952 | MGnify/ENA primary metagenome ERZ1034952 (study PRJEB33766, sample SAMN09781773) | gut metagenome | biome: gut microbiome | host: Homo sapiens | place: Madagascar | study: EMG produced TPA metagenomics assembly of the PRJNA485056 data set... | reverse complement strand
GCGAAAAAGCCCGTAATATCAAGGGAAAACGCACCATAGAGATGTTTAGTACGGCTTGAAGGCTGCCCGTCGCGCACCTCAGTTCAGCAAGCGATAATCTACAGCTTAAAAATGCTAAATAAGCCCGGAAACACGCCATTTTCCGGGCTTTTTCTATGCCCAAAATTCTGCCTGGACTGTTCGGTTTTGATGGAATTTGAACGGAAATTTATGGGTTTATAGTGGTCAAATTACTGGTGGACAATAGGAGCAAATGAAGTCCAATTTTGCCATCGACGGACGAACACATACTTGACTGATTTACATAGAGCCTTGGCTCATTCTTTGAAAACGAGAATGGGTCGAGGCTCTATTTTTTTTCGCCTGAAATCCGGCGAGACAAATTTGAGTAGGAGGTAACAGGTATGACGGATTTCAATCAGAAGACCCATGACACCGATGTGGGCAGTCATGGCGGACAGTCGAGGCAGATGATGGAGGTGTTTGATAACCAGGAGTTTGGTTCGATCCGTTTGTTACAGGAGGCAGGCAAGACCTTCTTCTGTGCAAGCGACGTGGCAGCGTTGGGGTATGTGAATCCCTACAGAGGGACGCCTTCAGGCGTTTGAACGCATGATGCAGGATAATGAGGGAACTTTAAAGGAACCTTAAAGAATGGACGGAAAATGTGAAAGGTTTGTGAAAAGACAGATCTCTGTAATCCAGATCGCTTTTTGAACACCATATAAAAAAAGAAAGAGCCCGTTTCCGGACAAATTCGGTGGAAGCAGATTTGTTCGGAACGGACTCTTGTAGCCGATATGCAAAGTCATGAAACATATAAAATAGGAAAAGCGTCAAAAATCATCTTGGCCAGCGCTCTTTTCTGGACATGAGTGGCGCGAATGGTACATGAGGATGCGTCTGGTACCAGTAAGCTGTGGTAGCGACATCATCCTGACGTTCAAAAAGGCCTCCGTGACTGACACCAATCTGCTGAAGAGTTACCTTAAGGTCCTTCTCAAAAAGGATAGGATCAAGAAGGTGCCAGCGGTAGAAGCTGCGTTGTGGCATCTGATCATCATTGTGGTAATCATTATGAAGGAAGGTATCGTGGCTAGAGTAGTAAGGATAGCCAAGATACGGAGTACAGTACTGATTTTCAACGGTTTGGCCATTTTGCTGTGTTGCAAAGCTCCAGGCACCGCCGAAGTAATCTTCTGTTCCGGTTCCGCAAATGGTTGGATAATCCTTGTCTCCATCGATGTAGAATTTCATCTCACCTTCTCCGTACCAGTAGCGTTCGAGGCTGGTAAGCGCAAGATAAGTTCCAACGTACTGGCCTTTCCCTTTGATGTTGTCGAGGACAACGTAGTCTTTTGCTTTTTCCGTTATGCGCTGACGACGCCACTGGGCATGGAAATAGGCAGCATCCTCCGGAACCGTTGTCAGGCAATAGTCGATCTGATAAAAGAAGGCCGGAATCGGCTCATCACACTGATTTTCAATGGTAATACGGGCGTTTTTACGGAACGGCATCGGGAAATAGCTGTTGAAACCACGGGTCGGATTGACAGCAATCGGGACTGAGTTTACCTGGTAGGAAACACCGAAGCCGCAGCAGAAGAAATCGCCAAGCGGGCATTCAACGGATGGGAATTCTTCATCGTCCCAGTACATGCGCAGAACAAGATCCCGCAGAACATAACGGTTACGTTCACTGGTACGGTCTGTAACGGTGATCCAGATGTGCTGAATCATGCCTTCTCCCTGGATCTCACCAAGTGTTACGGTCTCTCCTGCTTCTATTTTCGGGATACACGGGGAACCTTTTCTGGACGGACCAAGATCGCCGGATGCCATGCCGCCTTTTCCTTTTTCTCCGTTCCGGTTTTCCCAGTTGATGGAACGGGACTGTCCGTTTTTCAGCCGGAAAACATTCTGTAAACCACAATCAAACATCATATATTCCTCCTACTAATTTTTGTCATTATCCCTTGCTATATTTAACCAGCAATATATCTAAGAACTTTACCCAGGCAATCTCTGCTGTTATCCGTAGACACCTGTTGATTACTTCCTGGTGCGCTACGGAACCTCTTTTTCGATGTCTAAAGTCACTCGCAGCAAGTTAAAATTTCTTATCTATATTCTACTCCAAGAAACGAACAAAATCAATCGGCAGTTCCTGCCAAAGAAAACACCGGGGTGAATCATCACCCCGGCTTCAAAAAACATTTACTTGTGCTTGCGGCCTCCACGCTTTTTGTAGTCCTCGTCTATACGCTTTTTCCAGTCCGCACTCAGCGGGGCACTGCACCGGACGGAGCTGATTGCTTCGCTGACCACCTCATAATTCAACGCGGTTCCTTCACTGTCGCACTGATAGTTGACTGCACGATCTGCGCCGATTCCGAACTGGCTTGCGGTCTCTACTGCGTCAATATTGGCACCAAGGAACAAAAACTCCCACCCGTATTTTGCTTTCTGCCGCTCGATCATCTGCTTCACTTTTTCGCTGTTGTACCGGCGGCTGGCATTTTCCATTCCGTCCGTAGTGATTACAAACATGGTGTGTTCCGGCACATCCTCCGGTCTTACGTACTTGTGAACATTTCCAATGCGATGAATCGCACTGCCGATGGCATCTAAGAGTGCTGTGCAGCCGCGAACCGTGTAAGCACGGTCAGTCATTGGTCGGCCGTCCATTACATTTACACGGTCGTGCAGGACTTCGCTCACATTGTCAAACAATACCGTTGAGACCAGTGCTTCGCCCTTTGCTTTTTTCTGCTGCTCAATCATAGAATTGAATCCGCCGATGGTACTCTCATAGAGCTTGTTGATTTCCTCGTCCAGCTCAGCCATTCGCTTCTTTGCTTCGGCAAGTTTCTGATAGCCGTTGTTTGCTGTTCTGGTCTGTTGCTCATTCCAAACGGCTTTGAGCTGCTGAATAAATTCGTCCTCGTTTTCAAGGACATATTTGCTTACTGCCTGAATTGCCTGTAAAATTGCCGCTTCCAGAACCGATGTTTTTACATAGCGAGAAACACATTCTCCGCTCTTACTCCGATAATTGCCGCATTGAAAAGCGGAATCTGAATCATAGTGCGTTTCGCTATGATTTGCTTCGGGGCTGATAAATCCAATTTGGGAACCACAATCCGCACAGTACACCAAGCCGGACAAGCGCTGGGAGTAGGTGCCGTTTGCCACTCTCGGCTTCTTCGAGCGTATCTTTCAGGCAATATCCCATGTGTCTTGGTCGATGAAGGCTTCATGCGTACATATCAATACCGGGTGTCCAGTATTGGGGGTACATATCAAACGTACAGTGGGTGAATTTATTTTTACAGGAACAGCTCATACAGCACAAAATCCGTCCAGCCCAGATTGGCAGATTGCCAGCGGGCGGTGCCTACTTCTGCAAAGCCCATAGAGCGATATAGCTTTTGCGCCGGAAGATTGCAGGAAAGTGCATCCAGACGCACCGCTTTTTTTCCCATTTCCCTGGCTTTCTGGATGGCTGCCTCCACCGACCGGCGAGCAATCCCCTGCCCCAGCATTTCCGGATTGACCCCCAGCATATGAACCGTGGCAACCTGGTCATCTTCCAACGCAGCGCCCCAGGGATTCTCCCAGGCATAATTCTCCTCCTGATAGGGCAGCAGCACCAACGCCGAAAGAATCACACCGTTTCTTTCCATATAATAGAGGTCGCCATTATCAATGTGTTCCCTCAGCAGCGCATCTGTGGGATAAACCCCATATTCCCAGGGGCAGAACTGGCGCATATCAGGGGTTTTTGCAATCAGATTCTTATAAAAATCTTGCAGCCGCAGGAAGTCCTGTTCCCCTGCCTGAAAAAGCTCCATATCTTTTCCTCCTTTCCCAAATCCATATCTCCCAAAAAATCCTCCCGGAAGGAAGCCCGGGAGGATTTTCATATTGCCGGAGAAAAATCAGATGTTCAGCAGGTCGCTGTAAACCTTCAATGCGCCGTCGGTATCGTGTGCCAGAACCTTCTTTGCCAGAACCTTGCCCAGCTGCACGCCCTCCTGGTCGAAGGAGTTCAGATTCCAGGCGAAGCCCTGGAACATGACCTTGTTTTCAAAATGAGCCAGCAGCGCACCCACAGCGGCAGGAGTCAGCTTCTCACCGATGATGATGCTGGAGGGACGACCTCCCTGGAACTTCTTGTTCAGGTTCTCGTCATCCTTGCCGCAGGCAAATGCTACAATCTGAGCCGCCACATTGGCGCACAGCTTCTGCTGGCTGGTGCTGCCCTGAATCACCACGTCAGTGCCCATCTGGCTGTTGCGGAAGCCCACAAATTGCAGCGGGATGATGTCGGTTCCCTGGTGCAGCAGCTGATAGAAGGAGTGCTGACCGTTGGTACCAGGCTCACCGAAAATGACGGGGCCGGTGGCATAGTTAACAGGCTCGCCAAAGCGGTTGACAGACTTGCCGTTGGACTCCATATCCAGCTGCTGCAAGTGAGCGGGGAAGCGGCTGAGTGCCTGGGAGTAGGGCAGCACAGCGGTGCTGGGGTAGCCCAGGATATTGCGCTCATAAACGCCAATCAGGGCATCCAGCATGGCAGGGTTTTTCAGCAGGTCTTCGTTGGCAGCCAGCTTGTCTGCTTCGGCAGCACCTTCCAGGAACTGAGCAAACACCTCCGGGCCAAATGCCAAAGACAGAACGGCACCACCCACACCGGAGGAGGAAGAATAACGACCGCCGATGTAATCATCCATAAAGAAAGCAGTGAGGTAATCGCTGCTCTTTGCCAGAGGGGAAGTCTCACTGGTCACGGCAATCATGTGCTTGGAGGGGTTCAGACCGGCCTTCACCAGGGCATCCTTCACGAAGGATTCGTTGGTCAGGGTTTCCAGCGTGGTGCCGGACTTGGAAACCAGGATGAACAGAGAATGCGCCAAATCCAGGTTGCTCAGCACACCGGCTGCATCATCGGGGTCCACATTGGAAATGAAGGCAGCCTTCATTTTGAGGGTATTGTTGACCTTTGCCCAATTTTCCAGTGCCAGATAAATGGCGCGGGGACCCAGGTCGGAGCCGCCAATGCCAATCTGGCAGACGGTGGTGAACTTCTCACCGGCAGCGTTGGTAATCTCACCGGAATGCACCTTATTTGCAAAATCAGCAATCTTCTCCTGCTCACCCAGGTAGAACGCACGCTTGTTGACACCATCAGCAATCACGTCCTCGCCCAGCTGACCACGGCACAGGTGATGCAGCACCCGCCGCTTTTCGCCGGTGTTGATGACCTCGCCATTATAGAGGGCAGCAAACTTCTCGGTCAGCTGTGCCTCCTTGGCAAATGCAGCCAGGTCGGACAGAATTGCATCGTCCACGGCTCTGGCACCGAAATTAAAGTCCATACCGGCTCCCATGGGGACGGAATAGCCCTTGACCCGCTGAGCGCCATTTTCGCCAGCCATCGCAGCAGCGAGATTTACTTTCTCATCTTCCTCCAGCTTATGGAAAGAAGACAGGGTATCCAGATTTTTCCAGGCAATCATGATTGATTTCCTCCTTATATAATGAAATCATGCCCAATGCACGCTTTTCATTCCGATTATACTACGCCCCGGAAAAAATTTCAACCACGGAAATCAGTCAAATGGAATCAGCAGCGGCTGACCGTCCTTGCCGCTGAGGGAAAGATAATAGCGCTGGAGATTGCCGCCGGCATCGCAGAAGCAAATGGCCTTGGTGGGAAGGATTTCCCCCAAATCCGTTTCCAACATCAACAGCTGATTTTCTCCAATCTCCGGCTGCCGATAAAGCACCTGGGAATCGGTGCAGAGGAAGTTCCCCTCCTCGTCCACCGTGCCCTCCACCTGGGAGAAGGTAAAATCGGTAACGGCGGTATCAAAGGTCAAAAGAATTTTGCAGCTGTACTCTTGTCCCGGTACATCGCAGAAATACAGGCAATCCGGGCGCTTCTCCAGCAGCTCCTTCGTGGTAAGCTCGGCGACAACCTGAGTAGTCTGCTGGTTCGCTGCCGTCTTCCGGCTCCAAACGGTTCCGTCGCTGCTTGTCCAGCTTTCCAGGCCGTCAAAGGTAAAGAACCGATCCTGGCGGTCAAGGTAGCGGCCATCGGCCAGCAGGTAAACGGTGGTGCTCTCCCCTTCCGGGCTGACCAGCTCCACCACATCCTCCAGAGCCTGGGTGGGTGCAGGTTCCGTCGCCGCCTGGGTGGAGGGAGCGAGCTGAACAATCGGCTCGGTGGGGTCAACTTCTTCTCTCTGCTGCGCCTGACAGGCTGCAAGCGACAGGGTAAGCAATGCTGCGGAAACAATCACCGCCGCCTTGTCCATTGATTTCATATTCAACGCTCCTTTACAGTTATGTAACCATTTGGTAACAATGTTTTCTGATTAGCGAAGCAATTATAGCGGCTTGTTACCGAAATGTCAATGACGCTAAGAAAAGATTAAAGATTGCATTGGGAAAAAATAAGGAATATAATGGAAATGAAAACACCGAAGGGAGTAAACTCAATGATTGAAATACAGCTGATTGACGAAGCCCACAAGGGGGACATCCGCCTGAAAAACGATTCTTTCCCCCTGTATGGGCGGATGATGCCCAGCTACAATGGCAAACAATGGAGCTATACTATCGAAAAATTCCCGCCGGAAGAATGCGGCGAAATGACCTTCCCGGATGAGCCATACGACTATGACAAAATGGCGGAGTGCACCTTCTTTGTGGGCGCTTATGCGGGGGAGCGCTGCGTGGGGCTTGCGGTGCTGGAAAGGGGCTTTTTCAAATATCTGTACCTTTCCGACTTGAAGGTGGCATCTGGCTGCCGGGGCAGGGGCATTGGTCAGATGCTGATTGAAAGGTGCCTGGAGATTGCCAAGGAGCAGAAGATGCAAGGGATTTCCCTCACCGTGCAGGACAACAATCTGAGCGCCTGCCTGTTTTACTTGAAGGTGGGCTTCCGCATTGGTGGGCTTGACACTGAGACCTACAACGGAACCAGTCAGGAAGGGAAAGCGGATATTGAGATGTATCGGGATGTTTCATGCTAATCCACGATTTAAGAATCCATAATTGAACGTTTTACCATAACCGGTATGACACCCCCTCAGTCAGCCCGTTCGGGCTGCCAGCTCCCCCAGAGGTGGAGCCGGGGGCGCTTCGCGCCGTTTTGAGATGTTTCATCTTAATTATTAAGATTTCTTAATTTGTGTTGACACAATTGGTTTAACGTGTTAAACTTCAAGTACAAGGTTTAGCGCGTTAAACCAATTATAAAAAAGGAGCGATTCCAATGAAAAAACTGATTTCTGTAACCCTCGTTTTCTCCCTTGCTCTGACGCTGCTGCTTGGCATCCTACCCGCTGCCCGGGCAGAAGAAACCACTCCCGCTGAACCGGCAGAATATGTACCGGTGACCACCGGGGATCAAACCCAGGTTCATGTTTCCACCGTGGACGAATTTCTGAAGGCACTGGCACCGGATACCGAAATCATCCTGGATGCCGAATTTTACGACCTGAGCACCGCCACCGGCTACGGCACCCAGAACAGCACCTACTACCGCTGGGAAGAAGTGTTTGACGGCGTTCAGCTGACCATTCAGAACCTCAGCAACCTGACCATCCGTGCCGAAGGCGACGACATCAAGGCGCACACCGTCTCCGCCCGCCCCCGGTATGCCCACGTTATCAATTTTGAAAACTGCTCCAACATCATGGTAGAGGGCTTCACCTCCGGTCACACCGTTGAGCCCGGCTCCTGCTGCGGCGGCGTTATCGCCTTCTATAACTGCGAGGATGTGCTGGTGAACAACTGCGGGCTGTATGGCTGCGGCGTGGTTGGCGTATGGGCAGAAAACACCAAGGGCATCCAGGTGACCAACAGCGACATCTATGAATGCAGCTGGGGCGGCGTTTACATGATGTTCTGCAAGGATGTGACCTTCAACGGGAATACCATCCGGGATTTGGGCGAAGAATTTATGGGTCAGTGGTCTGAGGGAACTCCCTTCATGCTCCACGACACCACCGGAATCACCATCAACGGCGAAAAAATGCGAGACAACTACATCGGAGACTAATCCTTTATTCCAAAAAGCACCTCCGGCTTTGCACCGGATGAAAATGTAAAAAGGAGGAATAACATGGCAGCGCCAAAAATCTTTGAAAGTGAATACCGCTTCTGCCTGCTGCTGTGGGACCACGAGCCAGTGAATTCCACCCGGCTGGTGGCACTGTGCAAGGAGCAGCTGGGGTGGTCAAAAGCCACCACCTATACGGTCATCCGGCGGCTGGAGGAACGGGGCGTGGTAAAAAACGAAAACGCCACGGTCACCAGTCTCATCTCCAAAGAGGATGCCCAAAAAAGCCGACTGGACGAAATGATGGAAGATACCTTTGAAGGCTCTATGCCTGCGTTCCTGGCAGCCTTTTCCCGCACCAAGCGGCTGACCAAAAGCGAGGTAAAGCAGCTTCAGGACTTCATCGACAGCTATCAAGAGGAGGGTGAACCATGATCCGGTTTTGTCAGAATCTTCTCACTGCAAGCATTCACGGCAGCGTTGTCATTCTGGCAGTGATGCTTCTGCGGCTGCTGCTGAAAAAAACGCCCCGCAAGTACATCTGCTTCCTTTGGATGCTGGCAGGCATCCGGCTGCTGATGCCCATTTCCGTCCAAAGTGCCTTTAGTCTACAGCCCACTTCCATCCGGCTGCCTGCCATCTCCTCTCAGCTGGTATGGATTGTATGGGGATGCGTTGCCGCACTGATTGTGGCAGCTAGCTTACTTGCCTATCTGCGGCTGCAAAAGCAGGTCAAGGGTGCTGTCAAAGTACGGGGCGGTTATGAATCCGACCAGATTGAAACCGCTTTCGTGCTGGGCTTCTTCAAGCCGAAGATTTACATCCCCAGCGGCATGAGCCCCGCCGCCCGCACGCAGATTCTTGCCCACGAGCGCACTCACCTGGAAAAGGGCGACCACTGGATAAAGGTCATCGCCTTCCTTGCGCTGGCACTGCACTGGTTCAATCCCCTGGTGTGGGTTGCCTACCTGATGCTGTGCAAGGACATTGAGATTGCCTGTGACGAGCGAGTGGTGCAGTTTATGGAGCTGGACGAGCGGAAGCAATACGCCTCTGCCCTGCTGCAATGCAGCACCAATCGGATTTACTATGCCGCCTGCCCCGTTGCATTTGGAGAGGTCAGCGTGAAATACCGCATTAAATCCGCCCTGAGCTATCGCAAGCCCGCCGTCTGGATGAGCCTGATGGGCGTGCTGTCCATTGCCTTTGTATCCCTGTGCCTGCTGACGAATCCTGCCCAGGCGGTTTCCGACCCCCAGGCGGCCTTGCAGCAAAGCAGCCATCAAGCACCGGAAAGCCTCAGCTTTGCCGAAGCACCGGCGCTGGAGCCGAACCCGGATTGGGGCATCACGCTGTACATGGATGCCACCTCCCCCACCGGCGGTTACTTTGCGTGTGTTGTGGAGGAGCGGTTTATCCTGAGCTCCGAGAGCATGACCATTGACAATTCCCGTCTGGAGCGCTGGAACGGCACATCATGGGAGCCGGTGGAGGGCCCTGACCCTTACTATAATGTGGTAAAGACGAGAATCGGGTTCGCCCAGAGCAGAAACTACAGCATTGGCGACTATGGCGATGACATTGACTGGGCGCTGAACTATGGTGCCCTCCCCGCCGGTGACTACCGCATCGTAATGACCATCAGCAGCGACACGGAATCCGCCACTTTCCAGACCGGCTTCCGCATTTACCGGGAGAAGCTGCCGGACGCAGAGGAGGACGCACTGACCCGCTGCACCAATGCGCTGAACGCACTGAGCAGCCAAGACCGCTATTCTGTTTTCCTCTCGGAGGAAAGCCCTGCCGGAAACATCCAGCCTGTTTGCCAGATTCAGTATGACAGAAGCAACAGTACCGTCACCTATTTTTATGGGGAGTTCCAGGTATCTTCCGGCAAGATGGACGAATACGACACACGCCTCTCCTGGGCAAAGGATTTCCAGTTGAATCAAAACCGGAAATTCCTGTTCCCAGAGGGCAACTCCAAAATCAGCCAGGAGGAAATCAGCTTCTGCTCCGCATGGGCGGATTGCCACGGCAACATCCATCACGGAACCGACACCTTCCGCTTCAAGCCCAACGGAAATCTCCTTTCCGTTGACCGGATTGACGAAACCCTGGCAGAAGACGGCACTGTCTCCAATCGCAGCCACATCCGGCTGGATTCCAAGGAGATTTCCCTCTCTCTCCCCAGCCAGTACGTGCCGCAGGATTCCTTCACTGCCCAGCAGCGCTCCCCCTGGGGCATCTTCTTCCGGGTGGATGACGATTTGCTCCGGGGCTGGGGCGGCGAGGTGTGGTTTGCCACCAACATCACCGGTGTCTCCAAGATTACCACCGACTGCCGCTATTGGATTGAAAAATGGGAGACCGACCGCTGGGTGCGGCTGGGCGACCAGAATAAAGAGGGCAGCTGGGGCGAGGAAACCATCCCTGTTATGGGTCGAACCACCATTGTCAATGTGGATTGGTCGGATGCCTATGGAACGCTGGATGCCGGGATTTACCGCATGGGCAAGCGCTTCTATCAGGGTGAGGAATCCATCGTCCAGTATGCAGAGTTCTCCATTCCCCTCCAGGGCGGCATCCATGGCAAGGGCGGCGAGGAAGCGCTGGCGCGGGTGGATGCAGCCATTGAAGCGCTGAAGCAAAAGGGATTCCGCATGGAGATGTACCAAGTATACTCCACCGACTATTTTTCCGCAGAGGATCTGCAAAAAGTCATCTGGCGGGACGGTGGAACGGAAGCATACGACTTTTATGGCTCCACCGGCTACCGGCACAGCTTCACAGAAACCGCAGACTCCCAGATAATGTTTGAGAGCTGGTGCAAACGCAGCTACGGAAACGAGAACCGGGCGAGCTACTACTTCTCCAAGGATTACAACGTCATCAGCGACCGGGAAATCAGCTTTGCCTATTCCTACTCCCAGGAAGCCAGCTCCGACCCCATCCGCACTTACACCTATCTATTCGATGAGGACGGCGGTCTTCGGGAAATTCAAACCACTTACCGCTGGCAATCAGGGTGGCGTTCAGCTACCCGTTATGTGGTCACGGACACCCCGGAAAGTGAGATTAAAGCATGGGTAGAGAAAGTGAAATCAGGGCAGTAAAACACGCCTGGATTGACAAGGAGAAGCGCATCATCTCCTTTAGCTGTCTGCCGAATGCAGATGATTTCCGGGCTGAGGAGCTGGCCTTCTGGCAGGAGATTGTGCTTCTTATGAAGTCCGGCTACCGCGTCCAATAAAAATGCATCGCCGGGTATCGCAAAAACAGCGATACCCGGCACTTTTTGATGGACAGCAGTATGGGAGGTGCGGTATAATAAAAGCCGTTGAGCAGCTACAAAATACGGACGACACCCCCTCAGTCAGCCCATTCGGGCTGACAGCTCCCCCAAAGGTGGAGCCGAGGGCGCTTCGCGCCAGGGAAGCAAACAGATGGGAGCTGATTATGATGAAAAGATGGGCGTGGATTTTGGTTTTTGTCTTATTGCTGGGGTTTGTGTGTTGGGGCATCCGGGCACAGCAGAAGCAGGGCGGTTCGCCCCGCACGGAAACGGAAATCATTCAAGAACTGGTGCAGGGCTATGTGCTTGTGCCCACGGTCAATGAGAAATTGCTGGCGGAACTGGGACGGGTAAACCGGGACTCTGCCGATAAATGGCAGAAAATCATGGAGCGCTGGACAGAATCAGATAGTGCTATGCCCGTCAACATAGGGGTTCTGCCCGATGGGCTGGCAGACGGCAATCAGCTTTGCATCATTGTGCTGGGGTTTCAGCTGAACCCGGACGGCTCCATGCAGCAGGAGCTGATTGGGCGACTGGAATGCGCAAGGAAAAGTGCGGAAAAATATCCCAAATCCTACATTTTGTGTACCGGAGGCGGGACGGCTGCTTCTGCCGCAACCACAGAAGCGGATGCGATGGCAGCCTGGCTGGAAGAAAAAGGCATTGCAAAGGAGCGGCTTCTCATAGAAAACCGCTCCCTGACCACCGCGGAAAATGCAGCCTATTGTGATGCGCTGCTATCCGGGCAATATCCCCAGGTAACGCAGGTGGCGATCGTCAGCAGCGACTATCACCTGCCCTGGGCGAAAATTCTGTTTGAAACACAGTTCATTCTGAGCGGCCATTCCATAAAAGCGGTGTCCAATGCGGGCTGCGGGACTGCCACTACCCTATCCGGGTTTTCACTGCGGCGGTATCAGGCAAATGGGATATTGGATATTGCGTTTCGGTAAAATTACATTCCAAAGGAAAATGCCCTTGGCCTTCCCATGCAGCGGCCAAGGGCATTCGTGCTTATATTCCTGAACGAAGTAACGATAACATCCCAGAGGTGAAGCTGCGGGTGCTTCGCACCGTTCCCCCTTACACTTCGGACGGTTCCTTCTCCTCTTGCTGCTGGTACTCCGGGAACACGGAATACATGGGCTTGACATCTTTATGGAGGAAGGCGCGGTCGACATAGTTCTGGGTAATGCGATAAACCAGACTGCTCAGGCTGACCACACCAATCAGGTTGGGGATGGCCATGAGGCCGTTGAAGGTATCGGACAAATCCCAGGCAAGGTCAAGATTCATGGTTGCACCCACGATAATAAACGCCACAAATACCACCTTATAGCCGACGGTTGCTTTGATTCCGAACAGGTACTCAAAGGCCTTGGAGCCATAGTGACTCCACCCCAGGACAGTGGAGAACGCAAAGAGCAGTACGGCAATGGCAATAAACCAGGTGCCGAATTTACCGAAGGAAAGGCCGAACGCCTCGGCAACCATAGCGGTTTTCTCAGTGGTGGTCAGCATGGCACCGGTCTGCAAATCCACCAGGCCGCTGGTCAGCACCACAAGAGCCGTCAAGGAGCAGACCACAATGGTATCGGCAAACACCTCAAAAATGCCCCACATCCCCTGCATCACTGGCTCCTTGACATTGGAGTTGGAATGCACCATGACGGAGGAGCCAAGGCCGGCCTCATTGGAGAACACGCCGCGCTTCATGCCCCAAGTCACCGCGTCCTTTACGGTTGCGCCTACCACACCGCCGAAGGCCGCCCTGCCGGTAAAGGCGCACTTGAAAATGATGGTGAAAGCAGGAATGATATTGGAGGCATTCATCACAGCAATGACAACGGCACCCACTATATAGGCCAGCGCCATGAACGGAACCAGCTTTTCCGTAACGGCGGCGATGCGCTTGATGCCACCCAGCACCACCAGCGCGGCTACCGCCATCAGGCAGACACCGGTCACCCAGGCGGGAATGTGGAAAGCTTCCGTCATGTTCACGGCAATGGAATTGATTTGACCCATGTTGCCGATGCCGAAAGAGGCGAGGATGCAGAAGCAGCTGAACAGAACAGCCAGTACGGAGCCAATCTTCTTGTAGCCGGGATAGCTGCCCAGGCCATCCTTGAGGTAGTACATGGCGCCGCCGCACCACTCACCGTCCTCATTCTTGCGGCGATAGTAGATGCCCAGCACATTTTCGGAATAGTTGGTCATCATGCCAAAAATAGCGACAATCCACATCCAGAACACGGAGCCGGGGCCACCGGTGGCAATGGCGGCTGCCACGCCGGAGATATTGCCCGTGCCAATGGTGGCGGCCAGGGCGGTGCACAGGCTCTGGAACTGGCTGATGGAGCGGTCTTCCTTGGCCGTGTGGGCGGTAATGTGCTTATTGGTAAAGATTCCGCCGATGGTCTTTTTCATCCAGTACCCGAACCTGGACAGTTGGAAGGCGCGGGTCAGGATGGTCATCAGGATGCCGGTACCCACCAGCATAATCAGCATGGGCATTCCCCAAACGAACCCATTGACGGCATTGTTGACAGTTGTGACAGTCTGAACGATGTTTTCCATTTTTCTTCCCCCTTGGTTTTTTCAAAGAACATGAAAAAAGTACCCACAAGGGGTACTCACCAAAAAAGACACCGTCCGTCCCTGCCACATTTACGCGTTGCAGAAACAAACATAAGCTCTGTCCTTTTGCCTGAGAGATTCGGTGATTCATCACCCCTTGCACCTTCGGCCCCCGGTTTTACCCGGATGTCTCCAGAGTGCGATCCACCCGCGGTCCTGTTACCTGAGAGTTTTACTCCTTCGGTCGGGCTTCCCTGCCCAGTTCTCCGCGTGCTTCGCATCGCACAATATTCAGTTCTTTTGTCCGATTGGACAATGGAGATACTTTAGCATATTCCCATCAGAATTTCAAGAGCAGTTTTTCTTTTTTATACAGTCTTACAGACTTTTCCAAAATGATAATCGCCTTTTTTGTAGAAATAGTGCGCCATGTAAGTACAATCGCACTTGCATGGCGCACTTTTATAGGAACTTTGGTTACTTGGAAATATCCTCGCCGAAGAAGCGGGTGGACAGCTCGCTGAGAGTGCCGTCCTCACGCAGCTCATCAATGGCCTTGTTGACAGCCTCCCGCAAAGAGGCGGTTTCATCGCCCTTGCGCATGGGGATTGCCACGTTGGAAGCCTCCTCGGTGGTGGCAACAACCTTCAGGTTGGAATCGGGGTGCTGCGCCATATAGTCGGTGAAGGACACAATGGCATTGAGGGTAGCATCCACTCTGCCCTGGAGCACCATGGTCAGGGTTTCATCCAGAGTGGACACGCCATAGCAGGTAGCGCCATAGCTCTCGGCCAGGTTCATATAGGTGGAAGCAATGGAGTTGGCGGTCTTCTTGCCCTTCAAGTCTTCAAAGGTTTTGATGGAATCATTGTCGCCCTTGACAATCAGTGCAGTACGAATATAGGCATAGGGCGTAGAAAAATCGTACTTATCCGCCCGCTCCTCGGTCACTTCCACGCCGTTGACCACCATGTCATAGCGGCCTGCATCCATACCGGCAAACAAGCCGTCCCACTCGCCGGGGACAATCTGAATCTCCACGCCCAGCTTGTCGGCAATGGCCTTTGCAACCTCTACATCATAGCCGGTCAGCTCATCGTTCTCATCCACATAGGACCAAGGTGCCCAGTCCCCTTCCAGACCGACAATAATGGTTCCCCGCTCCTGGATGGTCTCCAGCAGGTCATCGGAACCCTTTGCAGAAACAGCCATGGTCAGAACAGATGCCAGCATAAAAACCGCCAGCACTGTAGCAATCATTCTTTTCATTTTGCGTTACTCCTTTTCATGTTGGGTAATGGTATTTAAGAAAGCGCGAGTACGCTCTTCTTTCGGATTGGCAAACAGTTCTGCCGAAGGGCCGGACTCCACCACGGTTCCCTTGTCCATGAACATGGTCTTGGTGGACACATTGCGGGCAAAGCCCAATTCATGGGTCACCACCAGCATGGTCATCCCCTCCTCCGCCAAGCGGCGCATGACCGAAAGCACCTCGCCCGTCAGCTCCGGATCCAGGGCTGAGGTAGGTTCATCAAAATAGATAATTTCCGGTTTGGTTGCCAGCGCGCGGGCAATGGCCACACGCTGCTGCTGGCCGCCGGAAAGTGCATTGGGATAGCTTGCTGCCTTTTCAGCCAGACCAACCTTTTCCAGCGCGGCGCGGGCAATCTCCTCGGCCTGCTTTTTTGGCATTTTACGGGCAACGGTCAGACCCAGCATCACATTTTGCAGGGCAGTTTTGTTGCGGAACAGGTTGTAGCCCTGGAATACGAAAGCCGTCTTTCTGCGGATGTGAGCAATCTGCCTGGCAGAAATATGCCGCAGGTCAAAGCACGCTCCGTCAAATTCCATCTCGCCGGAATCGGCAGTTTCCAGAAAATTCATACAGCGCAAGAGCGTCGTCTTTCCGCCGCCGCTCTGGCCGATGATGGCAATCACGTCTCCCTTGTTCACGGAGAGGCTCACATTGTTCAACACCGGCGTGCCATCAAACTGTTTGTTTACATTGCGGATTGTCAGCATATTTTCTCCTTTTCAGAAACCATAGGAGGCCAGTTTCTTCTCGCATACGGCTTGAAGCTTGGTCAGCACGGTGCAGAACAGCAGGTAAATCATGGCAACCTCGATATACAGCGCCAGATGCTCATAATAACGGGAGGCAATGCGCTGGGTCACCATGAACATTTCCATGACCGTGATGTTGGCAGCCAGGGAGGTATCCTTCAACATAGAAATCAGGGAATTGGACAGGGACGGGAACGCAGTACGGAAAGCCTGCGGCAGCACAACGTGCCACATGGTCTGCATCCAGCTCATACCCACGCACACACCGGCCTCCATCTGCCCCTTGGGGATGGACTCAATGGCCGCCCGCACGGTTTCAGCGCAATAAGCCCCCTCGTTGACAGAGAACACCAGCACCGCTGTAGGGAACGGATCCAGATACACGCCCAGGTTCGGCAGTCCGAAAAACACCACATACAGCTGCACCATCAGCGGTGTCCCGCGCACCACCCAGATGTAAAATCGCACCAGCTGCCGCAGCACCGGAATCTTTGCCACCTGAATCATGGCAGCGGCCACGGCAATGACCAGGGCAATGGAAAAGGAAATGGCAGTCAGGGGAATGGTCATTTTTAATCCCGGAAGGAGCATCTTGGGAAAGGATTCAATCAAAATAGTAATCAGCCGGTTGGAGGCCAGCTGGGAAAAGGCATTGCTCAGGTGTTCAATCATATTATGCCTCCTTGTACGCAGCAACGGAATCTACTCTAAAAACACCGAAAGTATAGCATCTTTCCTTAAAAAATGCAAACCCCTTTTCGCGTTTGGCTGCAAAAAAGGCCGCTCTCCTTTCGGAAAGCGGCCCTTACAGCGTTTATTGCTTCGTTCTGCTAATGATACCGCCGCACTGGGCGCAGGTTACAACCTTCCACTTGACACCGTTGGAATCGGTCTCCACTGTGGATGCTCCCGGGGTATGGGGATATCTCAGCAGCGACAGCACCACATCACAATTCTTGCACTTGGTGACCATGTCATAGCAGTATCCGGGCTGGCTGGGGGTATTCACCAGGTTGCCATTGGCATCCAGCACAGGAGCGGCAGGATTCTTCACCTTCACCGCAGCAGCAGGGGTATGGGGCAGTTTGGCAATTTTCTCCTTGGCCTTCATCACATGGCCGCAAATCTGGCAGGCGATGCCATCCGTCCAGCCTTCTTCGGTACAGGTGGCAGGGGTGCCGGCGAGGCTGCCCGGCTTATGCGCAAGGGCGGGAATCACCTGGCAAGGCTCCAAAATCTCACCGCAGACGCTGCAAACAGAGCCGTCGGTCATGCCATCGCGGAAGCACATGGGGTAGATGCCGTAAATCATCTCGGGGGTGTGGGGCAGTTTTTCAATGATTTTCTGAGGGGTAACCACTTCACCGCAGACGGTACAGCGAGCGCCATCGGTCAAGCCGGTAGCGGAACAGGTGGCCGCCTTCCCCGGAATCGTTTCCAAGGTGTGTGCCAGCTTAGCGGTTTCCTCCTGTGCGTTCATTACCTCGCCGCAAACGGTGCAGCGAGTGCCATCAGTCAGGCCAGCAGCAGTACAGGTGGCAATTCTGCCGGCAACGACCTTCTCCACATGACCCGCCGCAGGAATTTCCTCCTGCTCCTTCAGCGTCTTGCCGCAAACAGTGCAGCGAACGCCATCGGTCAAGCCGCTCTCGGTGCAGGTGGCTGCTTTCCCGGCAACCGTCTGTTCGGTATGCCCCAGGGCAGGCATCTTCTCTTGCTCTTTCAAAATCTTTCCGCAAACGGAGCAGCGGATGCCTTCCGTCAGGCCATCTTCCTCACAGGTGGGAGCGACAGCGGGGATAATCTCCTCTTGATGGCCAAGTGCATGAATGGCTTTTTGTTTCTCGACAACTTTGCCGCAAACAGCGCAGCGCTTTCCTTCGGTGACACCGCTCTTCTCACAGGTTGCAGCATGGCCGGGAATTGATTCAAGTGTATGTCCCAGCGCCGGAATAACCTGCTGCGGAACCAGCTCCAGGCCACAGGTAGTGCAAACGCTGCCTTCTGTCAGACCGTTTTCTTCGCAGGTCGGTTCCACTGCCGGAACGGCCTCGGGGGTATGGCCGTGGGGGGCGACCTCACTGTCGGCTTCAATCACTTTGCCGCACACCGTGCAGTAGGTGCCGCCGATGGTGCCGCTGCTGGTGCAGTCCGGCGCAACATCGGCTTTCTTTTCCAGGGTGTGACCCAGGGCGGGAATCGTCTCCGGCTGGACAAGAATCTCACCGCAAATGCTGCACTTCTTACCGGCGGTCTTGCCGTCACAAATGCAGGAGGGTTCCTCTGCCGGAATTTCTTCTTCCTGGTGTCCGGTTGCAGGAATGACCTCCTGCTCCTGAAGCACCTCGCCGCACACGCTGCACTTCACTCCGGCGGTCTTGCCATCCTTGGTGCAGGTTGCTTCCTCGGCGGGAAGCTCCTCTTCAGTATGACCCAGTGCAGGCAGAACCTCCTCCTCCGTCTCGCCGCAGAGGCTGCATACATAATCCACCTTGCCGTCTACCAGGCAGGTAGGCTCCACCCGCTCCGATTCAACGAAATCGTGGCCGGTTTTCAGAATGTTTTCAATGGTCTGGGCAGAAACGGAAAGGGTGTGACCGTCCTGCGCATAGGCTTTCAGCTGCTCCAGCACGGAATCCGGGAGCTTTGTGTAGGGGATCTCCAAAATGGCAGAGCCAGTGCCATTCTTAGACGCAACACCATCCCAGGGGGCATCCGACCGCCACAGCTCCAGGTCAATCTCGTCTTCCAGCACGAAGGAATGGGTCTTCCCTTCTGTTTGAATCAGCAGAGCCTGACCTTCGCTGGCCGTTGTATGGGTTTCGGTCTGCCGCAGCTGAACATCTGCCGCGCCCTCAAACACCTCTACCAGAGTGTGCTGGCCGTCCTTGCTGACACGGACAATGCCCTTTTCAATGGAAACCAAGGCTTCCTCTGTCTGAATCTGGAACAGTTCACCATTGGACAGGGCTTCTTCCACGGCCACCAGTACGCCGCCATCTTCCAGGTTGATTCTTGTTTTGCCGCTTTGCTCTGTGCCGGAAGCCTCCAGCTTTACCTGTGTATCAGGTTCCAAATGGATGTACTTATCGCCGTCTGCATTTAATGTAAGAGAGCCGTCCGCCCCGGTACGCACGCCATCGGTGCTGCCCAGCATCTGGCCATCGGTGATATCTTGGGTGGTCTTTCCCTGGACAAGCTCTGCGCCGCTGACATTCTCCGCCTGGATTTCTCTGGAAAAATCCTTGGTGTTGATTTTTTCCGGTTCACCCTTTTGGGCACAGCCGGAAATCAGCAGCGCCAAAGAAAGCATGACAACTGGGATTGTTTTACGAAGCTTTTTCATGTTCCTTCCCCTTTCATTATCAAAAACCTGACAGATTGGCAGCGTATACAGCACAAAAATGAGCTGCACCTCCCCGCCGAACCCGCCGTGGGACACTTCCACCCTATGGTTACATCCGTATTATATCATGAAATGCGGAGAATGCAAGGATTATTCACAGAATTTCTAAAATAAAATCGACATTTTTCTACGATTATGTCATATTCTGCTTGCTGTCGGACGGGCGCTCCAATCATAAAAGCCCTACGATGATTCTGGCAACAACTGCTTACTATCTTTTTGGTTATTGCCGTGGTATACTTGAAACACGTCCATCGCATTTTCGCCATAAAATGTGATAATTTACAGACGCAACTGGAATGCAACTGATAATATCGGGATAGTTGGTGGCAGAAACCAGGAAAACGGGCTATCATAGAGCCATTCACTGGGAGGTGATTTGAAATGAAATTTGTAGGAGTTATGGTTTTTATTTTTGTTCTTCTCATTGGGCTTGCGGTGATTGCAACATTTGTGGCCTTGGGGATTTTCCTCATTCGGGCGCTCATCAAATACATCAAGTCCCGGGATGTCAGAAAAGAGAAAACCATTCTCAAAAAAACTCTGGGTGAGGTCTTGAAGCAGCATCGCGAAGAATGCAAAATGACCCAGGAATTTGTTGCAGAGGCCATTGGCGTAAGCAGGCAAGCCGTCTCCAAATGGGAAAATGGGACATCAGATCCCAGCACTTCCAATCTCATTGCCATTGCAAAGCTATTTGAGCTTTCCGCCGAAGACCTGCTGCACGAGGTTCAATAAGCCCGGAAGCGTATTTCAGAGGAGGTATTATCAGTTATGAAACAAAAAAGATATTTGAAGGTCAGGTACATCCTATTGGGCTTTTTCGCTGTCCTGCTGCTGTTGTCCGGAGTGTTCATGCGCCTTGGCGGCTTCTCGACCGGAGAAGCTGCAAACGTGGAAGCATTTCAGGAATATGCACAGCCGGTAGAGAAGCTCACCATTCCGGAAGGCAAAAAAATCATTGCATTGGGAGAGGCAACCCACGGCAATGCAGAATTTCAGCAGCTAAAGCTGGATGTATTCAAGAAAATGGTTGAAGACTACCATGTCCGTGGGTTTGCACTGGAAGGCGATTTCGGCGGATGTGAGCAGGTCAACCGGTATATCCACGGTGGAGAAGGTACGGCGCAGGAAGCTGCCGCTGAGATTGGATTTTCCATTTACCGGACGGAAGAAATGGCGAAGCTGATTTCCTATATGCGGGAGTATAATGCCGGTGCTGCCGCCGGTAATGATATTCGGTTCTATGGCTTTGATATGCAAAGAGTTTCCCATACATTTCGGCTTTTAATGGAAGCCTGTATGGAAATGAACATCGATACCACCCGTTTAGAAATGCTGGTGGATGGGGACAAATTAAATCCCGCATTGGATTTTCCCACGCAGGCGGAAATCCTCTCGCAAGTAAAGAATGCGCTGAGAACCAGCGCTGCATCTGAGCAGGTAATGCACTGTGCGGATATGCTATTGCAGTATTGCCAGCTGCAAAGCATCCCAGCTTCTGATGGCGGCGCTGTAAGAGACCGGTTTATGGCAGAAAACGTGAAGTGGATTCTTCAACAGGAGCAATCCAGAGGGCAGGAACGAATCTTTGTAACGGGTCATAACAGCCATGTTGCAAAATGGGGCAGCTATGATTCCATGGGGAAGATTCTGTCCAATGAAGCGGAAAACGGCTACTATGTCATCGGCACAGATTTCTATAAAACACGCTGCAATCTGCCCACCCGCTCCCCTGCCAAACGCACCTACCAGGTATTTTATTCCCACGACCCGCTGGCCAAAGCGGCAAAGCTGGCTGGATATGACCAGTGCTGGCTGGATTTTTCAGCTGTACCGGAAGGCTCTGAACTGGGAAAACAGATTTCCGAATATACCTATCTGGGAAATTTGGGTGAGCGCTATTCCATCATCATGCGGCTCCTCCCGCCCAGCTACCGAATGTTCCAGCCGCCTGCGGTGCTTTATGACAGCATGATTTTTGTATCCAACGCAACGCCTATCAGAATTGTACCGGAAAAATAGGCAATAAAAAATCCGAACTTACTCCCAATCGGAAGAAGTTCGGATTCTCTTTGTATGGCAAAGAACCATAATTTTGATAGAGCCCCCGTCAAGGTGGTGCAACTACGGTTTAGAGGGGGGTGCAGTTCTCGATTTGGGGGGTGCATTTATTCGTGGCAGAGTCAGGAATCCCTCTCTGCTATTCATTCTCCTGCTATAATACTCAGCGTGTCGCCAACATCCGCATCTATGCAGATAGACTGCTTCTCAATCTCCCGCGGACAGACCGCCTGTCCTTGATTGATACAGGCGTAGATTGCGTTTGGGTTCTTGGCAGTCATCTGCCAGAACGGATATTTGATGATACCGGGGGTATTATAGCCAACGCCCAATTCCAAAAAGAGGATTTTTTGCCCTTCACGGGTACGGAGAAAATTCTCATACTGCTCCGCTGCTCTGTGCCAGCCCTCATCCTCTACGAAGGTATCATCGCTGCGGAGGTTCATGGTCAGCGGTTTCCCACAGTGGGGGCAGACAGGGAGCAACTCCGTCTGGATTTTCATATTCTCCTGCCGCTCCATCATCTGCCGAATGACCGCTTCATTCTCAAAGGTCTCCTGGCAGCACGGCTCACTGCACTGGAATAGGCCATAATCGCCCTGGGTGTAGAATAACCGCTTCTTGTCAAAGCCAGCCTTCTGAAAGCAGTGATCAACATTCGTAGTGATAACGAAATAGTCCTTGTCATGCACCAGCTTCAAAAGGCTTTCATAGACCGGCTTGGGCGCATCCTGATAGCGGTTGATGTAGATATACCGGCTCCAATACGCCCAATGCTCCTCCGGCGAGGCAAAGGGATAGAACCCGCCGGAATACATATCCTGGATGCCGTACTTTGCCGCAAAATCGGAAAAGTATTTTTCAAAACGCTCGCCGGTGTATGTAAACCCCGCCGCCGTAGACAGTCCGGAACCGGCACCAATCACCACGGCATCACAGTCCTGTAATGCTGCTTTCAATCGGTCAATTTGCTCGGAGCAGCTTTTCGTAGATGGCTTTGTCCAAATCCTTGAAAACATTGAAAATCACCTTCTTGACACTGGTTTTTCTATTCATAAACCGGTTCACGGTTTCCACGGCGATCTCTGCCGCCAGTTCGTTGGGAAAATGAAACTCTCCTGTGGAAATACAGCAGAACGCCACGCTTTCTAAGCTGTTTTCTGCCGCCAGCTCCAAGCAGGAGCGATAGCAGGAGGCAAGCAGCTCTTTGTCCCCTTTCGTCACTCGCCCATTGATAATCGGGCCGACCGTATGCAGCACATACCGGCAAGGCAAATTAAACGCAGGCGTGATTTTCGCCTGTCCGGTGGGTTCTGGATAGCCCTGCTGTTCCATCAGTTCTTCACAAGCAAGGCGCAACTCCACACCCGCATAAGTGTGAATGGCGTTATCAATGCAGCGGTGGTTCGGAATATAGCAGCCGGTCATGCCGGAATTTGCCGCATTGACGATGGCATCGCACTTGAGCGTCGTAATATCACCCTGCCAGAGATACCGCCCCGGCTGAATGGGTGTTAAGTCCGCAACATCGGTAACGCCCTTTGCGGCGGTCTCACCTTGCAGATAGTCGTCCTGCACTTGCAGGAACTCCGTGCCAATCGGATAAGCTCTGCGGACATTCATCAAACCACGCAGTAAAATCTTCTGCCGTTCCGAGTCGGTCGGAATCATCTGCTTCTGGCAGGAGGGGCGCTCGTTCATCAGAGATTGTATGAGAAACAGTCTTTTTTCGCTCTGGTTCATAGTCAAACCCTCTTTTCGATCACCTGCTTAGGGCAGGTTCCCGCACACCGCCCGCAGTGGAGACAATGGTGCTGGTCAATGACCACCGGCTTCTTGATAATGTCGATGCACTTCTGCGGGCAAACGGAGTAGCACAGCTTGCAGCCGATGCAGCCTTCGCCTACATAGTAGCCCGGTGTTTCCTGCGCCGCTTTGCCGATGGTGAAGCTGTCTCTGACGATGTGCGCCGGGTCGCTGATGTCAAAATACTCCCCGTCCGCTTCGTACAAGCAGAACACCTCTAACGCACTGCGGGCATCGCCGGGATAGATGGACTGCATATAAGTGTTTTTCTTGAAAATCTCATCCAGCTTCTCGCTGCCGATATTCCTGATCTTCCCCCGCAGAGAGATCGAAATCTTATCCTTTGTGGCGGACAGGGCGATGTAGTCCTGCTCCATGAGCTGGGCATAGAACGCTTTGCCCTTGGCGGTCAGAAAATAGACGCCGTTTTCATCCCACAGCATCATGTCGATCACACGGGTCTGGGGATGCCCGTCTGCGCCGATGGTGGCAATGGTGGTCGAGTGGATATTTTCCACCAGTAACTCCAAATAATCTTTTTTCGTCATAACATCAACGCCCTTTCAGAATCGGCGCAAGCCGTTTATAGGTCAGCATGGTAAAGCCGCCAATCACAAGCCCTTTCAAAATGTTGAAGGGCAAGGCATTGAACAGCACCACATCCAGCTTGGTATGGATGAAGGGCAGGAACTCTGCAAAAGAAGAAATAAGCTGATCCAGCGGCATGAAGGTTTCAAACAGCGGCAGCAGGATGAAGTAATTTGACAGTGCTGCTGCGATGCCCATAACGACGCTTGCAAGGACGCAGGCGAGCAGTGCAGTTTTCTTCGTTTTATGGCGTTTATAGATGAAACCCGCAGTGACCACATAGGATGCGCCCATCAGGAAGTTGGCGATCTCGCCAATGCCTCCCGTGGAGGTGGTCATAAGCTGCAAGGTGTTTTTGACAAGTTCAACGAGCAGGCCGGAGAGCGGTCCAAAGGCAAATGCGCCGATGAGTGCCGGAAGGTCAGATAAGTCCATTCTCGCAAAGGACGGCGAGAGAGGAACGGGAAACTCCACAAAGGCCAGCAGATAAGCGACTGCGGACAGCATGGCGGTCATGGAGATGGTACGGACGGAAAGAACAGCGGTCTTTCTGCTTTTTGCGATGAAAACGGTATTCATGATTGCTCCTTGGAAAAGATATGCTGGGATTTGAAACAGCCCCACAGGACGGGTTTTCCTGCGGGGCTGCTTCCTCATATCTTCTTTCATCCGGACTATACCGTCGGTTACGGAATCTCACCGTATCGGGCGCTTTTGCGCTTCGCAGACTTTACTGCCGGTCAGGGATTTCACCTCGCCCCGAAGATGTTGAATTGAGAGTGCTGCTTAGAACTCGTAGGGAGGGTTGCCGGAGAAGTCGGCGATGATGCCGTGGGCATCCGCCAGATAGAACACCTCAAAGATGGGGTTGGTAGCCTCTCCGTACTGACCCTTCACGATGGGGTTCCGAATGCACATTTCCTTGGCAGCCATGTTGTTCTCGAATACAGCCTTGCCGTGCAGACGGATCCATGCGTATTCCGGGCTGGAAACGGAGATCTCCACCTCCGGGTTCTCCTGCA
>ERZ1034952.979-NODE-979-length-24937-cov-12.822683_pt1 | contig 24937 bp, 18 predicted proteins | sample MGYA00520625_ERZ1034952 | MGnify/ENA primary metagenome ERZ1034952 (study PRJEB33766, sample SAMN09781773) | gut metagenome | biome: gut microbiome | host: Homo sapiens | place: Madagascar | study: EMG produced TPA metagenomics assembly of the PRJNA485056 data... | reverse complement strand
AGAACGCCGGTGCTGTAAAGGAAGAGCACGTCGTCCGCCTGCGAGAGATCCACGAACCGTCCGGCAAGGGCGGGCGCCATATACCGGATGTCCACGACCGTGACCTTGGCATAGCCCTGCGCGAGCAGCGGGGCTATGCTGCTGCCGAACGAATCACGGAAGAGCACCAGCTCCCGGTCCGTTTCAGCGTTGGGGTTTTCGATCGTGAGCAGCGCTTTCGTCCCGCCGAGGAACATTTCGTATCCGTCACGCCCCGCGGCGAGGGTGAGATCGTAGACAGGGATCTCCGCGCCCGTTTCGTAGTCGTACACGCGAAGCGCCGCTATCGTGCCGTTCGTGAGACAGCGCAGCGCGTCCGGCTCAACGGGAAGGGCGTACTGCCCGGCGTACACGCCGCGAAACGCCGAGGACACATCCACGGTCTCATATTCCGCCGGAAGCGAAGCGCCCATCGCCGCGGCGACCGCCGCCGCCGTTTCTCCCAGCGTTTCCTGCCGCCAATGGGTGTCGGTGCGGTAGTACATATCGAGCGAGAGGGTATCGAAAATATCGATATACTCCGCAAACGTCATCCCGGCGCGCATCGTATCGGTGAGAAGCTCATAGTCCATGGCGGGATAGCCGTTTTGCTCCGCAAGGAAATAGTTCTTATCCGGCACAACGCTATAGTAAACGTTCGCGCCCGCACCGGCAAAATACGTTTCATATACGGCGGAAAACCGCTCCGCCGCGTGCCGGACGAGATCGGTATTCACCGGATAGTCGAGCTTTGCGAGATGCCCGCCGGCCGCATATACGCCGTTATTGTCGAGCTGCCGCAGGATATCCCCGGAGAAGAAGGCCTTGAGCGTGCGGAAGCTGTCCCGCAGCGGGAACTGGTCGAGCGTATACTTTTCAAAGGCGGTCATATACGTCCCGTCCGCCACCGCCGAGGCGCGCAGCGCCGGGCGCTGGGCGAGCTTTCGCCGCTCGGAAAGCGAGTCGGTCCTGTCCGGCGTCAGGATCGCCGCGAGCAGAAAGCCCGCAAGAAAGAGTCCCGAGAGCGCAAGCGTGAGAATATTTCGGATCTTCTTCATGCCGCACCTCCTCAAAACCGGAAATAGAGGAACGGGTTAAACGACCCGTCCACCAGAAACGCGGTGCAGAGCGCGAGCAGAGCGAGCGTGCAGAGCGGCTCTGCGACCGTGAGCACCGGCGCGAGGAACTTTGCCTCCTGCGCCTTTTTCCAAAGCATCGCCGGGAGCGGCGTTGCGCCGAGCACGGCGAGCGCGAGCACGACGCCGTAGCTCCGGAGCATATAGACCGCTTCCATCCCCAGCCCCGAAGCCGTTCCCGCGCCGAAGAGCGTGGCAAGCTGATGCAGCGCATCCTTCAGAGACGCCGCGTCAAAGAGCACAAAGCCGAGCGTTACGGCGAGAAGCACATAGACGTGCGGAAGAACTCTCCCCTTTTTCAGCGCCGGAAGGAGGAAGAACTTTTCCGCCATGAGCAGCACTGCATAGAAAAGCCCCCAGAAAACAAAATTCCACGCCGCGCCGTGCCAGAAGCCGGTGGCCATCCAGACGACGAGGATGTTGAAAATGTGGCGGATGCGGGAGCAGCGGCTGCCGCCGAGCGGGATATAGAGATAGTCCCGGAACCATGTGCCGAGCGACATGTGCCAGCGCCGCCAGAACTCCGTGATGCTCTTTGCGATATACGGATAGCGGAAGTTTTCCGGGAACGTGAAGCCGAAGATGCGGCCCAGCCCGATGGCCATATCGCTGTAGCCGGAGAAATCGAAATAGATCTGGAGCGTGAAGGCGATCGCGTACAGCCAGGCATAGAGCGCCGTCTGCTCGGCAGAAGCCTTATACGCGGAGACGAGCTGCGCGAGGACGTTCGCAACGAGCACCTTCTTCCCGAGACCGACCGCGAAGCGCGAAGCGCCCGAGGCCGCGGCTTCGAGCGAGTGTGTCCGCTCCTTCAGCTGGGGCGCGATATCGCGGTAGCGCACGATCGGGCCCGCGATGAGCTGCGGGAACATGGCAACATAGGCGGCAAAATCGATAAAATTATGCTGCGCCGCCACATCGCCGCGGTATACGTCGATCTCATAGCTGGCGATCTGAAACGTATAGAAGCTGATGCCGATCGGCAGGGCGATCTTCAAAAGCGGGAGCGATAGCCCCGTCACGGCGTTGAAGTTTTCGATAAAGAAATCCGCGTACTTGCAGTAGCCGAGCAGGGCAAAGCTCAGCACGAGCGAGAGCGTGAGAAAGAGCTTTTTCCTTCTCCCCCGCCCGATCAAGCGCGCAAAGACATACCCCTGCACGATGGAAAACACCATGAAGAGCAGGAATTTCGGCTCGCCCCAGCCGTAGAAAAAGAGGCTGGCGGCGAGCAGAACGGCATTTCTCCCCTTTTGCGGCACGGCGAAATAGACGAGCAGTACGCACGGGAGAAAGTAAAAGAGAAACGGGATACCGGAAAAGAGCATCGGCGCTTACACGATCGGGTCGTCGCTCACGGTTTTGGCGCTCGGGTACGCCGCGGCGAGCTTGGCGGTGAACGTGTCCACAAGATCGGTGTCGCCGTACACGGACACGACATAGTCCCCCACCGTGACGATCACGAGCTTATCGGGAAAACCGCACATCCAGTGCCGATCGAGAATGTTTTCACGAAGCGAGGCACACAGCGCGGCCACATCGCCGCTGTCCTTTACATGGAACGCGCCGCAGGTGAACGTGTTGAGATTCATCATGTGCACAAGAGAGGCCGCATCGTCGATCTTCCCGGCTTCCGCCGCGGGAAATCCCAGCGAGGAATCCAGAAGATCGGCATCGTCCATGCTGAAGTTGCCGGGCGCGCCGTCGCGCATGTTTTCTTCGGAGTAGTCGCCGCCGGCGGCGGGGAATTTTTCATCGTCGCTATAGCTGTTCCAGACGGTTTCCAGCAGTTCAAGCGCGCTCGCCGGGGCATTATCGTCCGTGTCCGCCGGAGCAGACGCTCCGCAGGCCGCCAAAGAGAGGAGCAGCACTGCGCAGAGAAGGATGGATACGATTCTTTTCATGGATTTTTCTCCTTTAAAATTCAAGTAATTTCAGGTGGATGATTCCAGATGGATGATTCTATGACGAAATTAGATTTCCCTTTGTTCCCGAAAAAAACCGGACGGCGCAGGAATTTCCTTCTGCCGTCCGGCTCATTATTCCGGCTGAGCTCAGCCGTTCTCGTCGCCGGTGTCGCTCTCCGGCGGATAGTAGACCTGTACCGCATTGCCTGTCCAGTAGCTTGTGAGGTCCGCGGCGGACATCGGCTCGCCGTAGATCGTCGCGCGCAGGAAATTACGGTTGACCTTAAAATCGGCGTTATAGATGGACAACTCGTTCGCGTCCAACCCGCGCCAGAACGAACCAGGCGTAGGACACTGCTGTGCCTCGATCCCATACGTCAGAAAATCTGGCGCCTGCAGAAGTAGAGAAGCACACTGTCCCATGGAAAGGTCGGTAGTGACGATGGACAGGACCTTCTTCGCGAGCGCGTACTGCTCAGTGAGGCTCATTTTCTTCGCATTCTCAAACATCTGCATGAGCGCGTCGCGCTGCTTCCGGCTGCGGCCAGTGTCACCGCCGAGCTTGCGCTCGCGGCAGTAGCCGAGGATCTGCACGCCGTCGGTAAGGTCGTATTCGCCCGCGCCGCCTTCGAGATACGTTCTCGGTCGCGTGTTCTCGCCGGTGAGACCATAGGCCTGGTCGTAGGCTCTCGCCGCTTCGCGGATCAAGCCGTTGGTGATTTCAAATTCTTCTTCCGTAAGCGTAACATGGATGGGAGCAAGCATATCCGCCACGTCAATGAATCGGGCAAAGTCCACCATCGCCCAGTTATCGATGTGGATGGCAAAATTTCTCTCGCTCTCCAACGTCTTGACGAGCATCTCCGCACCGCCGAAGCGTGTGGCCCAGTTCAGATGGCCGATGCCCCAGTCGGCGATCTCCACCTGCGTGTCGCGCATGAACGATGTGAGCCAAATTTTCTTCGTCCGCTTGTTGACAGATACAAGAATCATGGCATCGCTGCGCTCGACCTCCATGCTGTCCTCCAACTGGCCGCGCTCGTCCGTGCCGATGAGAAGGATGTTGTATACATCGTCGCTGTAGATAATCTCTTCGGCCGACTCCTGCAGCGTGTCGCGAAGCTGCATTTCCTCAAGTTCCGCCTGTTCTTCCTCTGTAAGCGGACGCGGTGTCGGCTCCGGCGTAGCCGTCGGTTCAGTCGTCGCTTCCGCCGTTGCGGATGCTGGCGGCGATGGTGCTATCGTCGTATGTGGGTTTATGTTCATCTGGCCATACAGATCGCGAAAGATCAGAAACACCGCAAGCAAAATCGTGAGGATCACAGCCGCGACCACAATGAGGATCGTGCGGCCAACGTGTTTTTTCTTTTTGGCGGGGCGCTCGCTCACCAGTGCTTCCTTCAAATGGCGGCCGCTCTTTTCGTTTTCTCTGGATTCGTTACTCATGATTATCTCCCTATGTTGGGTTTGTTGATTGTGCAATGATACATATATAGTTAATATTATCACAGTAGCTCCCGGTTTGCAATCCTCATTTTTCTGCGGGAAATGCGTTTGCTTTTTCCCAGGTCTGCGATTATAATGTATAGTATGACTAAACTAATAAAAAAAGGATTCCTTCATGACTTCTTGCATTCTTGCTCCGCACACCGGTGCGAAGGAACAGCTATTGCCGAAATTTGAACGTAGCACCAGGATCGCTCTTGCAGCGCTGATCATCGTATTTCTCGGTCAACTTGCTGTATTCGGGTACTATATCTGTCCAGATACGAAAAAATACATAGCGTTCAGCTCACGCGTGAACTTTCTGTATCCGTGGTATCTTGCGGCGCTGCGGACGGTTTTCGGTGAGGAACAGTATTTCATCTGGTGCGCCATCGTTCAAAACCTTTTTCTCGCATGGGCCATTTTTTCGCTCTGTGAATATCTGCAGCGCGAACTTGATCTAACGACCGCCGGTTTTTGGGGCATAACATTCACTGCCGCCGCCTGCTTTCTTTTGCAGCTTGTCTTTACCGACAACGGCATTTTCGCCCCGAATGTCATTTTCTCCGAGGGACTCGCCTATCCGCTCTACCTTCTTCTCGCCAAGTACTTCTTCGCGGGCTGGCGTTACCCCTCAAAGAAATTGCTTTGCCTCACTGCGCTCTTCTCTTTCCTCCTCATCGGCACACGTGGGCAGCTCTCGTGGACGCTGCTGCTCATTCTCGCGCTTGGCATCCGTACACTGCGCGCCGCAGGACGTTCCTGCGCCATATCGTGCGTCGCAGCCGCTGCTCTCGCTGCCGCCGTTTTCCTGCTCTGCTCAGCGCTTAACACCGCATCTAACGCCTATAAAAACGGCTTTGGACAGAATGCTACGATGGGCCGCAGCGTCGTGCTCGCCACGGCAATCTGGTGCTCTGAGCCAGAGGACACCGTGCTCTTTTCGGAAGATTCGCCGGAGCGTGCGTTTCTCGAAGAGGTGAATGCCTTTATCGACGAGAAGGGCTGTGCCGCGCGATACGCACCAGACGAATTGATCGCGCGATTCTACTATTTCACAGACCGGTACGATACGCTCAAAGACGCGCTCTCCACATTTATGCTGAACCATGTACCGCTAAAAGAGCTGACATTGTTTTCCATACGCATTGCGCTACGGCTGGCCGCGCACCGTCCACTGGCTCTCCTTCGCCACACTTCCATGAACTTCCTCGCGGGCGCGGTTCGGAGCGTAGCAATCTTCTCGCCAATGTTCATCATTCTTGCTGCGCTCTTTTACCTTATCACGCTCGTCACGGTACTCATGTGCCGGAAAACGGGCATTCTCGCTGCCGAATGCCGTCTGATGCTCGGCGCGCTTTCGCTCACGACGCTCAACTGTTGGTTTGTCTCACTCGGCGTGTTCGCGCTGCCACGGTATATGTTCTACAATCTGCCCCTTTTGTATATTTCCGCCGAAATTCTGTTTTTGCGGCTGCTACTCCAGTTTTTCCGAAAAAAAAGCGCCAAGCAAACATAAAACGCGCTCCATCGGTTCATGTCCGGTGGAGCGCTTTTTTGCGGGGTTCAGTTCTTTTCGACGTCGTAGACGGTCTCGGTGCCGTCGGGCTGCACGAGGGTGTACACCGTGAAGCCGTCATAGGGCAGCACGCCGTCCTTGCCGCCGGTGACAAGGCAGCTGGAAGCATATTCCGCCTCGCCGGTCGGCATGCCGATGGCGTCGTAGAGCTCCTGTACCGGCTTGCCCTTGAGCGAGAGCACCCACTCGATCATACCGGCCACACCGTCCTCTGCGCCGTCTCCCTCCGGTTCGGCGGGGGCTTCGGTCACGGCAGGCTCTTCGGACGCCGGAGCTTCGGTCGCGGCGGGGGCTTCCGTGGCGGGTACCTCGGTGGGCGCGGGGGTCTCGGCGTTTCCGCCGCAGCCGGCGAGAGCGAGCGCCATCAGCACGGCAAGCAGCAGCGCAAGGATCTTTTTCATGTAGTTTTGTCTCCTTTGGTTTTTTTATCAGTCTATAGCATAGACGGCGGACAGACGGGAAAAGTTCCCTCCCGCCGCCGCATATACAGCGTCGATCGTGCTGCCGACCGGCAGCGATACAATAAACCCGTCCGGGCGCGGCACAGCCTCATAGAGCGCGCCGCCGGAGAGGACATAGACGTTGGACGCGTCGTCCGGCGTCACGCCGTCCCATGTGCCGGAAAAGAGCGTGTACCCTTCCGTACCGGCGCTCTCCGTCAAAACGGCTCTCCCATCGCCCAGGGCAGCCGTCTCGACGAGCGAGGCGTCCCGCTCCGGTGCGGGGGCAAGCGAATCGTACTCCACGAGATACCGGAGATTGCGCTCGACAAGCTCAATCACGAGCGTACCGCCTCCCGGAAGTGTCGCGGCGGTATACTCGTTCCGGCGGGAAAACTCCGCCGAGGCGAAGCTCTCGGCGAGATACGGGTAGAGATTGCGCCCGAACGAATCGCGGTAGCAGAGAAGCGCGCCGGTCCCGACGCCGCTTTCGGTCGTGATCGTCACGCGGTCGGGGTTATCGGTGTTCGCGGTAAACGAAAAACCGGGGGCATATGCAAAATCTTCCTCCAGAGCTTTGCCCGCGGGATAGAGCATTTCGTAAAGGTCGCCGCGGTGGGTGTTTCCGGCGGATACGGCGCCGGAAAAATAATCGCTCTCGCGGCCAAGAGCTGCGAGCAGTGCGTCGGCGGCGAGCGCCGCGCCCTTCGCGTTCCAGTGGCTGTCCGTTTTGAAATAGAGCGGCTCGTCTTCCTGCGAGAATATATCGCGCAGATCGAGATACAAAACGCCCATCTCGCCGAGCAGCGCGTAGAGCGCGTCCATATCGGAAACGCTGCCGAGACGCGTCCGCGCCGGCATGTACTCCGGATAGAGCGTATTCTTGTTCGGCGCGGCCGTGAAGAGGAAGTCTCCGCCGCGGTTTTCCGCATACTCCTGCAGAAGATACAATGTGCGTGCCGCGCAGTAGAGCTCGCGCGCCGTCATGGGCGTGTCGCCGGTATAATCATGGATCGTCGGCGCGTAGAAAAGCCAGCCGTCCCGTCCGAGCAGGACGTTCTCCGCCGTGGACGTACGGAAGAGCGCAGCGTTGAGCTTTGCCCAGGCGGTGATGCCCTCGAGCCGGAAGGAAAACCGGCCATTCACATAGGCCGCCGTTTCCGCGAGAAAATCGGGATTGAAGTCCCCGTCCGCGGCGATCACCGGCGCAGCGGGCAGGATCTCATTCGCCGCGGCGTCCGCCCCGCCTGTCAAAAGGAGTCCCAGACCGGGAACAAGGCACACGGCGAGGAACAGCACCGTAAAGATAAGAGAGAGAGTTTTTTTCATATCGTCTGCCGCCCTCCCTTAAAACTGCTGGTAAATGAACGGCGTGAAGCTCCCGCCCGAGAGGGCGAGGATCGCCGCGAGAAGCCCGAGCAGCGCAAGAACGTTCCAGACGATCTCCCAGCCGCGGCCGGTGCACCGCCGTGTGAGCGCGGGGACGACCGGCAGGGAGAGGACGGTGCCGCCAACGAGCGCCGCAATACGCGCGCCGGTCAGTATCTCCTCCGCGGCGAGCAGCCCGGCAGCGCCCGCTCCGGCAAAGGAGAACATTCGAGCGATAAGCAGGAAGCCCTGCTGCACGGAGGACGCGCGGAACATCGCAAAGCCGAGAATGACCGCGAGCAGCGTATAGACGTGCATCACGATCCGCCCACCGCGCTTTTGGCGCAGCTTTTCGATCGGCGCTTTCAAAAGCCCCTCGCCGGAGACGAGCACGCCGTGCCAGAGGCCCCAGAGGATGTACGTCCAGCCCGCGCCGTGCCAGAGGCCGGTGCAGAAAAAGACGATGAGCTTATTTCGCACCGTCCTCCACTTCCCGCGGCGGCTGCCGCCGAGCGGAATATAGAGATAGTCCACAAACCAGCGGTTGAGCGTCATGTGCCAGCGCCGCCAGAACTCGCTCACGCTGCCGGAGACATACGGGTAGTTGAAGTTTTCCGGAAACTCGAAGCCGAAGAGCATGCCGATGCCGATGGCCATGTCGCTGTAGCCGGAGAAATCGAAGAAGATCTGGAGACAGTAGCTCACCGCGCCGAGCCACGCAAGCCCCATGCCGAGCTGCTCCGGCGCGAGGGCGTATACGGCATTGGCGACCGCCGCCGCGCTCTCGGCGAGCAGGAGTTTCTTCAAAAGGCCGCGCACAAGACGGCGAAGGCCCGCCGCCGTCATTTCCGGCGAGATCGGGTGCTCTGCGAGCTGCGCCGCGGCATCCTGCCAGCGGACGATAGGCCCCGCGATCAGGCGGGGGAAGAACGCAAGATACAGGAAGAGCGTGTCCACCCTCCGGCAGACGCGGGATGGCTCGCGATATACATCCACGAGATAGGAAATGCCGTGGAACGTGAAAAACGAAATGCCGAGCGGCAGCGCGAACGGCTGCGAGAGCGCCGGAAGATGCAGCGTTTCAAGCACGAACGCGAGATATTTATAAAACCCGAGCAGCGCCAGATTGCCCGCCGCGGCGATGCCGCACCAGAGCTTCGCTCGCTTTTCGTCCTTCGCAATGAGCCGTCCGAAGAGATAGTCCCAGAGAAACGCCGCGAGCAGCACGGGGAGCGAGGCAAGACCGCCGAAGCCGTAGAACAGCGCGCTCGCTATCGCAAGAAAAACGTTCTTCGTCCGGCGTCCCGGCATGAGCCGGTAAAGAAGAAACGCCGCGGGGAAAAAGAGAAACAGAAATCCCGCCGTATTGAACGCCACAGCCGCAGCCTCCCTTCCTTCGGCAGATATGAATAGATGGCAGTATTATAGCGTATTTCCCGGTGCAGCGCAAGATGCAGCTTTTCGGCGCGGCTTGGGGGCGATTCGACAAATTTACAGTTTCTCCACACTTTTTTTATGGATTTTTCAAAGGGCGATGCTATAATACGGTCAAAAGTAATAACCGGACTGTTTGGAAAGGAGCACATACAATGAACAATAACAAAGCGCAGGCCATCGTGGAGAAGGTCAAGGAGCTCGTGCAGCGCGGCAACGTTTCCCGTATCGTCGTGCGGAAGGGCGAGCGCGTTCTGCTCAACATCCCCGTGAACGTCGGCATCATCGGCGGCGTTGTGGCGGTCGCCTCCGCCAAGTGGGTGCTGCTTGCGAGCATTCTTGCCACAGTCGGCTTCGGCTGCAGCGTCGAGGTCGTCAAGGAAGACGGCAACATCGTCAACGTTATGAGCGAAGAGGACACCCAGCGCGTCCGCACCGCCGCGCAGAGCGCGGTCTCTTCCGTGAAGGACGCCGTGCATTTTGAAAAGGTCGTCGATCAGACGACCGAGGCGACCTGGACCGTTCCCGAAGAGGAAACGTCCGAGGAGCCGGAAGCGCACACCGAAGTTCATACCGAAGAGCACCACGAAGAATAATTTTCGCATACAGACAAAAAGAGAGAAGAGCCGCGGCTCTTCTCTCTTTTTTGCTTTCCTGTCGATCGGCGCTGTCGTCACAGCATGGTCTCGTCGTACACGGCTCTCGCGCCGCCGATGAATTTGGGGCGCGTGCGCGCCGCGACGACCATCGCCGCGCCGATCGTGTGGTTTTCGAGCCGCACCGGCACCGCGACCTTTTTGAGGTGCATGCCGATGAGCGTGAGACCGATATCGAGCCCGGCGTCCGCCTTGATCTCCTCAAGCGCGACGGGTTCTTTGAGCGCGGCGTACACCTGCGTGGCAAGCGAGCCGCCCGCCTTCGGCTGCGGGACAACGTTCACGATCTCCGCGCCCGGCACCGCCGCGCGCTCGGTGATGATGGCGCGGTTCAAGTGCTCGCAGCACTGCACCGCAAGGAAAACACCGCGGCTTCCCGTCACGTCAAGAAGCGCGCGGGCGATCTCCCCCGCCGTTTCGACGCTGGAGTTTGTGCCGATCTTCGAGCCGACGACCTCGCTCGTGGAGCAGCCCACCACAAGGATGCTTCCCGGCTGCAGGTGCGCCCTTTCGCAGATCTCGGCAGCGGCCGCCGCCGTCTGTTCATATACCGTCATATTTTCCCTCCTTTACGCCTGTTTGATAACACGGCTCTTTTCCAGCGCCTTCACAAGCAGCACGCCGAGGATAAGTCCCGCCGCGCCCTGCACGCCGTTGGCCGGAATGTTCACCGCCGACGGCACGAAGCCGTACAGGCAGCCTTCAAAAAGATAGTAGCCGAGCACCATCCACAGCTCCGCCGCCGCGCCGCTCAAAATGCGCGCCGTCAGGCTGCCGGTCTTCGCGCTGAGCGCCTTGAAGCCGTAAAAGGCGATGAGCGCCATGAGCCCCTTGATGGCAAACGTTGCGGGCGCATAGGCGGCATACCCCGAAAAGAGGTCCGCCAGCCCCGAGCCGAGCCCCGTGGCGAGAAAGCCGTAGCCGGGCGCGAGCAGCCACCCGGCGGCGAGCACTACGCAGTCGCCGAGATTCAGATACCCGTCCATCGGCGAAGGGATCTTGATGACCATCGTCGCCACACACGCGAGCGCGGCGAAAAGCGCCGCCGTTACAATCTGTTTTGTTTTACCGTTCAATGGAATCGACCTCCCGGAATCATTGGTTTCTATGTCCAGTGTATAAGCAAATCTGGTTATACGCAATTACCAAATAGCGATAATTTTATATAACCAGATTGGGAGGTCAATATTTCGTTTCAGCGGACGAGCGCCGCGGCGAAGTCGTTCACATTCGTACCCGTGGGGCCGGTGATGATGAGATCGCCGGTGTCGCGCAGCGCGTGGTAGGCGTCGTTATTTTGGAGCACGTCCGCCACGGTCTTTCCTGCCGCGGCAAGGCGCTCGACCGTGCCGCCGTCCGCGAGGCCGCCCGCGGCGTCCGTCGGGCCGTCCGTTCCGTCCGAGCCGACGGAGAATACGACGATGTTTTCTGTCCCCGCGATCTCCGCGGCGGCGGCGAGCGCGAGCTCCTGGTTGCGCCCGCCCTTGCCGTTCCCGGTGAGCCGGACGACCGTTTCGCCGCCGAGGATAAAGGCTCGCGGCGTGCCGCAGGACGCCTTCTCCCGCGCGAGCGCGCCGAGGCGCGCGCCGACCTCACGGGCGACGCCCTGCTCACAGTCGGTAAGGATTTCCGGCGTATACCCAAGATCACGGCAGGCTTTTGCCGCGGCGGCGCACAGCTCGCGGACGCTGCCGGTGACGCGCACCGTCACGTTGTCCGCCGTTTTCGGCGTCTCCTGCGCAAGAAGTCCCCGCGCGGTATCGCTCAGCCGGAGAGCGTACTTTTCCGCGGCGGCGAGCGCATCCGCGCACGTGGACGAGTCCGGCGATACCGGACCCGAGGCGATCATATCCACCGGGTCGCCGACGATGTCGCTCAATATCACGGCAAACACATGCGCCGGAGCGCAATGACGCGCGAACCGGCCGCCCTTCACCGCCGAGAGGCGTTTGCGGATCGTGTTGATCTCCACGATATCCGCGCCGCAGGCGAGAAGCTGCGCGGTGATATCCTGCAATTCCTCGCCCGGAACGAGCGGGCTTTCAAAAAGCGCGCTGCCCCCGCCGGAGAGAAGAAAGAGCACCGTGTCGTCCGCCGTGAGATTTTCGGTGAGCGCGAGCGTCTCGCGTGCGGCGGAGAACGAGTTTTCGTCCGGCACGGGGTGTCCCGCCTCGCGGCAGACAACGCCGGGGATCGTCCCCTGCGCATGGCCGTATTTCGTGATGACGATGCCGGTATCGATCCGCTCGCCGAGCGCCGACACCGCCGCCGACGCCATGCGCCACGCCGCCTTTCCCGCGGCGACGAGGATCACGCGCCCCGGAAAGTCCGCCCCGTCGAGCGCGCGCCGGACGGCTTCATCCGGCAGCACGGCTTCGATCGCGCGGGTATAGATATACTTCGCGTCCTCGCGCAGCGCACCCATGAGCCGATCACATCCTTTGGAAGTGCTTTTGCAAAAAGTATAGCGCCGTTTTCGTCGTTTGTAAACAAATCCGGCCGCAAAAATGTGCGTTGACAAAACCCGCTGCAGGGCATAGAGTGGATTTGAATTTAAAAAGCCGTAAGGAGGACACGCACTTGAAGCTCAACGCCAGAAAAGACGTACCGGTCAACGAGACATGGGATCTCTCCCTGATTTTCGCAGCGGAAGCCGATTTTGAAGCGGCGGTCGAAAAAGCAAAGACGCTTGCCGGCACGCTGGAGAAAACGTATAAAAACGCTCTCACCACGCCGGAGAGCATCGCCGAATGCCTTGCGCTCTATGAGGAGCTGGAGATCCTGCTCTACCAGACGACGAGCTACACGAGTCTCGCCGTTTCCGTAGACTATACCGATACCGAGGCGCAGAAGAAGGACGCGAAGATGACCGCGCTCGCCGCCGAGATCGGAAGCCGCCTCTCGTTCATCGAGAGCGAGATCGCCGACGCGCCCGAAGAGCTCATCCGCGCCGCCATGGACAAGACCGGGCGCGCGAAGCATTATCTTGCGGAGATCCTCCGCGAGAAGCCGCACCGCCTCAGCGCTGAGACCGAAAAGGTCCTCGCCGCACTCCGTCCGGTATTCAACGCGCCCTACGACATTTACCACATGACGAAGCTCGCCGACATGAAGTTCGGCTCCTTCACCGTGAACGGCAGGGAATACCCGCTCGGCTACTCGCTCTTCGAGGACGAGTATGAGTACGAGGCCGACACGGACGTGCGCCGCGCGGCGTTCCGCGCGTTCTCCGATAAGCTCCGGGAATATGAGAACACGACCGCCGCCACCTACAACACCTATCTCACACAGCAGCGCATTATGGCCCACCAGCGCGGCTTTGCCGACATGTTTGAAGCCGACCTCTTCACCGACCACGTCACGCGCGAGATGTACGACCGGCAGATCGACCTCATCACCGAAAAGCTCGCGCCCGCGATGCGCAAGTACGCCCGCCTCGTCGGGAAGATGAACAAGCTCGACCGCGTGACCTTCGCCGATCTCAAGCTGCCGCTCGACGCGGAGTTTGACCCGCGCGTCACGATCGGGGAATCGCGCGAATACGTCCGCAGCGCGCTTTCCGTTCTCGGACAGGACTACGCCGACATGGTGGACGAGGCGTACGATAAGCGCTGGATCGACTTTGCCCGCAACGTCGGCAAGGAGACGGGCGGCTTCTGCTCCTCGCCCTACGGCTGCAATTCCTACATTCTGCTCAGCTGGAACAACCGCATGGCGGACGTGTTCACGATCGCGCACGAGCTCGGCCACGCCGGACACTTCCGGCTGTGCAACGGCGCGCAGTCGCTCTTTGATACGAACGTCTCCGGCTACCTCATTGAAGCGCCCTCCACGATGAACGAGCTGCTGCTCGCGCAGGATCTCCTGCGCAAGAACACCGACAAGCGCTTCCGCCGCTGGGTGCTCTCCTCGCTCATCGGGCATACCTACTACCACAACTTCGTCACGCACCTGCGCGAGGCATGGTACCAGCGCGAGGCTATGAACATCATCGAGCAGGGCGGCGCGGTGAACGCCGAAACGCTCTCCGGCATTTTCCGCAAGAATCTCGAAACGTTCTGGGGCGATGCCGTGGAGCTGACCGAGGGCTGCGAGCTCACCTGGATGCGCCAGCCGCACTATTACATGGGGCTCTATTCCTACACCTACAGCGCCGGTCTCACGCTCGCAACGCAGGCCGCGCTCAACATCGCCGCCGAGGGTGAGAGCGCCGTGGCGCGCTGGCGCGCGATGCTCGAAGCCGGCAGCACGCGCGATCCGCTCGGTCTCGCCGCCATTGCAGGCATCGACCTCTCCACGCCGGACGCGCTTGAGCACACGATCGCCTACATCTCCGGTATCATCGACGAGATCGCCGCGCTGACGGAGGAGATCGACGGCATCACGCTGGATTGAAAAATTTTTCAAAACGGGTGCTGACTTTATCGCTTTTATTCGCTAAAGTTTTGCCATCAAACCGAAGAGCAAGATAAGCAGCCCGCCAATGAGACGTCTTTCAGAGAGCCGCCGATGGTGTGAATGCGGTAAGAGGTTTCCGCGGGTGAATGGCCTTGCGAGGGCAAACAGAACGGGAGCGTATCCCGAGTATGGGCGACGGAGTTGGCTGTCCGTTATCCTAAGGTCGGCGCATGAAGTGTGCGTTTAAGTGGGCGCGAAAGCGTCAAGCCGGGTGGTCCCGCAGGAGTTTACAACAAAGCTCTTGTCCCTGCATTTGCAGAGACAAGAGCTTTTTCTGTCTCTGCTCCAAAAAGAAAACTGACAGAAAAGGAGCAAAACACCATGGAAAACCGGAACATCCCCTACAAGATCTATCTCGACGAAGCCGATATGCCGCAGGCATGGTACAATCTCCGCGCGGACATGAAACATAAGCCCGCGCCGCTGCTCAATCCCGGCACGGGCTACTTCGACATGACCGCCTATCAGGCGTTCAACGACGGCAAGATGACCGACTACATCCCCACCGACGCCGAGCTTGCGCAGAGCATCGCCACGCTCCCGAAAGTCCCCGGCATGGAATAAGAAAACGATATGACAACAGCAGCCTCGGCTATAAAAGCCGAGGCTGCTGTTGTTTCATGGGTTTTTCAGATTGACACAGCCGTTTTTGCACCGGAAGCCGCTTCGGGATCGCTCAGCGTCATAGCGTTTTGGAATAGCCGGATCTCGTCAAGGTATGTCTAAGGGCTTTGGATCATCCCAGTTTCCTGCCTTTTATTTCTAAAAGGCGATGCTTGTTGGTATAGGTCATCCTTGATTTTCTAAGCGCAATAATGGGTTATAAATCCTAGTGATAGTAGCATATCCGACAATACGGGCACCTTCTTGTATGCTAATCTTTTTTCCAATCCATAAACAATGCGGATACGATTCGGGAGACAAAAATGTGATTGTACCCTTTGCTGTTCCATTTGGAGGGACGGACTCGACACCATAGTAATGGTGAATACCTGTGGTTAAATAATCATCCATCACTAAGTGCGCTGGTCTGTAGCCATCATTTGCAGGATTCTTTCTCGTGCCATTGAATTCAAATATTACTTCAACATCTGGAGATCTATTCATAACTTTCGCCTCCTTATGACATAAATTTAATCGTTCCGCTAACAGCTTGGTTAAATGCTCCAAGCTGATCCCCATAAACAGTCAAAGTGCCTGCGCGGAATATGCTTGTGTCAACTCCTCCCGTGTACAGTTGATTAAGCATACTGTTAGGAACTTTTGCACAAAATGTTTACATGTCGCAAGCTGCCTGCTATGTACCAGCAAGCATCGCGTTTGGTCACCCAAACACAGACTTGTCAGGAATATTCCTAAAACCTTTATCAACAAACAAGCAATACCGGTCCCCTTTTTCATCGGTTTCATGCGTATAAATAACACTCCAACTAAATGTGTCATCAAATATATATACATCTTCTGGAAGATCATGCTTAAATGATTCTATCCCAGCATCTGTGGAAATGATCTTTGTTTTTGGGAATTTCCAATAATTTGGAATCAAAATTCTTTCACATGAATGTATATCCCACATAATAAACATTCTTCGTTTTCCTTGTAGAAATTGATTCGCTTTACATTCTGAAATGACAGTTGGTTTTAATAGACAATCCCAAAGATAGCCAGTATAACATAATCCATCACTAAACAATGTTTTCCGTTCTATATTTTCCTTGTAATATAACGAAGATGTATTGATAAAGTTTTTTATGTATTCGCAACGCAATGTATCCGATTTTGTTGAATCTAATATAGTTATAGTCATCTTTCTTCCTCCTCACTCAAATATTTTAATATTTCCTTTAACTCCGGAACTTGTCACATAATTAATGTGTGTATAGTTATGAGGATTCGGAAATTGATGAGCAGCTTCTATTCTAAGAGGTGTTCCACCAGATTGATTAATTAGTTGCATTGCTTGTGCTTTAGTTGGAACGCCTCCATTCAAAGAAGTAATTGTACCTCCATTCCCAACAGTTGATACATACTGGGCGTCTATGTCGCGGTAGGCGTAGGACGTGGAGAGGACGGTATTTCCGCTGTTCTGGACGGTCTTGCCCGTCACGCGGCTATAGCCGTCATACGTTATGGATTCCGAAACGGAGCCATAGGCCGTATTAGTTGGGCGGTGGTCATCGTCATACGAGTAGGCATAGGTATCCGTCCGCAGCGTGCCGTTGTTGTTTACGCGTGTGGTTATCGCCGTGACGTTCTGGTCGGCGTCATAGCTCCACGCAACGTCCGAAATGAGATTCGTCCCGTCCGTCACGACGATGCGCGTCAGGCGGTCCATGGCGTCATAGCCGTAGTATTCGGCAGTGAGCAGGGTCTCTCCGGTTATCGCGCCGTTTTCCAGCGTGAGGGACTTCTTCTCTATCTTCGCTATCTGCCCGCGGGAATCGTAGGTATACGCATATCCCGTGCCGGTGCTGTCCGAAAGATTCGTATACCGCCGGAGCAGATCGTCCGTCTGGGCGTCGTAGTCGTATTTCCACCAGAGGCCGTTGCCGTACAGCTGCTGCGCCAGCGTCCACGCGCCGGTGTTGTACGAATTGGATACCAGCGTCCATGTCTCGCCGATTTTTACCGCCGTGGAAAGTCCGGCAACGCCATACGAGAAGTTGTACGTTGTGGAGGAATCTCCGCCCGAGTGCGAGAGTGAGGTCAGGTAGTCATCCGCATACACGCTCAAAACGCTGCTGCCGTCCGCACCGGTAACGCCCGTCTGCCGCCGCATCGAATCGTAGCTGTAGCTCGTTACGGCGTTTTTGGCGTCTGTTACGGCGGTCACTATGGAACGATCCGTGTCGTTCGTGTAGGTGACGGTGTTCCGGTCGCCGCCGGTCGTGGAGGCGAGCATGTTTCCGTCCGCGGTGTAGGTGCTGTCCGAACGGATCGCCGCGCCCGTGTCGTTCTGCGGCCGGATCGTCACGCTCGTGCTGTTGCCGTAAGCGTCGTACCCGTAGTCCGTCTGGAGACCTGTTGCGGTTACGGAACGTGTCAGCTGGTGGTTATCGTTATAAGTATACGAATACTGCCCGCCGCCTGGCATCGTGATGCTGGCAACGTCGCTCGTACCCTCGACGTAGGTATACGTTGTCGTCGTGCCGTCCGGATTCTTTACGGACGTGAGATTGCCGTCATCGTCGTAGGTATACACATAGTCGAACGGCTCGCGGAAGAGCTGCGCGCCGTCGAACCACGCTTTGTTCCCGTTGTTCTCATAGACGAACGCATATTGCACGCTCGTATAGTCGCCGGTGGCAGTGAGCTTGCCGGAGAGGAACTGCCAGTAATGCACGTCCTCGTTCACGGGGACGTAGCTCGTTCCGGCGGCGGTCGTGCCGTTATAGAGCGTTACCGCAATGCCCGCCCGGCGCGGGTAGTCCGTCCGGGTTTCCATGGACGCGCTGTCCAGAGGAACGGTCGCGGCCTTCGCCCAGCCGCCGAACGTGAAGATATCCCCCGCCGTGCCGGAGACCGTCACCGTCTGCGTATACCGCTTCGAGACCATCCCCTTGCCCGTCAGGTGCAGCGCGTTCGTATCCAATCCGCCGCGGGTCTCCCCTGCGGCGTTTTCCACGTTCACCTGTCCGTCTGCGGTGGTCGTGGCCGTGCCGGTCCATGTGCCGGAGATATCCGCCGCGCTTAGTTATTAGTTATACGATTTTGTTTCCCTTGTGCGCCACAAGAATCCCGCTTTTGTAAATTTCAATTTCCTCCGGAAACACTGGTGTGAGTTCCCAGTAGGATCGCGGCGACAGATATGCCATATCCTGCCGTTCATCGAAAGACGGTGCGTAAAAACGACCACCGGGAAAAAGCGCTTCGTACAAAACCTGTTTCACCCTCTTTGCCTGTGGAATGTCATAATCGAAAACACTACAGTCTGCGCAGATGGAGAGTTGTCCATGCTTCAGCTTTTCTACGCTCACCCCTTCTATATTATTAGTTGTTCCTTTCAGATAGCCGGAAGTAAATGGAGACAGAATATTAATCCATTCAGGCGCAAGGAAAAAATGAAAGAAATCCAAATTGTCCTCTTTCGGTATTTTTTTGCGTGATGGGTCTTTTGCATAACGGCGCCCATTTGAGCCATCAAAATTACAAAAGCTCAAACAATACCCCGGCACTTCTCTATGGCTCAACCCAACATGTGCGTTAAGATTTACAAATTTTTCCGAAAAATTGTAAATAAGTGCTTTAATCCAGTGACAATACGCGTCAGCATCTGCATCAAGAGAGGAAATACTATGCATTATAGTAATTTCCCCGTAATACAGCCCCTGCTTATTCCGGTGAGGGTACACGAAGAAAGAACCCTGACACTCATTTGTAAAAAGATAGTTCAGGAACTTTTTCCCCTGGGTATCAAAGATTGTTTGGAATCCCGAGTGCAACTCCCGCAGATCGGGATATGTCGTCAAACTGTCCAAAATATATTTCTCGTAGTATGGGTCATATCCCTGCGAAAAAGTAGGGTATGACGCACATGCTGCCGGAGGGCGGGGATCATAGCGCGTTAGCCGAATGTATTTTCGGGCCTCTGCAAGACTTTTTACTTGGCAATTTGGAACAACGCCATCAAATGCAAGCAGTGAAAGCGGTTGACCTACTCCCATGCCATAGGGAAAAAATTCAGCAAGTTTTTTCTCTGATATTTGCGTTTTGTCATCTGTAGACCATGCCAAAAAGCATTGCCCCTGATAAAATGATCGAACGGCGTCAAAAAATTCTTTCTCCATTTCGAGAACCTGTCCCGCCGTCAAATCAAAGAATTCGCCCCCGGCAAGAACATATCGCGCATCAATAACTGTATATCGGGATGGTTCCAATGATTTCATAGCAAATCCTCACAACACAGGGATTAGCGGCAATGCCGCAAGAGCAGGTGGGCAGAATGTCGATCCTACAGCAATTGCGCCAATTGCTATCATAGCAAACGTCGCATTTAGCGCCGCCTCCCGTCGGTAGTTCCGCTCGTATTTATACACAATTAGTCCCGGGTTAGTTGGGTCAGACTCGTATTCTATATCATAAATTCCATAAATGAATGAACCTTTAATTGGCTTATCTTGAGAACTAGGACGATTAGGTGTCAATCCATTATATTGAGAGTATATTTTTGAATTGATTACTGATGTCGCATATCCCCTGATTTGTATTTCTGTTTTAGAAGATTCCGCAGATTTATACGCTTTCACCTCATAGAATACATTGTTAATCGAATCATACAAATCCAGCCGTCCCTTTTTCCCATTTGCTAATTTGACAGCAACCTCCGTCAGCCACCCATACTTTCTGGCAAGCTGTGATTGAACCCACGCGTGCATAATCGCATAATCAACGATGTTTAATTCCCCAAACGGATTGGCACCTTCTGGGTCGGCATTATACACAGGATTGTTCTCGCAATACATAAACATATTGCAGCTGTGAATTCCTTGCCCAGTGGTGGCATATCTATCCGCGTTAATGAATCTGCCAACGGCGGGATCATAGTAACGGCTTTGGAGGTAATAGAGGCTTGTTTCGGTGTCGAAGTAGTAGCCCCGGTAGCGGATGGGGTTGGATGTGGCGAGGGAGCCTTCGGATGTCAGGACGTTGCCCCAGGCGTCGTAGGTGTAGGAGGCAAGGATCGTTCCGTCGGCGGAGATCACGCGCTCTACATCGCCCTGCTGGTTCTTTACGAGGATGCATTCCGTTTCGGCTTCGGCTGTCTTATAGGTGTAGCCTATCAGCTCGCCGCCGGAGCTGTAGTGGAAGTAGAACGCGTCGCTCGCGCCAATGTCCGCCATGAGCTGGGCGCTGTTCCAGACGTAGCGGCGGGTGCTGCCGTTCACCGTTTTCTCGGTGCGCAGTCCGGCGTCATTGTACGAGAAGGAGAGCGTCGTGCCGTCCTTCTGCATGGACGCCAGCTGCCGCCCGCCCTGCCACGTCATACTCCAGCCGCGGTACGACGTCGGGTTCCCTACGCCGTCGTAGGTTATGGCTTCGCCGTTGTAGGCGGTGAGCAAGTCACGCCATACGGCGTCGCCGTAGGTATAGCTTACCGTGACGGGATTTGTGGTTTGCCCATCGGCGTAGTCGTACTCCGTCTTGGAAAGAATATTTCCGCCAAGATCGTAGGTGTAGTTCCACGCCTTGCCCGCCGCGGTGTTGTACTCCCAGACGAGCTGGTTCAGGCTGTCGTAGGCGTAGGTCGTGCTGCCATCGCTTAGGATATTGCCGTTTGCGTCGTAAGTATACGAATGCGAGAGCGTGTTCCCGCCGAAGCTGCTCGTCAGGGACGATACCTGCGTCGTCGTATGCTCGGCGTCTATGTCGCGGTAAGCATAGGACGTGGAGAGAACCGTGCTGCCGCTGTTCTGGACGGTCTTGCCGGTGACGTGACCTTCGTTCATACCGTCTGATATGACTTAGCCATTGCCAAAGTGAGAAGTAATTTACCTTAGTTTTAAAAACATCTGAATGGTTCTAAGCGATTCATTTTCATTACGTTGAAGTATGGCATTGATTTTTTCTGTTTGACCGGTAAGAATTTGCTCCAGCAATGTGCTGTGCTGCTTATAACACCGTTCATAGCCTAAAAGCCATCTCTGCAAAAAAGAGGGATCATTTTTGTACGCGTTGATCATTCTGTTCTTTCCCTCTATACCACTGCGAATTCTCGCTTCTAGCGCCTTTTGGGCGAATTCATAACGATGCGTTTTTAGTGCGATATAAAAAAGCTCGGTATTGAAATATCGATCATCGGATACATCGCGTCCCGTCATTTGGTGTAGAGCAAGAAACGTGTAGTAATTGCTTTCAAATAAATTTCTCAATCTTAGCAATTCAGAAAACGCCGTTTCACAATTATCCACACGAGCAAACAGTGAAAGAACATTCTTGTCGAAGCAGGAGAACATCTGATCCAAACACTCATTGACGGACTCCGGAGAAGCCGCATTGTAAGTCCATATCGGGCGAAACAAGTCCTTTTTTACAACAAATCGCTCCATACTGTATCCACCGACGTCCAAATAAGCTGGAAGCTCCATGCACAGCGGAATAATTGCAAAATTGATGGTACAGCTATACCCAGAGCGGCTCCGTACAAGCGTGAATCTGTGAAAAACATCGCCGACGACCCGTGCATAAGTTTGTTTATTTCGACGAAAACCAAGCGGCTTATAATTTTTACAACATCGCCGCATATATTCCGACAAAAGCAAGTTCACAAATGCACCTCCCTTCCTACACAGCCGGCACAGGGGCCATACCGCCAGAAAGCATCATAAGGCCAAGTGAACCAGCCAGAAGAAGTATGTTGCCCGCGGTATTTGTAACCGATTTCCAGTCTACTTCTGACGTATAGTCGTAAAGTATGAGGCCATTGGAATAATATCTATAAGTAATATAATATGTTGTGGCACCTCTTCTGTATGGTGGAAGCTGGCCTTCATCAATTTCATAACCAAGTGAAAGCATTACCTCAGGACGATTATGCCATGTATTTTCCACATAGTTTTTGACCTGTAAAAGGCCCTTAGCAATATGGCGCAGTCTGTCACGCTTAACTTCCCAAACCTCGCCTTCCTCGCTTATCAGATCCGCACGTCCCCATAAAACAGAATCTTTGTAGTCTATACGTTGTTCGCTCAACCAATTATATTTACCAGAAAGATATGCGACAACCAAATTATGGATTTCTCCAGGGAATGCAAGATAACCATCCTCGTCAACCAAAGAAACTGGTTTATTCTCACAATACGCGAACATGTTGTAGCTGAGGGTTTTCTGTCCGGTGGTAACGTACCCGTCCGCGTTAATGAACCGGCCTGTGGCGGGGTCATAGTAGCGGCTCTGGAGGTAGTAGAGTCCGGTTTCGGCATCGTAATAGTAGCCCCGGTAGCGGTTGGGGTTGGATGCCGCGAGGGAGCCGTCGGCGGTGAGGACATTGCCCCATGCGTCGTAGGTGTAGGAGGCCAGTATGGTTCCGTCGGCGGAGATCACGCGCTCCACGTCGCCCTGCTGGTTCTTTACGAGGATACATTCCGTTTCGGCTTCGGCTGTCTTATAGGTATAGCCTATCAGCTCGCCGCCGGAGCTGTAGTGGAAGTAAAATGCATCGTTCGCGCCCACGTCCGCCATGAGTTGGCTGCTGTTCCAGATGTAACGGCGGGTGGCTCCGTTCACCGTCTTTTCGGTGCGCAGTCCGGCGTCGTTGTACGAGAAGGAGAGCGTCGTGCCGTCCTTCTGCATGGAGGCGAGCTGCCGTCCGCCCTGCCACGTCATGCCCCAGCCGCGGTAGCTTGTCGGGTTGCCGATTCCGTCGTAAGTTATGGCTTCGCCGTTGTACGCCGTCAGGAGATCGCGCCATACGGCGTCGCCGTAGGTATAGCTTACCGTGACGGGATTGGAAGTCTGCCCGTCCGCATAGTCGTATTCGGTTTTCGAGAGGATGTTCCCGCCGAGGTCGTAGGCATAGTTCCACGCCTTGCCCGCCGCAGTATTGTACTCCCAGACGAGCTGGTTCAGGCTGTCGTAGGCGTAGGTCGTTGTGCCATCCGACAGGATATTGCCGTTTGCGTCGTAAGTATACGAATGCGAGAGCGTGTTCCCGCCGAACGTGTTCGTCAGGGACGACACCTGCGTCGTCGTATACTGGGCGTCTATGTCGCGGTAGGCGTAGGACGTGGAGAGGACGGTATTTCCGCTGTTCTGGACGGTCTTGCCCGTCACACGGCTGTAGCCGTCATACGTTATGGATTCCGAAACGCTGCCGTAGGTTGTGTTAGTCGGACGATGGTCATCGTCATACGAGTAGGCATAGGTATCCGTCCGCAGTGTACCACCGTTATTGACGCGGGTAGTTATCGCGGTGACGTTCTGGTCCGCATCGTAGCTCCACGCAATGTCCGAAATGAGGTTCGTCCCGTCCGTCACGACGATGCGCGTCAGGCGGTCCATTGCGTCGTAGCCGTAGTATTCGGCGGTGAGCAGGGATTCTCCGGTTATTGTGCCGTTTTCGAGCGTGAGGGATTTCTTCTCGATTTTACTTATCTGCCCGCGGGAGTCGTAAGTATACGCATAGCCAATGCCGCCGGTATCCGAAAGATTCGTATACCGCCGCAGCAGATCGTCCGTCTGGGCATCGTAGTCATACTTCCACCAGAGGCCGTTGCCGTAAAGCTGCTGCGCCAGCGTCCACGCGCCGGTGTTGTACGAATTGGATACCAGCGTCCATGTCTCGCCGATTTTTACCGCCGTGGAAAGTCCGGCAACGCCATACGAGAAGTTGTACGTTGTGGAGGAATCTCCGCCCGAGTGCGAGAGCGACGTGAGATAATCATCCGCATATACGCTCGAAACGCTGCTGCCGTCCGCACCGGTAACGCCCGTCTGCCGCCGCATCGAGTCGTAGCTGTAGCTCGTTACGGCGTTCTTTGCGTCGGTCACCGCCGTTACGAGGGAACGGTCCGTATCGTTCGAGTAGGTAACGGTGTTCCGGTCGCCGCCGGTGGTGCTCGCGAGCATGTTTCCGTCCGCGGTGTAGGTGCTGTCCGAACGGATCGCCGCGCCGGTGTCGTTCTGCGGCCGGATCGTCACGCTCGTGCTGTTGCCGAAGGCGTCGTACCCGTAGTCCGTCTGGAGACCGGTGGCCGTAATCGAGCGTGTCAGCTGGTGGTTATCGTTATAAGTATACGAGTACTGCCCGCCGCCCGGCATCGTGATGCTGGCGACGTCGCTCGTACCCTCGACGTAGGTATACGTTGTCGTCGTGCCGTCCGGATTCTTTACGGACGTGAGATTGCCGTCATCGTCGTAGGTATACACATAGTCGAACGGCTCGCGGAAGAGCTGCGCGCCGTCGAACCACGCTTTGTTCCCGTTGTTCTCATAGACGAACGCATATTGCACGCTCGTATAGTCGCCGGTGGCAGTGAGCTTGCCGGAGAGGAACTGCCAGTAATGCACGTCCTCGTTCACGGGGACGTAGCTCGTTCCGGCGGCGGTCGTGCCGTTATAGAGCGTTACCGCAATGCCCGCCCGGCGCGGGTAGTCCGTCCGGGTTTCCATGGACGCGCTGTCCAGAGGAACGGTCGCGGCCTTCGCCCAGCCGCCGAACGTGAAGATATCCCCCGCCGTGCCGGAGACCGTCACCGTCTGCGTATACCGCTTTGAGACCATCCCCTTGCCCGTCAGGTGCAGCGCGTTCGTGTCCAGCCCGCCGCGGGTCTCCCCCGCGGCGTTTTCCACATTCACCGCTCCGTCTGTGCCGCTTGTTGCCGTGCCTGTCCATGTGCCGGAGATGTCCGCGGAGATGTCGCCGTTCGAGAGGAGGTTGACGTGGTCCACGAGCGAGATCGTCTCGGACGTGTCCCCGATCTGCACCGTTACGGACGAGGTATCCCCCGTCCGGTACGCGCTC
>ERZ1034952.978-NODE-978-length-24945-cov-28.478465_pt1 | contig 24945 bp, 19 predicted proteins | sample MGYA00520625_ERZ1034952 | MGnify/ENA primary metagenome ERZ1034952 (study PRJEB33766, sample SAMN09781773) | gut metagenome | biome: gut microbiome | host: Homo sapiens | place: Madagascar | study: EMG produced TPA metagenomics assembly of the PRJNA485056 data... | reverse complement strand
TGTGCCATACATCCTTGCTGCACATTCCAAGTGTGCGTAGTTGCTATATGCTTTACCTTATTGCCGTCCTTAGTGTCGATAAGCAGGATATCCGCTGTACCCAAAGGGTCTGGCTCGCTCCATGTGTCCTTAGCCCTCATGCAAATCATATATCGCATAGTGGCATCCCATGGCGACTTGTCGTAGTAACCAAAGAAATATTCATGTGAAGGGTCGTCAGGCGACACCTTCACAATATTGCCCTCCGACTTTATCTTCTTACTCACAGCATAACAACCCAACTGGTATGCACGCTTAATATATTTCTTAACACCAGGAACTTTGTTCAACTGGTAGTTAATCATTTGTTCAATATTTGCCATATTATTTTATATTTACAACTTCATCAAGAAACCGTTCCCATTGTCCATAAATCACATCTGGCGCAAGTGTTTTACATAGAGTACGGGCATTCTTACTTATTTTTTCTGAAAAGGCTCTATCAGACAATACTCTCTCCATTGCAGAAGCAAGAGCATCTACATCCCCTATAGGCACAAGCAAACCATTCTTCTCATTCTCTATTAGAAATTTGGCTCCGCCACCACCACAGTCTGTAGATATACTTGGCACTCCCATTGCCATTGCTTCCATCAAAGCATTTGGCATGCCTTCGAAATCAGAAGATAAGACAAACAAAGCTGCATCTTTAATTTTTTCTGAAATATTACTTACAAATCCCTCAAATTCAATTTTGTCTTCTATGTCTAATTCTTTAGCTACTTGAAGCAATTTACTTTTCAAAGGTCCATCACCATAAATGTGCAATTTATAGATAGGAAAAACGGCTGCAACTTTAGCAAAAGCATGTAATAATAACTCCTGATTTTTCTGAGGCATTAATCTACCAACAGTAACTATTTTGTTTTTCCTTTCACCAATATATGGTTCAAGAATGAATTGTTCGTTGATTGCATTTGGAATTATGCAATTATGCACTTGTCCCAAGTGATTACCATACCATTCTTTTTGTTCTTCCGTCTGAAAGACCCATCCATCCACTTTAGAGGCTATCCATTTCATAGCAATTTGTTGCCATTTAGGATAAAGCGTTGGCATATTGCGTTCTGAAGCTATTATTTTAGCCTTTGTAAATCTCTTTAATGATATAAGAAGAAGTATTGTTATTGGAAGCATTACAATGTAGACGTTACACTTTGTATTGTGTACACACTCTTTTAACCTCTTATATCTAACTACAGAATTATATATAAAACCCTTTCTTTCTGATTCTGATAAAAGAATCATACGGTGAACTTTAGAACTTAAACCATAAGTAGCCTTGTCATCAGCCATCGTAACAATCTCTACTTCATGATTTTTATCCGCTAAGAAATTGGCAATATTACAACAAACACGCTCAGCACCACCACCAGAAAGACCTCCGATAAAAATTCTTATTTTCATTTTCAATCAGATTGATAAATTCTATAACTATATCTTTGATGGAAGTTTTATCATTTCTCCTAATTTAATATTCCATTCAGCAGGAGTAAACAACCCTAAAGCTGGATAAAACGTCATTGCCCCAAAATGGACATATGCAATCTTGAGATAAGTATTAACACTCATCCAGTTAAACCACTCTCGATGACCAAAGGTCAATAAGAGCAAAGTAGGGGTCCTTACAATGTCTTTTATTTTACTGCTCATAATTGTTTTTAGAATTTGTTATTTAATAGTGGGTAATTTAATAGTTTCTCCAAATTTATAATCCCACTCACGAGGTTCATAGGGAGTCAAGCCACTCCAATGAAAGAAAGTCAATTCACCGAAATAAATCTGCCCATTAATGTTATACAAGTCCACACGCACCTCTGGTATACCTTTTGATAATACTGCAGCAACCTCAAGCATTTCTTCAAAATTCTTAGGTTTTGTTGGCCAAACATCTGCATTAGGATGTCCATTTAAAACAGGAAGGTGATTGAAGTTGCAATCATAGAAGTCAAAACGAGTATCATGCTGTTGACGACCTGTTGCTACAAATAAGAACTTTGGCTCTCCATCACAGCAGAAAATCTTATAATCTTTAAGTTCATATCCACTCTCATCTTCCATGTACTGTTCAGCGATAAATCGATGTGGCACGTTGTGATAAGCATATTCTTTGTTATACTTTGTATAATCTTTTTTACCAGCACCTGCAAGCATTGCTTTTGCCTCTTTAATATTTAACTTTGATTTATCTTTACAAACAACAATTCCTCCACTATCATGTGCAGCCTTTAGTACAAATTGATTGGGGAGTTTGTTCCAATCTATTTCATCAACACTATTCCAAACGCCTAATGTAGGAATGATGTACTTGTCACCAATGATATTAGCCACATAGTCTTTTGCTGCAACCTTATCGACCATTTGGGTATATTCTGGTCGCTTATAGTTCAGCTTTAACCACTGCAACTTCTCATTGAATGATTTTGGATTTCTAAAATTTGGCCAATATCCTACTCTGATTCGGAATAAGATTTTTAAGAAGAGTTGGTCAGACAAAATTGGTTCAAACAAACGACAAAGTTTAATTAACACAATCTGTGGTCTTTCTCTGAAAGTCTTTAACTTTCGTTTAATAATAGAAATATTCATAATAATAAAATTTAAAATTCCTTATCCTTACTTGACAACGGTAATAAGGCTGTACATAACAGACGAGCTATGGCTTTAACCTTGAATTTTGATGTAAAATGCTTTTCTTGTACAATATATCGAATCTTATGAAAAGTGTTTGAAGCTTCAAACTGTAATAGCAGCTTAATCATCAACTTTGCTTCTTCTGATATATCATTATAATTCTTTTCATATATAAATCTCAATATATTATAACGCCCATGATCAAATAATGACGAGTGTTTCCACATCCTAAGATGTTCAATTACTCTTGTGATGTCGAATTTTTTCTTAATATCCTTTGCAACAACATTATTTTGATGATGACGATAATACATAAGTGGTTTTACCAAATTATACTTATTACCTGCACATGCAGCCAACAAACCAATATATGCATCGTAAACAAATCTTGTCTTAGGAAAAGGAGCCATTATCTCAACTAATCTACGATTGAACATCATTGTACATCCTTGTGCAATTTTAGCTCCATATAAATTATCTTTTAAACTATAAGTATCTGATGCAGAAAACAAACTGTTATTAAATTTGTTTAGGTTTTTGTCTACAGCAATACTTCTTGACGAGACACAAGCAGGTTTATTTTCTTCAATCTCAGCCAACTTATCAGACAAAATCTGAATCTTTTCAGGCATCCAAACGTCATCTTGATCACATATTGCTATATAATCACCGGTACTGTAAAGAACCGCTTTCTCAAAATTCCTACTTACACCGAGATTCTCTTTATTAATCATGTATTTTAACTTTTTTTTCGCGGCGTACTCCTCCAATATTTCACGTGTTCCATCAGTAGACCTATCATCAACAACCACTATTTCATCTGGCTTTCTTGTTTGAGAATACAAGCTGTCTAATTGTTCTCGTAAATACTTCTCTCCATTATATGTAGCAATTACTATAGATATTTTTTTAAAACCATTCATATTACTTGTTTCGATAATTATACATTATATTAATTCTATCATAGTCATGCTCATCTGTAAAAATGGAATGATATGGTATGTATCTTCTCCAATACTCCATTCCCTTAGGACCGTCAATATATTGCATGAACCCAGTATACATTGTAAATGTTAATAAAAGAATTTTGAAGATTTGTGTAGAGTACATTCTTTGTTTAAAAATTTTCCAAAATGCATCTGCTAACATTAATAAAAGGACTGGTTTTACGAAATCAATTACTCTTCCAAGAAATACTGTATACTTGGTCGTCTGGATTAAAATAACTATAAATAATAGAAAGAAAGCTTTCTCAAAGCGTTCACTATCTTTGTGAATTACTGCTATAACAATCCAAATAAAATTATTTAGTACCAATGCAATAACACCATTGAAAGAAACAGTTCTATCGTCTGCATAATATCCGTTTAATCGCCTATCCATAGCCTCTGAAAAATTCAAATATTCTTGAAGATATGGCATAATATTTAAGAACGTCAGAAGAACAATTCCAATAGCAATAGTAATCACCAAGGATATTTTTGTAATTCTAATACGATACAAACAGTGACATAAGGGTAAAACTAACAAAAAAAGGGCTTCTGTATGAAATCCGAATGATATTACAATCGATATTAAATAGAATACCCATTTTTTTTCCTTTAATGCATCAAAGCCAATTAATAAAAAAACAGAAACAGCTAAAGACGCCCTAAGAATTTCTGTATTATAATAGAAAAATGACAATAATGCATACAATAAAACTGCAGTAAATGGAAAATTAGAGTGTTTTTTAAAAAAACAGAAAAACGCTCCATTAACTATAAGAGCATGGATAATTTGAAAAAAATAAAATTCTTGCGATATTGCCTTACATAGTGCAACAAGCACATACCATAGCGGCCCATTATCCATCTCAGAGAAATTCAAAGTTGGAAGCTGACTTAGAAGAGGATAATCCGCATATCGCATCATATAAACCAATGTATCTCCTCCTACCTCATATCTAAATCCAGAAATAAGTACTAATACAATATATTCAAACATAAACCATTCACGTCTATTTTGATTATTAGACTTAAAATCAAATGTAATACTTCCATATAAAAGGAAAATTAGAGCAATTAAATATACAATCATTTTATATGTATTCTATTTAAATATATGTATTTTATCTACCATTATATAACTCTTTTATTACGACACTAGGCCATTTCCAATTCTGATAAGCTAATTGAGCAATACCTGGTGCCAAAATCATTCCCCATAATGAGAGATTATAAAAATCCAAAAATATCCATAGAAGAATCACTGTAGCAACTCCACTTATTATAGAGGGAAGAAAAAAAGGAATTCGGTTATCTGCGGAAATAAATCCAGCTGACATGGCATGATTACACTCTAAATAACTAATTATAAGTAGCACCACTATCATTGATCTCTCAAGAAATTTTGTATCGCTGCCTATTATACTCATAGCCCACTCCCCAAGTACTATCAAACAAGTACCTCCAATTAAATAAATTACTACCATCATAGCTATGCATAATAAATATATCCGCCTCAGTGATACAATATCCTTATGGACTCTAAATTGTGCTAATTTAGGAACATATGATTTGTATATAACATTTCCACATTGCGATAAGATTTCTATCACCTGAATCGTAATTCCATAACACGCAACTTCTTCCAATGACAAAAATGCCGACCCCAGTAGAACTGAAGATTTTGAAACCAGAAAGCCTCCAAAATTTGTAAGGCCAACCTTAATTGCATTTGGAGAAATCGCAGCCAGAATTTCCTTGTCATCTTTGGGAGATGGGACTGATAGACAAATTGCCATATCATTCGTAAAGAACGTCTTATATGAGAGATACCTTCTTATCAATACAGACAAGAGTTTAGAACAAATGATAGCCGTTAAACCAAAACCTATATATATAAGAGTTATTGCAACAGAAAAATAAGTAATTTGACCTATTATAGTAATCTGTTGATTTTGCTTAACATACCCTTTACCCATTAATAACGCATCATAGTAAAGGGTATACAAGTTATAACAACTAATACAAATTAGCAAAATCCATGCAATTGAAGCATCAGTGTGATTTCCAGAATACTTGCTCAGAATAAGATAAAAATATGCAGTACCAACAGTAAGCAAGAGTATCAATACACATAAAGCCATGCGACGATAAAACTTCTTCATTGCGTTAATTGTTCCCAACAATAAAGAATAATCGATTTTATCTGTTGCTTTCGTTTGTACAACACCTTCTTTCTTTAATTCTGTTACTCCTGAAAAAATATAACTCACATTACGCGCAAACGTTGGCCTAAATCCAAAATCTAATAATGTGACTAAGCTTGTGATTGCTGTAAATATATTCCATATACCTACAGTTTCAGAAGGCATTTTATGTAAGATAAATGGTAATAGGAAGAATCCAGACCCAACCATAAAGATTGTGGCCACATAACTCCATATCACATCTTTCTTTCCTATATTCTCAACTCCTTTTGCCATCATTTTATAGTAAATGTGTACCCTTATATTTTGTTACCATACATCTTCTCATAATACTTCTGATAATCCCCAGAAGTCACATTCTCAAGCCACTCCTCATTATCAAGATACCATTTTACAGTCTTCTCAATACCTTCCTCAAACTGCAAACTTGGCTCCCATCCAAGTTCCTTCTGAAGCTTTGTTGAGTCAATAGCATAACGAGCGTCATGACCAAGACGATCTTTTACGTATGTGATAAGGTTGAGGTCTTCACCTTCGGCACGTCCAAGCAAGCGGTCAACAGTCTTGATAACAGTCTTGATAATGTCGATATTCTTCCACTCGTTGAAACCACCAATGTTATAAGTCTCTGCAACCTTGCCTTCATGAAAGATAAGGTCAATAGCACGTGCATGGTCTACAACATACAACCAGTCGCGCACATTCTCACCCTTGCCATAAACTGGAAGTGGTTTGCGATGGCGGATATTATTGATAAAGAGAGGTATCAACTTCTCTGGGAACTGATAAGGACCATAGTTGTTTGAGCAGTTGGTCACGATAGTTGGCATTCCGTAAGTGTCATGGAAGGCACGTACAAAATGGTCTGAGCTTGCCTTTGATGCAGAATAAGGAGAATGAGGATTGTACTTTGTTGTCTCATAGAAGAAATCCTCTCCGTAAGCAAGGTGATGCTCCTCAGAGCTTGCCTTTGTAGTGAATGGGGGCTTTATTCCTTCTGGATGAGTCATCTGCAATGCTCCATATACCTCATCTGTAGAGATATGATAGAAACGCTTGCCTTCATATTTCTCTGGCAACGACTCCCAATAGAGCTTGGCAGCCTGAAGGAGTGTCAATGTACCCATTACATTGGTACGGGCAAATGTGAATGGATCTTTGATGCTACGGTCTACATGACTCTCAGCTGCAAGATGAATGATGCCATCAACATGCTCATCCTGCATCAACTGATAGAATGCATCAAAGTCGCAAATGTCCATCTTGACAAACTTATAGTTAGGTTTGTCCTCAACGTCCTTGAGATTAGCAAGGTTGCCAGCATAAGTCAACTTATCAAGGTTGATGATTTTATACTCGGGGTACTTGTTTACAAAAAGTCTTACTACGTGTGAACCGATAAAGCCAGCTCCACCAGTGATTACGATTGTACGCTTATATTGTGTCATGTCTGTTTATTATTAAAATTCTGGATAGAGGTTCATGTCAATAGAGAAAGGACTGTCGAAGTCTTTCAGAAGTTCATGCTTTGTGTCCTTTTCGCTAAGAATGGCATTCTCTGTAGGAATCTGCCAGTCTATACCAAGACTGTCATCAATGATGCTGATGCCACCATCTGCCTGTGGAGCATAGAAGTTATCACACTTATACTGGAATACTGCTGTCTCCGACAATACAGCAAAACCATGAGCAAAACCTCTTGGCACAAAGAACTGACGATGGTTGTCTTCTGTAAGTTCTACTGCTACATGCTGTCCGTATGTAGGACTTCTCTTGCGGATGTCTACTGCCACATCAAGTACTCTGCCTTTTACGCAACGAACCAATTTGCTCTGTGTAAAAGGAGGACGCTGGAAATGCAAGCCTCTCATTACACCATAGCTCGACATACTTTCGTTGTCTTGAACAAAGTTTATCTTACGGACCTTCTCCTCAAACTCTCTCTGCGAAAAGCTCTCAAAGAAATATCCACGGGCATCCTTGAACACTTTTGGCTCAATTATTACCACTCCATCTATTGCTGTCTTTATTACTTCCATCTTCTATTTTAGTTCTGTAAGTTATTAATACATATTTTTAATGAGTCAGTCCAATAAGGCACTTTCACTCCAAATGTCTCCTTTATCTTACTCTTGTCCAATACCGAATATGCAGGACGCTTAACCGGACTTGGATATTCGGCACTATAGCAAGGATTAATCTCACATTCATTATGACCGCTATACTCAGCAATCATCTTTGTAAAGTCGAACCATGAGCACACTCCCTCGTTTGAGAAATGATAAATGCCAGTCTTTGAGTACTCAGACGAAGAGTTTTCTTTTTTGTAATCCTCTATTATCACCTCAATAGCCTTTGCAAGATCGTAGGCGTAAGTAGGAGTTCCACACTGGTCGAATACCACCTTTAATGCAGGTTTGGTGGCAGTAAGGTTGAGCATAGTCTTGCAGAAGTTCTTGCCAAACTCAGAGTAAAGCCAAGCAGTACGGATGATGACATACTTAACGTCTGTTGCCATAATCTTCTGCTCACCATGAAGCTTTGTTGTGCCATACACACCAGTTGGAGTACCCTTTTGGTCTTCCTTGCAAGGAGTGTTGTATGGTTCCTTACCGAATACATAATCCGTTGAAATCTGCACAAGCAGACCGTTTGCCTCTTTCATTGCCTTAGCAAGATTCTCTGGTGCATCAGCATTCAGCTTTTCTGCAAGGGCAGCAAGCTTTTCGTCAGTCTCACAAGCGTCAACATTTGTCCATGCTGCACAGTTGACAATAACATCTACATTGTTCTCACTCACCATCTTTCTGATAGCCTCCAAATCAGTAATGTCAAGATAAGTAGTCTCAACACCTTCAATTTGGTTGACATCAGTAAAGATATAATTGTCGGCGGAATGCTTGGCAATGATACGCATCTCATTGCCAAGCTGTCCGTTAGCTCCAGTTATAAGTATGTTCATATTTCTAACTATAAATTTGGATTTCCGGTCTGCTTTATCTCATCAATAACCTTAAGCAGATACTGACCATATTGATTCTTTAACATTGGCTTTGCCAATTCACGCATACGCTCCTCGTCTATCCATCCCTGGCGATAAGCAATACCTTCAAGACAAGCTACTTTTAATCCCTGACGCTTTTCCAACACCTCTATATATGTTGAAGCCTCAGAAAGGGAATCATGTGTGCCTGTATCAAGCCAAGCAAAACCACGTCCAAGGGTCTGCACTTTCAGTTCATTATCACGCAAGAACCATTGGTTTACAGTTGTTATCTCGTATTCTCCACGTGCCGATGGCTCTATCTTGCTTGCAACATCCACCACCTTATTTGGATAGAAGTAAAGACCTACAACTGCATAGTTGCTCTTCGGATGCTCTGGCTTCTCTTCTATTGATAAGCAATTACCATCCTTATCAAATTCAGCTACACCATAACGCTCTGGGGCGTTCACCCAATACCCAAATACAGTAGCCTTCTTATCTTCCTCAGCAGCACGTACAGCCTCTTTAAGTTTGGCAGTAAAACCTGATCCATGGAATATATTATCTCCAAGAACAAGACATACACTATCGTCTCCAATAAAATCTTTACCAATAGTAAATGCCTGAGCCAGTCCATCAGGAGAAGGCTGCTCGGCATAAGTAAAGTGTACTCCATAATCAGAACCATCACCAAGAAGGCGTTTAAAACCCGGAAGGTCGTAAGGAGTTGAGATTATCAGTATATCGCGAATGCCCGCAAGCATCAGCACACTGATAGGATAATACACCATTGGTTTGTCATAAATAGGCATAAGCTGCTTGCTGATGCCCTTGGTAATGGGGTACAAACGTGTACCACTACCACCTGCTAATACTATACCCTTCATATAATTTTAATATTTAGTTGTTTGTTGTGCATGAGAGTATCGAACTCTGACTTTAGTCCACCTGTGCATGCACAAAGAAATTGGCGATTACCTACTCTCCCGCTTTCGCAGTACCATCGGCGTTAGAGGGCTTAATGACTCTGTTCGGAATGGAAAGAGATGTTTCACCTCCACAATAACCACCATAGATAAAATTACCGAGGTAGCTTAGGCTACCAAGCAGCTGAGAATAGCGTAAATGAAAAAACTGTTGCAGTCTTAGAAATTACAAGTGGTAAAATGAATCCACAAGGTATAAGCCATAACATCAATGATGTCATACTTATAACTGCCAGTAACAGCAATAGAATTTCTTCTACCCAATTTTCCATTTTTTTCGGTCTCTTTCTCTAATCAACCATCAAGTTCTTTACGTGCATGCAATAGCTAATTAATCCGAGGAAATCAGCTAGTGGATTCCACATGTTCAGTAAACTCAACGCAATAGAGATTCCTCCCGTCAAATTCTCAATAGTTGTTGACGTAGATTTCGCTACGGGATCTGCCTAGCAACTTTGTGCTGGCAAATCCTAAAAATCAAATAAATTTTCCATGATTAATTTTTTAAAGGATTTATAATTTCATCTTAAAAATACCTCTTTCGAGGTTGTTCTTGCGCATTTACATTTAATCACAAGTACCATAATACTCCGCGTACCATTCAGCAAATCTACGGAGACCTTCTCTTAGACATGTGTTTGGCTTGAATCCGAAGTCTTGCTCTAATGGTGTTGTATCTGCATAAGTTACTGGCACATCTCCTGGTTGCATTGGTACAAGTTCCTTGTGGTCCTCAAAGTCGTAATCTTTAGGTAGGACTCCTGCACGTACAAGCTCTTCTTGGAGGATTGTTACGAAGTCAAGGAGATTTTCAGGGGAGTTGTTTCCGATGTTGTATACCTTGTATGGAGGAATAGGAAGACCGTCCTCACCGTTCTGCTTCTCTGGAGCGTGCTGTATGATACGAACTACACCTTCTACTATATCGTTGACAAAAGTAAAGTCGCGCTTGCAGTTGCCGTAGTTGAATATCTTGATAGTCTCGCCTTTAACAAGCTTATTGGTGAAACCGAAGTATGCCATATCTGGACGACCAGCTGGACCATAGACAGTGAAGAAACGCAAACCAGTAGAAGGGATGTTGTAGAGTTTGCTATAAGCATGTGCCATAAGCTCATTACTCTTCTTAGTGGCTGCATAAAGAGATACTGGATTGTCTACCTTATCGTCTGTAGAATAAGGAATCTTCTTGTTGCTGCCATATACTGATGACGAAGAGGCATATACAAGATGCTCTACCTCATGGTGACGGCATGCTTCAAGGATGTTGTAGAAACCGATAAGGTTGCTCTGGATATAAGCATCAGGGTTGGTAATGCTGTAACGAACACCTGCCTGTGCTGCAAGGTTTACGACAACAGAGATATTGTTGTCAGTAAAGATTTTCTCTACTGCTTCTTTATCAGCGATAGAAGCATGAACAAAAGTCCAGTCACGACCCAAAGCCTCTATTTCTTTCAAACGTTCATACTTGATGTTGACATCATAATAGTCGGTAATTGAATCAATACCGATTACTTTGATGTTCTTTACATCGTGGAAAAGACGCTTTACGAGGTTGCTACCTATAAAGCCAGCGGCACCTGTCACAAGGACAGTCTTGCCTTCGAGATTTATATTGTAATTTACCATATTATCAATTTTGAATTTTGAGTTTTGAATGTTGAATGGTTGCCAGAGGCAATGTTGAGTTTTGAATGTTGAATGTTGAATTATCGGCTTTGCCGATGTTGAGTTATTTAATTTTGATTTAATAATTATCAACTCCTAATTTAAAAATTCCCAACTCCTAATTGAGCAATTCATAATGCGCATAGCGCACAATTCTTGCTCTGGCAAGCGGCAAAGCCGATTACAAAATTCTTGCTTAGGCAAGCGTCTCTACGAGCCGAGCGCAAAACTCAACATTCAAATCAGTCTCTTCTAAAGATGTCTCTTGTATATACCTTGGCTTCTACGTCCTTTAAGCAATCATCAAAGCGATTGGCAATGATTGCTTTGCTTTGTGCCTTGAACTCTTCGAGGTTATTAACGACTTTGCTGCCAAAGAAGGTTGTGCCGTCTTCCAATGTTGGCTCGTAGATGATTACTTCTGCTCCCTTAGCCTTGATGCGCTTCATGATGCCCTGAATGGCTGACTGGCGGAAGTTATCTGAGTTGGACTTCATGGTCAAGCGATAGACTCCGATGACAACTGAATGTTCTTTGCTTGCATCCCATTGACCATTTTCGGTGTAATAACCAGCTTTGCGAAGTACAGCATCAGCAATGTAGTCTTTACGAGTCTTGTTTGACTCTACAATGGCAGACATCATGTTCTGAGGTACATCTTGATAGTTTGCAAGGAGCTGCTTGGTATCTTTCGGCAAGCAGTAGCCACCGTAACCAAATGAAGGATTGTTGTAATGGGTACCGATACGGGGATCAAGACCTACGCCTTCGATGATAGCTTTTGAGTCAAGACCTTTTACCTCGGCGTAAGTGTCAAGCTCGTTGAAGTAGCTTACGCGAAGTGCAAGATAGGTGTTGGCAAAGAGCTTGACAGCTTCAGCTTCTTTCATTCCGACATACAATGTCGGAATGTCTTCCTTAATGGCTCCTTCCTGCAAAAGAGCAGCAAAAGTGTGAGCAGCTTCTTTCAACATATCAACATCTGTTACAGACTCGATGGCATTGTTCTCGGCTTCGCACTCTGGCTTGTTGATAATCTTGGGATAACCTACGATGATACGGCTTGGGTAGAGATTATCGTATAAGGCTTTGCTCTCACGAAGGAACTCTGGGGAGAAGAGGAGATTGAACTTCTTTACTCCTTTCTGTGCATACTTCAAATAGAGGTTGCGAGTGTAGCCAACAGGGATTGTTGACTTAATGACCATAATAGCATCGGGATTTACCTCCAATACGAGGTCAATAACTTCTTCTACATGGGTGGTGTCGAAGTAGTTCTTTACTGGATCATAATTGGTTGGTGCTGCGATTACCACAAAATCAGCATCCGCATAAGCAGATTTGCCATCGAGTGTGGCTACAAGGTTTAATGGCTTTTCTGCCAAATATTTCTCGATGTAATCATCCTGAATAGGAGATATCTTATTGTTGAGCTTCTCTACCTTTTCGGGGATTACATCTACTGCTGTTACATGATGGTGCTGCGACAACAATGTTGCAATACTCAGTCCTACGTAGCCAGTACCTGCTACAGCGACCTTAATGTCTTTAAATTCACGCATATATTTTAGATTTTTGAGTTTTGAATATTGAACTGTATCTTTGAACATTAATGACCATTAATTGAACATTAATTATTCGTTAATACTTTTATTGAGAATTTGATATTTCCTCAATCCATTCTCTACATCTTTCCTTAGCCACATCGTCAAGTAGCTCAGGTTTTATTTCTCGATAATAATCATACAAATCATTGAAATCTACTGTTTCATTATTAGCATTCAAACTATTAATGAAATCAACCTTACGCTTTTCATCCGCAGGATGTCCTGACTCTGGCCAAAGGCTTAACCAAAGTCTCAGCTTCTCTTTTGATTCTTGTGACAACATAATGAATTATTTTTAAGTGATTGTAGTAAGATTATTGCTTACACAAATAATAATTGAATCAAGGGTTCCCCACCGCAGTATCGCTCTGCGCGTGCCGTCAGTCGGATGGGGATTTGAATGTTGAGTTTTGAATGTTGAATGTTGAGTTATCGGCTTTGCCGATGTGGAATTGTTCAATTGTGAATTGAAGCCTACGGCAATGTTGAGTATTGAATGTTGAGTGTTGAATTGTCGGCGAAGCCGATGTTGAATTCAGAATTACGAATTAAGTCACGAATTATACATTCTAATTTCTTACAAATTAAATAATCTCAATATTTCATCCAATATAATTTTAAAACTTGTTAGTTCTGCTTTTTTATATTTTTTGTAATTTTTCTTGATATATGTTTTCATATCTGCGGAAAAAGCATTGGCTTTTTTTATTTCAGAGAATCCCATTGGTCTTTGTATACTCTGCATATATTTAGACAATTCAGGGGTCAAAGGAAAAAATTCTTCAATATAACATGGTTCTGCGTTTTGGGGATCTGTTACAGGGTAAGTTTTAGAATATAACATTGCTTCAACTTTATCTTTATATTCTTCTTTCTTTTTTTGAACTTGCTCATAACCTTTCTGTCCATTTTTGTTGTTATCTGCATCAAGATCGAAAATAAACAAGACCTTGTCTAAATTGTCAATTAATGGACTAATAATAGTATCGAAATAATCCTCAGTTGAATTTGCTCCACTTTGAAAAACAAAAGATAAATCTGTACAGATTTTATTATAGCGCTCATTCTCTATTGCTAATTCTTTTGCGGCATGTTTAATATATTTAATGTCATTAGGACCTTCTGTTACGACTAATTTTTTATTAGCTATTAACATTGTTCCATCTGTAACATCGAATATTCCATCTGTCATTGATGAAATGATCTCCCTTACACTTTCTATATTTTCTATAACTCCAGCTTTCACAAAGCGTAAACTATCAAAATCCACCTCATTAATAACACTAGGAGAATGAGTGGACATAACAGTCTGTCCTTTAAAATCATCACAAAGTTGACATATCAAATGCTTGTATGCAATATGGACATGTGAATCTGGTTCGTCTAATATTAATAAAGAATCCTCACCACCTAATATTTTGGTTATGCATTCTATAAGAAGAAGTTTCTTTTCACCCTCACTTATATTTTTATAAGACATGTCACCTATCCTAATGTCAATATCCTTAATTACTGCTTCTATTTTGTTTACATCATTCTTTTTAGGCAAACAAGCTAAATACAAATAGAAAAAAATGTGTCTACAATAGTCTAATGAGCCACACACTAAATTATTTCCGATATCCATTGAAGCTACAGCAGACATATATTGTCCATCTGTGTTTAAACGCTGTAAAAAATCTTTTAAAGCAGTCGATTTGTAAGCACCAAGATTGTCGTTATCTAACTTAAACTCCAAAGTTACTTCTGCTAAATCAGTAATATTGAAATGTGTGTTTAGGAAATCCTTTATTTCCTTTGAATTCCTACACATCAAGGCAATCAAACTAATTGTCCATACATATTTATTTACATATAGCATATGAGGTTCCTCATATTCATTGTTGACTGCCTTATTAAAAAACTCTTCATATATATCTTTATAAGCTACATTCCAGAGACGTTGGCTTTCACCACTGTAACAAGCTATAACATTAAACGGCAGTTGTATTTCCGAAAATTTTATAGCATTTCCATTTTTCAAATCACTATTATTAGACAAGACATATTCGCTTCTATCAGAAAGAGTATAACACAATTTATATTCAAAGTCTATGTCCTCTTTCTTTCCTCTATAATAAGCACTGAAAATCAAACTTATAGCTTCCATATAATTACTCTTTCCGGAACCATTGAGTCCTATTAATGTAATATAGGACAAGTTTTCAGGAAAACTTATAGTCTGATTTTTTATATTCTTATATCCGTTGATAAATAAACTATTTATATGCATATTTATTTGTATAGTAAAGTTTCCAATAATTGTGCTGCCTTAATAATCTGTTCAGCACAACTATATTCAACATTTCTGTAATTTGTTTTTTTTATTTTTATGGTCAAAACATGTTGTTCTTTTATAGGAGGTAATGGTATTTTTATTTTCAGAAGATTTGATACTCCCAATTCTGTTTGATTTGTTGTACGAGCTGTTTTCAAATAATCCACTTGCTCTTGAACATATGTACTGTTAATCAGATAACAAAGAAAAATTGGAGATATCATCTTTTCGTCAAGCCTTAGTAATATGACATGACTATCATATAGCAAGCCTTCACATTCTGAATCAACCAACGCAGCACGACCAATAGTACCATTTCCTGTTGAACATATAAGAATATCACCCTTTTTGGTCAGTATTTTCTTTGGGTATTTTGAAACCCATTCTGAATCCACACTTTTTGCATATTGAATATCAACATAACCACTTCTAACACATTTTTGATTAATTATTATTGTAGGAGAAGTTGATAAGTATTTTGGATTTTTACCTTTTTGCAATAATTTTACACTGCTCATTTGTTCTGTTAAAGTAGATGTTGGATATATACATGAATTGAATTTTTGAAAGAAATTTATATCATTTACATTCCAACTCTGCATATCGGAAAAATTATATACAATCGGCTCTGAACAGGATTCTATATATTTAAAAATATGATTTTCTATACCTAATTTTTTTTGTACATAATACCAAACTTTCCGTTTTTGTAATGAGATTTGACTCGTAAAAGTTTTCCACTTATCTATTATCTCATAATATTGCTTTAATATATTATCTTGCTCATCTAAAGAAGGTAGAGGTATTGAGAAATTTAAAAAATTGTCTTCTTGCAAATAGTGTCTTCCAGTAGAACCATTACTTGTTTTTTCTGCAAAATCCAAGAAACGATTAGTAGACAAAAATGCTAACATATAGTTAGGGCGAACAAGAGATTCATCTACATTAAATGCCCAAAAATTTGTTGTTACAATTGCACCTGTCAATCCTCTTGGGACTATAGCACAGGCACCATTGCGAGCGTCAATTTTACTAATTAACAATTGTCCTTCTTTAATAAGATATTGTATCTTCGTTTTTATTTCTGTCCCCAATTTTATGGTACGTATATTGGCTCCCATGAAATTTGTACGAATCGTAACTTGCTTATATTTTTTTTGGGGATCAAGTATTATTTTGTCTTTACTTCGTTTTAGTAACTGCCGAAAAGACATATAAGGATAATTTGCAGGTTGTTTTTCTATCCTATCAATAAGATATTGAGCTGCCCAACTATTTAAACATGAATATGTTATTTTTTCAATCTTCATATCTTTCACCATATTTTATGCTTAGAGCAATAAGAAGTGAAATAATCTTGCAGATCAGGTAGTTCATTTAATGATGAACTGATACCAATAGAATTAACACTCGATACCAAGACATCATAATCATATAATTGTTTTATTTTGTTTCTTACTTCTGCCTTATACTGCTCTTTCTGTTGCTTATCTAACTTACGTAAATAATAATTTTTAATCTTCAAGCTCCATTCTGCTCCAATCGAAGGATAATATATTGACATACATTCCCTTTCTGCTTTTGAGATACATTCTTGATACTGATAACTTTCTTCTTTTGTAAATTTTCTTAAGAAAAGGACACTGGTCTTAACCGAAGCACCAGATTTCAGAAACGCATCTTTTGGAAGTGAAACTATAAAAATTATTTTAGCCATTCCTTCTATTAAAGATCTGAATTCAGACAGATTGTTATTACTCAAAATACCTTCTGGCAAAACAATAGCCATCCTACCACCAGGTTTTAAAAGATTCAAGCTACGCTCCACAAACAAAGCTTCAGTCAGACCTCCACCACTATACTTTCCTGTTAAAAACAAATCTAATATAGGTTTATCAATATTATCATTTACTTGTTGTAGAGCAACTTTATATTCTTCACCATACTTATCTATATACTCTTGTATTTTTTTTTCATCAGTAAACTTATCGTCCTTGCTGACAAGTAAGGATTTAGAAACTTTTGAACCAAACGGAGGATTGGTTAAAACTACATCAAAACGATTTTCAAAAATTCCATTTACATTTAACAATCCATCATGCAGATGTATACCACTATGCCCATCGCCATGCATTATCATATTCATCTTGGAAGTTCGAGCCATACGAGGATTTGCATCAGTACCAAAAATACAATTTTGAGCAAGATGTTTCAAGCGTTGTTGGAATATTTCCTTAGTTTCAAAAGACGTTTGCTCTATCTTTTCTTTGATATATTCGAATGTTTTTATCAAAAAACCACCCGAGCCACAACATGGATCACAAATCAGTTCACCTTCTTTAGGGTTTATGCAAGCTACCATAAAATCCACTATAGTCCTTGGAGTGAAAAATTGCCCTAATTCCCCTCGAAAAGTTTTTCCTAAAAACTGTTCAAAAGCAATACCTTTCAAATCATCTGATATTTCAGATAAGTTATAAGTTTGCAATTGTTCTATTATTTGTATAAAACTTGTTTCTCTAACCCTTATTGATTCATATTTATTAAAAACGCCCTCTGTCTTATATCCTTCTTTCACTTGTTCAAAAAGGAAATGATGGTATGGTTTGTTCTTATTATCATGGTTTGACTCAAACTCCTTCTGTTCCTTTAAATATTTTTCTTTTGTATAAGTTTCATGTTGGACTCTTTCATTTAGAATCTTTACAAACAGTATTTTACTTATTTCATCAAAAGAAGCTTCTGGTGAAAGTTTATCGTTATTACGAATAATATCGTGGCAAGCTTGTAAAAGCTCAGAAAATCTATGTCGTGAAAAATCATTCATCTTATTATATTTATATAACCACCAATACAGCGTACCCACTATTTTTCAGAGGGTTAACTGCATTAGTATTTTGAATAAAGTATTGATTTCCTTTTATTTAACAATTATGTGACCGATTAGGAGACTTTGTAATCTCTTAATCCTTGCCGTCTTCATAACGACAAACATCCGTCGCAAGGCAAGAAAGACTTTGTACAAAATCACTCGTTTTTATATTTATCATCAAGAGTTTTCATTTTCGCCAAAATACGTTGTTTGTCTGCTTCAGGGGAATTTGGATGTAAAAGGATTTTCATTATCTCCTGCTCCATTTTCGCTGTTTTAGCGTTAAATTCAGCTGTCTTTCGATCGTAAGCTGCTATTTGTGCATTTGCCTCTACTGTACGAGCTTTAGCATCTGCTATGCTCAGCTTTCAAAGCTTCTATCTCTTCTTGAATAGTCATATTAAATTATTAATTTAGTTTGAACTGCTGTTGACAATATCAGAACTAGGGTTAAGGTATAATATATAGTTCAGCTTACCATACGCTGTATTGGTGGTTTACGTCATCAACAACGTTAATGCTTTCTTAGAATATAGATTCTTTTCAGTTGCATCAAGACGGTATCCATGTGCTTTCGCGCTAAACACTACCCCATATCATCCGTCGATTCCAATGAATGATAACGTCGTTGATATCTACACATGCACTATGTAACTTATTTTACCTTCATATTCTTTACTATATCATCCAAGAATTGAAGCATTGGTTTTGTAATGGTACTATTTCTAATTCCATCAAATTTTACACCAAGATAATTATCCATAGAATCATTATCTATAACATAAACATGTTCTTCTTGATATATAATATGTTTTTCTAAAAGAGCATCAATAACAGCTTTACCTATTAATGTATTTCCAATACGATTGTCAATCTTTTCATGATGTTTAGCTAATTGCCCTTTACTATGTGAACGGAACATTATTAATGTTCTTCGCATTTTTTTATAAGCTTCAGCCATTTCTGATGACATCTCAACATCTTCTTCACTTTTTTTCTTTTGATAATCACAATAAGGATATGGCAATCTATCAAAACAAATAAACGATAGAGAGTCTTTATTACATCCAACGCCTTTGATTTTAGGTACAATTCCTGTAGACGTTTCTGAAATAATATGCTCAGCCTCTATTATGATGTTATTTATTTGTCCACGATTACTATAATTAAGTTCACTGGATTTAACCACAAGATTTTTACAGTTTATGTATGACGGTACAAACATATCTGTTCGTTCATCCTCCATAACAAAGTCATTGGAAATATCTATTGTTATGTCTGATATAGGACCATGCCATACCATCGGCCCGTTTAAAAATGTTGTAAACTCATATACTTTTTGTTTTGAATCAGAAGGAACAAAAGATACATCATAAGATAGTGATTCTTCTATTTCTTTGTCAGATGATTCTATCTCAAGACTATAATTGAGTTCTTTACTATCTAAAGCTTTTAAGGAGTTATACAAATAAGGAATTAACTCAACATCAATCTGTTTATTTTTGTTCAATTCAATATACAAGTAAAAGAACATAAAAGAGTTCACACGTCTTATACGCATATATTTGTAAACAGCCTCCTTATATTTATTGTTTACAACAAGTTTAGCAAGAATATAACACTCAAAAACAACATTAGCAGGATTACGATCTTTCAAAAAAGGATGTTCAACCATCCATGTTTCCAATCCCTTGCGATATTTTACATCAAAGTCATCGTCTTCAATCGGTCGATATGGAAATTGCTCTCCAAGAAGAATATACAATATACGAGCACATTGTTCCTCCGGTGTATATGCTTCAGCAATTGCTTTTTGCTTAAATTCTGCATCACGCGACTTTACTATATCTTCTATAAGATTTGGAACAATTTTATTTATTTTGTCTCGTATTAGTATTCTATCTACGACATCCAAGATAAGAGATATAGACTTATTTTTGTTATTCTTTAAATCCTCATATACGGCCTTGTAATTACCTACCTTTTCAGGTTTTAAAAATTCTGAAATAGCCAACAAGACAGGTGCATAGCCTATAAATCGATAACGTTGGTTCTCATTATATGACGAATTTGTTTTGAAGAAATCACCTAATGAATCAAGCACGTAGTCACGTGTCTCAATATAAATTTCCTTATACTGATTTTTCAGAGATAATGACACTTGCTTATCTATAAATTCTTTAGCCTTTGTTGATGAGAACGGCTCAATTTGGAGTACTGCAACTTTAACGTCTTTATCATCTAAATAAAGGGAAGTTAATTCTATAGCATTAGTACGACCAAGCATAATAAATGAACAACTGTTTGTTGAAACATTTGCTGCCACATCGTCAAGAAAATCGAAGAAACCTTGAGTGTTGGTCTTCTGATATCCTTCATCCAAGGCATCAATAATAACACCTGTATTACCACTTTCTATATCTTGTAACCAATAACCTCCATCCAATGGTCGTAAATGTTTGAATATAAGACCCGTCAGCGAATTACTGGCAACAACTTTAGTATGACCAAGATCTACTACTGGGAATCCTAAATCATAAGATAGCCTCTTTGTTAATTCTGTTTTTCCTGTTGCACCTACAGCAACAATAAGAATTATTTGGGCTTCGTTTAAGTTGGTACAATTACTCAACTCTGTCACTAAAGAGAAATCGGGTTCAACATAAGTTTCACTTTTATCCTTATTTAACCAGATATCTTTAGTGTCATCCTTAAAGTTATATAAAAACGGTTTTTGGCCGTTAAAATATGATTCAAAATCCGATAATGATAATATATTCTTCATTTTTTATGTTTAATGAGTAGTATTTAATTTATAGGTTAGTACTCTATTTAGGATATAGACCTTTGTATAGGCACTTTTGCAAGTGCCTACATCTTAACAGTTCTGTATATCACCAATGCAGCGTCCCCACTATATCACAAGTAGTTACACCTCTCTGTTTTTTGAAAAAAGATATTTTGTATCGTTTTGCAGAAGATAAGCTGCACTCGGCAATGTAAAAACCAGCTTTCATTGCGCTCATTTGCATTATCTTTTAGGGTAAAGGATTGCTAAGCACACTCATTCACCTCATCTATTTTTTCAACATAGTAGCATGGAAGCATAGACTTAAAGTCTTTTTTGAATTGCCCTTACAGGGCGCATTATATGTAAATGCCTTATACCCAGGGCGTTGCCAATGATGAATTTTGAGTTTTGAATGTTGAATGTTGAGTTATTCTCGGCTAACGCCTGCGATTGTGAGTTGGTCAATTGTGAATTGTATCACGAATTAATCATTATAATACCGAGCGTACCACTCTGCAAAGCGTCTCAATCCTTCTCTCAGACTTGTGTTTGGCTTAAACCCAAAGTCTTGCTCCAATGGAGTCGTATCAGCATAAGTCACTGGAACATCTCCTGGCTGCATAGGAACAAGTTCTTTGTGGGCTTCGAAGTCGTAATCCTTAGGCAATACTCCTGCACGTACAAGTTCTTCTTGAAGGATGGTTACAAAGTCAAGGAGATTTTCAGGTGAGTTGTTGCCGATATTGTATACCTTGTATGGAGGGATAGGAAGACCGTCCTCACCATTCTGCTTCTCTGGAGCGTGTTGCATGATACGCACAACACCTTCTACAATGTCATCAACAAAAGTGAAGTCGCGCTTGCAATTGCCGTAGTTGAATATCTTGATTGTCTCACCTTTAACAAGCTTATTGGTGAAGCCAAAGTATGCCATGTCAGGACGCCCAGCAGGACCATATACTGTAAAGAAACGCAAGCCTGTAGAAGGAATGTTATATAGCTTGCTATAGGCATGAGCCATAAGCTCATTGCTCTTCTTTGTGGCTGCATAAAGAGACACTGGGTTGTCTACCTTATCATCAGTAGAATAAGGAACCTTCTTGTTGCTGCCATAAACAGATGATGAAGAGGCATACACAAGATGCTCTACTTCGTGGTGACGGCAAGCTTCAAGTATGTTGTAGAAGCCAATAAGGTTGCTCTGGATATAGGCATCGGGGTTGGTGATGCTGTAACGAACACCTGCTTGTGCTGCAAGATTTACAACAACAGATAACTTGTTTTCGGTGAATATTTTATCTACCGACTCTTTGTCTGCAATAGAGGCATGGACAAACTGCCAATCACGACCCAAAGCCTCTATTTCTTTCAAACGTTCATACTTGATGTTGACATCATAGTAATCGGTAATTGAATCAATACCGATTACTTTGATGTTTTTCACATCGTGGAAAAGACGCTTTACGAGGTTGCTGCCGATAAAGCCAGCGGCACCTGTCACGAGGACTGTTTTGCCCTCAAGATTTATATTGTAATTTACCATTTTTTATGTTTAATGAGTAGTATTTAATTTATAGGTTAGTACTCTATTTAGGACATAGACCTTTGTATAGGCACTTTTGCAAGTGCCTACATCTTAACAGTTCTGATAATGCTATGATAAGTAGCCACCATCTCTGCGCCTTCGTCACTGCCTCCGTCTAGTACTGGAAATAGAATCTCTATAAATCTTCACTGCTGTACATAATTCAATGTTTTAAATTCAGCAGCGAAGATACGTATTTCTTATTTAAGCCCTAATTTGAGTGCTTACAGAAATATTATTGGATGTAGGAGGTACGGTCTCCGAACCGTACCACTCAAGTAGCACATTATATATATAATATAGCCATTTGCGTGGTGCATTAAATAAATAACTATAGCCATTTGCGTGGTACGGTTCGGAGACCGTACCTCCTACTATACTAATCTCTGCGGAAGATGTCGCGAGTATAGACCTTGTCTTCAACGTCCTTCAAGCAATCGTCAAAGCGGTTGGCGATGATTGCTTTGCTCTGTGCTTTGAATTCATCAAGATTGTTAACAACCTTGCTTCCGAAGAATGTAGTTCCGTTTTCCAATGTTGGCTCGTAGATGATTACTTCTGCTCCCTTGGCCTTTATGCGCTTCATGATGCCCTGGATGGCTGACTGGCGGAAGTTATCTGAGTTGGACTTCATTGTCAAGCGGTATACACCAATGACACAAGTCTGTTCCTTACTTGCATCCCACTGGCCGTTTTCTGCATAATAGCCAGCTTTACGCAATACAGCGTCGGCAATGTAGTCCTTGCGTGTGCGGTTTGACTCTACAATGGCAGACATCATGTTTTGAGGAACGTCGGCATAGTTGGCAAGGAGCTGCTTGGTGTCTTTCGGCAAGCAATAGCCACCATAACCAAATGAAGGATTATTATAATGTGTACCGATACGTGGGTCGAGACCTACGCCTTCAATGATGGCCTTTGAGTCGAGACCTTTTACTTCTGCGTATGTGTCAAGCTCGTTGAAGTAGCTTACGCGAAGAGCAAGGTAAGTGTTGGCGAAGAGCTTGACTGCTTCCGCCTCTTTCATGCCCATGAAAAGAACTGGAATGTTCTTTTCGAGTGAAGAGTGAAGAGTGAAAAGTGAAGAATCCAATTGCTTTGTATCGCCGTTATGACCGATAGCACCCTCTAAGAGTAAAGAGGCGAAGGTCTTGGCTGCTTCTTTCAACATATCAACATCTGTTACTGATTCGATGGCGTTGTTCTCGGCCTCAAACTCGGGTTTGTTGATAATCTTGGGATAGCCTACGATGATACGGCTTGGGTAGAGGTTGTCGTAGAGGGCTTTGCTCTCACGAAGGAATTCTGGGGAGAAGAGGAGGTTGAACTTCTTGACTCCTTTCTGGGCGTATTTTAAGTAGAGGTTGCGGGTGTAGCCTACTGGAATAGTACTCTTGATGACCATAATGGCATCTGGGTTTACTTCCAATACGAGGTCGATAACTTCCTCTACATGGGTTGTGTCGAAGTAGTTCTTAACTGGGTCGTAATTAGTAGGAGCAGCGATAACCACAAAGTCGGCATCTGCGTATGCTGACTTGCCATCGAGTGTGGCTACAAGGTTTAATGGCTTTTCAGCCAAATACTTCTCGATGTAATCATCCTGGATTGGTGAAATCTTATTGTTAAGTTTTTCCACCTTTTCGGGGATTACATCTACTGCTGTTACATGATGATGTTGCGACAGAAGTGTCGCAATACTCAGACCAACGTAGCCAGTACCGGCTACGGCTACTTTAATGTTGTTAAAATCACGCATAATATTTTGATTTTTTGTAATCGGCTTTGCCGCTTGCCTGAGCAAGATTTTTCGTTAATGCTCAATTTAAGGCATAGCCCTTTGTATAGGAGCGGGGACGCCCTCGTCCCCGAAAGAATTTGGGGTATCTATTGCTTTGTCGAGGACGAGGGCGTCCTCTCTCCCAGTCGGGGACGAGGGCGTCCCCGCTCCCACTTTACCGTCTATTGAGGGAGAACTTCCAATTTATTTTTAGGGTGAATAGAAAGAAGTTGAACTTCATGCTGAAGAATGGGGTGCTAACTACTTCTACTTTGAGCTTGTCTGCGGCGTTCGACTTTTGGTTAAGGAACTCGTCGCCGATGAAGATCTGTATTGACTGGGTGGCGTTGGGCAGTATCTGGTTGCTGCCTCCATTGATAGTAATTGTTTCTGTTGTCATGATTAATTCATGGGTCGTAGTTTGACGAAAAAGTAATATAATATACTTGGCGATTTAATATAATATAAATGCCACTTTAATATA
>ERZ1034952.975-NODE-975-length-25030-cov-9.343263_pt1 | contig 25030 bp, 19 predicted proteins | sample MGYA00520625_ERZ1034952 | MGnify/ENA primary metagenome ERZ1034952 (study PRJEB33766, sample SAMN09781773) | gut metagenome | biome: gut microbiome | host: Homo sapiens | place: Madagascar | study: EMG produced TPA metagenomics assembly of the PRJNA485056 data set... | reverse complement strand
CAGCGCCGGGTGGCACTGGCTACTGTGCTGATAGGGAGAGTTTTCTAACAGCCCCGATTTCCTTTTGGGGTTATTTAACAGCCCCGGTTTTTGCATATCAGAGGGTTATGGGGTCGATCAACGGGAGATGCGCTTCTTCCCGGTCAGCAGGATCAGCCCTGCGAAGGACAGCATCAGCATCACAAACAGCCATGTGGCAGCCCGATCGCCTGTATGGGGGGGTGGAGGGCTTTGCCGGGGTCTGGGTACTGGCGCTTTCTGCGGGAGCAGTGGTCTGAGCCTCGGTGGAAGCGGTTGCATCAGTGGGAGCAACTGTTTCAGTAGGAGCAGCTGTTTCAGTAGGAGCAACCGTTTCGGTGGGAGCAGTGGTTTCCTCCGGGGGACGAACATCCGGCTCCAGACTGGTGCGGTAGGGCTGGGTCTGGTAGGTGCCCTTGATGGCCTGATAGGTAAAATCGTATACCGACCGAGCCACATTGCTCTCGGTGCCGGTGTAGGGATCAATGCCCTTGGCGGCTTCCATCAGGGTCTTGATGCCGTTGTACCAGTTGCGGTAGACGGTGCTTTCCTCGCCGTTGGTGCTCAGATAGCCGCATTCCAGACCGCCGTTCAGATAGTCCAGATACTTGTTGTACTTGTCCACGGTCTGGAACAGCCGGTCGTCACATTCGATCTCCATGCCGAGGCCGTACATCTTTGCCAGAGCAGCCGCATCCCGGATCCGATCCAGAGAAGGCTCGCCGGAGGGGAAGAAATGGTTGGGCTGCAATGCAACACCGGTGAAGCCCATGGAGTCACCACGGTTCCAGCCGCTGGCATTGTAGAAGGGGATCCAGAGCATGGGATAGCCCAGATCCCTGACCTTCTGTGCCGTGTAGCGGATCATGCTTTCCCGATAGTTGGTCTCATGCATCCAGTAGAAGCCGGCAAATTCCAGATGCTCATAACCTGCGGCATGGAAACGGGTGAGAACCTGCTCCAGATACCAGTCGATGGCAGCCTGAGCATCGGTGTCCACGCTCATATCCACCGCATGACCGTTAATCGTGCCGAAATCGGTGCATACGGGGTCGGGGAAGGGAACCATGATGGTCACCTTCATCTTCAGATCCCCAATACCCAGCTCTTGGGCAACCTCTGCGGTGGCCTGATCCAGACCGTCCATATCGCCGCCACGGTCGATGGTCTTTTCCAGATACCAGTCCCAGTCAGCCTTGTTGCTGGGAACGGCGCTGTAATCCGTGCTTTCGATAAACAGATTGTTGGAAATTTCCGAGGACTGAGCCAGGAACAATGCTCCGTCGAACATGGTGTCCAGAGCCTTGCCCTTTTGATCCACATAGGCCACATAGGGCTTGCAGTCGGCTGCGCTCCAGTGACCGTAGCCCGGGTTGCCCTGATAATCCTTGTACGGGCCGTTGTACATCAGCACCAGATCCCGGATACCGCCGGTTTCGGCGCTGACACGCTGATAATCTCCGGAGAAATCGTAATTCTGCTCCGGCTTTTCAGAGCCGGTGAGGTCTGCCGAACCGTAGGCTTCAATTTCGTCGAAGAACAGCCAGCCGTTCAGCTCGGCATCCACACGCAGGAACCGAGCCTGAACCGGGGCAGAGTCAGCCTTCCAGCCCAGAGTGTGAACGCCGTCCTTGGTGATCTGGGGATGGGACTCATCCACCAGTGCCCAGGTTTCGCCGTTATCCGACACAAAGATCTTCAGACCGGAGGGTGCCTGAACACCGGAACCGGCGCTGTGGAGGAAGCTCATGCGAACCTCGTCCAGCGCATAGGTATTTTCCAGATCCACAACCACGGAACGGATGGGCCAGGTTCCCTGATGGCCCTGCCATGCGCCGTCATACAGGTTTTCGCCGCCGTAGGCACCGTCGGTCAGCTCCTTGCCGTCGGTGTCCGGGTAGGCGGAGTTGGGCTGATGGGAAACCTGATAGAACTTACCCAGTGCCAGATTGGGCTTTCCGTTGCCGTCAAGCAGGGTGCCTGCGGTGGAGCACTTGCCGGCCTTGCCGGTTACGGTCAGCTCGTCAAAGGCGCACCAGATGTTCGATGCGTCAAAACGGATACGCAGGTACCGGGTGTAGATCATATCCGCATCGGCAAGATTGGTCACAAAGCTGTCGGTTTCGCTGTCCCAGAGGTATTCCGCCCGGGCAGAATTGCCTGCGTTCAGATCCGAGGGACGGAAGGATTTCAGCTCCGTCCACTTGGAGCCGTTGTCGGAGACCTCCATTGTGAGCTGCTTGGGTAGGAATACGCCGTTGGCGCTGTCGCTGAGCACGCCCAGCCGGATCCGGGAAACGGATACCTTTTTGCCCAGATCATAGATCATGGTGATGCTGTCATTTTCCGGGGTTTCGGGATTGGTGCCGTTAAAGCTGAGCCATGTGGCGGTATTCCAGGGAGCATCAGCGGTGATGCCGTCGGTGAGGATGGTGCTGCCGGCATTATACAGCAGCTCCCGGCTGCAATCCATGGGCACATCCCGGGAAAGATCCTCCAAAGGCAGCTCATCCGGGGAAAGATCGGTGCCGTCATCGGGGGTCTTGGTGTCGAAGATCTGAACCTCGTCCATAAACAGCCAGATGCGGAAATTGATGTGCAGCCGCACAAACCGGGCATTTGCCAGAGGAAGCTTGTCCTGAGGAATGGTGTAGACAAAGCGCTTGATGCCGATGGGCTCGGAAAGGGGAGAAACATCCACCTGAGAAAGGGTCTGCCAATCCTGACCGTCATCGGAGGTGTCGATGCGAACCTCCATGGGGATGGGGATGCCGGAGGCTTCTTCCCGGAGGAAGTTCATCTTGATCTGCTCGAAGGACTTCTTTTCTTCCAGATCCACAACCAGATCGAATCCGTCGTTGACCTGATTGTAGAAGCCTACCCACTGGGGAGCCTTACAGGACAGGGTCTTGCAGAGAATTCCGTCGGTAAGCTGACCGCCCTTGTCGCTGTAGGAATCTGCCGCAGCCCAAGTGGTGGTGTAGCTCTTTCCGGCAGCCAGATTTACGCTGCTGCCCGAGTCGGGAAGATCGGGAACCGTGGGAGTTTCCGGCTCGGTTTCCGGGGGAACCGGGTCGGAGGGATGGGTGACGACGTCGATCTCGTCAATGCAGGTATAGCGGACGCCGCCGCCGGAGATGGTCTGGGCAACAATGTCGAATTCAAAGCGCAGGGCGGATGCAGTGATCGGGGCATCCTCGGTGCAGCTCCACTGGTGACGGTGCCCCATGGGTTCGGCCAGCTCGTTGTTGTCAAATCTGGCCAGCTCGTGGAATTCGGTGCCGTCGGCAGAGTAGGAAATCACCAGATTCTGCATAGGCTCGGCCCAACCGTTGACGATGGTTCCGATACCGGTCTGGTAGACAGGGAAGCTGCCGCCCAGATCCACATGGAATACCACATGGTTATCGGTGCCGTCGGCAGCGGTCTGCACATACACCCAGCCGCCGTCATCGACGCCGTAGCCGCCGTAGACACCGTCTACCAGGCTTGCTTCAGAGCCGTAGTTGATGACATGGCTTGATGTCACCTTGAGGGTGGGATCGCCGTCCTGAGCAAAACAGGGCAGCGCTGCCGTGATCAGCATGGCAACAAGCAATGCGATGCACAACAGTCTTTTTGGGGTTTGTTTCATAAAAATTTCTCCTTTCAGAAATTTATTTCGAAGCAGGGGCGGTTATTCGCCGCCACAGGGGAATGGCTGCCCCACAGACAAGGGCGGCGCAGACTGCGGCGATACAGCCGCCACGGATAACGCCTGCCCATCCCCGGTACTCCAGCAGCCTGCCTACGCCGTAGCCGGACAGGGTGCTGCCTACATAGGTGGCGGAATTGAGCAGACCGCTCAGGGCGCTGACCATTCCGGTTCGCCTGAGTCCCATGGGGATCAGGGTGACCAGCATGGTGTTCACTGCCAGCATCAGGGCGGCGCACAGGGCGAATATCCCCAGATCCGCCCATACAGGCAGCCCAAGCCCCATTGCGGGCAGAACCAGAGCGGCTCCGGCGCAGGCAAGGCAGACGCAGGCGGTGCGGGGCTCGCTGTGAAAGACCCGGTCGTTCAGCCGTTTTCCCAGATACACACCGCCCAGATTCACCAGAGGCAGGGTCAGGGTCATCATAATGGAGCTGACTCCGTCCATGTGGTGCACCTGCAGCAGATAGCTGGGGGTCCAGGTTTGCAGGCCGTCCCGGATCAGACCGTTGGCAGCAGCGGAAAGGACAATGGGGATCAGCAGAAGCACCACCCGGAAATTGCCTTTTTGCCCATTGGGGGAGGGGGATTTTTTCCCTGCGGATACAGGGGTTGGGGCAAGAACCCTCATTCCCCGGAGCCAGATCAGCCCGATGGCGATGAGGATGCCCCCTGCAAGGAAAAATGCCAGCCGCCAGCGGTTCAAAGCGGCGCACAGAGCGGTGAGGGCATAGGCGGCAAAGGTGCCTGCCGGAACGGTGGTGGAATAGCGGACGCTGAAGGTCATGGCCTCGTGACTGGGCAGCCGGGATACCGTCAGCCCCAGAAGGGGTGACCACACGGCGGATTGCACCACGCCGTTGATCGCCCAGAACAGCGCCATCCATCTCGGGGATGGAGCCATGGCCATGGCAAGGTTGCACAGTCCTGAGCCGAACACGCCGAAAAATACGATCCGCACCGGGTTCAGCCGATCTCCCAGAATTCCCCAGATCAACTGGAAAATGCCGTAGCTCATAAAGAAGGCGCTGCTGACGATGCCCAGCTCCGTTTGGGAGAAGCCGGTGGAACCGGCGATCTGGGCAAGACCGGCGGTGAAGTTCAGTCTGCCGATGTAGGTGCTGAAATACGCCGTCCAGCACAGGGCGAAAAATCGGGTCTGATCCCGGTGACAGGTCAGTTTGGCATCAGTTGTTGGTGTAGGCAAAACGGTGTTCTCCAATCTGGGTTAGGATTTGTTCGGGGGGAAGTAGTGGGGACTGAAGCAGGCGGGGAATGCCTTGATGGATTTGGGCGGAAGCTTCGCCGCCTGAAAAAAGGACCTTTACCTTACATTCCTGTGTTACGCAGACAATGGCCTGAGTCACCACTGATTCCAGAGGAACTAAAATCAGAGTATCTGCGGATCGGGCTACATGTGCGTTGCAACACAAGAAAGTTCCATCGGACTGCTGATGCACATAGCATCGGGTTAGCGCTAGCTCACCAATGGCTTTGAATGCTTCGTGGACATCGTTGTCACAGCAGGCACCTTGGGTCGCTGCTCCGCCCATGGCGGTATAGCCGGACACAGCCTGATGTTGGGGCGCACACCACCATGAGCTGATCATAGGAATGTAGGTTTCTCCCACCACGGCAGGAATGTGGGTGCCACCGTTTTCCGGGACGAATAGCTGGGTCTCTCGGTAGGGGTCAGGAACGAATGCCCAGCGCAGTACCCCATCCCAGCCCATCAGCTGGGCACATGCGCCCAAAGTGTTCATGCCTCGAATCAGATAGGCACCATCTCCGGTCAACTGGTACAGATAGATCAGTGCATAGGCATTCCATGCCGACCACCCATGGGGGGAATCCATCATCTGTGCCCGGGGGCACAGGGGAGTTTTTCCCATCTCTACATCGTACTGGGCTTCCCAATAGCGTAGGGTCCCACCTGTCATCCGGGAATCCGGGATCAATGCCTGCTCGTGGGATGCGTGAGCGTCCACGATCCGTCGGGCGGCGCAGATGTAGCGATGCCTGCGTGGGCTGTCTGGGGGCAACATTAGGGCGAACGCTCCAAGCTGAGCAGCAGAGCAGGAGTTTGCCCCGTCTTCATAACAGGAGGTGGTGGCTCCCTCGGTTTGAAAATTGCCTTCCAAGGATGCCAGATGGTCCATGGTGCGCATCAGCGCCAGAGAGAGACGGTGCGCCCGGGGGTACCAGAGCATATGCTGTTCAGGAGAGCAGTCATGGCTGGAAAGGAGACCAAGCAAAGCACGAAGCAATTCCGTAAGGGATTTGGCAGGGTAGATCACCGAAGTATAATCTGTGTTTCCTTTGTAGAAGCCGCCGTCAGACTTCTGGAAGGACAACACCACCTGCGCCAGGAGCCATGCTCTGCGGAGATCCTCGCTGCATTTGGTACAGGCGTACCGCATGACCAGCACGCCTACCATAGACGAGTGATTCTGGATCCGATCCGGCTGGATCCGGGGTTGCATGGTGTCTGTGCAGTACAGCAGGGGGAGCAATTCTTGAAACTTATCCTCCATGGCACGATCAGCGGCGGGGTCAGGGAAATGGCGTCGGGCGAGAAATCCCGAATACAATCCGTACCAGCTTTCTGCATGTGTGGAAGCCTTCTGAGGCGCATCAATGGCGGCTTTTCGGGCATATCGGATGTACCAAGACCAGTAATTGCGGACGCTAAGGCACATTTGACTCCGAAAACCGGCGTCATTTTCCACATCCAGCGTATAGACGCCGGGAGTCTCCCAGCCTTGAAAATGCCCAAGATAGACCCCGTCATCATTTCGACTCAGAGGAAATGTTCTGCATGATCTATCGGGGGTGGTGAGCCGGGCAGACCGGATGGGGCTGTTGGAAAAAATACGAGTACAGCTACATTCTCCCGGTGCAACGGTGTATAGGTCAGCATGAAGCGTGGGCAGTAGGGAATGTGCAGAGATGGCGGGTTTGACTCCCTCTAAATCATAGCTACGGGCAAGGGGGAAAAGGAAAATGTGCCAGATTTTTTCTTCTCCGGGGGCAAGATGATCCAGCCCTGTGGGATGCCGAGGGGGTAGAGGGCCGGGGTGGAGCAGATCAATGGAAGCGGTGAAAATACCTTGGGCGTCCTTCTCGTATTCCAGCGTATAAGATGCCACGGGTGTGTCGGTGAAAATGGTTATAATGCCGCCGTCCGGTGCGGAAAAATAGCCCCACAGGTGGGTCTTTTCGCATCGGATCAGCGTGGGAAAGAACTGATGCAGATAATCCGGGTAATGAACCAGAAAACTGTCGAATCCCAGACGCAGACCGGCTCGGAAGGGAATGGTGGCGATTGCTGACGGATTGGAGATAGCGGCGGTGATCTCCAATGCCCCTTGGGGGTGGATGCTGTAGGATAGAGATACATGAACCGTCTTATCTGCCACCTGTGCATTGCCGGTGTAGACGGGGGCAGGCTCCAACTCAGACAGCTGTAAGGGGACGGGGCGATCCTCAATGATCCAACAGATCCCGCCGTACTGATCCTGACGCATGGGGACTTGGCGCATGACACCGTCGATCTTTACGGATAGGGAACGGATCAAGCCGCCTCGGTGATCGATTTGCCAATGGCTGCTTTGCTGAATCTCCTGAGTCATAGAGAGCACTCCCTGTCGGATGAAATCTGCACCTGCATACCGTCGTAGGAAGGGCACATCCCCACGGCTCCGGCCCGACGGCAAAGCTCGTCGTGGAGCAGACCGCCGTTGTGGGAAAAATGGTTGACATAAAATTGAGTGGCTTCATTGGCAATGCCTTCTTCCAGCAGCCGCTGCTTAACGGCAGTGGCATCCGGCAGACCCATGTGGCCGTCCAGCTCGCCGTTTTCCAGCTTGCCGCTGGTGCAGTCCAGACTCACGGCAGTGAGGGGAGCATTCCGCCGGGCGAGGAAATCATATACCTCCGGCAGGAACCGGCCGGTATCGTGGGCATACAGCAGGGAAGCGTTTTCCTCCTCGATCAGATAGATCAGCGCCTGCTCGGTGGACATATGCCGGGCGGGCAGAGGGGTGATGCGGTAGCTGCCAATGGCAAAGGGGGTGAAGGGCTTGGCAATATGGAACCGGAGATGGCAGGCTACGGCATCGTCCAGCTCATGACCGGCTGCCCGGAAGAAATAATCCCGCACCGCTTCGTTGCAGTAAATATCCAGATCCGGGGAGGTCATATTGTGGGCGTAGCAGCTTCCCCGCAGCACCAGCTCGGCGGGATAAAAGTGATCGGTGTGGGAATGGGTCACCAGCAGCCATTTTGCGGCGGACAGGTCGATCCCGTGATTCAAAGCGTGGGCATAGGTGTCGCAGGGAAGATCCAGCAGCAGGTCATGGTTGACAATGGCTTGAGAACGGGTGCGGATATTTTTCCCGCCCAGCTCCCGAGCCTGCCGGCAGCAGTCGCAGTTGCAGAATACCGCAGGCCATCCTTCTGCTGCGGCGGTTCCCAGATAGGTCAGCTTCATGTCAGGCACCCTCCTTTGTGATGCGGTACAGTTTCATGGATACCGGGGGAACGGTCAATATATCCGGGTCATTGGGGTGGGAAAGGCATACATATTCCATGCCCTCGGGCAGAACTGCGGCGGCAGGATCCGGTCCGCAGTTGACAATGCCCAACAGAGCCCGCCCCTCCCGGGAGCGGTAATAGAAGGGTGCAAGGTTCATATCCCCACCCACAAAGGGCAGGGGGGTTTCCTGAGGCATAGTCCGCAGCAGATTGCGCATCAGCACACTTCTGCCCTTGCTGATCCAGCCCAGATCGGAGACGGGAGCTGCCATCACGCAGATATCGCCCCCCAGACGGTTGGAGAATCGGATCATTCCCGGTCCCAGATACCGCTTTTCCTCGTCCAGAAGCCGGGTCAGCTCCTGAGCCGCCGGATCCTGAGTCAGATGGGAGATCCATGCGCCCTGCCTGCGTGCCGAGGGCCAATCCACGCACATCAGAGTCTCGTTCCAGGCACCTGCATATTCGGGGCAGCATAGCTGCTCGGTGCAGGGCTGGGTGATTCTGCCGTCGCAGGTGCAGCCGATCAGATCTCCATAGCCCATGCTGCACAGGTGTTCGGCGGCAATGTTATCCAGTATCAGGCCGCCGCTGAGGAATTCCTCCAGCTCCTGCCGGGTGCAGCACAGCACCTGATCCCCGGTCAGGAAGTTGGTTTTTGCCTTGCCAAACCGGACGGGGATTCCCAAAAGGGGCAGAATACTGTCTAAAGAACGGTCGGGGAACATACCGGGTATGCTGTGGCTGCGGTTGACGGTATGGGCGGCGGAATCGGCAAACCAAGGCAGACCCACACCGGTCATCACCGTGCCCTGACGCAGCCGGGAAATGGTTTGGATCAGGGGATCCACCCGGTTGAGCAGGCTCTCGTATTCCGGCTGAAGGGGCATGGGGGTCGCCAGATAGTCATACAGATTCAGAGAAATGGAATCCGCACCGGCCAGTGTGTGCAGATACATCTGCAAGGCGGTGATGGCGATGCTCTTGTTGTAGAGGGAATGAGGATAATTTTCCACCTCACTGACCCAGTGGGTGTCTTGCTCCATGATTGCCATGCTCAGGGACATCCCCGTGACCATCTGCACAATTTCCCGGTGCAGACCGTCGGAATATGCGCCGCCCAGAGGACGGGAAAGGCATTGACGGTTTTCCCCTGCAAGGGTTTGCAGCAGCCGGGGCATATCTCTGCCTTGTAGGGAATGGGCGCTCTCGCCGGAGTTCATCAGACCAACCTGAGTCTGGGGAGATACCCGGTGAACGGCTTTTTCAATGGCTTGGGCAGCCTGAAGCTGGAAGCGGAAATTCACCCGCATCCATGCCTGCTTGATCTGCATATGCTGATCCCCCAGACCCAGACAGGCATCCCGAAGCTGCTGCCGGGTGATGGGATGGCCCAGCTCCTGAGAGGTCAGGCGCACATGGTTGTCGCAGAAGCATCCCACAGGATCGGTGTGATTCAATGAGCGGAAATCGTCATCGAGCATGATCCGCTTCGGATGGGTTTGGGCATACAGCCGGCAGACTTGGGTGACATAATCCACCCATTGGGGGTCGCTGATGCAGTAGACACCGTCTGCCTCACGCAGATCGCTGCCCACAAACCGGGTGAAGGGCATGGTCAGGCGATCCGGGGCAGGGCAGTCGTTGTGGCCCACCACCGTGGCCAGATTGATGCTGTATGCGATCCCGGCATCGGTCAGAGCGTCGGCGATTTTTCGGTAGATCTGAGCCATTTGCCGATGCTTTTCCAAGGGAAACGGGCAGGTCAGGATCTGGTGGGACTGCTCCATCAGCAGTACCTCTGTGATGGGTGTATGGGAGCAAAGCTCCAAAAGCTGGGCGAGCTGGCGCTGCCAGACGTCCTGGTGAATCACGATCCGCAGGATATAGTTCATAAATTCGGAACTCCTTTTTTGATGAAAATGCCCAGGCCGGTGACCGGCCTGGGCAATGTGCCGCATCAGTGCGAGAGGCGGTTTACTTGTTCAGCTTGATGAATGCGTCGTACTGGCTCTGCTCGATCTCGATCAGCTCGTCCAGACCCAGATCCTGCAGCTGCTTGATGTACTGATCCCAGTCATCAAAGCTTGCTCTGCCCAGGATGAAGTCGGTGACCAGCTCGCTGGAGTAGGTGCTCAGGTCGGTGGTCAGAGCGCTCTTGCGCTGGTTCTGCTCGTCGGTGGCGATGGCCATGTAGCAGTACTTGGCATCGGGGTAGGCAGTCTGCTGGAAAGCGACTTCCTTCTGGAACTCGTTCTTGTGCTCGGGACGGGAGGTGAACTGAGATTCCATGGTGTACAGGGAGATGGTGGGGAATACACAGCCGCCCCACAGGCTGCCGCCGGGAGTCTTGTGGTCCTTAGCGTTCTGCTCCCAGAATGCGCCGCCGATGCCATCCATCAGCTGGCGCTGACCGTCAACTTCCTGATAGGTGACACCCTCTTCACCCCATGCGGTCAGCTCCTCGTAGCGGTCGGAGTACAGGATGTCCAGCAGGGCAGCCACAGCCTCGGGGTTCTTGCAATCCTTGGTGACACCCCACTTCTGCCAGGAGAAGAAGGAAGGCTCGGTGACGATGTAAGGCTCGTATCCGGTCTTCAGGTTGGCGATGGGCAGGAATTCTGCACCTTCTGCGTTGATAGAAGGCTCCAGCCACATCTGCATGCAGTAATCAAAGGTAGCGCCCACCTTGTTTTCAACCATGCGCTGGTTGGTCTGCTCGTAGGTTGCGCCGATCAGGTCGGGATCCATCAGGCCGTCCTCAACCAGACGGTTCATGTACTTCAGGTAATCCTTGATGCCATCCTGATACCAGGGAGAGACGATCTTTTCGTTCTTGGTGTCCACAGCGGTCAGGTAGTTGCCCACGCCGAACCACTGGGCAATGCCGGTCATGAAGAAATCTCCGGAGGTGTCAACGGTGACGATCTCATCCTTGACGCCGTTGCCGTTCATGTCGTTGTCCTGGAATGCCTTCATCATATCATAGAATTCATCGGCAGTCTTGGGAGCTTCCATGTTCAGCTTTTCCAGCCAGTCCTTACGGACATTGATAACACGGCAGGTGGTAGCGGGCTTGCCCTGATAGGTCTGAGCCTGAACGCTGGTGTACCAGTAGATGTTGCCGTCGGGAGCAGTGGTCAGCTGAGCGACGAAGGGATATCTTTCGTGGATGAAGGTGTTGAAGGTGCCGTCACCATACTGATCCATGATGGTGTTGATGGGCTGGATGGTGCCCTTGTTGGCAAGATCCATAGCGGTGGCATCATCAAAGGGAGTCAGGCAGATGATGTCGGGCAGGTTGTTGCCGGAGGCGATCCGGGTCTGCAGGGTGGTGGGGTACTGATCGGAAGGAATGACCTCGAAGTCTACTTCCAGACCCTTCTTGGCGAACTCTGCCTTCAGAGCCTGCCAGATGGGGTAGTCCTCACGCTCATCGAACTTGATGAACTGGTTTGCATTGTTGGGGACCAGCATGGTCAGGTGCAGGGTCTCCTCGCCGGTGGTGCCGGTGGCATCGGCAGCGGGGGGTGTTGTAGGAGCGGGGGTGTCAGTGCCGGTTTGGCCGCCGCAGGCGACACAGGACAGGCACAGCACGGCTGCCAACAACGCAGCAATGAGCTTTTTCAGATGTTTCATGATTTTTCCTCCTGTTTTGGTGGCTTTTTATTACCTCGTCACCCTGCCGGGGGACGAAATATCCGGATCGTTAGCCCTTCAGGGAGCCTACCATGATTCCCTTGACAAAATGCTTCTGGAAGAAGGGGTAGGCGAAAAGGACAGGTGCGGTGGTGAAGATGATCATGGCGTATTTCAGCTGAACCGTGGACAGAGAGCGGCGAACCGCATCGGCGACCTCGTTCATGGGCAGCTTGGAAAGATCCACGGTGTTGGCGATGAGAACCCGGCGCAGATAGAGCTGCAAGGGCTGCAAGGTGGTATCAGGCAGATACACCATGGCATTGAACCAGCTGTTCCATGTGATGACGATGGTGTAAATGGCGATGACCGCCAGAATGGGCTTGGCAAGGGGAGCGTAGATCCGCCACAAAATGGTGAAATGGTTTGCACCGTCTATGGATGCCGATTCCCGGATGGTATCGGGGATGGATGCAAAGTAGGTGCGGGTCAGGATGATGTTCCAGATGCTGATGGATCCGGGGAGGATGATGGCCCAGATGTTATTGTACAGCCCCAGACGGTTCATCACCAAAAAGGTGGGGATCAATCCGCCGGAGAAGTACATGGGGATCAGCAGATAGGTTACAACATACTTTTTGCCCATCAGCGAGGGCATACACAGGGGATAGGCGCACAGTGTGCAGAACAGCAGCATCAGTATGGTGGTGGCAACCACATACAAAAGGGTGTTGCCGTAGGCCTGCCACATGGTGGCATCCCCGAAGATGACCTTGTAAGAGGTGAGATCAAATCCCTTGGGCAGCAGGAACATATCGCCCAGCAGAGCGTGTTCCGGTGCGCTGACGGATCGGATGAGAACATAGTACATGGGGTAAACCGTGACCAGACAGCAGATGGCTGTGATCAGGTAGATCAGAGCATTGGCGATGGGAGATCCTTCACGAATGCCGTGCTTGTGCCGACGCATATCAGATAGCCTCCTTTTATTAGAATAGTCCGTCGCCGGAGATCTTGTTGCTGCACTTGTTGGCGATGAACACCAGAAGCAGGTTGACGGAGGAGGAGAACAGTCCGATGGCAGTACCCAGACTGACCTTTCCGGTCATCAATCCTTCCCGATACACATAGGTGCCGAAAACGTCCGCCTTTCGCATGGTGGCGTTGTTATACAGCAGCAGGATCAGATCCGTGTTGGAGGTCATGATGTCGCCCACGGCGAAGATCAGCATAATGGCAATGGTGGGAGCGATCATGGGCAGGGTAATCTTCAGCGCCTGCTGAAGTCGGTTGGCGCCATCCAGACGGGCGGATTCGTACAGCGCCGGGTCAATGGCTGCCATGCTGGAAAGATACAGGATGCTGTTCCAGCCGAAGGTTTTCCAGATGTTGGTGAGGATGTAGATCACCGGGAACCAGTCCGGATCGGTGCGGAATGCAATGGGATCACCGCCAAAGAGCATGATGATCTTGTTTACCAGACCGTCCTTTTCCACGAAGGAAATCACCATGCCGGCGGCTACCACCATAGAAATGAAGTAGGGCATATAGCTGGCGGTCTGAACCAGCTTCTTGTACCGAAGCCGGCGAACCTCGTTGAGCAGCAGAGCAAACACGATGGGTACCCAGAAGCCGCACAGGATGTTCAGCAGGCTGAGGGTCAGGGTGTTCTTCAGCAGGCGGGGGAAATAGAAGGAGGAGAAGAATGTCTTAAAGTGCTGAAGTCCCACCCATTTGGTTGACCCGTCAAAGGAGAAGAATGGATCACCGGGGACATAGTCCTGAAAGGCGATGACCAATCCGAACATGGGCAGATAGAAGAAAATAAAGATCATGACCAGAACCGGCAGCATGATCAGATACAGTTCCCGATTTTCCTGGCGCTTGCGGCTGCTGAGCCGCCGGGGACTGGCTGAGGTCTGCCGCGTTTTCTTTGTGGTTTGCAATGTGCCACACCCTCTCAACAATATGGTTTTGCGACCCCATTGCCGGGGCAATCCCCCCGGAGAAAGGGTTGCATCAGGCGTTTTGCCTGTGTTTGACATCAGCATAACCCCGGATTGTGAAAAATGCAAGAAACCATATTTGTCAGCCGGGACGATTTTGGACAAAACAATCAATCCATGGGGAAATTTGGCCGGGTATTACATATAATTCCAATTTTGTACCAGATTCAAAAAAGGTTCGTTTTGCCAAAAAAGCCGGCTATACATGGAAAATTTTTGACGAATCAGACAAAATGGAGTACTTTACAAACCCCGATGAGTGTGCTACACTTGCCCCTGAAAGAAACCTGTGCGGAACCCTGCAAGGTAGGGATGGGAGAGGAGGTACACCATGAGAAAAGGAAAGACGAGAAAGAAGAAAACGCTTTCAACCGTACAGCGGATGTATCTGTCCTATGTGGCTATCTGCCTGATCCCCATGGTCGTCCTCACTGCTGCCCTCAGCGTGTTCATGTGCAGATCCTATCGCCGGGAGGCGGCCTCGGAGCAGCTTCGCATGGCTCAGACCGTGACGCAGGCGTTGGACACCGAGTTCTACCAAAGCCGCTCGTTGGGGCAGATGCTGTCCGGCGCCCGATGGGTCAAGCGCCGTGGCGCTGCACCGGGGCTTTACGACGATCAGTTCGATCTGCGTGCCAAGCTGGATCTGTGCGAGGATCTGCGGGGCTACCGTGGAAGCAGCGGCGCCATCAGCCAGATCGCCGTGGTGTTCCCCCAGAAAGGGGAGGTGTACTCCACCGCAGGATTCTACCGAACCGGGGATTATTTCCACACCTTTTCTCTGGAGCGGGGACAGCAGACTCTGGATCCGGAGACGGTGTATTCCCTGCTGCCGGATCAGGGTGCGCTGATAAACGGGTCTGATCTGGGAATGACCGGGGGATCCGCACGAAAGCTGCTTTTCGTGGAGGCTCTGGAATACAACAACCCCATGCGCTGCTTTTTAATTGTAGAGCTGGATACATCTGCGCTCCGCAACCAGATCGAATTTCTCACCTCCGGGCAGATGCTTTCGGTATCCCTCCGCAACCACGAGGATTCCGAGCTGATGTCGCTGCGGTTTGCGTCGGATGATGCAGAGGAAACCTATCAATGCCGCTCCACCTACTTCCCGGTGGAGGTAACGGCAACATTCCCCCGGATCCCCCTGATTGATGCCCGGGGAATGATCCTTATCGGGATGCTGGTGCTTCTGGTGGTGGTGCTGGCGGCTCGGATCGCAGCCTATCTCACCGAGCGAACCTACCGCCCGCTGAAGGATCTGGTGGAACGGGTTTCCAGCCGGAGCCAGAATCTCCACGGGGAAAATGAGTATGCCCTCATCGAGGATTCCATCAGCAGGCTGTATTCCGAGCGGGAAAATGTGCTTCAGGTGGTGGAGCGCTATCGGGCGACGGCTCGGGGCAATCTGCTGCGGCAGCTCCTTCAGGGATATTTTGACGGGGAAGAAGCCTTGGAAAAGATGGGCGAATTCGGCATCGCCTTTACCAATGATATGCAGTATCTGGTGATTCTGGTGGAGGAGCGGGGAGAAAGCTTTGGCCCCGTGGCACTGGAGGAGCCTTTGTCCGGGCTGGATGACCTGTATGAAATTGCGGAGCTGTCCAAAACCCGTCTGGCGGTGATCATCGGCAGAGCCGATGCAGAGCGGCTGCCTCTGGTGCCTCAGGAGATCGTTCGGCAGATCGCCGGATCCTACCGCGCCCGCTACGAATCCACACCGCTGCTGACCTACGGCTCGGTGGAACAGGGGATTCTGGGCATCAGTAAGTCTTATTATGTTGCCAGCGAATATCTGACGGCACTGCTGTCCAACAACACGGGCTTCGCACAACCGGATAAGCGCTTCTACTACCCCACAGAGTGGGAATTGCAGCTGCTGAACCGGATCCGGGCAGGTCAGCAGGATATGGCTCAGACCATTCTGGGGGAGATCCGTGGGGAAAATCAGCGCCGTGGCATATCCCGGGTGAATATGCACCAGCTGATCCAGATGCTTGCCCAGACCTATGCCCGAATGATTCAGGAACTGGATCCCCAGCCGGAGCGGCACGAGGTGCTGTTTGAGGCACTGGACAGCGCTCAGACCCCGGAGATTATGTGGGACACCCTGTACCAGATCAACGCTCAGTTCTGCCGGTGCAGAGCGGATCAGGATCAGGACGAGGATACGGAACGGCTGATCGTGGACTATGTGAAGGAGCACCTGACAGACCCGAATCTGTCGCTGAAGGTGCTTGGGGATCGGTTCAGCCTGTCGGTATCTGCGGTTTCGAAGATGTTCAAGCGGGTGTGCGGCATCAATTTCTATGATTTTCTCCTCAGCGGACGGATGGAGCTGGCCTGCGAGATGCTGAAAAACAACAAGCTCTCGCTGAGCGCAGTGGCACGGGCTGTGGGCTATGAAAATGAGTATTCCTTCAAGCGGGCATTTTCCCGGTTCTACGGAATGTCCGTATCGGAATATCAACGAAAAAATAATAAAAAGTGACCGGGGCATTCTTGCCGGGTCAGGAAAGAAAGGGTTCAAATCATGAAAGAAATTCTGAATGTGGGTGTGATCGGACTGGGCAACCGTGGCTCCGGTCTGCTGGAAAACTGCATCCTGCCTCAGCCGGGCGTTCGGGTTCTGGCGGTGTGCGATAAGTATGAGGATCGCCGTGCTAAGGCTGCGGAGCTGGTAAAGGCTGCCGGTCAGCCCGAGCCTGTGATGGTTGCGGATTACCACCAGATCCTGCAAATGCCGCAGATCGATGCTGTGGTGATCATGGCATCCTGGGAATCCCACCTGAATCTGGCCTGCGATGCCATGCGTGCAGGCAAGTATACCGCCGTTGAGGTTGGCGGCGCTTACTCGGTGGAGGACTGCTGGAAGCTGGTGCGTACCCACGAGGAAACCGGCGTGGAATGCATGATGCTGGAAAACTGCTGCTTCGGCAGAGATGAGCTGCTGGTGCTGAACATGGTGCGTCAGGGTGTGTTCGGTGAGATCGTCCACTGTCAGGGCGGCTATCGCCATGATCTGCGGGAGGAGATCTCCACCGGCCGTGAAATGCGCCACTACCGTTTCCGCAACTATCTGAACCGCAACTGCGAGAACTATCCCACCCATGAGATGGGCCCCATTGCAAATGTGCTGAACCTGAACCATGGCAACCGGATGCTGTCGCTGGTGTCGGTGTCCTCTAAGGCAGCGGGACTTCACGAGTATCTGCTGCGGGAAAAGGGCCCGGATTACGATGCCACCAATATGCACTTTGCTCAGGGCGATGTGGTCACCACCATGATCAAGTGCGCCCACGGCGAGACCATCTGTCTGACTCTGGATACTACTCTGCCCAGAGCCTATTCCCGTGGCTTCCATGTGCAGGGCACCAAGGGTATGTACATGGAGGACAACAAGAGCATTTTCCTGGATCAGCAGGATAACGAGTACGACTTCAAGTGGAACGAAAAGTGGAACAATGTGGAGCAGTACCGTGAGCAATACGACCACCCCGTGTGGAAGGAATATCTGGAGCAGGGTGTCCGTGGCGGTCATGACGGCATGGACTGGCTGGTGTTCTCCTCTTTCTTCCGCGCGGCAAAGGCAGGCGTTCCTGCGCCCATCGATGTGTATGATATGGCATCGTGGATGTGCATTTCCAGCCTGAGCGAGCAGAGCATCGCCATGGGCGGCGCACCGGTAGCGATCCCGGACTTCACCAACGGTATGTGGATGGAGCGTCAGCCCTGGCAGCCCTGAAACAGGCAAAAAGCAACGGATTTTGTGAAGAATGTATGATTTTCCATGAGATTATTGACAGTCTCCACAAATCAGGATATAGTAATATGGAATTGAGGGAGTAATTCCACCCGGATTACCGGGCGAAGCCTACCGTCAAAGCGGTCGAACCAGACCCGGGAAGCTGAATGAATGAGACTCATGTTCGTAAAGTAGATCTGTAATCTGCCTTGCGAACATGGGTCTTTTTGTTTTTACCAGAGAAAGGGAGTATCCACATGAAGCAAGAATATGCAAAGACTTCGCAGGAAGTGATGCAGGAGCTGAATACCACACCTCAGGGCTTGCCCACAGCCGAGGTGCAAAAGCGTCAGCAGCAGTACGGCCCCAACAAGCTGAAGGACGGGGAGAAAAAATCCCTGTTCCGCCGGTTTTTGGATCAGCTTATGGATCCCATGCTGATCATTTTGATGATCGCCGCAGCGGTATCCGCCGGAACCACCGTTATGCACAATGTTCAGAACCCGGATCACCCGGAGGGTCTGGCTGAGGTGTTCATCATCCTGATCGTGGTTCTGCTCAATGCCGTGCTGGGTGTGTTGCAGGAATCCAAGGCAGAGGCAGCCATTGAAGCACTGCAAACCATGACCGCCGCCACCTGCAAGGTGCTGCGGGACGGCAAGCAGGTCAGCGTGCTGTCTCAGGAGCTGGTTCCCGGGGATGTGGTGGTTCTGGAAGCCGGCGATGCAGTTCCTGCCGACGGCAGACTGCTGGAATCCGCCAGCCTGAAAATCGAGGAAGCCGCCCTTACCGGCGAATCCGTGCCGGTGAACAAGGTGGTGCAGCAGCTGGGCTTGGAGCCGGGGCAACAGGTTCCTCTGGGTGATCGGAAGAATATGTGCTTACATGGGCTCCACCGTGGTTTATGGCCGTGGCAAGGCGGTGATCACCCGCACCGGCATGGATACCCAGATGGGCAAGATCGCCGGAGCTTTGGCAGCTACCACCGATGAGCAGACCCCCTTGCAGCGAAAGCTGGATGAACTGGGCAAGATCCTTTCCAAACTGGTGCTGGGTATCTGCGTGTTCATTTTCGCCTTCAATCTGTTTATGGCAGGCTCCTTTGAGCTGAATGTGATCCTGCAAACCTTTATGGTTGCCGTTTCTCTGGCTGTGGCAGCCATTCCCGAGGGCCTGGCTACGGTGGTCACCGTGGTGCTGTCCATCGGTGTCACCAACATGAGTAAGCGAAATGCCGTGATCCGCCGTTTGACTGCGGTGGAGACCCTGGGCTGTACTCAGGTGATCTGCTCGGACAAGACCGGAACCCTGACCCAGAACAGGATGACCGTGGTGGAGCATATTGGCGATACCCGGCTGCTGGCGGAGGCTATGGCGCTGTGCTCTGATGCGGTGCTGAATCCTCAGGGTCAGGCTGAGGGCGAACCTACCGAGGCGGCTCTGGTGAATTTTGCTTATGCACAGGGTCTGGCCAAGCAGGATCTGGAAAAGGATCTGCCCCGGGTGGATGAAGCACCCTTTGACTCCTCCCGAAAGATGATGTCCACCATTCACGACCGGAGCGGCAGCTTTGTCCAGTACACCAAGGGCGCTCCCGACGAAATTCTCCGCCGATGCACCGGCTATGTGGAGAACGGTCAGACCAAGCCCATGACCGAGGAAAAGATGGCGCAGATTCTGGCGGCCAACAAGCAGATGGCGGACAAAGCCCTGCGGGTGCTGGCTGCTGCCAAGCGGGATTGGACGGTCAGACCGGGAAACAATACCCCGGAGTATCTGGAGCAGGATCTGATCTTTATCGGTCTGACCGGCATGATCGACCCGGTTCGCCCGGAGGTGAAGGCAGCCATCGCCCAGTGCTGCTCTGCGGGGATCCGCCCGGTGATGATCACCGGCGACCACAAGGATACCGCCGTTGCCATCGCCAAGGAGCTGGGCATCATCACCGATGCATCTCAGGCCATTACCGGCGCAGAACTGGATCAGATTCCGGATGACCGGATCAACGAAGCGGTGAAAAAATACAGCGTCTATGCCCGGGTGCAGCCGGAGCATAAGGTTCGCATTGTCAATGCGTGGAAAGCCAACGGCGCCATCACCGCCATGACCGGCGACGGCGTCAACGATGCCCCCTCCATCAAGGCGGCGGATATCGGCATCGGCATGGGCATCACCGGCACCGATGTGACCAAGAATGTGGCGGATATGGTGCTGGCGGACGATAACTTTGCCACCATCGTCACTGCAGTGGGTGAGGGACGGCGGATCTATGACAACATCCGCAAAGCGATCCAGTTCCTGCTGGCCTCCAACATGAGCGAGGTTCTGGGCGTATTCCTGTCCACCCTGATGGGCTTCACCCTGCTGAACCCGGTGCATCTGCTGTTCATCAATCTGGTCACCGACTGCTTCCCGGCTCTGGCACTGGGTCTGGAAGAAGGGGAGAGCGATACCATGAGCCGACCGCCCCGAAATGCCAAGGACGGCATCTTCGCCGGGGGAATGGGCTTTGACATTGCCTATCAGGGTATTCTGGTCACCCTGATCACCATTGCCTCTTATATCATCGGTCACTGCTGGGAGGTGGGGTATTTTGAGCTCCCCCGGGGCATCAGCGACGACGGCATGACCATGGCATTTTTGACCATGTCCATGTGCGAGATTTTCCATGCCTTCAATATGCGTTATCAGCGTAAATCCATTTTCACCCTGACCACCCACAACAAGGTGCTGTGGCTTGCCATGATCGGCTCGCTGCTGCTGACCACAGCTGTTCTGGAGATCCCTGCACTGGCAGCAGCCTTCGGCTTTACCCCCATCAGCTGGGCGGAGTACGGCATTGCCATGGCTCTGGCGGTGATGGTGATCCCCATTGTGGAACTGGTGAAGCTGGTGCAGCGAAAGAAAGCCGCCCGATCCTGACCGATTTTTACACCCACGGCACTCCGATGAGGAGTGCCGTATTTTTTGCACAGATTCGGGGAAAATCCCCGGATTCTCCCCGGTAGAGTTGGCATTTCTACCAGCAGGGCTAGGGATTTCGGGGATTTCTACCCGGGGTAGAAATTCGGCAGAGCAGTTCCCCTATGCCGGTCATTGACGCATTTTTGCCGGCAGGGTACAATGGGGACTGGAATCACGCAGAGCGAAAGGGCTTTCGCTCTGGGAAATGAGGAAAAGAAACATGATGAAAGTAGTATCGGATTCGTCCTGCAACATCCGCCGGATGGAGGGCCTGAATTTTGAAAGTGTACCCCTGAAAATCAATACCGGGGATCGGGAATTTGTGGATGATGCATCTCTGGATCTGGATGATATGCTGACCACCCTGAAGGCAACCCGGGGAAAGACAGGTACCTCCTGCCCAAACATTCAGGATTGGCTGGATTCCTTTGGCGATGCCAAGCAGATTCTGGTGACCACCATCACCGGTGAGCTTTCCGGCAGCTATGCCGCCGCCGCCCATGCCGCAAGGGAATATGAGCAGGAAAATCCGGGCAGTCAGGTGTGCGTTGTGGATACCAAGTCCGCAGGCCCTGAGATCCGCCTGCTGGTGGAGAAGGCTCAGGAGTTGCTGGAGCAGGGATTGGATTTCGGCACCATCTGCCAGAAGATCCGGGAGTATCAGTCCCGGACCCGGCTGCTGTTCTGTCTGGAATCCCTGCACAATCTGGCACAGAACGGCAGAATCAGCCATACCATTGCCAAGGTGGCAGGTGTTCTGGGCATTCGGGTGATCGGCGAAGCCAAGGACGGTGTGCTGAATCCCCTACACAAGGCTCGTGGGGAAAAGAAGGCTCTGGATACCATCTTCTCGGAGATGGTGAAAAAGGGCATGGTGGACGGCTGCCGTGTGCGGATTGCCCATTGCATGAATTCTGAGGGCGCACAGATGCTGAAGGACATGATTCTCAACCGGTTCCCCAGAAGTCAGGTGGGTATCGAGCCTACCGGCGGTCTGTGCAGCTATTATGCAGAGATCGGCGGCCTGATGATCGGCTACGAAGTGGGTTAAAATAATACCCCCTGCAAGAAAGGATGAACCTATGCACGAATTACTTTTCTTTATGATCGGCTTTATGCTCGGCGGCATCATCGCGCTCCTTGCGATGTGCCTTGTGCAGATGAGCCGCAGCAATGACACTCACACCAGCAGAAGGGATGGTGATGACAAATGAAGCGGACGGTCAAAAAGCAGTTTTGGCTTTCCCGTGACGAAGCGCAGGAGTTGCAGAGGAAAGCCAAGCGCACCTGCCTGTCCGAGGCGGCGCTGTTCCGCCTTTTGGTGCGCGGCTTTGAGCCGAAGGAAAAGCCGGACGACCGGTTCTACGATGTGATGCGGCAGCTCTCCGCCATCGGCAACAACCTGCACCAGCTCACGGTCAAGGCGAATGCCCTCGGCTTCCTCGATATGCAGAAGCTGAACGCCGAAGCGGAGCGCTGGCACAGCTTTCAGGCGGATGTGGAGCGGCAGTTCCTCCGTCCCGAAAAGAGCGACCTCAAATGGCAGTAAGCAAGCTCTGGCCGGTCACGGTTCGCCTTGCGGCCGTTCTCGACTACGCCGCTAACCCGGAGAAAACCACCAAAGCAAAATCCTAGTACAGCAACGCCGACTATCAGGCACTGCGGGATGTGGTCAACTATGTGAAGGACGGCAAAAAAACTGAGCAGGAGCTGTTCTGTCAGGGCATCAACTGCAACCCGTCAACCGCCCGTGAGCAGTTCGTCACCGTCAAGGAGCAGTTCGACAAGCCGGATGGCATTCAAGCCTACCACGGCTACCTCAGCTTCAAGGAAACCGACATCACGCCGGAGCTGGCGCAGCATATCGGGATGGAGTTTGCCAATTCCGTTTGGGGCAAACGGCATCAGGTGCTTGTCACGACCCACTTGAACACCGAGCATCTGCACTGCCACTTCGTCATCAACTCCGTGTCCTTTGTGGACGGCAAACGCTGCCGGGAAACCTCGTGGTTCAAGTTCTACAAGGAAGCCGACCGTATCTGCGAGAAGTACGGGATCAGCACCATCAAGGAGCCGGAGCGTTATCACGATGCAAAGCACCTGACGATGAAGGACAAGGCCGGTATGCCTACAAGATATAATCTCGCCCGTTCCGCTCTTGATGAAGCCATAGAAGGAACCCATGAAGCCATTGTCAGCAAGGAAGACTTTGAGCTTGCTCAGAAGGTCATTCGAGGTGGAGGACGGAATCCCACGCGCAAGCAGCATGACTATCCGCTCAAGGGACTTGTCCGCTGCGGAAACTGTAAACGTGCTATGACGCGCCGAAAGAACAAGGCTGGCATTCGGTACTTCCAGTGCATTCACTCGGTCAACAACGGAAACACAGACTGTCCGATTGGCAGGAGCTTTCCGGAAATGGATATTGAGAAGGTTGTCTTCCATGCCATTGCTCAGTTTCTTGCTTTGGCACAGAAGGAAGCAGTCCAAAACCGAGAAGTCGGTGATCTTCGGAAATCTGCCATCAAGGAATGCGCTGATAAAATCCGGATTCTTCAAAAGCAGAACGAGCAGCACAAGGCGTCCAAACTGAGGCTCTACGAAAAGTACGCAGCCGGAAGTATCACGAAGGAAGCGTACATTCAGCACAATGCGGCAACGGACACGAAAATTGCTGAAAACGATGAAGCAATCCAGCGCAGTCACGAACGGATGAAGGAGCTTGACTCCGAGACCTCCTGTTCGGATGAAAAGCTGGATGCTGTCTGCGATCAGTACGCCGACTGCAAAGCTCTGACCTATGAGCTGACCCACGCATTCATTTCTGCGGTCTACATTTACGATCTTGACAACATAGAAATCGTCTGGAAGTTCAAGGACTTCCTCACTACATCAGAAGGAGAAGCCAAATGAAAGTATTTCTTTATATCCGTGTTGCCTGTGCGGATCAGCTTGCGGCGGCAAATCAGCGGGAAGAGCTGGAACGCTATGCGAAGGACAAGGGCTATGATGTAGCTGCTGCGGTTGCCGCAGACGGCATCTCCGGCGTCCATACGGAAGGCATCATGAACTTCTTGATGAACGAAGCCAAGCGTCAGGGCATCGGTACAATCCTTACCCGTGACGCTTCGCGGATCAGCCGGGACGCTTCCTCTTTCATGAGGTTTGAGCGAAAGTTCAGAGAGAATGGCATCCGGTTCGAGTATCTGTCCAAACCTGACAACGAGCTTCCGGTTACTCCGATGATGGAGGCGTTTGAGACGGCGTATAAGAAACGTCGCACAAAGAACGGCAAAAGAGCATAGAGAAAACGCAAGCCGTTCACGGGTGGTTGTCCACCTATGAACGGCTTGTAAATTCTCAAAAATTTTTTAGTCCCTACTTGACACAAGAAGATCTCAGTCGTTTTGGCAGGAATTATCTTGATGTGGGCAACCATCTTGAAATCAAATACCCGACCCTCGGCGTCAGGTTCATTGCCATTCAGGAAAATGTAGATACCCTCAAGGAAACAGGCACGGAGATGATGCCGTTCAACAACATATTTAACGAGTGGTATGCTGCTCAAACGAGCAAGAAAATCCGTGCGGTATGGAAGAACAAGGCGGCAAACGGCAAGCGGGTCAGTTCCTCCGTCCCATTCGGCTATCCAAGCGGACGGAAACAAACAGGCTCAAGTCCTCCATTGAAAGCGGAAAGCGGCGTATTCAAGACCTTGACAAGCTGATAGAGCGCATCTATGAGGATCAGGTCCTCGGCAACATCTCAGCCGAACGCTATGCAAGAATGTCGATCAATTACGAAAACGAGCAGAGGGAGCTTGTCAAAAGGGTCGATGAGGGCGAGAAAAGGCTTGTCAGTATAGAACAGACAAGCCTTGACCTGAAAACCCTGCTGAAAGTCCTGCGAAGCAGCACGGCATTTGAGGAACTGACGCCAACGCTTGTCAACTCGCTGATACGGAGGATTGAGGTTCACAACAACGACAAGTCAAGCGGTCACTGCTCTGTGAAGGTGGACATCTACTTCACAGCCATCGGACTGATTGACATTCCCACAGAGGACGAGATCAAAAGCCTGATGGAGAAAATACAGTCAAACCCGCATGAATACAGGCTTACAGCCTAATAGAGAAAAGGGGCTGTTAAATAACCCCAAAAGGAAATCGCAGACTCTTTCCCGAAATGGAAAGGGTCTGCCTTTTCTTACCCATCAAGGCTGTGGATAACTTTTCTCTCAAAAATGTGTACACCAACCACAACCGGAGAAAATTTGTTTTTCTTCGGCATTCTTTTGAGGATATTCAGCCAGCAGCCTTGGCCGGATTGGACTTTGCTAATTTGCTCAAATGGTACTTGTGCAGGTTAAAACCGCAGCTTATCAGGGCAATCTCCAAAATTGCCTTGTTTATGCCCCTTCTTCGGAACC
>ERZ1034952.974-NODE-974-length-25045-cov-14.620168_pt1 | contig 25045 bp, 16 predicted proteins | sample MGYA00520625_ERZ1034952 | MGnify/ENA primary metagenome ERZ1034952 (study PRJEB33766, sample SAMN09781773) | gut metagenome | biome: gut microbiome | host: Homo sapiens | place: Madagascar | study: EMG produced TPA metagenomics assembly of the PRJNA485056 data... | reverse complement strand
ATGTCTTCAGCGTGCCCTTCTTCCTGCTCACCGTCCGCACCAGCCAGAAGGAGGGTCAGAAGGCCAGCCTGATGAAGTACGTCAGTGTGGCATTCATCTGCTACATTGGCGTGCTGGTGCTGCTGCTGCTCTGGGGCCGCAGCGACGCCTTCACCCTGTCCATCATGGGTGACAACGGCCTGTCCATCAACCTCTATACCATCCTCTTCGTCGCATTCTTCGGCATCGGCTACGGCGCATACTACGCCACCGCCGATATGCCCATCCCCATGGTCGCCGACTGCTCCGACTACGAGACTTACCGCAGCGGCAACTACATCCCCGGCATCATGGGTACTCTGTTCAGCCTAGTGGATAAGCTGGTGTCCAGCCTGTCCGCTACCGTCGTCGGCATTGCTGTGAGCTTCATCGGCCTCGAGAGCCTGCCCACCCAGTACGACTCCTACACTCCCGGTATGAACTGGGTGGTCATTGTGCTGTTCTGCATCATCCCGATGGTGGCCTGGGCCGCCACCCTTATCGCCATGAAGGGCTACACCCTGACCGGCGAGAAGATGAAGGAGATCCAGGCGGTCAACGCCTGCCGCCGCGACGCTGTGGCCAACGGCATGAAGCTGGAAGAGGCCATGACCAAGTGGCAGAGCATGGACCAGCTGCCCGCCGAGTACCGCAGCTGAGCCTGTAAAGAGGAAGAACATGGAACAGAATGTACTGAACACTGACCTGACCGGCAAGGTAGCCGTCGTCACGGGCGCAAGCGGCACCCTGTGCTCCATCTTCGCCAAGGCTCTGGCCCGGGCAGGCGCAAAAGTCGCCCTGCTGGGCCGCAATATGGAGAAGCTCAAGGCTCTGGCCGACGAGATCGAGGCCGAAGGCGGCATCGCCAGGGGCTACACCTGCAACGTCATGAACAAGGCCAACTGCCTGCAGGTGGCTGAGGACGTGATGGCAGAGCTTGGCTCCTGCGATATTCTGGTGAACGGTGCCGGCGGCAACAACGCCCGCGCCAACACTGACAAAGAGTATTTCGAGATGACCGACCTCGAGGGCGATACCGTGACCTTCTTCGACCTCGACGAGAGTGGTGTAGAGATGGTGTTCAACCTGAACTTCATCGGCACCCTGCTGCCCACCCAGGCCTTCGCCCGCCAGATGGTGGGCCGCCCGGGCTGCAACATCCTCAACATCTCCAGCATGAACGCTTACCTGCCCCTGACCAAGATACCGGCCTACTCCGGCTCCAAGGCCGCTGTGACCAACTTCACCCAGTGGTTGGCCGTCCATTTCAGCAAAGTCGGCATCCGGGTGAACGCCATCGCCCCGGGCTTCTTCGCCAGCGAGCAGAACGCCAGCCTCCTCTACAATGAGGACGGCACCCCGACGGCCCGTACCAACAAAATCCTCGCTGCGACCCCCATGGGCCGCTTCGGCGACAGCGAAAAGGACCTTGTGGGCGCACTGCTGTTCCTGCTGAACAATGACGCTGCCGGTTTTATCACCGGCATCTGTCTGCCCATTGATGGCGGCTTCTCCGCCTATTCGGGCGTGTAAAAGCACAAAAAAGCTCCGGCTTTCGTACGAAAGCCGGAGCTTTTTTGTGCTTTTCAGGACTCTTTTTCTACATTCTGTTGTTTCTGCTCGATTTTTTCCATATAGCGCCAGAGGGTCGTGCGGCTGATGCCCAGCTGACGGGCAGCGGCGGCGCGATTTCCGCCGTGGGCGGCGACGGTCTGCTGGACGACATCGCGGATGACCTCTTCGAGAGTCTGCTCACTGGGTTTGCGGGCAGAAGCCGGCTGTGGCACGGCCCGCAGAGTCCGCTCTTTGGAAAGCATATCGGCCACCGTCCCGGCCCGGATGTAGGGGCCGTCCGACAGGGCGGCGAGGGCGCGCAGGACGTTCTTGAACTGGGTGTAATTGTTGGGCCAGGGGTACTGGCGGAGCATCTCGATGGCCCGTGGCTCGAAGCCCGAGAGCTGCTTGCCCAGCTCGAGGTTCAGGCTGTTGAGGTAGAGGCTGGACAGAGATGAGATCTCGTCGGAGCGGCTGCGCAGGGAGGGCAGGGGAAGGGCCAGTGAGCCCAGCCGCTCACTGAAATGCCGCAGCACCTCCGGCACCGGCTCCCCCTCGACGATGGAGCAGGAGAAGATGAGCCGCACCCGGCGGGCAAGACCGGTTTCTTCAATGGCGGCAAGAAGCTCTGAACCCCACTGGGGCGGGATGGACTCGAAATTCTGGAAGTAGATGGTGTTTCCGGTGGCGCTGAGAGGGGAGTTGTAGTGGTTGAGCAGGAAATCCCAGGTCTTCTCATTCAGCAGCGCACAGTTCACCACGATGAAGGGGTGGTTTGCAAGGGAGCTGTGCAGATAGAGGTAGCGTGCGATCTGCTCTTTGCCGGTGCCGGGCTCGCCGTAGATGAATACCGGCTGGCGCAGCAGGGCGAGGGAGCGTATCTCGGCCGCCTGGGTACCCATCGCGCCGCTGAGGCTGTAGAAGCTGTTGGCGAAGAGGTATTCGCACTCGCCCTTGTTCAGGGTGCGCAGGCCGGGACGGCTGGAATGGAGCGGGATGCGGGCCGGAACACAGTAGAACAGATACCGCTGGACGTTGTTCATCAGCAGCTGCTGGGCGGTGATGCTGTAGAGCTGGTCCCGCTCGGTGTAGTAAAAGCGGAGGTTGCCGCTGGCCGGTATCTCCCGGATGTGGGACTGAAGGACGCTGCTCAGCTCCGCCGGGACTTCGGAGATGCTGCTGTAGAAGAGGTCGCCGTTGGACTCCATGACGATGACGCGGCCATTCTGGCCCTGAGTGATGCTGCGGAGGAACAGGTTCTCCTGCCGCAGATAGCCGAACCAGGAGCTGATGTTCACGGCCTGGTCGATGGCGGCGTGGAGGCTTTCGACGCCGGAGGTGATGAGGAAAGCGTCGAAGCCCATCTCCCGGGCGATGGTGTGGGTGACCATGTCACAGACCACCATCCGGTAGCCGCCCTGTTGCAGGCGCTCCAGAGTGTGGCGCACCTCAGCAGCGTTGTTCACGGTGAGGATGTCGAGGTTGAAGTCCAGCAGACTGCACAGGGTGTGGGCCGGCTCGGTGATGGAGGGAAAGCCCACGATGGCGTAGAGGCTGGAATAATTCTCGGCCAGCTTCATGGTGCGCAGCACGTCGTACACCGAGATGTGGATGTCCACCACCGGCAGGTCGGTCACCTGCCGGATGAGGGCGGCGGTGCCGCCGCGGGAGATGATGCAGTCGTAGGAGTTGGGGGGCATCTGCTGCACGATGGCCTGCCCGTCTTCCAGGTCGCCGGTGTAAATGTCCATTTCGACATTGGGATAAGCCTGTGCCGCCTGCTCCATCGCAGTGCGCATTCCGTCGTAGGGGGCGATGCCCAGAATACGGGTGTGAGTCTCTATCACAACAGACACCTCCGTTCATATTTGCTACTATTCTAGCAAATAAATGCCCGAAAATCAAACGAAGACCGTTCTGATTTGAAACGGTTTAAGACTTTATAACCAAAAAACTTAATCGGCGTTTCAAATTAAAACGGAAAAGACCGCTCGTTTCCATGCACGCTGTGTCAAAATAAGGCATAATGGTATCAAGAGAATAAATCATGAGAGGAGGAGCAACCTATGCTGCTTCTGCTGATCCTTGCAGATGACTTTACAGGCGCGCTGGATACGGGTGTCCAGTTTGCCGCCTGCGGCATCCCCACCCGCGTCGTGGTCGGAGAGCAGGTGGATTTTGCAGCCAATGACGCCGCTGTGCTGGTGGTGGACACCGAGACGCGCCATCTGCCCGCTGCAGAGTCCTACGCCGTCATCGCAAAACTGACCCGGGAGGCGATGAGTGCGGGTGTTTTCAGCATCTATAAAAAGACAGACTCCGCTCTGCGCGGAAACATCGGCGCAGAGCTTTCGGCCCTGCTCAAAACCAGCGGGGAGCGCCAGCTGCCGTTCCTGCCGGCCTTCCCCCAGATCGACCGTGTGACCCGGGACGGAGTACATTATATCAGCGGCGTGCCTGTGACTGAGAGCCCCTTCGGCATCGACCCCTTCGAGCCGGTGCGCCACGCCAGGGTGACGGAGCTCATCGGAGAGCAGACCGATGTGCCTGCCCACAGCTTTCCGACCCTGAAAGAGGGTGAGGCTGTGCCGGAACAGGAGGGCATCCTGGTCTTTGACGCCGGGAGCCTTGACGACCTTGCGTCCACGGGCCGCGCCCTGTTCCAGAATGGCAAGCCCCGCCTGATGGCAGGCTGTGCCGGCTTTGCAGCGCTGCTGCCCGACCTGATGAAGATGACCGAGCGCAGGACGGTCACCATGCCGAAGCTGGACCCCCGTCTGCTGGTGGTCTGCGGAAGCGTCAACTCCATCACCCTGCGCCAGCTGGATGTGGCCGAACAGAACGGCTTCTCCCGCCTGCGCCTGACCCCGCGCCAGAAGCTCGACCCCGGCTATTGGGAGAGCGAGAACGGCAAAGAGGCCCTGCAGGGCATCAACGAGATGCTGGCCGCGAATCCCCGTTGCATCATCGAGACCAATGACGAGGGCGGAAACCAGCCCACGGCGGATTACGCCGCCGCCCGGGGCCTCGACCTTGAGGGCATGCGGGTCGGCATCGCCAGCAGCATCGGCCATATGCTGGGCAAACTGTTCACCAGCCCCGCGCTTGGGACCCTGCTGCTCACCGGCGGCGACACGCTGTTACAGTGCATGAACTGCGTGGGCATCAAGGAGCTTGAGCCGGTGTGCGAGATGGAAAAGGGCGTCGTGCTGGCCCGCTTCACCTACTGCGGCTGCACCCGCTACGTTATCACCAAGTCGGGCGGCTTCGGCCACGAAAAACTGCTGCTCGACCTTGCAGACCGCATTGCAGCCGAGCAAACTTGAGATAGACGATGGATTCGGAGAAAACCATGGCCTATCAGAAACTTCCCGGCCTGCCCTGAGACGGTACGATCTACGAAAACGAAGAGATGGATACGCTGGAAGCCCTGCTGCCCACCGGCGCCCAGACCCGCTGATTTTTTTGAAGGAGGAAATTTGTTATGCTGACCCAGTACAATCTGAAGATGCCGCACGCAGTTTACGGCGGCGAGAACGCAATGGACAACATCACCGCCATCATCAAGGCCCGTGGTGCAAAGAAGGTGGCAATGTTCACCGACAAGGGCATTGAGGGCGCTGGGCTGTTCGCCCTGCCCGAGGAGGCTGTGAAGGCTTCCGGCGCAGAGTATTATGTTCTGGACGAGCTGCCTCCCGAACCCAGCTACATGGCTGTCCAGAAGCTGGTGGATGAGTTCAAGACTTCCGGCGCCGACCTCATCGTGGCCTGCGGCGGCGGCTCCGTCATGGACGCAGCCAAGCTGGCAAGCGTGCTGGTGACCGATGACTACGGCGTCAAGGAGCTGCTGGACAACCCCGGTATGGCTCAGAAGTGCGTCCCCATCGTCCTCATCCCCACCACCGCCGGCACCGGCGCTGAAGTCACTCCCAACGCCATCGTCGCTGTCCCCGAGAAGGAGCTGAAGGTCGGCATCGTCAACGAGAACATGATCGCGGACTACGTCATCCTCGACGCCCGCATGATCAAGAACCTGCCCCGCAAGATCGCAGCTGCTACCGGCGTTGATGCTCTGGCACACTGCATCGAGTGCTTCACCAGCAACAAGGCCAACCCCTTCAGCGACCTGTACGCTCTGGAGGGCCTCGACCTCATCCTGAACAACATTGAGAAAGCCTGCGATGACCCCGATGCCATGGCCGAGAAGAACCGGATGCAGATCGCAGCTTACTACGGCGGTCTGGCCATCACCGCTTCCGGCACCACCGCAGTCCACGCTCTGAGCTATCCTCTGGGCGGCAAGTACCACATCGCACACGGCGTCTCCAACGCCATCCTGCTGGCTCCTGTCATGCGCTTCAACAGCGAGCATCCGGCTGTTAAGGAGCGTCTGGCTGTGGCTTATGACCGCTGCTGCCACGAGAACAAGACCTGCACCACCGTGGATGAGAAGGCTGCATGGATGATCGCCCGCCTCGAAGCGATCGTCAAGCATCTGGACATCCCTACCAGCCTGAAGGAGTTCGGAGTCCCCGCTGAGGACCTGGAGGGTCTGGTCGAGTCCGGTATGCAGGTGCAGCGTCTGCTGGTGAACAATATGCGCCCCGTCACCGCTGACGACGCCCGCAAACTGTATCAGGAGATCATGTAATAGAAAAGGAGAACACGTTATGAAGACCAGCGACATCAAAGGCATTATCCCTCCCGTAATCACCCCCATGAACAATGACCCCGAGCAGACGGTCAACCATCAGGCTCTGCGCGAGCAGGTGGAGCGCCTGCTGGCAGGCGGCGTGCACGGCATCTTCCCCATGGGCACCAACGGCGAAGCCTACGCCCTGTCCTTCCAGGAGAAGGAAGAGATCCTTGCCACTGTCATCGATCAGGTAAAGGGCCGCGTACCGGTCTACGCAGGCACCGGCTGCATCACCACCGCCGAGACCATCCGCCTGAGCAAGCGTGCCGAGGAGCTGGGCGCAGATGCACTGTCCATCATCACTCCCAGCTTTGCACTGGCCTCCCAGAAGGAGCTGTACGACCACTACACCGCCGTGGCAAAGGCTGTGAACCTGCCCATCATCCTGTACAACATCCCTGCACGCACCGGCAACAAGCTCCTGCCCGAGACCGTGCAGGCTCTGTGCCGCGATGTGGAAAACATCGTGGGCGCAAAGGATTCCAGCGGCGACATCGAGAACCTGAAAGCTTACATCCGCCTGACCCGTGAGCTGGACAAGGACGTTGCCATCCTCGCCGGCAACGACGGCGCTATCCTGACCTGCCTGAAAGAGGGCGGCGCAGGCGGCATTGCAGGCCGCGCCAACATCTGGCCGGAGACCGTTGCCAAGATCTACGATTGCTTCAAGGCCGGGGATCTGGAGGGCGCACAGGCTGCACAGGACGCCATTGCCATCCTGCAGCAGACCTTCAAGTACGGCAACCCCAACACCATCATCAAGACTGCTGTCGCCCTGCAGGGCCATAACGTCGGCAAGTGCCGTGCGCCCTTCAACTACGTCCCCGAAGAGGGTCTGGAAGCCATCAAGAAGGTCCTGGCCGAGAACGCTGCCAAGGGCCTGAACTGAGAAGAGCAAGGGCCTCGAGGGTCTGGTCGAGTCCGGTATGCAGGTGCAGCGTCTGCTGGTGAACAATATGCGCCCCGTCACCGCTGACGACGCCCGCAAACTGTATCAGGAGATCATGTAATAGAAAAGGAGAACACGTTATGAAGACCAGCGACATCAAAGGCATTATCCCTCCCGTAATCACCCCCATGAACAATGACCCCGAGCAGACGGTCAACCATCAGGCTCTGCGCGAGCAGGTGGAGCGCCTGCTGGCAGGCGGCGTGCACGGCATCTTCCCCATGGGCACCAACGGCGAAGCCTACGCCCTGTCCTTCCAGGAGAAGGAAGAGATCCTTGCCACTGTCATCGATCAGGTAAAGGGCCGCGTACCGGTCTACGCAGGCACCGGCTGCATCACCACCGCCGAGACCATCCGCCTGAGCAAGCGTGCCGAGGAGCTGGGCGCAGATGCACTGTCCATCATCACCCCCAGCTTTGCACTGGCTTCCCAGAAGGAGCTGTACGACCACTACACCGCCGTGGCAAAGGCCGTCAACCTGCCCATCATTCTGTACAACATCCCCGCCCGCACCGGCAATAAGCTGCTGCCCGAGACCGTGCAGGCTCTGTGCCGTGATGTGGAGAACATCGTGGGCGCAAAGGATTCCAGCGGCGATATCGAGAACCTGAAGGCCTACATCCGCCTGACCCGCGAGCTGGACAAGGAAGTTGCCATTCTGGCCGGTAATGACGGCGCTATCCTGACCTGCCTGAAAGAGGGCGGCGCAGGCGGCATTGCAGGCCGCGCCAACATCTGGCCGGAGACCGTTGCCAAGATCTACGATTGCTTCAAGGCCGGGGATCTGGAGGGCGCACAGGCTGCACAGGACGCCATTGCCATCCTGCAGCAGACCTTCAAGTACGGCAACCCCAACACCATCATCAAGACTGCTGTCGCCCTGCAGGGCCACAACGTCGGCAAGTGCCGCGCGCCCTTCAACTATGTCCCCGAAGAGGGTTTGGAAGCCATCAAGAAGGTCCTGGCTGAGAACGCTGCCAAGGGCCTGAACTGAGAAGAGCAAGGAGAGCACTGTTATGAATAAACCTATCGTTGGCATTACGATGGGCGATCCCGCCGGCTCCGGCCCGGAGATCACCATCAAGGCTCTGGCAGACCCGGAGCAGTATACCTACTGCCGCCCCATCGTTGTGGGCGACGTGAAGGTGTTCGAGCAGGCCAGGAAGTTCGTTGGCCGTGAGGACATCGTCATCCACCGCTGCGACAAAGTGTCGGATGCTCTGTTCACCCCCGGAACCATCGACGTGCTGCACCTCGACCTCATCGAGGACATCAACAAGTTCGAGATGGCAAAGGTGAGCGTGGAGGGCGGCAACGCAGCCTTCCAGTGCGTCAAGAAGGTCATCGAGCTGGCCATGGCCGGTGAGGTGGATGCTACCTGCACCAACGCCCTGAACAAGGAAGCCATGAACAAGGCTCTGGAATACTATCACGGCGAGAAGTCGGACGGCTACACCCATTTCGACGGCCACACCGAGATTTACGCCACCTACACCCACACCAAGAAGTACACCATGATGCTGGCCCACCACGACCTGCGCGTGGTCCACGTCTCCACCCACGTCTCCCTGCGCGAAGCCTGCGACAGGGTCAAGAAAGAGCGTGTGCTGGAAGTCATCGAGATTGCCAATAAGGCCTGCAAGGATATGGGCATCGAGAACCCCCGCATCGCGGTGGCCGGTCTGAACCCCCACTGCGGCGAGAACGGCCTGTTCGGCCGCGAGGAGATCGAGGAGATCACCCCGGCCATCGAGGCTGCTAAGGCCGAGGGCATCACCGGCGTTGTCGGCCCCTGCCCGCCGGACAGCGTTTTCTCGCAGGCCATCGGCGGCTGGTACGACATCGTGGTCTGCATGTACCACGATCAGGGCCATATCCCCCTCAAGACCGTGGGCTTCGTCTACGACCGTGAGAAGCAGGAGTGGAAGGCTGTGGAGGGCGTCAATGTCACGCTGGGCCTGCCCATCATCCGCGCCAGCGTGGACCACGGCACCGACTTCTACCATGCAGGCAAGGGCAACGGCAATGAGCTGAGCCTTGTCAACGCCATCAAGTATGCCGTCAAGATGACCGGCCGCGAGGCGTAAATTTTCCAATAGTTCCTTGCACGCCCGCTTTTGCAGCTTTGCTGCGAGGCGGGTGTTTTTTTGCTTAACAGGCTGAAAGAAAAGTTCTATCCTGAAACGGATAAATCCGGGGAAGGTTGCTGAAATGTTCTAAAATGTTACACTTTTAATAGAACATTCATGAAATATCCTGGAAATGTTTCAGAATGAAACGGAAACAAGGCGATTTAGCCGTTGTAAGAGCCTGCTATTTTGAATATAATTTAGACAACAAAAACGAACAAAGACTGTGAAAAGCGGCGACGCCGCAGAAGAAGGCATGAAGTACACAGTCCGGTTCGCTACACGAGAACCCCAAGAGAAAAGGAGAACAAGATTATGAAAAAGATTTCTCGTCGCAGCTTTCTGAAGGTTTCTGGTACTATGGCAGCGGCTGGTGCTCTGGCAGCCTGCGGCGGCTCTTCCTCCACCAGCACCGCAGCTTCCAGTGAGGCAGCTCCTTCCGTTGAGGCAAAGGCTGTGGACGGTCTGCCCGATATGAGCAAAGAGACTCTGAACTTCAGCTCCGATAAGGTCGGTTCTGGCTCTTACAATATGATCGTTGCAATGTCCAAGGTGCTGGAGAAGGCTGGCGGTTTCCAGACTGTCAACGTCAACCCTGACTCTCCGGGCGGTATGGGTGCTCCTTATCTGTTTGCTTCCGGCAACACCGATCTGGCCTTCATCAACGGTGCTCCTGCAAAGTGGGCAATGGAGGAAGGCACTCTGGGCAAGCCTGCTACCAGCGGCTATGCAGCGGTCATCGGCGGCCTGACTGCTGTCTGCTACATCAACTGCGTGTCCAACGCATTCCTGCAGAAGTACAATGTCTCCACCATCGAGGAGATCTTCGAGCAGAAGCTGCCCCTGCGCATCGGCTGCTCCGCAAAGGGCTCCATGGATGCTGAGGGCGCTTACCTGCTGCTCGAGTACTTTGGCGTGACCGAGGACGACCTGAAGAGCTGGGGCGGCTCCATCACCAACCAGGGCGGCGATGCCAACGCAGACGCCATCGCGGACGGCCAGATCGACTTCTACATCGACCACACCTCTTCTGCTTCTTCCACCATGGCTCAGATCGCTACCAGCGTGGATGTCACCTTCCTGCAGTGGGGCGATGACCTGTGTAGCTGGTTCGTCAGCGAAAAGGGCTTCGACCTCATCACCATCCCGGCCAACTCCTTCAAGGGTCAGGATAAGGAGCTGACGCTGCCCGGCACTCCCGACTGCGTCTTCTGCAAAGAGAGCCTGAGCGAGGACGTCGTCTACGCCATCACCAAGAGCCTGAGCGAGAACCGCGACGCTCTGGTGGCCGAGTACAATTCCCTGTCTCCGTGGGAGCCTGAGACCGCTTGGGAAGAGATGAAGCGCGGCGGCTGCCCGCTGCATCCCGGTGCTGAGAAGTACTACAAAGAAGCAGGCTACATGAAGTAAGTTCCGGCTTTGAAAGCTTTCGGCGGAGGCGCTCCGCACGACATCAGATCTATCCTTTGACCGTAGGCAGAGGCCGGACGCTTTGCGGTGTCCGGCCTCTGCTTTCACAAGGGATAATACGGAGGGAAATATGAGCAACGAAAAAGAAACCAAGGTATCGGCTCTCGACGCCAAGGCCAAGGCTCTGGCAAACGAAGAGGACGAAGATACCAAAATCGCCAAGCTGCTGAAGAATATGCCGAAATGGCGCTTCTATTCGCTGGCAGTTCTTACCGTTATCTGGACGGTGTTCCAGCTCTACATCAAGCTGGTCAAGCCCCTTGACCCGTGGTTCCAGCTGCCGCTCCATATGTGCCTTGCACTGGTCGTGGTGTGGCTGTACAATCCGATGGTCGAGAAATCCAAGAGCCACAATAAGCTGTGGTGGATCTACGACATCTTCCTCATCGCGTCCAGCTGCTTTATCTGCTGGTTCTTCCTGAGCCACGCAGAACAGCTCAACTACCGCATCTTCAATGTTGACGTTATGACCACCACCGAGGTTATCGTGGCGGTGCTTCTGGTCATCAATGTCATGGAGGCCGTCCGCCGCGTGGTCAGTATGTCCCTGTTCTGGGTCATCTGCTTCTTCCTTGCTTATGCATGGTTCGGCCAGTATATCCCCGGCCTGTTCCGCTTCTCCGGCATCAGCTTCCCCAAACTGATGGAAGTTCTGATGTACGGCGAGAATGGCATCTTCGGCTCTCCGCTGGTCACTTCTCTGGGCACCCTGTTCTACTTCCTCGTTTTCGGCACCTTCTTCTCCAACTGCGGCGGCGGCGGTGTCCTGATCGACGGCGGCATGAAGCTCAGCGATAAGACGGTCGGCGGCCCCGCAAAGGCAGCTGTCATCTCTTCCGGCCTGCTGGGCATGGTTTCCGGTTCTGCGATCGCAAATGTTTCCACCACCGGCGTTCTGACCATCCCCCTGATGAAAAAGACCGGTTATGACCCCGAAGAGGCGGCAGCAGTCGAGTCTGTTGCTTCCACCGGCGGCCAGATCATGCCCCCCATCATGGGCGCTGGCGCATTCATCATGGCCGAGATCATCGGTGTGCAGTATGCGCAGATCGCGGCAGCAGCCGTCCTGCCCGCTGTGGCCTACTTCCTCGCCGTGTTCATCCTTGTCCACATGATCGCAAAGAAGAAGGGTCTGGGCAAAGACTCCGGCGTACATTACGAAGGCAAGCCCATCCTGCCCCGCGTGTACCGTCTGCTGCCCATCATCGTTCTGGTCATCATGATCATCATGGGCTACTCTCTGCCCCGTTCCGCGATCTACTGCACCATCTTCTCCATCATCATCGCAGCGATCTCTCCTGAGACCCGCATGAGTCCCCGCAAGCTGCTCCAGACCCTGATGGACGGCGTCCGTCAGGCCGCAAACATTGCGATCCCCACCGCTGCCTGCGGCATCATGATCGGCATCGTGGTCAACTCCGGCGTTGCCGTCAAGATCGCAAAGCTCATCGGTACCTCTGGTGAGGGCAGCCTGTTCATCGCACTGCTCATTGCCGCTCTGGGCTGCCTGCTGCTGGGCATGGCACTGCCTACCGTGGCCGCTTACCTGATCGCTGTCACTCTGTTCGCATCGGCTATCCAGGGTCTGGGCATCTCCGCTCTGGTCACCAATATGTTCATCTTCTACTTCGGTGTCGTGGCTCAGATCACTCCTCCCGTCTGTCTGGCATCCTTTACTGCGGCAGGCATCGCGGGTGCAAGCGCATGGAAGACCGGCTGGAAGGCATTCTCCTTCGCCATCACCGCTTTCATCGTCCCCTTTGCATTCGTGTATCGTCCCGCTATCCTGCTGGAAGGCACTGCGGTGGAGATCATCACTGCATACTTCATCGTCATTGCAGCCACCTATCTGCTGGCCTGCGGTATCGCTGGCTACCTGTTCCGTCCCCTGAAGATGTGGGAGCGCATCGCCTGCTATGTCGTGGCCTTCATCTTCATCCTGCCCAGCTCCATGTCTGATATTATCGGCATTGCTGGATGCGCACTCATCATGGCTTACTGCTTCATGACGGGCAAGAAGAACGCCAACAAGGCACAGCCTGCCTGATAAGCGGTCCTTCCGAAAACCTTCTTCATAAGCCACAGTTCGGCGAAACCCCCGCCTCCGGTACTCCCGGAGGCGGGGGTTTCTTGTTTGTCCTTTTTGGGGCGGGAAGAAAAATGGGCAGTTCGGATGTGAAAGAGGACGGAACAGTTGTGTTTGGGGACGATTTGAGGTATTATAAAGTAGTTGAAGTATACTCTCCGGCCAATCGGAGGATGTACCTATAAGAGAACAAAAAGGAAACTGCGGATGAGATCAGCGCGAAAAGAACCGAATCAGAGGGTCTACAAGGCCAGCCCGGAAAAGACATCCGGGCGTGGCTCTGCGCCCGCGCGCCATGCCGCAAAGCACGCGAAGAAGCGCTCGCTCTTTGGCCGGGCAAAGCAGGAGAACTCCGTCCCGGAGACTGCGGCCCCGGCCCCGCAGCCCGAGGTGGCAGAAGAAGAGCATACCTATACCGCGCCCGCTGCGCCGCCGTCCGCCATCCCGCCGGTGGAGCCTGTCCTGACGCCTCCGGCCCCGCCGAAGTCTGTGAAGCGAAAGCTCAATGTCCTTCAGCCGACCAGTCAGCCCGAGGCAGCTGCGCCCCAGCCGGCGGAGCAGGACGACTCCGCGGCAGCTCTGAATACCACCGGAGCAGCGGTGCCGGAAGGGGACGAAAGCGCAGAAAGGGCCGCTCCGGCAGAAAAGAAGTCCTCCCGCAGCAAGCGTGGATCCCGCCGTGAGGAACGGGAGTCGGTGCTTACATCGTTCCAGCGTTTCCTCGATACTCTTTCTATCCGGCTCCTGTGCGAAGTCTTTCTGCGGCAGGTGAGGCGGCTGTTCGTCGTGGGCGTCGTGTGTACGCTGACGTTCATGTGCGTACTGACCACGGTCAAGAGCTTTTCGGCCACTACCACCATGTCGCTGAACTACGAAGAGAGCGTGACCGGCAAGACGCCCAACGGCGCCCGCTTCAGCGAATCGGAATTTTTGACGCAGGAGTATCTTGAGGCTATCTTACAGGCCACCGGCCTGCAGGATGACCTGACCACCAGTGAGCTTGCGGACTGCATCTCCATCTCGCCGACCAACAGCAAGCTCGTGACGGAGGAGAACGACTACTACATCAGCTCGTCCTATCACATCGACCTCAAACTGCCGTGGTCGCTCTGGGGCAAGATCACGGCGCAGGATCTCCTCGACCAGATATGCCGGGTCTATCTCAAGCGCTTTACGGCAGATTACCGCATCAATGCGACCTCGCTGGACATCAGCTTTGATTATTCCGATATGGACTACGAGGAGATAGGCTCCTATTTCCGGATGATGATAGGCCGCATCAACAATTATCTCACGGTGCGCAACGACCAGGCCGGCTCCTATCTGTCCACCAGCGGCCAGAGTTACAGTGCCATCAAAAAGCAGGTACAGAATCTGCAGAGCTACACTCTGTCGGAGTACCAGAGCTATATCTGGGAAAACGGCGTGGCCAAGAACAACGCCCGCTGCATCGACGACCTCAACGAGCTGAACCGCACCCTGCGGTGGAGCGAGATGAGCGACTCCCAGAAGAGTGACATCTTTATGGACATCCTGGACAACTACAACAACAAGATGGTCTCCTCGGTGCTCATCCCCACCTACGACAGCGATGGCTCGTTCTATATGTCCCGCACCAAGGTCGGCATCGACGATCTGGCCCTGCGGGCCAATGAGCTGCTCAGCTCGGCTGTGGACGCCCAGAAGACCATCACGACCAACAATTCCAAGATCACGGCGCTGGAGCAGCCCACCGAGGCCCAGGAACTGCAGGTGGCCCAGTCGATGGTGGATGTCATCACCCAGCAGCTCGCCAGCATCGTGAGCGCAACGCGGGAGCTGGACGCCGACTGCTATGCCCAGCACATCAGCAGATATCTGGTGTTCAACGGGCCGGAGTCCTCGTTTATCAAACGGTATAACGTCAAGCCCAGCGTGATGCTGGCGGCCTTGATATGCACCGTGTGGTATCTGGCTGCTGTCGTCAAGACGAGCTGCCAGCGGCAGCGTGAACGCCTGCAGGCAGAAAACGAATGACATCCGTCTTTCTGACAGGATGGAGGAAGAATGAAAAGTTTTGATTTGCTGCGCTACCTCAAAAAGTGGTGGTTCCTCATCATGCTCATCACAGCGGTAGGCTGTCTGGGCGTGTATGAGTTTATTTCGTCGCGGCAGTCGTATACGGCCACAGCCATCATCCAGTACACCAACGCGAATGCAAGTCAGGGCAAGAACGCCGACGGCTCCAGGATAGACCCCACCGAGATCACGTCGGCCTCGGTCATCAACCAGACCATCCAGCAGCTGGGGCTGACAGCCAGCACCGAGAGCATCCGCTCCAAGATCTCCGTCAAAGAGGTCATCCCGGAGGATGAGCAGACCAAAAAGGAGACGGCGCTTGCCGATGGTGAGGAGTATGAATATTACCCCACTATCTATGCCGTTTCGTTCACCGTGGCCAGCAAGGACGCCACCGACTACGCCCGCAATGTGCTGGACGCGGTGCTGACGAACTACTTCAAATATTACAGCGAGACCCATGTGGACTCGGAGCTGTTCCCTAACAACGCCAGGAATGTCTCGGTGGCGAACTACGAGTACATCGACTGCGTGGAGATCCTGCGCAATAACGCCAACGAGAGCGTGGCCTACCTTCAGAAGAAGGCCGATGAAAAATACGGATTTTACAGTGTGAAATCGGGATACTCGTTCTCGGACCTCGTGTCGGAGTACGAGTATCTGACCCAGAACACCCTGAACGACCTCTACGCCTATATCGTCAATCATAAGCTGGTGCGGGACCATACGCTTCTGGTCAACACGGAGAAAAACATCGTGATGCGCTACCAGCTCCAGATCGACAGCCTGAACGGAAATATCGCAGAGGCCAAGAGCATCATCGACCAGTTCGGCGATAAGACGCTGGACGGTGCGGCAGTCTACTCCGGAAGCCGGAATTCTGACGGCGGCGAGACCCAGATCGTCAGTGACGTGGTGCGGGACTCGAGTGTCCAGCCTTCCGGCAATGTCACCACAACCTACGATAAGCTCATCCAGAACTATGCCGACCTCCACGCCGAGCTCATCGACGCCACCATTGCGCAGGGGCAGGCGCAGGAGATCCTGGACGTTTACGCCGGTGTGACCCAGGACACCGACCCCCGCAGTGCCGAGGCACAGTGGGCCAGCGCCCGCATCGACGAGCTGGTGCAGAAGTTCACGAGCCTGTATGACCTCGCACTCATGACCATCGACGAGTTCAATCAGGTCAACGGTGCGGACAACATCGAGATGAAGAACAGCATCGTTGTCATCGAGAAACTCAACCTGAAACTCTATGCGGCCCTGTCGGTGGTGCTCTTCCTCTTTGTGGGATGCTTCTGCGCCATCTTTATGGGCCGTCTGGGCGACTTTGTGGATTACTACCTCTATGTGGACAAGAAGAGCGGCCTGCCCAACCGCGAGCGCTGTGATGCCGCCATCGACCACTACAGTACGACACGGCTGAGGGGCCAGTTCACCATCATCTACATCCAGCTGGATTTTTCGGCCATGAGCCGGAACGATGGTGACAAGGCGCTGCGCCTGCTGGGTGACCAGCTGCAGTATGTGTTCCGCACACTGGGCTTTGTCGGCTACAATGGCGCAGGCCACTTTATCGTCCTGCTGGAAAACTGCAGCTTCGATTTGGCGAAAAACTGCGTCAACCGGCTGGGCAGTCTGCTGGCCAAGACCGAGTTCGCCCGGTTCGGCCCCTGCATCTTTGTGGGCATCGCCAACTCGACCAAGGATAACGCCTATGAGATCCGCGCTCTGCTGCGGCTGTCTATCCACCGCTGTGCAGACGTAAAAGCCCGTCAGGATGCCGAAAACACGAAGCATGCGGCTGTCTCGCCGCTGGTGTCCAAAAGCTGAGAGTGAACTATGATAAAAAAGATACTGCATTTTCTGGCACGGCTGCTGCTCATATTGCTGCTGATGGCCCTCGTTCTGGGCGGCATCCTGCTGTATAACCTTCAGATGAACAAGAGCTTCATCACGACCTTTTATACCGTCACGGTGGATAAGCCGGTGGAAGACCTGCGCATCGTGCTGCTTTCCGACCTGCATCTGAGCGAGTACGGCACCGACAACGCCGACCTTGTGCAGAAGGTGCGCAACCTTGCACCCGACCTCATCGCAGTGGCGGGCGATATGGATATTGACACAAACCCGGACTACAGCCTTGTGCTGAGCCTGATGCGTCAGCTGGTGGACATTGCGCCGGTGTATTATGCCCCCGGCAACCACGAGTGGGCGGCCCGCTACGCCAACGGCTGCGATACCATTTTTGACGACATCGAGGCCACCGGTGTCCACTGGATGAACGGAACGTATGAGGATGCCGTCATCAACGGCAAAAAGCTGCGCATCGGCGGCTTTTTCGAGTGGCCCTACGCCCAGCTGGAACGGGAAAACTCCCGCGCAGTGGCCGACGCGCTGAACGATAAGACGAATGCGCTGGATGATGCCTGCACCATCCTCATCTGCCACTGCCCCGAGGTGCTGGACACCTCGCTGGCCGACGAAAAGTTCGACCTTGTGCTCAGCGGCCACGCCCACGGCGGACAGGTGCGCATCGGCGGGCATGGCCTGTGGTCTACCAGCCAGGGCTTTCTGCCCAAGTACACCAGCGGTGTCAACCAGATGGGAGAGTCGCAGGTGGTCATCAGCCGCGGCCTCGGCGATTCGGAGCCGTATCCGCGCATCTTCAACCAGCCGGAACTGGTGGTCGTGGATGTGAATTGAGCCGCGGCGAGGAGAATAAGACAGGGAAAGTCAACGAATGGATGTTTTTAAGAGCAAACCGCTAAAGCTGGCCAGCGCAGGATTTTATATTCTGCTTATGATTGTGTGCTTCTACTGCGCTTGCTATCAGTTGCCTGTCGGCGTAAAATATGGTATCAATCTGCTGGTAGTCGGCTGGGCCTGCCTCATGTTCTTTATCTACCCGATGTTCAACCGGGCTATCTTCTGCCTGCGCTTCTTTGCGCTTTTCTTTTTTCCCTATCTGATGTTCTGGATGTGGTCGGTGGCCATCTGGATCTCGGAGTTTCAAACCTTTACCTATATCCTGCGCGGCTCATTGAATAGTTTTTATATGGCGACGAACATTCTTTTTGCGGCGGCAGCGGTCTATTTATTTGGCGAAGATACTATGCCCCTAACGCTGGCGGGCATGGCGTTGGCAAACGGCCTTGTGGCTCTGCAAGTCGCAGCTCGGGCGGGTATCGGGACTTTTATTTCGGAGTACATTCGTCTGCTCATTACTTTTGCGGACGACACCGGCGGCGCGATGCGCCAGATGGAGCTGCACGATATGGTCTACGGCTGGGGCGTTATGGTCATCTACTACGCCATCCACAAGGAAAAGAACCACAAGACCCAGGCCGTCTGTTTCCTCATCTCGATGCTGTTCTTCACGCTGGGCTTCAAGCGCATCGCCGTCCCGGCGGCGCTCGGTGCGGCGGTGATGTATCATATCCTCTGCTGGTGGAAGCCAAAACACATCCGGGCGCTGGCAAATATTATGGCGCTGGCGGCAGGCGGATGTATTTTCTTCTACCTCTGGCTGATAAAGTCCGGCATCTTTGTGGAGCTGGCAAATGAACTGGAAATAGACCTGATGTATCGTGATGTGATTTACACTTATTTCAGCGATTTTTTTGAGTTGGTGCCTAGCTATATCGGGAGAGGAATCCGCTTCATTTATACCTATTGTACAGAAGACCCGAGTTACCATCTTGCAACGACGGCACTGCACAATGTGTATATGGAAACTTATATCGAGGTGGGATTCTGGTGCTGGTGGATATGGATACTTTTCGAGCTGTCCTTCCGCATCCACCGGGTGGAGGAGCGGTACACTGAGATACCGGCTTACGCCTTGATGGCGATGAATCTGTATGTGTTCTTCACCTACCTGACGGATAACACTCTGTTTTATTATGCCATCAATGTACTTTATCGGATGGCCATCATGGTATGGTGTCTCGAAGTTTCGGAGAACGGCAATCTGCTGGACTCGGAGACCCAATCTCTGGCGGCGGTCAAGGAAAGTCGCCAGAAGAAGCGGAACAAAAATAGAGAAGAAGAAAATGTGGAGGAAGATTTCCACATCTGTGTATAAAAGTGAGGAGCGGACGAGATGAAGGTCTTGATGATCAACAAATTCCTTTACCCCAACGGCGGGTCCGAGACCTATATGTTCGAGCTGGGAAAGCAGCTGGAACGGATGGGCCATGAGGTGCAGTATTTCGGGATGGAGCATGAGGGTCGGTGTGTGGGCAACCGGGTGGATGCCTATACCAGCAGCATGGATTTCCACGGCGGCAGCAAGCTGGCGAAGCTTACATACCCGCTCAAGACGATCTACTCGTCTGAGGCGCGGCAGAAACTGCGGCTGGTGCTGGATGATTTTCGACCGGATGTTATCCATCTCAACAATTTCAACTATCAGTTGACGCCCAGCATCCTCCTTGAGGCGGACAAATGGCGGAAGGAGAGCGGCCATGCCTGCCGTATCCTTTATACTGCCCACGACCATCAGCTTGTCTGCCCGGATCATCTGTGCTATCAGAGCATTGAAGGGCATTCGTGCGAAGAGTGTCTGGGCGGACATTATGTAAACTGCATCAAGCATAGGTGCATTCATGGTTCACGGGTACGTTCCATTATCGGCTGTGCAGAGGCAATGTTCTGGAAGTGGAAAAAAGTCTATCGGAAGCTGGATGTTATAATCTGTTGCTCGGCGTTTCTGAAAAAGAAGCTGGATACAAACCCCGACCTGCGGGGAAGGACGGTGGCGATGCACAACTTTATTTCCACAAAGAAAGCCCCAGCTGTGGAAAAACAGGACTATGTGCTCTACTTTGGCCGCTTTTCCAAGGAAAAGGGCGTTGGAACCTTTGTGGAAGCCTGCAAAGCTCTGCCGGACATCCCCTTTGTGGCGGCGGGCAGCGGCCCGCTGGAAGGGGAGCTGGCCGGCATCCCGAACCTGAAAAATGTGGGGTTCCAGTCGGGCAAGGCCCTCGAAAAACTCATTGTGGAGGCGCGGCTCAGCCTCTGCCCTTCGGAATGCTACGACAACTGCCCCTTTTCAGTGATGGAGTCGCTGATGTACGGCACGCCGGTGCTGGGTGCAGACATCGGCGGCATCCCGGAGCTCATCGACGCGGGCGTGAACGGCGAGCTGTTCGAGAGCGGGAATGCGGACGCGCTGACAGAGAAGATACGCGCCCTCTGGGACGACCGTACCCGGCTGGACGCTTATACCAGAGCCTGCGGGACGACCCGCTTTGACACTGTGGAAGAATATGCGGAAAAACTGATGCCCCTGTATCAGGGATAAAAACGGAGGAGAAGGATCCATGGCAACCAAGAAACTGAACGGAACCGTTATCGTCACCTACCGCTGCAACGCGCGCTGCACCATGTGCAACCGCTATAAGGCACCCTCGAAGCCCGAGGAAGAGATCAGCCTCGAGACCATCCGCAAGCTGCCGCCCATGTATTTTACCAACATCACCGGCGGCGAGCCCTTTATCCGCACGGATCTGAAGGACATCGTGCGGGAGCTGCGGAAGAAGTCGGACCGCATCGTCATCTCCACCAACGGCTTCTTCACCGACCGTATCCTCGACCTGTGCAAAGAGTTCCCCGACATCGGCATCCGTATCTCCATCGAGGGCCTCGAGCAGACCAACAACGAGATACGCGGCCTCGCCGACGGCTACAACCGCGGCTACACCACCCTGAAAAAACTCCGGGAGATGGGCATGAAGGATGTGGGCTTCGGCATGACCGTGCAGGACAAGAACGCCCCCGACCTCGTCCCCCTCTATCGCCTGTCGGATGAGATGGGGATGGAATTCGCCACCGCCACCCTGCACAACAGCTTCTACTTCGTGGAGGCCAAGAACATCATCCACGACCGCCCCATGGTGGCTAAAAACTTTGAGGCTCTCATCAACGAGCTGCTGCGGAGCAATTCGCCCAAAAAGTGGTTCCGCGCCTACTTCAACCATGGCCTCATCAACTACCTCTACGGCCAGAAGCGCCTGCTGCCCTGTGATATGAGCTTCGATACCTTCTTCATCGACCCCTACGGCGACGTCATGCCCTGCAACGGCACCAAGGATAAGGAAGTTATGGGCAACCTGAACACCCAGAGCTGGGACGAGCTGTGGAGCAGCCCTGAGGCAGAGGCCGTCCGCGCCAAGGTGCGCCACTGCGACCGCGACTGCTGGATGATCGGCTCCGTCTCGCCGGCCATGCACAAATATATCTGGAAGCCGGGCTTCTGGGTACTGACCCATAAGTTCAAGGCGCTGTTCACCAAGACTCCTTACAGTATGTATGAGCTGAAAGTCTGCCGCGACTACCGGGACGGCAAGGTGTCGAAGGAAGAGCTGGACCGCTGCTCCACCTGCGACCTCAACTGCGTGGTCAACAACGGCCTGAGCGCCGCGTCGCAGGAGCAGCTGCGCCATAAGTCCGGCGAGGAGATCGTGGACGCCGATATTGCCGACCAGCTCAGACAGTGAGGATACCGCTATGAAAATACTCATCGTTCGCCCCTGGCCCAGCGTGCTGGACGTGACCAAGAACACCTACAATATTCAGGAAGTGGGGCTGGCAAAGGCGCTGGTGAAGCGCGGCCATCCCACCGACATCCTGTTCTGGACGGACGGCGACGAGATGACCGTAAAGGTTGAGGTGGAGGGTGCAAAGCCCATCCATGTCTTCTACCGCCACGGGAAAGTCCTGCTCAAAAACGTCTGGTTCAAAGGGCAGGAGAAGCTCTTTGCCCGGTATGATGTGCTGCAGACCGCCGAGTATAACCAGATGTTCTCGTGGCATCTGGCGGGGAAATACCCCGAAAAGACGGTGGTCTACCACGGCCCCTACTACTCGCCCTTCAACAAGAACTATAACCGGATGTGCAGAGTGTTCGACGCCCTCTTCGTGGGGCGCTACCGCCGCCGTGGCACCCGTTTTCTGACCAAGAGCGAGCTGGCCCGGAAATTTCTGCTGGAAAAGCGTCTCTCGCCGGAGCAGGTGACGACGGTGGGCGTCGGCATCGACGCGGAACTCCTGCGTGACCGCCCGGACGCCGGGCAGACGGAACTCGAGCAGAAGATGCGGGCGCAGAAAACGGGCCTGAAGCTGCTTTATATCGGCCGCATCGAGCCCCGGCGGGACCCCTTCTTCCTGCTGGATGTGCTGGCCGAAGTGCGGAAAAGCGACCCGGACGCCTGCCTTTACATCATCGGCGACGGCGACGCGGAGTATGTGGACAGCGTGAAAGCGGCCATCGAGGAAAAGGGGCTGGAAAGCTGCGTCTTCTGGCAGAAAAAAGCCCCCCAGTATCAGATGAAGGGGGTCTACCAGCAGGCGGATTTCTTCCTGCTGCCGACGGAGTACGAAATTTTCGGCATGGTGCTGCTGGAGGCGATGTTCTTCCGCCGGGTGGTGCTGACCACCCCCAACGGCGGTGCGGATATGCTGCTGCGCAGCGGGGAGAACGGCCTTGTGCTGGAAAAATCGGACCCGACCCGCTGGGCGAAAGCCCTGCTGGACACTGCCGCTGACCCGGAAAAGAAGGCCCGGATGGAGCAGGCGGCCTATGAGACGGTCATCCATGAGAACACATGGGACGCTCTCGCCGACCGCTTCCTTGCAGTCTATGAAAAGAGATAAGAAGTCCGTTATGCCCGACGTTTCGGTCATCGTTCCGGCTTATAACATCAAAACGCTGCTGCCCGCTGCGTGGCATCTTTGCAGGCGCAGACCTGGCAGGACTTCGAGGTCTGGCTGGCGGAGAGCCGCCGGGAGATGGCAGATTCCAAATGGCAGTGGGTGGGTCTGTGCATCCTGAAACGGAAGCACTACCGGCTGGCACTGGCCTATTTCGATTTTATCCAGACTCTGCGCGGCGGGCGTGACCGCCGGATGCAGAAAAATTCGCGCTAAAGAGAAAAGCGCCTGCTGCGAATGCAGCAGGCGCTTTTTTGAATGCCATTATTTTTTCTCGTAGAGCGCAAGCGTTTCCTCCACGATGCGCTCCCACGGAAAGCGGGTGCAGACGTACTCGGCGGCGAGCCACTTGAACATCCGGACGGTGTTGGGGTGGCTGAGGGCGTAGGTGAGCTTCTGAGCCAGGTCGTCCACGTCGCTTTTGCGGAAGGTGATGCCGTTGTCGTGGATGACGTTGGCACACTCCTCGATGTCGGAGGTGATGACGCAGTTGCCGTAGCTCATGGCTTCCAGCAGGCAGAGAGGCATTCCCTCGAGGTCGCTGGGCAGGACGAAGAGGTAGGCGTTGCTGTAGAGCTCTTCCCGCAGCGCACCGTCTACAAAGCCGGTGAAGATGACCCGTTCGTCGCCGCCGGCCTGCTCTTTCAGCTCGTCCATGTACCAGTGGGTGTCGGAGGCACCGCCCGCGATGACCAGCTTTTTGTCGGTGTGGAGCTTCTTGAACGCATCCACCAGATAGTGACAGCCCTTTTCCGGCACCATCCGGCCCAGATAGAGGATGTAGGAGTCCTTTTCGAGGCCGTACTTTTCCCGGATGATGTCGGCGGGGACAGGGGCCGCAGGGTTGACACCGTTGGGGATATAGTGGGTGGTGCGGCCATAGGTGTCCAGAAAGTATTTCTGGGTGCTGTGGTTGAGCACGATGATCTCATGGGCGCACCGCGCACCAGTCTTTTCACCCATGCGGATGTACCAGGAACCGAAGGAACCCTTCCACTTGTCCCGCGCCCAGTCCAGACCGTGGATGGTCAGGATGACCCGCTTGCCGGTCAGGCGGGGGATCCAGGAGAACATGGCAGGGCCTTCCGCGTGGACATGGACCACGTCATAGGGGCCGAAAGCCGCCGCAAGGCAGCCGAAGAAGCTGGATGTCACAGCCGCGAGGCCCTTGCGGTCGATGGTGGGCAGATGCTTGAGGCGGATACCCCGGTACTCGTCCAGATGCTCGGCGTCGTATTCTCTGCCGCTGACGTGATGGCCGGAGCGGTTGTAGCAGGTGACGGCGTGGCCGTGTACGGCCATCCGCGCCGCCAGTTCTTCCACTACGACCTCAATACCGCCTTCCCGTGAGGGAACACGCTTATGTCCTACCATCGCGATCCGCATCGTTGCATCCATTCCTTCTCGTTTTATTTCTGGGTGCGAAAGGTTACTCTGTTCGCCTCCAAATGACATAAAATGACAACCTGATTTAGTATAGTCTCATTGTACACAATGTCGGAAGAAAGGTCAAGATTTGAACTAAGATTCTTAGCCGCCCGCCAGACATGAAAAAAACTCCCCTCTGGGCGGGAGGGGAGCGGAAAAATCAATATCAATCGTCGTCGCTGTCGAGCTTGAGCACGGCGGTGAACGCCTCGCTGGGCAGGGAGACGCTGCCGAGCTGGCGCATCTTCTTTTTGCCCTCTTTCTGCTTTTCCAGCAGTTTTTTCTTGCGGGAGATGTCGCCGCCGTAGCACTTGGCCAGCACATCCTTGCGCATGGCCTTGACCGTCTCGCGGGCGATGATCTTGCCGCCGATGGCCGCCTGAACGGGGATCTCGAAGAGGTTGCGCGGGATGTTGTCCCGCAGCTTCTCGCAGATGCGGCGGCCCTTGGCGTAGGCGTTGTCGCGGAAGACGATCATGGACAGAGCATCCACGGGGTCGCCGTTGAGCAGGAAGTCCAGCTTGACGAGGTCGCTCTCGCGGTACTCCTTGAACTCGTAGTCGTAGCTGGCGTAGCCGCGGCTCCGGCTCTTGATGGCGTCGAAGAAGTCGTAGACGATCTCACCCAGCGGCAGGGCGTAGTGCAGGTCCACACGCACATCATCCATATACTTCATGTCGATGAGGACGCCGCGCTTGTTCTGGCACAGGTCCATCAGGCTGCCGACGTATTCGTTGGGGGTGTAGAGGTGGACGTCCACGAAGGGCTCCTCCTGCTTGACGATGTTGGAGGGGTCGGGGTAGCTGGACGGGTTGTCTATCATCTCCACGGTGCCGTCGGTCAGGGTCAGACGATAGCGGACGCTGGGTGTGGTGGTGATGAGGTCGAGGTCGAACTCGCGTTCCAGACGCTCGGTGATGATCTCCATGTGGAGCAG
>ERZ1034952.965-NODE-965-length-25116-cov-122.228283_pt1 | contig 25116 bp, 20 predicted proteins | sample MGYA00520625_ERZ1034952 | MGnify/ENA primary metagenome ERZ1034952 (study PRJEB33766, sample SAMN09781773) | gut metagenome | biome: gut microbiome | host: Homo sapiens | place: Madagascar | study: EMG produced TPA metagenomics assembly of the PRJNA485056 data... | reverse complement strand
CGAACTTGTTGCGGTTGGTCGTGATACCCCGCTTCATCGGCAGGTCGCTGATGTCGAGGTGCAACGGTTTTCCCGTAAGCCTGTCCACCATCTTGATGCCGAAGGGCGAGAGCGAACTGCGGTAGTTGGTTTCCTCCGTGAAGAGGCACACCGCCTGCTCGATGAATGTATGGAAACTCTCTTCCGCCGGGAAGTCCGCCGCGTTGCCGGGCATCGCCGCCCAGTAGAGCGTCGGGCAGTCGATGGTATTGTGGTGCGGCACGCACTCCATGCTTGCCAGCTGGCTGCCCACATCGTTCTTGATATGCTTCAGTTCCTCCGCGTCATCGCTCCACGCCATGACGTTGAAGTGCGCCCGTACCGAGGTCAGCCCGTAGGAATGGGCTTCGTTCAGGTACTGGTCTATCCACTCGCGGTTGATGCTGTTGCTCCGGCTGTATCGGGATAGCGACTGCATATTCCTTGCGGACTTCTCGAACTTCTGCAAATTTTCCTCGCTGTTGTCGATAATCACATACTGGTTATAGATGTGGTTGCAGGAAAGCAGCAGCCCCACGGGGGAGGCGAAGGAGAGGCGACAGTCCGAGCGGTCGGTGGAGAGTTTCTCGTAGCGGATGTCGGTAGCCACCTTTCCTGGCATATCCTCCGCGTCGGAGAGGGTGTGCAGGCACAGGCGGTTGTCACCGATACGCATTTCTTTTGCCGAGAGGTCGATGTCCTGCAAGGTCGTGTCGCCTTCGGGCATGAGCGAGAAGTAACGCTCTATCAGCCCGGCGGACTTCTCCGTCCCGACAATCTCGTCGGTGGAGAGGCGGCGCAGCCTCACAAAGCCGCTGTCGTTCATGATGCGCTCGAACTGTTCGGCGGCCTCCATGAACTTCCCGGCGGTTTCCTTGTCCAGCTCCTTCGGGATGATATGTCCCCGGCACAGCGTACTGAAGTTGCTCTGCATACGGTTACGTTCTTTCGTCGTCTTGGTCAAGTAGAGATAGCAGGAGTGTTTCAGGTACGGACGCTCGTTGAAGTGGCGTTCAAAGGAACGGCTCAAGAAACTCATGTCGTCCTTCTGTAACTCCGGCATATATTTCTCCTTGATGAACCAATCCTGCTTATGCACGACGCAGAAGTACGGCAGCACCTTGATAGCCTTGCACCAGCAGCCGTGTATCGCCTCGTACTCTGCGCCCGTCACGGTGTAAAGCTCCGGCAGTTCCACCTCAAAAGCCACCGTGATGTCGGCGTCTTTGGAGATGATGCAGCCATGCTCCACCGCCAGCAGGGGGAACTTGTTTTCCAGTGTTGTCATTTTGGATGTATTTCTCATGTCGTTTCTTCCTTTCGTTGCCGTTTGAGTAATCGGGTGATCCGCCGTCGGTTGATAAGGTATCGGGGATGGCTCCTTGCCGCTCCCAATTTCATCAGCCCGTGTTCGCCGTACCGGGCGTTCAGCGCGAAGGTCTGCCATACGAGGACGGAAGACGATGCCGCGCCGAAGCCGATACATATCCACTGGTCGATGCCGACCATATAGAGGATGACGAACAGGACGAAGAGAGCCAGCAGACCTCCGCAGAAGATGAAGAGGTACTGAGCCTTCAAACCCTTGAACTCGACCGGACGGCCGATACCCTTGTTTATCGGGTATTCAGCCATACATTGTTTATTAAAGGAAGAATGAGCGCAGGATAGTGGCGGCGACAATCAAGAAGATACAAGCCCCGAACCACGAGGCGGCGGTCTTCGAGGTGTCCGGGTCTCCGGACGAGAATTTTCCGTACACTTTCACGCCACCGATAAGCCCGACTACCGCGCCGATGGCGTAGATTAATTTCGTGCCGGGGTCGAAATACGAACTCACCATAGAGGTGGCTTCGTTGATGCCAGCCAGACCGTTTCCCTGTGCGAAAGCGGAGGCGGTTGCGGCAATCATAAGTGCCGCAGCGATGATTAACTTTTGTCTGATGTTCTTGTTCATAAACTGTTCTTTTTTGTGCCGTCCAAAGGGTGGATAGTCCTTTTTCGGGCGGTTGATACTTGATTACTTTACTTTGGTTTTAGTGGTTGCCCGTTTGTTTCTACGGACTTGGGGCTGTCCGTTGCGGGTTGGCTGTACCTTGTACCGCCGTGCGCGTGGGTGTCGTCATTTTACGTTTTCATTTCCATTCTTTTTTAGTTGTTATACATAGTTTCGGAAGTCGAACTCCTCGATGTTGTCGGGAATCACGAACACCTTTTCCTTTTGTTGTGTCACGGTCATGTTCACCGTGTCCACGAAAACTGCCATCGCCTTTGCAATCCTCTCGCTCATTGCTTCATCGGTCAGGCGTTCCGTTATTCTTGTGAAAAGCTCTGTCCCGTCCAGTTCCGTCATGACCTTTCCGGCGTGTCGCATTTCCTCATCGGATGGTGATTCCTTCCGTATGGTGTGTACTGCCATGTCAATATCCTCGAAGCTACTTCCCGAAGCCTGCTTTTTGTCTGGTTCTTCATCCTCCGGTTCATCTTCTCCGTACTCCAGTTCCGAGGGCGGGATGCTCGTGAAGGTTTCATCGAGTTTGTCCTCCGGTACTTGTGTCGGGCGTGAGACGGTTTCCGTGTTTCCGTCGTCAAAAGTAGCCTCTTCCTCCGACAGCTCAATGCCTTTTTCCGAAGTGGCGGCTTCTTGCGTCGGTATGGCAGCGGTTGTCCGGGTCGATGCCATCTTGAAACGGCTCTTGCCAATGATGTCCGAGGTGTCTGCGTGAGGTATTTCCTTATCCTTTCCTTGCTCTGCCACCGTACTGTCCAATGACCGCCACAGCCCGGCAATATGTCTGAAGAAACGGATGAGCTTCATGTCCATGATGCGGTCATAGAACAGCAGAAACAGAAACCACACGTTGCAAGCAACCGATACGATTAAAAACGCCTTTGTCATAATCTTACTTTTTGGGCGTTTTCAATCTGTTCCATGTACTGCTGCCCGTATTGTCGGAAATGGTCGCGGAGGATGTTATCCACAAACTTGCCGATGCTCAAACCGTTTCCCATCCGACTGGTAACGATAGCGACTTTCTCATGAATTTCTCGGCTGATGTATATACATTGCCGCGTTTTGATTTCCGATGCTTGCAGGAAAGTCGAGAGCGGTTTGTCTCTGCCTTTATCCTTGCGGAAGTCAACGTCGGTATTTTCATGCCCGTAGTCGGTTACACACTTTGCTGCACGGACAGCGGTTCTTTCACTCTTTCCTGTTTGCAGATACTCAGCCTGACGGTTCTTATTTGTTCTTTTCATACTTCTTTGTTGTTTTTGAGTGTTTATAAATTATAGGATTCCATGTGCCGTTTGAACGATTCGGCTATCTCGTCTTGGAACAGCGTGAAATGGTGTGTCAGCACGTTGTCAAGAAATGCCGCGATAGTCACTTCGTTGCCTCCGATTACATGAAGCATCTTCTGTATGCGGTCGTGGTACTCCTTGCGGATATAGACCTGCTTGCCGAGCCTTGCCGTGATATTGGAACCGCATATGAATACTGTGTCATAATCCAATTTTTCCGGCTTGCTGTTCCTGCGCCTGCGTTCCGGCTCCTCTTTGGAGTGCGAGGCGGGTGGAGAAACGGCTTCTTGTATCGCTTCTTTCGGAGGTGGGACAGGAGCGTTCCCGTCCGTGCTTCTCGCTTCCGGCGGAATGCTTGTATCGTCCAGTCGAAATGAGTTGATTACGGCTTCGCTGTCGATGTCCTCGATTCTTGTTTTCTTTGCCATGCCGTTCAGTTTTTGATGATGCCGAGAATCTCATCGACGAGTTTGTCGAGGTTGCTGCCGCGTACCAGTATTTTGTCCGCCGGAAACGCCGTGGAGCGGAATACCGCCTTGCGTTCTGCCGCCGTCTCCTTGCGGAAGCGCTTACTGTCCGGTAGATGTGTTTCCAGAATGGGCAGGGCGAACTCGGCACAGACCTTGTCGTATGCCTTGTAAAGTTCAGTCTTTTCGCGTCCGTCCACCATGTTCCACACGAGGTAAATCCCTTTGATGCCGGACTTGCCCGTGCTTATCATCTGTTCGTTGATGACAGTGGCGAACTTGATGGAACTCTCCATCACCACACGGTCGGCGATGATGGGCGTGAAGATATAGTCCATTTGGGAAATGGTCTGCACCACATCGGCATTGTTGATTGTTCCCGGCAGGTCGAAGAACACGAAATCGAGGTCGGGCTGCGCTGCCACCAGATTTTCGGCGGTCTTTACCGCATCTTCCGCACGGCTGCATCTGATGGTGTACGGGTTCTTCTTCAGTCGTTTGAGCTGCTCATACGCCAGCACCTTGTAATGCCCGTCCTCCATGACGGCTTTCATGTCACGCTTGCGCATGTCATGGATACTGTACTGCGGGAAATCGCAGTCCACCACGGCTACGTTGTAGCCTTTCACATAGTGCAGATAGCTTGCTACAAGCACTGTCAGGGTTGTCTTACCCGCTCCACCTTTCTGCGTGGAGATTGCCACATAAGTTGCTTCTTTCATTTTTTTGATAATTTATTTGGTTATACATCTGTCCGGTGGCGGTAGCGTATTGTCATTAGTACGTACGCACGCACTCCCATTCATTTATTTATTCACTCCTTAATCCGGCTGTGCCTGCGGGTATTCATCGGTTTGTCCAACCGTCCATGCTTTTATCCGTCCGCACGGACGTGTGCTTGGAAAACTATCTGAATACATACACCTGTTTTCAACCGTTTGGATTGATGCCCGGATTGCTGTCCGAACATCCGGCGGAAGGAGTGTATTTTCAGTTCCACATCCGAATCACACTGCAAATAAACAAGGATATTTTGGAACTTGTATCACTTCTCCGGCAAGTGGCAGCACGTTGCGCCGGTTGGCACTGATTGTCCGGGTCAAGCCTCTGTCGGACATCGCCTTAAGGGCGTAACTTTGCACCCGAACGGCAGGGTACGCCGCAGGTAGCGCAGCCCGGAGTTTGAAAGGAATCATCCCCAATCCGTCCCCGACGGATTTTTATGTTCACCTGAACATAGCAAGGTATGTTTTCAGCCGCTCAAAACATTTTGAGCAGCCACGAAAACGCCTTGCCCTTGCAGGGGGCGGGCTTACCCTCCGAAGTCGGGAAGCCTCTCAAACCTGCGGTGCTGTGCCTCAAAGCGGCGGCTTATGCCGTCAAACCGCTAAATCCAAAGTAATATGAGTGAAAAAAGAAGAAACAAAGGCGGGAGAAATCCCAAACTCGACCCGGCGGTGTTCCGCTACACCGTCCGTTTCAGTGAGGAGGAACACAACCGTTTCCTCTCCATGTTCGAGAAGTCAGGCGTAAACGCCAAGTCGGTTTTCCTGAAAGCGCACTTCTTCGGGCAGCCGTTCAAGGTGCTGAAAGTGGACAAGACGCTGGTGGATTACTACACCAAACTGTCCGATTTTCATGCGCAGTTCCGCGCGATAGGCACGAACTACAACCAAGTAGTGAAGGAACTGAGGCTGCATTTTTCCGAGAAAAAGGCGATGGCGTTGCTTTACAAGTTGGAGCAACAGACCGTCGAACTCGTAAAACTGAGCCGTAAGATTGTGGAACTTTCAAGGGAGATGCAGGAAAAATGGTCGCAAAAATCAGTGTAGGAAACTCGTTGTATGGCGCACTTGCCTACAACGGGGAGAAGATCAACGAGGCGAAAGGGCGGCTTCTGACAACCAACCGCATCTACAATGACGGTACGGGAACGATGGACATCCACCGGGCTATGGAGGACTTTCTCGCTCTGATGCCCGTGCGGTCGAAGGTGGAGAAACCGGTGGTGCATATCTCGCTCAATCCGCATCCCGACGATATTTTGACGGACACGGAGCTTCAGAACATCGCACGGGAGTATCTGGAGAAGATGGGCTTCGGCAACCAGCCGTATCTCGTTTTCAAGCATGAGGACATCGACCGCCACCATCTGCATATCGTGACGGTCAGGGTGGACGAGAACGGCAGGAGCATAGACACCCGGAACAATTTTTACCGGAGCAAGCAGATAACACGCGAACTGGAACGGAAGTACGGGCTGCATGACGCGGAACGCAAGAATCGCCGTCTTGACACGCCGCTGCGCAAGGTGGACGCCTCTGCGGGCGACGTGAAGAAGCAGGTGGGGAATATCGTTAAGGCTTTGAACGGGCAATACCGTTTCCAAACGATGGGAGAATACCGTGCCCTCCTTTCCTTATATAATATGACAGTGGAGGAAGCACATGGCAATGTGCGCAGACGTGAGTATCACGGGCTGGTCTATTCCGTCACGGACGACAAGGGCAACAAGGTCGGCAATCCTTTCAAGTCCTCGCTGTTCGGGAAGTCCGTCGGCTATGAAGCCGTACAGAAGAAGTTTGCCCGTTCCAAGCAGGAGTTTAAGGAGAGGAAACTTGCCGACATGACGAAACGCACCGTCCTTTCCGTGCTGGAAGGCACGTATGACAAGGAGAAGTTTGTAGCCACCCTCAAAGGAAAGGGCATCGACACCGTACTACGCTACACGGAGGAAGGGCGCATCTACGGAGCCACGTTCATCGACCACCGTACGGGCTGCGTGCTGAACGGCTCACGCATGGGCAAGGAACTTTCCGCCAACGCCTTGCAGGAACACTTCACGCAGCCTTACGCTGGACAGCCGTCGATTCCGCTTTCCGTTATGGTGGAGGGACAAGAGGACAAACAAGGATATTCCGGAGGGGAATACGAGAACCATTCGGGTGGTATGAACCTGTTTGCCCCCGAAGGTCCGGCAGTGGACGCCGAGGAGGAAGCCTTCATCCGGGCGATGCAGCGCAAGAAGAAAAAGAAGAAGCGCAAGGGCTTGGGAATGTAATCGAAAATATCAACAATCAAAAAAATCAATGTATGTCACAACAAGAAGACGATTTGAGGGCGTTGGCGAAAATCATGGATTTTCTGCGTGCCGTGAGTATTATTTTAGTGGTCATGAACGTGTACTGGTTCTGTTATGAAGCCATACGGCTCTGGGGTGTGGACATCGGTGTGGTGGACAGGATACTGATGAACTTCAACCGCACGGCGGGGCTGTTCCGTTCCATCCTCTACACGAAACTATTTGCCGTCCTCCTGCTTGCCCTGTCCTGTCTGGGGACAAAGGGCGTGAAGGGCGAGAAAATCACGTGGGGGAAAATCTGGGCGGTCCTTGCCGTGGGCTTCGTGCTGTTCTTCCTCAACTGGTGGATACTGGCCCTGCCATTGCCGGTGGAGGCGGTGACGGGACTGTATATCCTGACCGTTGGCGCGGGCTATGTATTCCTGCTGATGGGCGGTCTGTGGTTGAGCCGCCTGTTGAAGCACAACCTCATGGATGATGTGTTCAACAACGAGAACGAGAGCTTCATGCAGGAAACAAGGCTTATCGAAAGCGAGTATTCGGTCAATCTTCCGACACGGTTCTACTACAAAAAGCGTTGGAACAACGGATGGATCAATGTGGTGAATCCTTTTCGTGCCTCCATCGTGTTGGGTACGCCGGGTAGTGGAAAGTCATACGCGGTGGTAAACAGTTTCATCAAGCAGCAGATTGAAAAGGGCTTTTCGATGTATGTATATGACTTCAAATTCAGCGACTTATCTACAATCGCCTACAACCATCTGCTGAACCACCCGGAGGGTTACAAGGTGAAGCCGAAGTTTTATGTGATAAACTTCGACGACCCGCGACGCTCGCACCGCTGTAATCCCATCCACCCGGATTTCATGGAGGATATTACGGATGCCTACGAGAGTGCCTATACGATAATGCTCAACCTCAATAAAACATGGGTGCAGAAGCAGGGCGACTTCTTTGTGGAATCACCTATTATTTTGTTTGCCAGCATTATATGGTATCTCAAAATCTATCAAGGCGGCAAATACTGCACGTTCCCCCATGCGATTGAGTTCCTGAACCGCCGCTATGAGGATATTTTCCCGATACTGACCTCTTACCCGGAATTGGAAAACTATCTTTCTCCGTTCATGGACGCATGGCTCGGAGGGGCTGCGGAGCAGTTGATGGGGCAGATAGCAAGCGCGAAAATCCCTTTGTCAAGGATGATTTCCCCGCAGCTCTATTGGGTGATGTCGGACAGCGAGTTCACGCTGGACATCAACAATCCCGAAGAACCGAAAATACTCTGTGTGGGCAACAATCCCGACCGTCAGAATATCTACGGGGCCGCTCTCGGTCTGTATAACTCCCGTATCGTGAAACTCATCAACAAGAAAGGGATGCTGAAGTCGTCGGTCATCATCGACGAGCTGCCCACGATTTATTTCAAGGGGTTGGACAACCTTATCGCCACCGCGCGAAGCAACAAGGTTGCCGTGTGTCTGGGCTTTCAGGATTTCAGCCAGTTGGTGCGCGACTACGGTGATAAAGAAGCGAAGGTCGTGATGAACACCGTCGGCAATATCTTTTCCGGTCAGGTGGTGGGTGAAACCGCCAAGACGCTTTCCGAACGCTTCGGTAAGGTGTTGCAGAAACGGCAGTCCATTTCCATCAACCGGCAGGATGTTTCCACCTCCATCAACACGCAGATGGATTCACTCATCCCGCCGAGCAAGATTTCCGGCTTGACGCAGGGTATGTTTGTCGGTTCGGTATCCGACAACTTCAACGAGCGTATCGAGCAGAAGATTTTCCATTGCGAGATTGTCGTGGATGCCGAGAAGGTGAAGCGCGAGGAGAAAGCCTACAAGAAAATCCCCGTCATTACCGACTTTACGGACGGGGACGGCAACGACCGCATGAAGGAAACGGTTCAGGCGAATTACAGGCGCATCAAGGAGGAAGTGAAGCAGATTGTTCAAGAGGAACTGGAACGTATCGCAAATGATGAAAACTTGAAACACCTGTTGCAGCAGAAATAACAGATTCCTTTATATATGAAAAAGGGGATGTGTCAAAACACCCAAAATATGAAAATTACCCCTGTCACAGATATCTGTAGCAAGGGTAATTTTGTTAAAAAGAGAGTTTTGACGCCCTCTTTTTATTCTCAGATTTGAGATGCTTGTTGATGGTGGTAATGGCAAGCGTCAGCAAATAATTTTTCAGCTCTGTATCGTCTTTAAGCAGTATGCTGTATTCTTCGGCAAACATTCTCAACAGTCTGGTTCTGAGTTTCGACATTTCTTCACCGAAAGGTATCTGTCGGTTTTCTTGCCAATACTCAATCACTACGGAAGATACCAGCCACTTGAACTCGGATTTCATCTCTTTGCCGAGTTTCTTGAAGCGGATTTGTTCGCTAATTGGCGGCTCGTTGTATGGCATTATGTCTGCCGGGTCATAAACGGATATACTGCCGATACCATAATCCATGATTATCGGTAAATCAGTTTTTACATCATTCTTATGTTTCTTCTTTTTAGCCATACCCGTTATTGTTGCAGGAAACCTTTACCTTTATCAGTAAGATAGTATTTCTGTTGCGGACTCTTGGAGCCTATGGGATAAAGTGAAAGGACCAAACCGGAATTTATTGCCGGATGGATATAGTTCTTTAAGAAATTCCTTTTATCTTTCATTCCCGTTTTCTCCATGATTTCTTTAGCAGAGAGAGTGTTGTTCCCAATAGCAGACAACAGTTTTCCTAACTGTGGGGTTACTGTGGGGTTACTATAGGGTTGCTGTGGGGTTGCTGTGGGGTCTTGTCCTACTGTAGTTCTTGTATAATGAAACACAATCCATACAGCATTGCCGTCGGTATGAAACTCCGGATCCGGAATACCGACACGGCGACATTCGTTTACCATAAGGGCTATGCCACGTCCCCAACTCTCCAATACTGCACTTTTGTACAGCACATTGGCTACTATCAGATTTTGTGGTTCGGAATTGTGGCCACCCAACAGTTTCTCAATGGTAATATCAGGCGGAAATGTTCCGCTGTTTTCAATCTCCACGCGGTCATCATAGATAGCAATCCCGACTGAACTGCCGGGGCGATGGTAAACACGATGTGCAAAAGCATTTATGCAACATTCTCTCAATGCCTTATATGGCACATTCAGTTCCTCTTCTCTGTACAAACCTTCAATTTTACCGGAAAGGGACAAATGCTTGAAGAAAAATGCCATTGCAGCATCCAGCAAGTTGAATATATTGCCTGTCACACGCTGATTATCTAAAAATTCATCTTTTGTCGTTCCTTTGAACCGGGCTAAACGGAGCAGACATTGGGGATAATGGTAGAAGTTTCGTCCGAATAGGACAACGGAAGCATTGTTCAGCTTTCCATCATTCAACAAGTCAAATTTTTCAAGGATGGTTCGGACATCCTCCTGCATAGAACCTTCCGGCAAACGTCCGCCTCTGATTCCTCCACGTACTGCGCCCAAGATTGCCGTTTCGTCAAGGTCGGATATTTTCAAGCTGGGATTTTGCATGGAATCCCAAGCATAGGTTCCGCCTCGCTGCATAACCAACAGGTTGTATATACCCTGCGGCATGGCAGATGTAACGCTCTCTATCCGTTGATAAGCCCTCCCCTTATAGGTGAACGGGCGCATATATCGTTGTTCTTCCGCTGATAAAGCTATAACACTTTTGTTCGTTCCCGGAATGTCTGTATAGGATATATCAATGGTCGCAAACGGCTCGATTCGTCTGATGGTTTCCGCAATATCGCGCTTCGTCTTGTCGCTCACTTCCTGACCGATAATCTTTCCCTTGTCGGTTACACCGAACAGCACCGTGCCGCCCGTACCGTTCAGGAAGGCACAAAGAGTTTCAATTCCACGCTCCAACTGCCCGGTAGTTTCTTTGAACTCAACTGTCCCGCCTTCGGCTCCGGCAATCAGTCCATTCAATATTTCGAGGTTATCTATTTTCATCCGTCATTGATTAATACTTGCAAAGTTAATGATTTTAATCGGCTTTCCGGCAGATAATAGAGTGATTGTAAATGAAGAAGGATAAGAAACCGTATAATCCGGCCGCTTATCCTTTGTTTGGCATTCGTTTATCTCCTCATCCGCTCCAATTCATCGTCATGTCGCATCTTCGCGTTCAGTTTGTCCTGCATCTTTTCAAGGAAGTAGGTGCGACTGTCGCTTTTCCTGCGTTTGATGTCCGTATAGAAGCGGTAGCAGTCTTTGGACTCCACACCGAAAAAGGAATAGAGGACAGGGGCAAGCTCTTTCAGCGAAGCCTTGCCGCCATTGATGCAGCCGGTGGCGTAGAGGGCATAGATTAGTTCTACCAACTCGACGGCATTACCGGTCCATTGCAGGGCTGGGACTGTGGCTTTGGTTTCGGATGTGGATGTTAGTGGTGGCACGGAGGTAATTGCAGAAGCGGATACCATCTTCTGCATCTTTCGGATGAATGATAACGCCTTGCGGATATACACAGTGACGACATTCTCCTCCGATGCCGACAAGTTCTGCGGATGGTGCTGTAATTCGATTTCGGCAAAAGCCAACGCCACAATAATATGCTTGGCATCATTGCCGCCGTAGCACAGGTTTATTACTTCCTGCACGAATCCGCCGTATGCCGTTTCCGTGCTACCGTTGTCTTTTCCGTTTATCAGGGCGAAAAACTGTGTTTCCGCCAATATGAGATGGTTCATTATCTTTTCTGTTTTGAGGGTTTACACTTGTTTATCAGTGTGCGCACACTGATATATGGGCAAATCATAGCCCTAAACACGAGAAAAGATTGTGAGAAAATTGTACTACATTGTTTTTCAGAAAGATAAAATTCAAAAATAATTTTATCCTTGATTGCATCCCTTGTGAAATGTGTTCAGATTCTGAACATGTGTTCACTTTCTGAGCACGGAAATCCCGCCAAGATGTTCATAATCTGAACATTTTATGCCCGTGGCTCTTTATGATAGGTAAGCCGGATTACTCCGTCCCTATAAGTTTTGTTCTCCATAAGCCGCCAGTCATTCATAGGTAGTGCTGACTTGAAAAAATGCGCTCCGTTTCCGTCGATGGTTGGAACAACGTATAGTATGATTTCATCTATCACGTTCATCCGTAACAGTCCGTTGGCATATTCGGTATTCCCGGCAGTTACTTCCAACAAATGGCAAATGCTTCCACCTTCCTCCCTCCATTCTTGAAGCACGGATACCGAATAGTCGGATGTCAGCTTATACAGGGCATTGGCACGTATTTCATCCATACCGTAATCTTCGGTTTGAAGCAACCGCTTCCGGGGATGCAGTTTCATCGGACAGCCATCTATTGAGATAACGGCAAGTAATTGTATTTTCGCCATAACGTATTTCCTTTCCTTTTTGGCGAGGCAAAAAAGTAGCGTGCAATTCACACTACTTTCAAGCGATGGCTCTGGTAAAGCCTTTACGGAGAGTACGTGAATGCACGCTATGCGTAGGCATAGCATAAGCATCACGCAATCGTCTCCGTAGTTTCAATTTACCAGATTTTCGCTCGAAACGCCTTGCGGTCTTATGTCTATATCATCGGCGAAAAGTTACCCAATCGCCTGCTATTTTCTGAAATACAATTGCAAAGTTAATCAATTATTGCCATTTACAGCCATACTCCGGTCAGTTTTCTTCATTCAATCCATATTCTACCAATTTATTATACAGCGTTGTCCTGCCGATACCCAGTATCTTTGCAGCCATTTTCTTGTTACCGGCTGCTTGTTTCAAAGCACGCAGGATACGTCCTCTTTCTTCATCCCCGCTCTTCAATGTAAAACAAGCGGAAGTAGCGGACGGTTCATTGTCAAGTTCCAAATCGGCTTCGGTTATCATATCGCCTTCTGATTGCAGGACTGCCGTCTGTATCTTCTGTTTCAACTCGCGCACGTTGCCCGGCCACGCATGGGCGAGCAGGGCATTACGGGCAGATGCGGCAAAACCTTTTACTTCACGTTCCAACTCACGGTTTGCCATTTCACGGAAGAACTCGGCCAATGGCATGATGTCTTCCGGGCAGTCGCGCAAGGGCGGCATGGTTATCACATACTCCTGCAAGCGATAGAGCAAATCCTGCCGGAACCGCTTTTCCGTTACGGCTTTCTGCAAATCCTCGTTGGTTGCAGCCACTATCCTCACGTTGGCTGTTTTGTCCTCCTTTGCTCCGACGGGACGGTAACGGCGTTCCTGTATGGCGCGGAGCAGCATCTGTTGCATCTCCATTGTTAGGTTGCCCACTTCGTCAAGGAACAGCGTGCCGCCATCCGCTTCCAGAAAATACCCCGTCTTGTTTGCTTCGGCACCCGTAAACGCGCCCTTGACGTGTCCGAAGAAGGCGGATTGTATCAATGACGGGGACAAGGCTCCGCAGTCCACTGCCACAAAAGGTTTATCGGCAAGTTTGCTTTGTTGGTGTATATGTTGTGCGATATGTTCCTTGCCCGTACCGTTCTCGCCCAGTATCAGCACGCTCATCCGGGTGGTGGCTACAAGGCGCACACGTTTCTTGATTTTCTGATAGGCTTCGCCCTGCCGGACGAATATCGGAATGTTCCATTGTAGTCGCTTTTCATGTTCTTTTTGCAGGGTGCGGATAAGCGGTATCAGTTTATCCTCCAACAACTGTTTCTGTATGTAATCCTTTGAGCCGAGCTTCATACTTTCCACTGCCGTATGCACCTCCCCGTAATTGGTCATAACGATAAACACCTGTTGTTTGTCGTTGGCACGCATCCACCGTAACAACTCTATGCTTTCACCGTCGGGGAGGCGTAGGTCGGCAACGACAATATCATCCACCTCTGACTTTACCAATAGTTTCTTGGCAGTGGCAAGATTATATGCCGACATAGTATCGAAGCTGTCTTTCTTCAGCAGGTTGCAGACATAATCGTTATAGACGGGGTTGTCCTCAATCACAAATACTTTCATCCGACAACCTCCTTTCCTTTTGCGCAAGTTCTATGATAACTGTTCCCATACGAAGCATGGCATCCACGCATTTCCGCAATTCCATTTCGGAACATTCAGATTCTTGATGCAGCAGTTCATACAGGTTCCACAAGGGTTTGTCAGCACGGATAACAGCCCATGAACTTCGCTGACGGTGTATCCATTCGTCCAACGCCTTGCGGTCATTCCTCTCCATGATTTCCCGGACAGCCTGCATATCCTTTTCTGTTTCGGTTATCAAACGGTCGAGCATCGCCCGTTTGTCACCATATGCAAGCAGAGAGGACAAGTCGGGAAGTTCATCCTTGTCCGTACTTGTCAAAAGGCATTTGTCTGATACAGCAACCAGTTCGGAAATGGAAAATGGCTTGAACAGGCAGGCGGTAAATCCATTTTCCAACAGCTCCTCTTCGCTGCAACTGCCGGAGGCGGTCGCCACGACAATGGGAATCTCTTTCGAGTTGCTGACACTTGACGAGCGTAACAACTCCAACACCTCATAGCCGTTAATCTCCGGCATCTTCATATCGGTTATCATGAGGTCGTATGTGTGCTGCCGCATGGCTTCCATTGCATCGCCAATAGTGGTGAACGTGTCGCAATGCACACCTATACCAGCATACATTTCCTTTGTCATGGATAATACCATCGGATTGTCGTCCAATACGATGACAGAATAAGGTCTTTCTATATGAGCCAGACTTTCTGCGGCTGTCTGTTCTTCAATACCAATATCGGCAGTGTTCATTGGCAACTCCACAGTAAAACGACTGCCTTCTCCTTTTTCGCTTTCCAAGCGTATAGTGCCGCCAAGCATCCCGACTATCTGTTTCACAATGCTTAACCCCAATCCGAAACCGTCTTGCGTGGCGGCGTTGGAAAGCCGCTCGAACGCTCCGAACACTCGCTGTTGTTCTTCCGCACTCATGCCGGTTCCGGTGTCCTCTACTACAAGGGTCAGCCTATTGCCGTCATAGCTTATGACAAGTGAAACGCTTCCGGCATTCGTGAACTTGACGGCATTGCCCAGCAGGTTGTCGCATATCTGTATGATGCGCTCCTTGTCGCCATTCAGGATAATACCCTCCGGGCACTCGATGGTAAGTTTAAGATCTTTTGCTTCTGCTTGTTGCGTAAACTCCGTTTGCAACAGCTCCGCGATGTTTTCCAAACGAAACGGACGGACATTCGCCTGTTCCTTGCCGCTGTCCAAGCGGAAGAAGTCAAGCAGGGAGTTGAGCATGTCGGTCATTCTCTTGGAGGCTTGCAGGATATTGTCCGCATAACCGCTTATCTTTTCTTCTTCGTTGTCCTGCATCAGTTCCGCATATCCATGTATGGCAGTCAGTGGTGTGCGTAGCTCGTGGGTGATGGTGTGCATCGCTTTCTTGCGTGAGGCTATCAACGATTCGTTTTGTTTTACGGACTTTTGCAGTTGCCCGATTAAATCTGTTGTCTTACGTTTGTACTGCTTGATGCGGGTGGCATAGCGGTGAATGATGATGTATGAAATAATGAGCAACAGCAGCATGACACCCGTTATGATACCTACCTGCAAGAACGACTTTTCACGCATAGCGGATATTTCCGCCTCACGTTCCTGCAAGTCAGCCTGCACCTTGTGGTCCATCTGCTGGATAAGGGTTTGCAGTTGGCGGTTCAGTTCCGCATTGCGGCTGGCAAGGCTGTCGGCATATTCCGACAGACGATGGCTTTGGGCACGTTGTTGCGCTATCATATCACGGTTCAGTGTGTAGAGCATCGTGGTGGTCGTCGTCGGAGGTGCTTCCTGTTTCTTGCCGAACAACCCGAGAAAACCTTTCCTCCTCTGTTTCTTCGGCTCTTCCTGCCTGCTCGTTTGCACTATCACCGGCACCTGCTTGGCTATCCGGCGGTTGATGTCCGCCTGTTGTTCCAGAGCCTCCATGATGGCGCACAGCCGCTTTTCCTTGTCCTCCAGCAAGTGGCGCACGCTGTCTATGCGCACCGATTCGTAATGGCTCTTGAAGCGGCAAAGCATACTATCCACCGTCATCCGTTGCCGCCGGTATGCCGCCACATCCTTATCGTCCCATTCCAGCACCGACTCGCCCAAAAGAGACAACTCCACCACACCCACATACGCATCGTGTGTTTCCTTGCGGAAGCGGTTGATTTCACGGTTCTCCCGTTCCAGCAACTCCAAGTCGCGCCATTCTCCGAGCCACGTGCAGATGATGCCGCCCACCAGCAGGACTATCAACAGATAGCCTGCGGCAAGCATCTTGCGGAAATGCTTGGTAGTGGTAACGAATTGTTCGCTCATTTGCTGTTTGTGTAAATACCGTTATTTAAAATACGCATATAGGTCGTGGAACTTCGCAGGTTCATGGATGAGAATGGCGGCCATGCTGCCTATGACCGCCACCAGAATTATATATCCGAATAGAATTCTACTCCTCAATGAAACAACCATTCTTCCCTTATTTACAATTGTTATAATTATTAAGGCATCTGACCACCGGCGATAGGTGGAATTTCTGTTAGTATGGGATTTCTCGGGATTGAGTTAAAAATTCTTTGGCCACGTATGGCTTGACTTGGAGGAGCGTTTTCATTTACATCAAGCCGATAACATCTATCGTTAAATGTTATAATTCCCCAAATACCAATGGTTCCTGGGATTCTCGCCAATCCTTCAGTAGGTTTAAAAAGAACAACATTATCTATTATTAGATTTTTAACCGCCCGATTCCATGATGTTTTAATACTATTGTTAGGCGTTGGAATATGAGCAACATACCTAATGCCATTGTGCCTAAAACTGGCCATATAACACCCCGAAAAACCTGAACTTAAAGTATCTATGCCATTTGAAGCAACGACTGCTATTCTATCCGCAATATATATGACACAGGCGTAGTCTAATCTAAGAAAACGATAGTTACGGGTATATCCTTTTATTTGAAATGTCAAATTACTTTGCGTGAAAATCGGAGGGGTCAAACCTACATTATAAATATTTTGATAATGAAACCGTGCAATATTTGTCATTACTGCTTGACTGTTTGGCAATCTTAATGCTTGAATCAAATTCATATATTTACTTACTGTTACTTTCGTTTGTTATAGGCTCGATACATGATGCCATTATATCCATCAGTTTAGACAGACCTTCGGTCTGCGGCTGCTGGCTGGCAGAAACATGTATCTGGTATTTTGCCGTTTGGTTGGTCATGCGGGTGTTCTCGCGGGCGGTTGTGACTTTGCCGCTGATTTCCGCATTTATAAACCAATGTTTTGCAGAAGCTTTTGTCTCTACTTCTGCGTTGGTAGTGCTTTTTACGTTTGATGTATCGGTAACCTCCATCTGGAAATCGACATCCACGCGATCTATGAGCAGGGAAGGAATAGGCACCAATCCTATAAACGGAGCCTTGACACTTTGTGACATTGTTGTCATTTTTCCATCCTGCTGTATCGGTCTTTTAATATCGAATTCCAATACACGAGCTGTTTTACCGTCTTCATCAAAAGCAATTTTCTGGTAGAAATTCCATGCTGTCGCTGCCAATTCCTGTTGAGCTTCGGCTGCTGCAATAAGCGGTGCTGCAATCAGTTCCCGCATGGGAAGCCCCTTAAAATTGTCAGTCACATTCGGATCTCCAAGTACAGGGGATGTACCGTTATTTTTAGTCTCTTCCAATGCAGCGGAAATAATCTCTTTCGCTTGCCCGCTTATATTTTCTGCATATTCTTGTTGCCCTTGGTTCTTTATTTCTTCTGCCATAACATTTGAATTTTGAAATTGTTAGATGTTTTTTACAAAATCGTCAATGATTCGGGAAATACTCTCCGGAGTCTCCTGAACTTTAAAATTGACGCAAACCTCCATGACATCATCTGTATCTGGTTTTATGTTGCTCATCTGCATCTGGAGATTGGCTCTGTGCGGACTGGATAACAGCAAGTTGTTTTCCGGAATCTGTGATTCCACGCTTCCGACCTTCGCCTTGAACTTTATCTGCACATTATCCATTGCAAGATAATGATGGGATATCAAGGCTATAAGTGGAATATCAATAGTCTTGTCTCCAACCATGATTTTTTTTGATTGGAACGTATTTGCGTTATTTGCATTTGTTCCTTCAAAAAGTCTGGTCAGATTTTGTATCTGATGATTCTGTAATGTATCTTGTGCACAGTTTACGGCGTACTGCAAACCATTCATAATATCAGAGAATGAATTGGTTTGAACACTGTCCGGCTCATCGTCATTATTTTTCTTGCCTCTGTGAAAAAGTCCCATGTTTTTAATTTAAATACTTGATTTGTTGTCTTTAATGAGCACCAATCTTGACAATGTCCGGCTTACAGCTTCCATATTTACACTGGAGACTATATTATTATTGACAATGCCTTGATGCCAAAACCAATATGGTGGATTCTCCGTGTGTTCCATCACGTCCTCCTTTCTTTATTGGGGTTATACTTCGGTTCTTTCCGTTGCGGGCGGAACTTTTTCCGCCCGACGGTTTACTGCTTCCTCAAGGTAGGCAATGCTCCGTTAAGTTCGTAACGCCACTCTGAGCCTGCGTTCTGCAAGGCGGTGTTCATGGCATCGACGGCTTTCTGCCAGGTAACGTAAGTGCCGTCCACCTTCGTGGATTCGGGGGCGGTCTTATAGCCTCGTTCCTGATTGTTCTTCCAATAGCAGGCGGTCACGGTGGTGTAGCTATCTCCAAACAAGCCGCCGATATGCACATTGCCGGTGCTGCTACCCGTACTGGTTACGTTGCCCGTGGCATAGCAGGCAAGGACGCGGCTTCCTCCGTTTAATCCCACTACACCGCCGCCAAAGTTATTCTTTTGGGAAGCTATTTCTAAGGTCACGTTGCCTGTGGCATAGCAAGCTGTCATGGTGCCCCATTTTTCTCCTGCCACACCGCCGACATAGTGCTTTCCCTTCACAGTGGCAGAGGAGCTGCATCCGATGATGGAACCGGCCTTTTGTGAACCCACCACACCGCCGACACAATCTGTGCCGCTGACGCTACCCGACACCGAGCAGTTTTCAATGGTGCCCCAGCTATATCCTACCACGCCGCCAGTACTGCCTGACATTAACACGTGATTGCTTGTTATCTGTATGCCTTCCATCACCACGTTCTTCACCGTACCAGCTCTATTGAGATAGCCGAACAGACCCACAAATTGGTCATTTGTCGTAACGGTCAGCCCCGTGATGGTATGGCCGCCGCCGTCGAAGGTGCCGGTGTATGAGTTGTCGTAGTCTGTGCCTATCGGCGTCCAGCCTTTGCCTGTGAGGTCAATGTTTTTGTCGAGGGTAATGTTAATGTCGGTCTTACCTCCGTTCACTAATTCGGCTACATTCATCAGGCCATCGGCGGAGGTCACGGTGTAGCTGCCGTCGCTCTCTATGGTATAGCCCAGGTCTTTTGCCGCAGCGAGGGAGACGGTGTAGGTATATTCACCGCCCGCCTGCCAGTCGGTAGCATTCTTCATCTTATAAACGAAGGTCTTGCCGTTAGTGAAGGTGCAGGTAATGAAGGTCGTGCCAGCTGCCACACTTTGCGGGGCTACGAGGGCGGTGTAGGTGTTGCTGCCCTTGTCATACGGGACGATTATATCCGGGTTGTCGCCTTCGGTGGAGAGACCCGTCAGCTGCACGGATGCCAGCCCCTCGGTGTAGTCCGTCAGAACGACGGTCACCCGCGCCGTGCGGTGGGTGAAGCGGAGCGTGGGGCTACCATAGGTCACCGTCTGTCCGTCGGCTACGATGAGGTCGCTGCCCTCGAAGTCTTTCCGGGCACTTTGGTTGGCTTTTACCTTCACAGCAGAAGGGGTTGTCTCGCCCTCGGTGTAGGGCCACCACGCTGTGACGGTGATGTCGTTGTGGTTGGTCCAGTAGTACGGGTCGGTGGAGGTCAGCGTGGCGCTGGTGGGGTCGGCGGTGGAGGGCGTCACGTCGTATGCCTTCACCGTGCCGTCCATCAGGACTGCCACGCTCTGCACACCCTCCCAATTGCCGTCCACCGGGGCACGGGTCCCGGCGGTGGCTGTCGCAGCGGGGTTCAGCCCCGTGGCGGTGAAGACGATGGGTGTGCCTTCCGCCCCTTCCGGCAGAAAGCCCGCTTCGTCCTGCGTGCAGGCGGCGAGTGAGAGGGCGAGCGCTGCAAGTGCAAAAAATCTTATCCTCATAATATCTGTTGTTTTATTACTCTGGTTCTTTCCGTTGCGGGCAGAACTTTTTCCGCCCGACGGTTTACTGCTTCCTCAAGGTGGGCAATGCTCCGTTAAGTTCGTAACGCCACTTTGAGCCTGCGTTCTGCAAGGCGGTGTTCATGGCATCAACGGCATTCTTCCAGGTAACGCCAGTGCCGTCCACCTTCGTGGCTTCGGGGACGATGTTTTCTTTATTGTAGCCGATGCCTTGTTCATGATTGTTCTTCCAATAGCAGGCGGTCACGGTGGTGTAGTTATTTCCCAAAAAGCCGCCGATATGTACTTTGCCGGTGCTACTACCCGTACTGGTTACGTTGCCCGTGGCATAGCAGGCAAGGAGGCTGATTCCTGCGTTCATTCCCACCAGACCGCCGCCAGCGATATTCTTTTTGGGGTTTATTTCTATGATCACGTTGCCCGTGGCATAGCAAGCGGTCAGGGTGGCACTCGAATTCGTCTGACCTGCCACGCCGCCGACATCGACCGTTCCCTTCACTGTGGCAGAGGAACTGCATCCGGTGATGGAACCGCCTATTTGAGCACCCACCACACCGCCGACATACACCGTGCCGCTGACGCTGCCCGACACCGAGCAGTTTTCAATGGTGCCCCAGCTATATCCTACCACGCCGCCAATACTGCCGCCATATATTTGATTGCTTGTTATCTGTACGCCCTCCATCACCACGTTCTTCACCGTACCAGCTCTATTGAGCCAGCCGAACAGACCCGCATATTCGTCATTTGTCGTAAAGGTCAGCCCCGTGATGGTATGGCCGCCACCGTCGAAGGTGCCTTTGTATGAGTTGTCGTAGTCTGTGCCTATCGGTGTCCAGTCTTTGCCTGTGAGGTCAATGTCTGTGTCGAGGGTAATGTTTATGTCGGTCTTACCTCCGTTCACTAATTCGGCTATATTCATCAGACCATCGGCGGAGGTCACGGTGTAGCTGCCGTCGTCCTCTATTATATAGCCTCTTGCCGCAGCGAGGGAGACGGTGTAGGTATATTCACCGCCCGCCTGCCAGTCGGTAGCATTCTTCATCTTATAAACGAAGGTCTTGCCGTTAGTGAAGGTGCAGGTAATGAAGGTCGTGCCAGCTGCCACACTTTGCGGGGCTACGAGGGCGGTGTAGGTGTTGCTGCCCTTGTCATACGGGACGATTATATCCGGGTTGTCGCCTTCGGTGGAGAGACCCGTCAGCTGCACGGATGCCAGCCCCTCGGTGTAGTCCGTCAGAACGATGGTCACCCGCGCCGTGCGGTGGGTGAAGCGGAGCGTGGGGCTACCGTAGGTCACCGTCTGCCCGTCGGCTACGATGAGGTCGCTGCCCTCAAAGTCTTTCTGGGTACTTTGGTTGGCTTTTACCTTTACCGCAGGTGGGGTTGTCTCGCCAGCGGTGTAGGGCCACCACGCTGTGACGGTGATGTCGTTGTGGTTGGTCCAGTAGTACGGGTCGGTGGAGGTCAGCGTGGCGCTGGTGGGGTCGGCGGTGGAGGGCGTCACGTCGTATGCCTTCACCGTACCGTCCATCAGGACTGCCACGCTCTGCACACCCTCCCAGTCGCCGTCCACGGTGGAACGGGTATTGGCGATGGCTGTCGCAGCGGGGTTCAGCCCCGTGGCGGTAAAGACGATGGATGTGCCTTCCGCCCCTTCCGGCAGGAAGCCCGCTTCGTCCTGCGTGCAGGCGGCAATGCCGAGCAGCAGGGCTATGGCTGCAGATGTATGGATGATTGTTCGTTTCATGATGCGTGTTGTTTAGGGTTCGTTATTGTTTCTTTTGCAATACGGGCAGACCGTCGGTGCCGAGTACCCACTGGTAGTCGCCAGCGGTGAGGGCGGTGTTCATGCCGTCGACGGCTGTCTGCCATTTCACTGTCGCGCCGTCCACCTTCGTGGCATCTACCTTTTCTCCATGATCACGGAATACTCCTTGCCCGACATTGCCTCCCCAATAACAGGAAGTTATAATTTTGTAGTTATAACGCACTATAGCTCCGGATTCATACTCTTTCAATGTGCCGTCGAACCAGCAAGCGGTGATTCTGCCATAATTTAAATCGGCTATACCACAAGTTCTACCATATGCAGAAATTTTTCCCGTCACAGAGCAGGCAATGATTTGGCCATTATTTTGCTCCACTATTCCAGCTGCTGATCCACTATTGCCATACAGATTCACATCTATGAGTTGTAAGTTCTTTATCACTCCACGTTCATTTAATAACCCAAAAAGTTCAGTAGTCGCTGCTGAAAAGTTTAATCCCGTAATGCGGTGTCCCTGCCCATTAAAGACGCCGGAGTAGCCTGGCCATGTGTCTAAACGTGTCCATTTCTTACCCGTCAGGTCGATGTCGGCGGTGAGGGTGCAATTTATCGATTCATCTTTTTGTACGGCTTTGTTCCATGCCAGCAAGCCGTCGGCGTTATAGACCGTGTAACTGCCGTCGTTCTGTATAGAATAACCCAAATCCTCAGCCTCACCGCTCTCGCTACCACCGTCAGCCCAGTCACCGATAGTGCAGCCATCTAATGTCAGGCCAGTGGCGTTCACCTTAACGGTATATTTATAGCGACTGCCTGCTGCCAACACGACGTTGTTCTGCGGACGGAAGTAGAAAGTGCCGCTGCCGAGTTCCACCCGGATGAACTGCTTGCCTGCCGCAACGGTCTGCGGGGCGGTCAGTGCCTCGTAGGTGTTGCCGCTTGCGTTGTAGGTCTTGATGGCGGTCGGGTTGCCGTTATCGGCGGACAGGCTCACGAGGCTCACCGTGGCACCGGCGACGCTCGTGAATCCCGTGCCGGGCTTCAGTTCGATTGCCACGCGTGCCGTGCGGTGGGTAAATTCAAGAGTCGGGTTGTTAAATTCCACCTTCCGGTTCTCAGCAGAGATGAAGTCGCTGTTCTGGAAGTCAGCCAATTTGCTTTGGTCTTCGGCCACCTTCACGACAGGCATCTGTGTGATGTCGGCATTGTCGAAGGGCCACCATGCCGATACGGTAATCGGGTCGCGGCTGGTCCAGTAGTACGGGTCGTTCTCGCGTGAAAGCGTGGCACTCTTGAAATCGGTAGAAGCCGTTACGGTGTATTCCTTTACCGCATCGCCCGTCTTGAGTGCCACGGAAGTGACGCCCTGCCAGTCGCCGTCCACGGTGGCACGGGTTGATGGGGCTGCCTGCGGCGTTGCCTCTACGGACAGTCCGGTGGCACGGATGACTACGGGGTATTCTCCTTCGGGCAGACGGTTATCGTCGGCAAGTTCGTCCTGCGTGCAGGCGGCAAGGCCGAGCAGCAGGGCGATGGCTGCGGATGTATGGATGGTTGCTCGTTTCATGATGCGTGTCGTTTAGGGTTCGTTATTGTCTCTTTTGTAATACGGGCAGACCGTCGGTGCCGAGTATCCACTGGTAGTCGCCAGCGGTGAGGGCGGTGTTCATGCCGTCGACGGCTGTCTGCCATTTCACGGTCGCGCCGTCCACCTTCGTGGCATCTACCGTTCCTCTTTCAATACGGAATACTCCTTGCCCGGCATTGCCTCCCCAATAACAGGAAGTTATATCAGCGTAGTTATAACGCACTATAGCTCCATTGTTAGACTCTTTCAATGTGCCGTCGAACCAGCAAGCGATGATATCGCCATAATTTGATTCGGCTATACCACAAGTTCCACCATATGATGCAGAAATTTTTCCCGTCACAGAGCAGGCAATGATTTGGCCATGATTTCGGCCCACTATTCCAGCAGTATTTCCACTACTGCCATACAGATTCACATCTATGAGTTGTAGGTTCTTTATCACTCCACGTTCACTTAAGAGTGAACCCAAAAATCCAGTATTATTCATTGCTGAAGAGTTAAATCCTGTAATGCGGTGTCCCTGCCCATTAAAGACGCCGGAGTAGAATGTAAATATGCCTGACCGTGTCCATTCCTTACCCGTCAGGTCGATGTCAGCGGCGAGGGTGCAATTTATCGATTCATCTTTTTGTGAGGCTTCGTTCCATGCCAGCAGGCCGTCGGCGTTATAGACCGTGTAGGTCTTGGTGTTGCTGTCGTAGATGTAGCCCAAATCCTCGGCTGTGCCGCTCTCGCCGCCGCCGTCAGCCCATTCACCGATAGTGCAACCCTCTAACGTCAGGCCGGTGGCGTTCACCTTGACGGTATATTTATAGCGGCTGCCCGCTTCTAATACGACGTCGTTCTGCGGGCAGAAGTAGAAGGTGCCGCCGCCGAGTTCCACCCGGATGAACTGCTTGCCTGCCGCAACGGTCTGCGGGGCGGTCAGTGCCTCGTAGGTGTTGCCGCTTGCGTTGTAGGTCTTGATGGCGGTCGGGTTGCCGTTATCGGCGGACAGGCTCACGAGGCTCACCGTGGCACCGGCGACGCTCGTGAATCCCGTGCCGGGCTTCAGTTCGATTGCCACGCGTGCCGTGCGGTGGGTAAATTCAAGAGTCGGGTTGTTAAATTCCACCTTCCGGTTCTCAGCAGAGATGAAGTCGCTGTTCTGGAAGTCAGCCAATTTGCTTTGGTCTTCGGCCACCTTCACGACAGGCATCTGTGTGATGTCGGCATTGTCGAAGGGCCACCATGCCGATACGGTAATCGGGTCGCGGCTGGTCCAGTAGTACGGGTCGTTCTCGCGTGAAAGCGTGGCACTCTTGAAATCGGTAGAAGCCGTTACGGTGTATTCCTTTACCGCATCACCCAACTTGAGTGCCACGGAAGTGACACCCTGCCAATCGCCGTCCACGGTGGCACGGGTGGAGGGGGCTGCCAGCAGCGTTGCCTCTACGGACAATCCGGTGGCACGGATGACTACGGGGTATTCACCTTCGGGCAGACGGTTATCGTCAGCCAGTTCGTCCTGTGTGCAGGCGGCAAGGCCGAGCAGCAGGGCGGTGGCCGCGGGGATAAATAATCTATGCCTCATAATTCTTCATCCTTAATTATTAATGTCTTACAGGCCAGCATCCACTTCTCCGCCGTTTATATCGTTCCACTTTGCAATGG
>ERZ1034952.963-NODE-963-length-25136-cov-22.055939_pt1 | contig 25136 bp, 33 predicted proteins | sample MGYA00520625_ERZ1034952 | MGnify/ENA primary metagenome ERZ1034952 (study PRJEB33766, sample SAMN09781773) | gut metagenome | biome: gut microbiome | host: Homo sapiens | place: Madagascar | study: EMG produced TPA metagenomics assembly of the PRJNA485056 data... | reverse complement strand
TATTTATGGTTTTGATAAATTATAGGTTCTCTGCTATCTTTTAAGTGGCAATAGATAAGGCGATTTCAGCAAGACTTCTACAAATTATAAGGGAGAAACAGCTAATAGGAAAGGCTTACAAGGTGGTCAAAAAATAAACCGTGCGAAGCACCCTTATACTTTTTAGCGTTAACGCTATGGCAATATGATTTAGAAAAGAAACATTGAGGGTAACAATTATACAAAAAGTAAACGAAAACAAGAAAAAAGCACCGCAGCTTGATTGCAGCTGTAGTGCTTTTTTGTATATTTCTATACTATTTGTTTATTATACATAAAAAACCGCTGGTAATTTATTAGTTAAAATTTCAGTTACAGTTTGTTCTATTTTCGTTTTGTCCAAGTTTCTTATATGTAAAACTTTATAACCTGACTGTACTAATGATTGATTTACAAAATCATCTCTAATTCTTCTATTTTCATAATCGTGTGAATTATCGTCTAATTCGATTATTAATAATGGTTTTAAGTTCTGTTTTTCGCACAGCACAAAATCAACGTGTTTACTGCATATCTTATAGAAATATGTTTTGTTGTATGTGGTTGTTTCGATTAAATCTGCTAGTCTGATTTTTGCCTGAATTGTTATATTACTATAATATTTTTCTTTGATTATATTTTCTAAAATTATATATAATTTTTTTTCGTATTCAGTTATTAGTTCTCGTTTTTCATACGCAGGTTTGTAATTGTATTTTTCAACATATTGTTGATTATTTACAGTAGTAAAATTTGTGTTTGGATAAATTTCTTTTAATGTTTTAGGCTTGATGTTTATATTTTGTTGCATAGTTGTTTCGTTTTTATTTTTAGACTTATAAACTTCTTTTCCTGCCTTTTTAACTATTATTATTACGGTAATTATTGGTATTCCTATAACTATAAAATCTAATAAAACGAAACTTAACAATGCTTTCATTTTTACTCCTTATTGTGTTTTATTTCTTCTTCAATTTCAGTTAAATAATCAATAGACACCTTATATAATTTACTCAATCTTTTTACTATATTTATTGGTATTGTTGTTTCGCCTGTTTCGTATCTTCTGTATTGATTTAGATATAAATTAAGTATATCTGCAATTTCTTTTTGCGTATAGTCGTTATCTTCTCTTGTATCTCTGATTCGTTGATATTTATAAGTTGTTTTTTGCTTCATTTTTAACTCCTTTTCTTTATTTTAACAGATAACACATTTTTGTGTTGACAATAACACAAATATGTGTTATTCTTGTTATAGCACATAATTGTGTTATTTGATTTTTAGGTAGGTGGTCGAAATTATGAAACCTTATATTAAAAATGAAAATATAATTTATTTTTGTAAAGATTGTAAAATTTCAATCATTATTCGTGATAATTATTTTGTGGTTCGTAACGGCTTTCATAATTGTTTTTATTTTAATCATTTTGAAAATGCTGTTTTCTGTGCGCTTTCTTTGTTTTATGACGGTCTTACCGTTTCAATGGACGAATTACCGTTAATTGATATTATGGAAGATTTTAATAAACTTGAAAATATTTTTTGTGAAGTAAGCGAGGACGAAAAATGATAGAAAGACGGACGGAAGCCCCCTACACTAATAGGGGGGTACAAAATACATCAAAATACCCTTTAATCGTAGACTGGGTAACGTTTTCCGGGCATTTTCAAACTTTTCAAGAAATGATAGAATTTCTCGGGTTAAAAAATAGCGGTCTTGAATTCAAGGAGTGTCCGCCTCGGTGGTTTTATAAATACTCCGTAACTTACGATAATCATATAACTCTTATGCTAACGCAGAAAGAGGATTACACCGCCGCTTGTGTTAACATATCCGGTCAAGGTTGCCGCTTAATCGAAAGTTTTTCTTGTTACTCTCTCCTTGATTTGATTAAGCGTGTAGCCTTGCTTGATGATTTCAATATGTCAAGAATTGATATAGCGCAAGATATCATTGACGATAAGTTCAATATTAATAAGCTTGTCAAGGCATATAAGAAAGGTAATTATACTTGTCGGTCAAAATTCAGCAACCTAATGCAGTCGATAGATGACGGCATAGAGGGAACGTCTTTATACTTCGGTAAGCAGAGTAGTAACTGCTTTATCAATATTTACGATAAACGAGCTGAAAGAGGTTTCAAGCCTGAGAATATGCCTAATTGGACACGTGTTGAAATACGTTTAAGGGCTGAGAATGCTAAAGGCTTTTCTGATAAGCTTCTTACCGGTCAAGATGTCGGTTTTTTTATTCGGGAGTGCTTAATAACTACTTACGGTTTGTTGTTGCTTCAGATGACACTAATAAATCACGCTTACCAACGGCGCCGTATTGGAAGAAAATATTACAGCACTCGGAAAAAGTATCGGTGTTTGAGTCGGTAGGAGTTGAGTATAACTACTCCAAATTTGAAAACTATCTTTTTAATACCTGCGGCTCGTCAATTATGACTTACCTATTAACTCACACCAAAGAGGAATTAGTTGACGAATTGCTAAAGCGTAATATCAAATTAAATCAACATCAACAATTTTTAGTTGATAACTATATGCAAGACGTAGATTTTTATGTAATTGAATAAGTCGAAAGACTATAAAAAGAAAGGAGTAAATTGCTATGAGCTTTTTACAAGAATTAATCAATCAATTTAAAGGTTGGAGTACGTCTGAGTGGTCACTCTTTGCAACGTGCTTAATCGAACTTGCTGTCATTTTGTTCTTTAACAAAGGTACATTGAAGTGTAAAGAGCGTTTAGAACAGTATGAGAGCGAACTCAAAACGGCTAACGCTAATTGCGCTCGTCTACAAGAAGTACTTGAGGAAAGGGGTGAAGCATAATGAAATTAACTACAGTAGTTAAAGCTCCGGTGCTTGATATGTATTCAATGGATTGGGAGTTTGAGGGCAAGAAGGGCACTACTAATTATGTGGTAATTTATGATTATGACAATCATATTTCCGAAAAGCTTGTTATTAACGCTGATAATTCAGCTTTGTTTGATAAGCTTCAGGATATCGCACTTCTCAATGAATATAAGCTTACTGTTGTACTTAATGAAGCTTACGGCAAGGTTAAAAAAGAGCTTGTAGGAGTTGAAGAACTTGGAAAGTAACGAACTTATTGAAAGCATTTATTTCATTTGCGGTTCAATTCTTGTAGTTGAGCTTATCAAATTTTCAATTGATTATTTGATTAAGCCGCTTGTTAATTGGATTAGTTCATTATTTCCTGAAGATTGGGGGTCTACAAAATAAAAGAGTTAATTTTACTTTTTATAGCTTTTGCTATCTTCCTTTATGGCGTTTATGCTTTACTTCGTGATTGTACGAAAAAGCTAATTGCCGTAAGGTTAGAAATTAAGAAAGAAAAAGAAAGGGGGAAAATAGATAATGCCTGTACTTCAGTCGATTAATGCTGCTACCGTGCTTGATAAGACTATTACTTCTGAAATGGTCGGCGGTGTACTTAATGAAGTTGTAGCTGTTATTCCTACTATCATTCCTGTTGCAATTACATTTATTGCAATTCGTAAGGGTATCAGCTTCGTTCTCGGTATGCTTCGTTCAGCATAATTTTTTGTATTTTTTTATACTATTTGTTTTTTACCTCGAGCGAGGGGAGAGGGGAAACCCTTTCCCCTTATTTTTATGAAAGGAGATTTTTTTATGAAAAAGATTTATTGTGTTATTTTTTCTGTAATGCTTGTTGTCTTTACTATGATACCTGTTACCGCTTTTGCATATACGGGTGCCGCTAATGCTGATTATAGGTCTATTGCTAAGAATAACGATATTCTTATTGCTGACAATATGAAATATTACGTAGTATATACTCAACGTGGTGCTACCGATTACGTTTATTGTGCTTTCAGTAATAATCCTATTAAGATTGTTCACGACGATAGACACGGCTATAGTATTGCAAATATGGGTAGTAATGTTGATGTTACTTTGGTTCGTTATTCCTACCAAAATATATATAAGAACCCAGAGGCACTCTGTGAAAATAAAACGATTATTACTAGCCCATATTTTACTTACTATATAAATCCTTGTACTGGTGTTTATTATGAAGATACGGGCACTAATAATGGCGTATCAGTTCCTTTAATTCCAGCATATTGTAACTATGATTTTGATAATGCCGGCAAAACTTTTACGCAAACCCCCTCGACACCGACAACACCGGGGACGGAGGGGGAGACAACAACACCGGGAGCGGTAGTTCTTGGACAGACGTTCAAAAAGACCAACTTATCGCAAGTATTGAGCGAATTAATAGCAGTATTGCCGATATTAGTTCCGGTATTGATAAGCTTTATAGCAATTCGCAAGGGATTGAGGTTTACCTTAAGTCAATTGAGAGCAGCTTAAAATATAAAAATAACTCTATTACTCTTTATGTTAATGATATTAAGAATTTTGTCAGTTATATGTCAAGTCAGCTTGATAATGCAGTATTGGCTTTAAGGTCTATTAATTATAATATAGTTGACCTTAACGATACTGTTATGAAGTATTCCGATATATTTTTGAGCAGCATTTCTAATTTTCAAAAGGCTTTAGCTTCTTATTTCGGTTTTGACTTAACTCTTAATATCAACGGCTATAATACAGACCCTTCAAAGGCTTTTAGCTATAGTATTAAAGAAACATTTAAAGAAGTGTTGCTTGATGTATATAAAACTATTGACAATACAATTAACCCACGTTCTGAGGATAATGCGGAAGCTTTTGATGCAGCTTTAACTAATGTTAAGGATAATACTTTTATCGGCTCCGCTTTTACTATTGCCGATACTGTGCCTAATGATATTAAAAACGCATTAACTACGGATAGTTCTCCTGTTTTGACTTTTAAAACGGCGGGTGTAAGTAATAGTTATTATTCTATCCCGGCTAAATCGTATAGCGTGGATTTTAGCTGGTATGCACCGTATAAAGGAGTAGGGGATACAGTAATTAGCTGCTTTATTTATCTTGGCTTTTTGTTCGCTTTATGGAAGCGCTTACCTGAGATTATAAACGGCTCCGGTGTTATCTTTGTCGGTGGTGTTGAATTTTATGAAAATCAAATGAATGATAAAATCAATGATACTATGGCTAATGATTATTACGAACAGATTAAATCTAATGGCGGACGTACTCCGAATGATTTTGACTGAGGTGTTATTTATGATTGTAATTACTTTTCTTAATTGGGTGGCAAGCTTGTTGTATGGTACTCAGCTTGATATGTCGTCAATTGTTATGAGCTTTGATATATTAACCGAAGCTATTGGATTTATAGGTTATTTTATTCCTATGGGTCCTGTTGTTGTTATTTTTACTGTTTTAAATTTAACTTATGCTTATAGATTGGTTGTATCGTTGTTAAGGGTTTTGTGGTCTATTATTCCATTACTGTAAATGTATAAGCAGTGCTGTTTGCGTTTCCGCCCACGGCGGAACGCAACAGCTCTTTACATTGGAGGTGTTTCTATTTGATTTTAACTATATTAAAAGCTATATGGTCTTGTATATGGGTTTTACTTAAACCTTGTTTATTTGTTCTTATTCCTTTTATTGTTGTATTCGGTATTGCATTTTATGCTGCATATTTAAGAAAGAAAAAGAGCGGTACAGCTCATAGGGAAGTGATAGCTCACTATAATCCTAAAGCTGATGTTAGTATATTTACTAAGCTTTTTGTACAGCTTCCTCGTCAGTTTTGGGATAACTTCTATAATATTAAGGTCGGAGAGTTTCGGAAGCACGGTATTATTATGTATACCGGTAAGCAGGGTATGGGTAAAACTCTTACAATGACGCACGATATATTACAACTTAAATATCAATATCCGTCTTTGAAAATCGGCACTAACTATGGTTTAAACAATGAAGATTTTGTTATTGACGATTGGCGCAAGCTTGTTGATTATAATAACGGTAAGCTTGGCGTGTTGTGTGCTATAGACGAGTGTCAAAATTGGTTTAGCTCTGCTCAGAGTAAGAACTTTCCGCCTCGAATGCTTGCGACAGTTACGCAGAACCGTAAAAATAAGCGTGTTATATTTATGACTTCTCATTTTTTTACTAATGTTTCTAAGCCTATTAGATTGCATTGTACAGAAGTTAGGCAATGTAGGACGTTTTTAAAATGCTTTACAGTTGTTAAGAGGAGTGAACCTATTATGAATGGTGATGGAGACGTCATTAAAATGCGTAAACTTGGTTATTACTGTTTTGTTCATAATAAAGAGTTATATAGCGCTTATGATACATATAAAGTTATTAAAAACTTGTCTGAGTCAGGCTTTAAAAATGATACTTGGGCAGATGATAACGATAATACGACGCTTGCACCTGCAAAGAAGCGTTTAAGACGTCAGCGCAAACAGGATGTAGAACGTGATGTAATGCGTTCTATGGATGATTGTTTTAATCTTATGAATGGTGGGGATTATGATTTTTAATGAAACAGAAGGAAAAAGATGACTTGTTTTCTTATTGGTATCATAAGGATTTGCGGTTATCTGATGACGTTGTTACTTATGAAGATAGATATAAAATCCGAAAATGTGACGAAGTCGACCATTTGGAAAGTATCATTGCCATAACTCGTCAGAAAATGTTTAACGAAGTTATGCTTGATATATTCCGTATTCTTGAACTTGGACCTTATGATAAAAGAATACTTAAAAATAAAGAAAAATAGGGGCTCTTAATGAGCTCCTATATCTGATTTATTCAAGTATATAATAGGGATGAAATATTGACATAGCTTAATTTTTTTGTTATAATTGCACAAAATAAATATTTTGTGCAATATAGGGGACTTGTTTTACCGTTATTGCTTATATTATAAGCATTTTACTGTATTTAGTCAATTGAAATTATTGCACAAAAGTTTTAAGTGTCATTTTAACAGCTTGACATTATCATCAATTTCTTTGTATTTCTTAAGTATTTAGTATGGAAACGGAATTAATTTTTCAAGGTTAACCATTGTGCCTTTATTGTCTATTACGACTTTTATGTCATTTGAATTACTAAGTTGCCACATAAATTCACGACAAGCACCGCAAGGCGGCAATACTTTTCCTATTTTATTAACAGCTATAACTGTATCTATCTCAATTTCACCGTTTGTAATCATTGTAGATAATGCATTTCTTTCGGCACACATACCAAGTGAACAATCTGTATCGATACAAACTCCTGTATAAATATTGCCTTGTTTTGTTAATACAACAGCACCTACGCCGCCGAAACAAATTTGTTCGTTGATTTTTTTAGGAATAGCGACAGATTTTGCAATGTTATAAAGCTTTTTAATTTGGTCATTTTGAATTTCATCACCGTTATACTTCTTTTTTAACATTTTAATACCTCAAATATTATCTTGCTTTTTCTATATCATTTTTGCGCAAAAGTAATAATTCTTTTATCCTGTTTCATTAAGCTGATTTTCAATGCTTAAATTTAACGTCGTTTTTCTCCATAAAGCCGCACTTTTTAATATTTCCTCAATAAGCTTGCTTTTGGCTTGAGTATATGCAATTCTGTCATTTGGATATTCATTTGCAAGCTTTATTTTTAAATTAGAATATTCGTTTGCTTTTTCTTCATTTGCGTTTAAGTAATCACGCATATTAATATAATCGTTCCATTCCTTGCTGTTGAATATTACAACATGAATAAAATGTGTTTGAATATTATTTTGTAAATCACCGCAGACATATAATTGCTGATTAGGGTGGTCTTGACGTCTGTAAATTATACCGAGTTTAGAAAGCTCATCATTATGTTTTAAAATATCTTTGAAATTTTTAACACCTACAACGATATCGATAATCGGCTTGGCGCAAATGCTCTTAATTGATGTGCTTCCTATATGTTGGGCGTCAACAATGTCATTATTTAATGTGTTTTTGAGTATATCAATAGTATTTTTTGCAGAAACTTCCCATTCGATTTGGTGATTTTCAATTGATACTTCTCCCCTTTTTAATCCTATTGACATTGTGTATCTCCTGTTTTAGCAATTCGTTTGATGATTATATCTGCAATAATTCCGTTTAAAACGCCTGTTATAAGCCCAACAATCATTAATATCGGGAAATAATAAATAATTCTGTAGGTTCGCATAACGACGGCGGCAACGAGTATTTGACCTAAATTGTGGACTGTTCCGCCGAGAGCCGATACTCCGATTGGCGAAAGCTTATTACTCTTTTTGGCGACAAACATTACTAAAAACGAAAGTAGTCCGCCGATTAAACTGTAAATCATTGCAAACGGACCGCTGAAGGCTAAGCCTGAAAGCAAAATTCTGATAATTGATATAAATAAAGCGTCCTTAGCATTCATTGTATACAACGCAACAATAACTACAAGATTTGCAATGCCGAGTTTAATGCCGGGTATGCCGAAATTGAACGGTATTAATGATTCTAAATATGAAAACGCAAACGCAAGCGCAATCATTAATGAGAGCGTGCAAAGCCGCTTAATATTAGTCTTTTTCACCTTGCCACCTCGTCAACGTCACTGCCTTTATCACTTACGACCGTTACAATTACCTTATTTGGCAGGCAAATTATTGATTCGTTATTCTTGCTTATTTTATTATGATTAACGCATATTTTATCCTTGCAATTTGCGTATTTCATCGAAGCCAGACCGCCGCTGATAATGACGGTATTACAAATATTACCGTTTTTATCATATATCTTATATTCCTGATTTTTATTTAAATCAAGAATGGCTATTTGCTTTGCATCTTGCTCAATTATAACCTTATTGCCGTTTGACGAAAAACTGTTGATTAAGATGAAAATTAACGCTGCCAATGCAATGATAACTGCTATTAATATTAAATCATTTTTTCTTTTTTTATTTTGCACTTTTAACACCGTCGGTTTTTGTGATTTTATCGTTTTTGTCAAGCCAAACAGCTTGAATATTATATTTTTCGGCTAATTTCCTGCCTGCGTTTAAATCCATACAAAATAACGCCGTAGAAAGTGTATCGGCAAGTGCGCTGTCGCTTGATATTACTGTTACTGATTTAAAATTATTTGCAGGATATAATGTATTTTTATCGATTATATGGCAATAATCTTTGCCGTCGACCGTATAATATCTTTGATACGAGCCGCTTGTAACTACACTTGTATTATCAGCTGCATAAATTTTGTCTAAATATTCATTTGAATTTGGATTTTCAATTCCGATAACAAAATCATTTTTGTCAGGCTTATTTCCGATTGTGATTATATTGCCGCCAAGGGAAATAACTGCGCTTTGCCAAAGATTGTTTTGAGTTATGTATTCATAAATTTTATTGCAAACAAATCCTTTGGTAATTGCGCCTACATCAAGTTTTAATTCTTTATCATTGAAAAATATAGTTGAATTTTCCTTGTCTATAATTAAATTATTGATATCTGTATGCTCACTTGCTTTCGTAAGCATTGATTTAGGAGGAAGCGACTCCCCTTTTTCCCTGTAATCGTGCCAAATTGAAAGAACACTTCCCATAGCGATATTGACATATCCGTTTGTGATTTTATATGCCTTTTTTCCATAGGTCAAAAGCTCAATTATTCTTTTATCAACCTTAACAGGCTTTTTGTATGCATTGTCATTTATATATTTTAGATTTACAATATTATCATAATCATTATAGATATCGTAAAGTTCGGAATATCCTTTAATTACACTGTATAACTTATTATATTTTTTGTTAAATTCAGCTTGCGAGCTATCATAAGCAGTTATACTTGAGGCAGTGTCAAACAGATTTAAAAAACTTTTTGAGAATTTGGTATGCTTACTGTTTGAACAGCCAAACAAAGTAAATAACAAAGTAAAGGAGAGGACTATTGAAACAATTTTTTTCATAAGTCCCCTCCTCTCTTTAATTTATAAATTCTTTAATAACCTTAGTCGGACATTTTTGAGCACATAAGCCGCACTCGGTACACTTATTGTAATCTATTTTAGCAACATTATCAATAACTTTTACTGCATCATTAGGGCAATTTCTTTCGCACATACCGCAACCGATACACCCTGCCTGACAATTATCCTTAACAACCTTACCACGCTGTTTGTTTGAACATTGAACCCTAAATTTAGAATCGTAAGGTACAATTTCAATAAGATTAAGCGGACAGGCTTTAACGCATTTACCGCAGGCGATGCAAAGTTCTTCGTCAACAACCGCCTTGCCGTTAATAATTCTTATTGCCTGATTATCGCAAACATCTGCACAAGAGCCGTATCCCATACAGCCGTATTGGCAACTTCTTTCACCGCCGCCGGGCGCAACGGATGCAGAGGTACACGTTCTCGTGCCGTAATAATTAAATTTTTGGTGCCTTACTTCACAGGTTCCCGAACATTTAACAAAGGCAGTCTGCCTGACAAACTCTCCTGCTTGAGCGCCCATTATTTCAGCTATTTTTTCAGCGCCCTTTTTGCCGGCAGGAGGGCAAGCATTGACGGGTGCTTCGCCTTTAGCAATCGCCTTAGCAAGAGCGTCACAGCCTGCATATCCGCAAGCACCGCAGTTATTGCCCGCAAGTGCTTCTCTGACTTTAATTTCTTTTTCGTCTACTTCAACGTGAAAAACCTTTTCGGCAACACTGAGAAGAACGGCAATAATAAGTCCTACAGCGGCAACAACCACTGAGGCAATGATAATACTTTTAATATCCATATTGCTCCCCTCCTCTATTTAAGTGTTCCAAAGCCGTAAAAAGCAATAGCCATAAGACATGCTGTTAATAATACAGCAGGAGTACCTTTAAATGCTTTTGGAAAATCGTTGTTTTCTGTTCTTTCTCTTATGCCTGCCATAATTATAATTGCAAGTGCAAAGCCGACTGCTGTTCCGAATCCGGTTACAACAGATGTTATAAAATTATTATTGTCCTGCACATTAGTAAGTGCAACACCTAATACTGCACAGTTTGTGGTAATAAGCGGAAGATAAACTCCGAGTGCTTGGTAAAGCTTAGGTACATATTTTTTTAAGAACAATTCAATAAGCTGAACAAGTGCTGCAATTACAAGAATGAAAATTATTGTATTTAGATATGTAATATGGAGTTTGTTGATTACGAAAGTGTATAAAAGATTTGTAACCGCACTTGCAATTGTAATAACAAATATTACAGCACCGCCCATTCCTGCAGCGGTTTTTACATTTTTAGAAACACCCAAAAACGGGCAAATTCCTAAAAATTGACTAAGCACAACGTTATTAATAAGTGCCGTTGTCATTAAAACAAGAAATAAGGTTTTTAGCATTATTTGTTTACCTCCTTATTTTCTGCTTCCTTACAAAGCGAATTACAGTGCATACAATCTCCGCCGCAGGCAGTTTCGTCTTTAACGTGCCTATTAGCGCCTTTTGCACCGAATTTGTTTTGAAGTGCACATAAAAATGCTAAAACAAGGAATGCGCCGGGTGCTAAAATAAAGATTGATACGCCCTCATAAGATTTAGGTAAAAGTTGAAGGTTAAAAATTTTGCCTGTTCCTATAAGTTCACGAACAATACCTATTGACGTTAAACCTAAAGTAAAGCCAAGTCCCATACCGAGACCGTCAAATATAGATGGAATAACCTTATTTTTTGAAGCGTAGCTTTCAGCTCTGCCAAGAATAATACAGTTTACAACGATAAGCGGAATATAAAGGCCCAAAGCGTCATAAAGCGTTGTAACATAAGCCTGTAATATCATTTGAACTATTGTTACAAATGAAGCTACAATAACGATATATGCCGGCATACGAACACCGTCCGGAATTACCTTCCTTAATAAGGAAATAATCATATTGCTCATAACAAGTACGACTGTTGTCGCAAGTCCCATACCAAGACCGTTAATAGCAGAGGTTGTGACTGCAAGGGTCGGACACATACCGAGCATAAGAATGAAGGTTGGATTTTCTTTAACAATACCGTTATATAATCTTTCAATAGGTGTTTTCAAATTAATCAACCTCCTTTAACTGATTGTTATATACGGCAAGCGCACTGTCTACCGCTTCGCAAACAGCGTTTGATGTAATAGTTGCACCGCTGAGTGCATCGATTTCATTATCGCTTGAAGCGCCGTTTTTAGTATAATTAATGCCGTTTGCAGATTTGCCGATAAATTGTGATTTAAAATCGTCCTTTGTTGCCTTAGCACCAAGGCCTGCAGTTTCACTGTGTGACAAAACAGTAAAGCCTGTAAGCTTATTTGTTTTTGCCGATACACCGATAGCAACCTTAACATCGCCTCCGTATCCGGAAGGTGATGTTGCGGAAAATACATAGCCGATTAAGTTGCCTTTTTTATCTGTAGCTTTTAAAACATCATCAACGGTGCATTGCGACAGATTTTCCTTCTTAAGTGAAGCTGATGACGCCTTGAGTATTTCATCTGTATTGTCAAGCGCTTCAAATTGAGCATCGGGATAAACAACCTCATATGCTTCAAGCCTTGCTTTATCCTGCGCTTTTGCAATAGGTTCTTTTGTTATTTCATTTACAAATGCAAGTGAAACACCGGCTACAAGAGTAATTAAAAACAATGCAAGGCAGTTTTTTAAGAATTTATTTTTCATACCTCACACCTCCTCTTTCTTACGCATACCAAATGCCTTTGGAACAGTTATTTTTTCAATAAGAGGAACAACAAGGTTTGAAATAATAATAGCATAAGATACACCTTCTGCGCTTGAGCCGAGGACTCTGAATATTGCAGTTAAAAATCCAATTAATATTGCATAAATAACCTGACCCGTTTTTGTAATCGGGCTTGTTGTGTAATCTGTTGCCATAAATACCGCACCGCTCATTAAACCGCCTGTAAGAAGGTTTCCGAGTGCAAAGTTAACCATGCCTGAGAAGTCCATTTCTCTGCCTTTAACGAGTGCAAACAGTACGACAAAAACGACGGTTGATGCCATATAATTAAGCGGAATTCGAGGAGAAATAACTTTTCTGATAAGTAAATAAGCAAAACCTATTAATATTGCAAGTGTGCAAACCTCGCCGATACAGCCGTTTTGAAGTCCTAAAAATGCATCTCTTAAATTAATAGTGTTTCCTGCTTTGATTTGAGCAAGCTCAGTTGCAGATGACACACCGTCGACTGTTGAAAAATCAGTCATACGTGAAGTGAACGAAATAAGTAAAAAGCATCTTGCAGCAAGAGCGGGGTTCATGATATTTTGACCGATTCCGCCAAATAGCATTTTTACTATAACAATTGCGAACACACCGCCAATCGCAGGCACCCACCACGCAACCTGCGGCGGCATATTGAGTGCAATAATTAAACCTGTTACTACTGCGCTGAAATCAAATACCGTAATTGGTTTTTTATAAATTAATTCAAATATAAGCTCACTCAATACACAGCTTACTACCGATGAAATAATTACAATTAACGCATTGGCACCAAAATGCCATACACCGAAAGCTAAGGTCGGAATAAGGGCAATGCATACATCAATCATAATTTTTTGAGTTGAACTCTTATCTCTTATATGCGGTGAAACAGAAACATTATACATAATTACCCCTCCTTATTTTGTCGCTTTGCTTTCACGTACTTTGATTTTGGCAAGCTTGAATGTTTGGGTAAGCGGTCTTTTTGCAGGGCAAACATATGTGCAACAACCGCATTCAATACATTCCATACCGTAAAGTTTTTCAAATTGCTCGTAGTTTTTATTAATTGCAGCCTGAGCCATAAGCTGCGGAACAAGAGTTTCCGGGCAAGCACCTACGCATCTGCCGCAACGAATACATGCACTTGTTTCCATTTTTTCTACGTCATCATGAGTTATGGCTAAAATTGACGAAGACGTTTTGGTTACAGGATAATCAAGGCTGTTCATAGCCATACCCATCATAGGTCCGCCTGAAATAATTTTAACTGTCGAATCCTTGATACCGCCGCATTCATCTGCCAAATATTTATGAGAAATACCTAGTGGAACATCCATATTACCCGGTTCGTTAATACCGTCACCTGTTAGCGTGACAATCCTGTGAACAAGAGGCATATTCATTTTTACCGCCTCATAAATGGCAATGATTGTTGCAATGTTTAATACAATTACACCTGCGTCGGCTGGAAGTATGTGGGAATTGATTTGCCTGCCTGTTACAGATGAAATCAATCTTCTTTCGCCGCCTTGCGGATAACGTGTCGAAAGAGGCATAACATTTATTCTGTTGTTTCCGTTACATTCGAATGAAAGAGCATCAATCGCCTTTGGTTTATTATCCTCAATACCGATAATTGCTTCAGATTTTTCAAAGAGTCTGAGTACGATTGAAATACCTTCAATTATGTCTTTACTTCTTTCAACCATCAAGCGATAGTCAGAGGTGAGATAAGGTTCACATTCAGAACCGTTAATAATTATGTAGTCAATATTTTGATTTTTAGGTGAAAGTTTTACACCTGTAGGAAAGCCTGCACCACCCATACCGACGATTCCACTGTCTGAAATGATTTTTATAATTTCATCATTGGATAAGGCATTTACTTCTCTTGAAATACCGAAGCCTTCAACACATTCGTCCTCAAAATCATTTTTAATAACAACGCATTTGGAAGTTTTGCCGTTTAGCATTGTTCTGTCCTCAATTCGCATAACAGTGCCCGAAACAGAAGAATAAACGGGACTTGATACAAATCCGCTTGCTTCCCCTATTTTCATACCTTTAAGTACCCTGTCGGTTGCTTTAACGCAAGGCGTTGCAGGTGCACCGATATGCTGACTCATAGGGAAAACCATAATTTCCTCGCCTTTGAGCCGTTTGATTTCTTTTGAAGCGGCAAATTCTTTTCCCTCATAGGGATGAACTCCCGCTTTGAATTTTCCTTTACTCATAAAATATCCCTCAATACATTTATAAAGTGTGCATAAGCCAATAAAATTATATTAACATAAATATACATATTTTTCAATAAACAAACAACAACTTTTGTTTATAATAGAAAAAAGTCTGCTAAAAATTAGCAGACTTATATATATTTCTACTTATTCCTCGACTAAAGCGGAAAATGCTTCCCTTATATTGCGAACAGGAATGATATCAGTTGAGGTTTTTAATTGATTTGATATTGATTTATAATTATGAAACGGTATTATGCAACGTTCAAAACCAAGTCTTTTAGCCTCACTGATACGTTGCTCGCAATTATTTACGGCACGTATTTCTCCTGCAAGTCCAACCTCGCCAAAAGCAATGGTGTTATCGTCAACAGCCTTGTCTTTTAGTGACGAAACAAGCGCAAGGGCTACCGTTAAATCAGCAGCGGGTTCATCAAGCTTTAAGCCGCCGATTACATTAACATAAGCATCCATATTGTTAAAGAAATACCCTGCCCTTTTCTCAAGAACAGCAAGAAGCATACTCATTCTGTTATAGTCAAAGCCTGTACTCATTCGCCTCGGTGTTCCGAATCCGGTAGCACAAACAAGCCCTTGAACTTCTGCAAGAATCGGCCTTGTACCCTCCATAACGCAGGCTACGCAAGTACCCGATGTGTTTTTAGGTCTGCCTGAAATCATCATAAGCGACGGATTTAAAACCTCTTTTAAGCCCTCAGCCGTCATTTCAAATACACCTATTTCATTGGTAGAACCGAATCTATTTTTAACTCCTCTCAGTATTCTGTAAGAATAATTTCTTTCACCCTCAAAATATAATACAGTATCAACAATATGTTCTAAAACTTTAGGGCCTGCAATTGCACCGTCCTTATTAACGTGGCCAACAATAAATATCGGTATTCCAAGCCCTTTTGCGGTATGCATAAACACATTGGTACATTCCCTGACCTGAGTTATCGAGCCTGCTGATGAGTTGACTTGCTCATACACCATTGTTTGAATAGAGTCGATAATAACCATATCAGGCTTTTCACTTTTGATACATTCTATAATTGTTCCCAAATCTGTTTGAGGAAGAATGTATAAATTATCAGTTGTTACCCCAAGTCTGTTAGCTCTTAGCTTAATTTGATTTGCGGATTCCTCTCCGCTGACATATAATGTTTTTTGACCGATATTACCGAGATTTTGGCAAATTTGAAGAAGAATCGTAGATTTACCTATACCGGGGTCACCGCTTAAAAGCACTAAACTCCCTTTTACTATTCCGCCTCCGAGTACTCTGTCAAATTCGTCAATTCCTGTTGCAAAGCGTTCGTCATTTTCGCCCGTGATATCGTTTAATGACATAATCTGCTCAACAGCACCTAAAGAAGCTGAAAAATTCCCTTTAAATTCTGTTTTTGGAAGTTCTTCGTTTAACGTATTCCATTCGCCGCAACTTGGGCATTTGCCATACCACTTTGGGGATTCAAAGCCACATTCGCTGCAAACATATATTGATTTAACTTTTGCCATTATAGTTCCTCTGTAATATAAATGTTAAGCCCGAGCATAATTAAATATGCAAGCTTATTTTGATATTTTTCGTCCTGTAATTTTTTATTTTCTTCTCTATTACTCATAAAACCGCATTCAACCATAACCGACGGTACTTTTGCTTTATGTAATAAATAATATGAACTGTCGCTTTTTTTATTAAGACGTTTATTGTCAGGCTGTAAAAATTCTTTAGTAATATTTAAAATGCTGTCGGCAAGAATTGGACTTTTGTTATCATTCGGAGAATACCAAATTTGCATCCCATGCTCTTTTTCGTCATCAAAATGATTTTGATGAATTGAAATTAACGTGCTTTTATCAACTGAATTAATATAATCCATTCTGTTATATAAATCCGAACGCTTTGTGTTGTCACCTTTTTTGTAAAACTGATAATCGCCGCTTCGTATCAAACTTGCGTTTATGCCTGATATCCTGATAAAATCGTATAATTTTAAAGCTATGCCTAAATTAATATCCTTTTCGTTAGCATTGTCAACACCGATTGTTCCTGCATCAATTCCACCGTGGCCGGCATCTATTACCAAATTAATTCTATTAGACTTTGCTTCATTATTAACGGCGAAGTTATGCTTAAAATATGTATTTATTCCTAAACAGGAACTAAATGTAAAAATAACAATAAGTACTATAAGCGTGGCTTTTTTCATAAATATCACCGCTAATAATATGAAATAATTATACTATAATATTACAAACTTATCAAGCAATATTGCAATTTGATTGGTTTAGGGATATAATTAGGACAGTAAATACAGGAGGTATCCTTTTATGAAAATAGTAAATTTAGATGCTTATACAACAAATCCGGGTGATTTATCCTGGGAGGGTATAAAAAAACTCGGCGATTTTACCCAATATGACAGAACGGCTCCTGAGCAAATAATCGAAAGGGCTAAGGGTGCAAATGCTCTTATTATTAATAAAACAATTTTAACAAGAGAAATTCTTGAAAAACTTAAACCTGAGCTTGAATATATAGGTTTGCAGTCAACAGGATATAACGTTGTTGATTGCGACGCAGCAAAGGAACTTGGAATAACTGTTTGCAATATTCCGTCTTATTCGACAAATGCAGTTGCACAGCTTGTTTTTGCATTTATTTTGCAAATTACAAATAAAATTAATCTTCATTCGCAGGCTGTTTTTAATGGTGAATGGTGCTCCTGTCCTGATTTTTGCTTTTGGAAAGCGCCGCTTAGTGAACTCGCAGGTAAAACAATCGGCATAATCGGTTTCGGTGCAATCGGTCAAAAGGTTGCAAAAATTGCAGAAGCTTTTGATATGAATGTTCTTGCCTATGCTCCAAGACCGAAGGATAAGGGTGAACTTAAAACGGTTAAATTTGTTTCACTTGACGAGCTTCTTTCAAACAGCGATATTGTCACCTGTCATTGCCCGTTAACACCGGAAACCGAAGGCTTGATTAATGAAGATACTATTTCTAAGATGAAAAATAACGTAATATTTATTAATACCTCTCGTGGTCCTGTTGTTGACGAAACGGCTCTTGCCGACGCACTTAATAATGATAAAATTCAAGCAGCAGGACTTGATGTTTTAAGCTTAGAGCCTGCTAAGAAGGATAACCCTCTTTTAAAAGCAAAGAATTGTTTTATTACTCCTCATATTGCTTGGGCAGCTAAGGAAACAAGAGCAAGACTTTTAAGCATATTGGAGGACAACTTGAAAGCATATATTAACGGTCATCCTCAAAATGTTGTAAATAAATAATTTTAAATAAGCTCTTGCATTTTTGCTTTATATGTAGTAATATGAACTTGCAGAGATAATTATTATTTTCTGTAAAATTTAATATCATTACTTCATCAAGTAGTTGAAGTTTATTGATGGTATAGTCTGCCGGATATAAGAATGTATGAATTGTTCATACGCTTATATCCGGCTTTTTTGTTAGGAGGTGAGAAAAATGAGCGAATGGGATTTTACTTGGGGTTTAACCGGTAAGGAGCTTGAAGAGGCACAGGCATCAGGATTGGCACCGGACGAATATGGTTATGCTTTTGATGAAAATGAAGATGAATATGAATATGAAGAAAGCTATGTATATTGTATTCGCTGCCAAAAATGCAGAAAAGTATATGCAGTTGAACATTCAAGCAATGACAGCAAAGTTAAATGTCCACATTGCGGTGCGAGATTTATTTGGTCAGAAAGGTTTTTTGAAAGCTGCTATATATAATCACTCATATACCCGCTGATGCTGATGCAAAAAATACCTTTTGATATTTATATCAAAAGGTATTTTTTTATACAATTATTTATTATTTTTTTTTACTGCCGATTTTGCTTTCGGTATGATTAATCAGCTTTTTGATGTTTTCTCTATGTGCCAACACGACGATTAAAGTAAATATCAGCGATAATAGAGTCAACGGCAGTGATTTGTAAAAAACAAATATAAATACAGGATAAAATACTGCCATTGCAATGCTTCCGAGAGAAACATATTTGGTGATTAACACAATAATTGCGAATATTGCAAGCAAAATAAGCGCAATTCTCCAATCAATCATAAACACCATTCCGCCCGCCGTTGCAACGCCTTTGCCGCCTTTGAAACCGAAAAAGCAAGGGAAAATATGACCGAGCACGCAGAAAAGACCTGCAAATGATTTAGTAAACATCCTTGCATCTATTCCTAAAATAAGCGCACCGCCGTTTTCATTAAGTGAAATATTGCCCATTTTTCTAACGATTACGAATGATATGAAAATTGCAACGGCAACCTTAAGCATATCGCCTATTATAGTCATTACAGCGTGTTTTTTACCGTAATTTCTGAGCATATTGGTTGAACCGGCATTGCCGCTTCCGTGACTTCTCACATCATCCTTACTGAGAGATTTTGATATAATTATACCAAAATTTAAACTTCCGAGAAGATAAGAAATTATTGCCGAAATAATTAATGCAGATGTCATTTATTTCCTTCTCCTCGTTCTCTGATAATAAATCTGACGGGAGTTCCGTCAAGGCCAAAAATATCCCTGATTTGATTTTCAAGATATCTTTGGTATGAAAAATGAAAAAGTTCCGCATTATTAACGAAAAATACAAACGTAGGCGGTCTTGTAGAAGCTTGAGTCATATAGAAAATTTTCAATCTTTTACCTTTATCTGTCGGTGGTTGAACACGTGCAGTTGCGCCTGCAAGCACTTCGTTGAGCTTACCGGTTGAAATTCTCATTGAGTTTTGAGAGTGAACAAAGGAAATCATTTCGTACAATTTGTCTATCCTTTGACCTGTTTTAGCCGAAATAAACATAATCGGAGCATAACTCATAAACGAAAAATCATTAGCAAGCTTATCTCTGTATTCTTTCATGGTGTTGCCGTCTTTTTCAACAGAATCCCATTTGTTGACAGCGATAATGCAAGCCTTGCCCTGATCAAGAGCAATTCCTGCAACCTTGGAATCTTGTTCTGTAAAACCCTCTACAGCGTCAATCATAATTACGCAGACGTTTGCTCTTTCAACAGCCATTCTCGCACGGATAATGCTGTATTTTTCAATTGCGTCGTCTACACGGCTTTTTCTTCTAAGCCCTGCCGTGTCGATGAAATTGAATTTGCCGTATTCGTTTTCAATAAATGTATCAGTAGTGTCACGAGTTGTACCCGCAATATCAGAAACAATAGCACGGTTTACACCGCTGATTTTATTAACAAGTGATGATTTGCCTACATTTGGTTTGCCGATAATGGCAACCTTGATTACTTCGTCGTCATCTTCTTCCTCGTCGTTTTCAGGAAGATACTTGAGAACTTCGTCAAGTAAATCACCCGTTCCGTGGCCATGTGCAGCAGAAACTGCCACAGGATCACCTAAACCAAGATTATAAAATTCATAAAATTCAGGGTCAGGTTCACCTATGCTGTCACATTTATTTACGCATAAAATAATCGGTTTGCCGCTTTTTTGAAGCATGGTTGCAACATCATAGTCACTTGCAACAACGCCGTCACGAATGTTAGTAACAAGAATGATAACGTCGGCAGTTGAAATTGCGATTTCTGCCTGAGTTCTCATTTGACTTAAAATAACGTCTGAAGTGTTAGGTTCAATACCGCCTGTGTCAACAAGTAAAAACTTGTGATTAAGCCATTCGCAATCACCGTAAATTCTGTCTCTTGTAACACCGGGTGTATCATCAACAATAGAAAGTCTCGTTCCTATTAATTTATTAAAAAGTGTTGATTTGCCGACATTAGGTCTGCCGACAATAGCAACAACAGGTTTTGCCATAAGCTAACCTCCTATTTTTGTTATAAAAGCAAGAAAGGCGGACAAAATGTCCGCCAACAAATGTAAAATCTTACGCTTCCTTGCTGATAACTTCTTTACCGTTATAATAGCCGCAGTTGCCGCATACCTTGTGAGATACAGTGTAGCCGCCGCAGTTAGAGCACTTTACAAGTGTCGGAGCGTCCATTTTCCAAACGCTTGATCTTCTCTTGTTCTTTCTTGCTTTAGATGTTTTTCTTGCAGGTACTGCCATCTTAATTGCCTCCTTTATTAAAAAACCATATTATTCATCTTCGAGCAGCTGCAAAAGAGCCGCCATTCTCGGGTCAACATCTTTTTTGCAGTTGCATTGCTTGACGTTTAAATTAGCGCCGCATTTCGGACATAAGCCCTTACAATCCTCTTTACAAAGAATCTTGTTAGGCAATGAGAGCGAAACTTCTTCGTTCACTAATTCATCTAAATCTAGTTCCCTATTACTTACAACAATATAGTCATCATCGTCTTCTTCATTTTCAAGCTTCTCAACAACAATTCGCTTAACATCAAAAGAAAAATGCTTCTTAACCTTTTCAGCACATCTGTCGCAAAAACCAAAGAAATCGAAGCTGATATTAATATCAAGATATAACACATCAGCTTTTGAGTAAAGACGACCGACAACATTAACGCCGTTTTTAATAGGATTATAAGTGCTGTAAATGAGATTACTTAAATCAAGAACATAATTAATATCAAGCTTGGTTTCAACACCGCTTAATAAATTATTAAGGTCAATTCTCATAAAATCACCTCGCACTTGCACTTTAAGTATTATATATACAAGGTCGCTTTTTGTCAATAGTAAATTTGAAAATGCAACTTAAAATTTATATTTTTGAGAAGAAATCACAAAACAAATTAATAAATCTTGTCTATTAGTAAACAAAGTTTTAATAATTTCGGCTTTTTTTATTTAATCATTGATAAATTATTGTCAATGTAGTAATATTATGGTGTGGGATGTAATCCCAAATTACATATTTAAGGAGATAATAATTATGGTAAACAGATTTGTATTAAATGAAACAAGTTATCACGGCGCCGGTGCTATTAAAGAAATAGCTACCGAAGTAAAAGGAAGAAGTTTTAAAAAAGCTTTTGTTTGTTCTGACCCTGATCTTATTAAATTCGGTGTTACAAAAAAGGTTACAGATGTACTTGATAATGCTGATATTGACTATGAAATCTACAGCGAAATCAAGCCAAATCCAACTATTGAAAATGTTCAAACAGGTGTAGCTGCCTTCAAGGCTTCCGGTGCTGACTGCATTATTGCTATCGGTGGCGGTTCATCAATGGATACTGCCAAAGCAATCGGAATTATTATAAAAAATCCTGATTTTGCAGATGTTCGTTCTCTTGAAGGCGTTGCTCCTACTACAAATAAGTGTGTTCCGATTATTGCGGTTCCTACTACAGCGGGTACAGCTGCCGAAGTTACAATTAACTATGTAATTACAGATACTGAGAAAAACAGAAAAATGGTTTGTGTTGACCCTAAAGATATTCCTGTAGTAGCAGTTGTTGACCCTGATATGATGTCATCAATGCCAAAAGGACTTACTGCAGCAACAGGTATGGATGCACTTACACATGCTATTGAGGGTTATATTACAGCAGGCGCTTGGGAGCTTTCAGATATGTTCCATCTTAAAGCAATTGAAATTATTTCCAATAGCCTTAGAGGCGCAGTTGAAAACACTCCACAAGGCAGAGAAGGAATGGCTCTCGGTCAGTATGTAGCCGGTATGGGATTTTCAAATGTAGGTCTTGGTATTGTTCATTCAATGGCTCATCCGCTTGGCGCTCTTTATGATACTCCTCACGGCGTTGCAAACGCTATTATTCTTCCTACCGTTATGGAATATAATGCTCCGGCTACAGGCGAAAAATACAGAAATATTGCAAAGGCAATGGGTGTTGATGGCGTAGACGGTATGACCCTTGATGAGGCAAGAAAAGCTGCTGTTAATGCTGTTAAGGAGCTTTCAAAGGATGTTGGTATTCCTGAAAACCTTAAAGATATTGTCAAGCCTGAAGATGTAGATTTTCTTGCACAGTCCGCTTATGACGATGCTTGCCGTCCCGGCAATCCAAGAGAAACAAGCGTTGAGGAAATCAAAGAACTTTATCTTTCGCTTATGTAATTAAATTCATATACAAAATAAGTGAGGTTGTTAATTCAGCCTCACTTATTTTGTATTCTAATAGAATTTAAAGATATAAAAAAGCGATGCGCATTTGCACATTGCTTTTAAACTGTTATTAATTATAACTCTTCGCAATAATCAAAGATTTCAACCGGTAAATCTTCCTTATCACAGCTGATTGTGAAATAGAAGTTTACATCAGTAGCTTCAGAAAGTTGAGAAAGCATCTCGAAAAATTGTGGAAGCTTCTCGTACTCTCTGCCGACAATCTTAAATGTAGCATCAACAAGAACATCTGTTACATCATAGTTACCGGCGCAAATACCTGCCAAGAAGCCATAAAACGCTTTGTGACCGTTGATGAGGTATGTTTCAGTTTCTAAAAGACGAGCTTTAGATGAAACATCATATGTAAGTTTAGGCTCTTTTTCAATGCAAACAACATTGCCGTCTGAGCTTTCAACACAAACGTTAACTTGGTCTATAAGCTTCTTAGTTTTTCCTGAGCCTTTATTTCCGATTATGAGTTTAATCATATTAAAATTCCTCCGAGTTTTATTCTAACTATATATTAGCATAAACCAAGACGTTTTTCAAGAGTTTCTTTTTCCTTTTCGTAACCGGGCTTGCCTAAAAGTGCAAACATATTCTTTTTATAGCTTTCAACACCGGGCTGATTAAAAGGATTTACGCCAAGCATATAGCCTGAAACTGCGCAGGTTTTTTCAAAGAAATAAATTAAATAGCCAATATCACTTGGAGTTATAGTGTCGCACTCAATAACAAGATTGCCGACTCCGCCGTCTGTATGTGCAAGAAGTGTACCCTCTCGTGCCTTTTCGTTTACATAACTCATTTTCTTGCCTGCAAGGAAGTTAAGGCCGTCAATATTACCCTCTTCTTCTGTGATAAGAAATTCAGTGTGAGGATTATTGAATTTAATTACTGTTTCAAACATAAGTTTGCTGCCGCTTTCCTGAATATACTGACCGAGAGAATGAAGGTCAGTTGAGAAAATACAAGATACAGGGAAAAGTCCCTTGCCGTCTTTTCCTTCGCTTTCGGCAAATAATTGCTTAAGCCATTCGTTGAACATAGCCATACAAGGCTCATAAGATACAAAACACTCAAGTTTAGTGCCTTTATTATAAAATACATTTCTTACAGCGGCATACTTAAGCATATCGTTTTCGTCGATATTTTCACTGCAAAGTTCATTTTGAGCTTTTTGTGCACCTGCCATAAGAGCGTCGATATCAATACCGGCAACTGCAATCGGAAGAAGACCGACAGCAGTAAGAACTGAATATCTTCCGCCTACATCGTCAGGAACAACAAATGCTTCATAACCTTCTTCATCTGCAAGACATTTTAATGTTCCCTTAGACTTGTCGGTTGTTGCAAAAATTCTCTTTGCAGCTTCTTCCTTGCTGTACTTGCTGTTTACAAGGTCACGAAATACTCTAAATGCAATAGCAGGCTCTGTAGTTGTACCGCTTTTGCTGATTACATTAACGCAAATATCTTTGCCCTCGCAGATTGCTACAACTTCGTTGAGAGCAGATGGGCTGATAGAATTACCGATAAAGTAAATGTCAGGTGTATCTTTCTTAAGTGCATTGTAGTTTGGTGAAGTAAGTGCTTCAATAACTGCTCTTGCACCGAGGTAAGAGCCACCTATACCGATAACAACAAGAACATCTGCGTTCTTCTTGATATAATCAGCCGCATTCTTAATTCTTGCAAATTCCTCTTTATCATAATTTGTCGGAAGGTCAACCCAGCCAAGGAAATCGTTGCCAGCGCCTGATTTGTTATTGAGGGTATGAAGAGCCTCAACAGCTTTAGGTGCAATAGCCTTAATATCATCGTTTGATACAATGTCTAACGCATGGTCGTTAAAAAATTTTATAGCCAAAATAATCGCCTCTGTTTCAATAAAATAGTGTTTATTTAAAAACTTTCGAATTGATATAATACACTATTTTGTCGAATTATTCAATATCTTTTTATATATTATTTATCATTTTTCTGAAAATATATAAAAAAGAAACAGATTTGACATTTTTGTCAGACTTTAAAGGAATAGTTGATATTTTATTATTGTTGCTGTAAACCTCTACCTCCCCTAAGGTATCCCCTGCCTTTATCGGCGCTTTAACTTCATTTTTAAATTTGTATTTATATG
>ERZ1034952.962-NODE-962-length-25148-cov-11.850357_pt1 | contig 25148 bp, 39 predicted proteins | sample MGYA00520625_ERZ1034952 | MGnify/ENA primary metagenome ERZ1034952 (study PRJEB33766, sample SAMN09781773) | gut metagenome | biome: gut microbiome | host: Homo sapiens | place: Madagascar | study: EMG produced TPA metagenomics assembly of the PRJNA485056 data... | reverse complement strand
GGGAATCGAAAGAACATGAGAAGGGCGCGCCGTCACAGCCGGGGAAGAAGCCGGGATACAACGTGCAGCACCACGGAGACGAGCTGTCTGATTTCCAGAAAGCAGCGATTCAGCGGATGTTGGGGGAGGAAGCACGATGAAGCAGGGAATCAAGGTCTGGATTGTCATACCGGAGCCGCTGCCGATTTTCCAACGGCTTATGCCGAAGCTCAGAACGCCTTTAAGGGCGCGGAAGTATCCGCAGAAGATGAAGGGGCGGACATTTTACCTTTTCGAGGTCGATGCTGAAAGGATGAAAGTAAAAACATGAGTTATTTCGAGGAATACGACGAGATGTTTTCGGAGCCGTCAAAAGCCGAGCAGATCATTGAGGACGCAAAGGCTGCGCTCTGGAATGAACTGACCGAGGAAGTCAAGCAGCTTATGGACGATGCCAACGAGGCGAAGACGAAAGCCGATGAAATCAGAAACGAGATTTCCGGACTGAACTGGCAGAAAGCGCAGCTTGAGGAAGAAATCAAGCAGCTTCGTGAGCAGAAGGTCTATGTCGAAGCACATGAGGTTCCGGCAAAGCAGGTCAAGGCAATCGTAAACCATCTGACGAAGGACTTCCGCCCCGGCGATGAGTGCTGGGTGATCGGTTCGGGATACGAACGGCATACTTGCGAGAAGTGCGGCGGAAGCGAGAAAGTGTCTGCTGTCATTGGCGGGGAGACGTTTGAAATTGACTGCCCCGTGTGCAGAGGCTACGGAAGAGTTTCAAAATCAACGTATTTCCCAAAAAAGTCAAAAATCACGGATGTCCGTATGTTGCTCTGCTTCGATTCTAGCAACCGCATGAATAGCTGGAGTACGGAAACGTTGAAAGTTGACGGTCACGATGACCGTAACAGAGCGGCTTCCGTATTCAAAACGGAAGAAGAGGCAAAGGCGGCAATCAAAGAAAGGTACGGTGGCGAAAATGGATGATTTCCTAAGATGCTTCGAAGACATAAGGACGCGAGTACCGATGCACATCGACCCGGAAGAAGGCAGAGACAAGAAGATCGTCATCCGCGCGCCGGAGTGCTGGGAGGCGGAAGTGACGGTGCAGGTCAGGAGGAAGACATGATCAGGCAAAAATACGCCGGACCATGCGGCAGAGATTGCCCGCGACGCGAACCGGGCTGTGGGGCTACCTGCGAAGCGTGGCTTGCCTATGAGGCTGAACGGAACGCGGGCTACGACAAGCGCGCCGAGATCATCGACATAAGCCAGATGACCGATGGCGGGGCGAGAAACTGCCGAAGGGCGGCAAGAGGGAAACGGAAAATGGGAGGGGCGATGTGACGTGAGCGATTTAGAGCAGACGGCGATTGCTCGTGTATTTCCACGTAAGACAAACGCTTCGCCGACTGATGTGCTGGCGTTCTTCAGTGAGCCGACGATTGAGAACATCTCGGACTGCATCAAGGCGGGAGTGACAAAGGTACATATTTCCGTGACGTTCACATGGGATTTGGAACGTGCAGAGGACCTATACGACACATGGCAGATTCTCGGCGTACCGGTAGAAGTCGGCGGCCCGGCATTCGATGATCGCATGGGAGACTTCACACCGGGGCTTTACCTGCGTGACGGTTTGATTTTTACCTCGCGGGGATGCACAAAGGACTGCTGGTTTTGCTCCGTACCGCGCTGCGCGCATGGCGTAATTCGGGAGCTTCCGATTGTGGACGGCTGGAACATCCTTGACGACAACATTCTCGGAACGTCAGAAACGCATTTTCGGGCAGTTTGTGACATGCTTAAGAGGCAGAAACACAGGGCAATTTTTACGGGAGGCTTAGAACCGGCACTATTGCAGCAATGGCAAGCGGACATTTTACATGAGGTAAAACCGGCGAGGCTATACACGGCATATGACACTCGTGACGATCTTGAACCGCTGGTAGAGATGGGCAAGAAACTTCGATCTGCAGGATTTCGCCCGGCGAGCCATACCATGTGCTGCTATGTGCTGTGCGGCTACGACGGGGACAGCTTTGAGGACGCTGAAAAGCGCCTGGCGCAGACCATGCGTGCTGGATTCGTGCCGTATGCCATGCTGTTTCGCGGAGAGGATGGAAAGTACTGTTCCGAATGGCGGAGATTCCAGCGCGAATGGTGCCGCCCGATTATCACTGGGAAAAAGTTCAACGAATTTTGGAAGGAGACGACATGACAGACAAGGAAATTATACGGGCGCTGCGGTGCTGCGAAAAAGAAGTTTGTGCAGACGGTGGTTTATGCCCGCTTTTTAGCGACGCGGATTGCATCGTGCATTTAGGCGAGGCAGCTACTGATTTGATCGAGCGCCTGACCGCCGAGAATGCGAAGGCAGAAGCCGAGAGGGACGCGCTGCAGGAGAAACAGCGGTGGATTCCGGTGACAGAGCGGATGCCAAACACGATACCTTGCAACGCCGGTACGGAATACAGCGAGGCTGTAATTGTGTGGACAACTGGAAATAAGGCGATGATTGCTGTTTGGGACGGAATTGACTTTATTTGCCCGACTGATTTTTGGGAGGCATGGGGCGAGGAAATCACCCACTGGATGCCGCTGCCGGGAGCGCCGGAGGAAGGAGAAAAGGCATGAAAGCTGTTTTAATCAGCATCCGTTCGAAGTGGTGCGAGAAGATCGTAAGCGGTGAGAAAAAGATCGAGGTGCGCAAGACGCGCCCGAAGATGAACCCGCCGTTTAAGTGCTATATCTACAAATGTGGAAACGGCAAAGTCATCGGGGAATTTCTGTGCGATGAGATCATCAAAATTAACGGCGCGGGAAGAATCCCGTCGGATGCTGCGCGGCCAACCTGCCTAAAGCCTGCGGAGCTGCACCAGTATCTCGGAGCTGCCACCGGCTTCGGCTGGCACATCTCAGATTTGCGCATTTACGATCACCCGCGCGATCTGTGGGAGTTTACCGGCCTGCGGCAGACAAAATACGGCCTTGCGCCCGGGCCCATCACCCGCCCGCCGCAGAGCTGGCGGTATGTGGAGGAAGAGCTATGGAAAGATTAACGTTTGAAGGAAACTTCTGCGACATCGCGCAGTGCCGCGAACTGCCGTGTAAGTATGACGGGAACTGCACGCAGAAGGAGGTATGGGAAAGGCTCAAGCAGTTCGAGGATGCGGTGCAAACACCAGAAGCCGCGTGGGCAAAGAAAACTATCGAGATGGCGTTTTCGGATGACACGTCGGAGGTTGAGCGCCTCCGCGAACTCTACAAAGCCGACAAGGAAGGGCGCGTAATGTTGAGCCAAGCGCGACAGAAAATTCAGGAGCTGATTGCATATGCACCCTCGATAGACGCTGAACCGGTCGTGCGTTGCCAAGATTGCAAGAATTTCCGTCGGAATGAAGAAAATGACCCGTACTGCGCAGATCGGAGAGGGCTTTCAGACCCGGAGCCTGACGGGTATTGCAGCTACGGAGAACAGAGGGAAGAATGAACACACATATTACAAACATCAAGGGCGACTGGCAGGAGATTCAAGACGCTTCGGGATATAGTGTCAACAGAGATGGGCAAATCAGAAACGATAAGACTGGTAAGATTCTGAAACCGTTTGGCAGCAGAGGGAAATATCTGGGCGTTGGGCTAGGAAGAGCTGGGTACCGAAGAGTACATCGTATTGTAGCTGAAACGTTCATTCCAAACCCGGAGAACAAGCCGCAAGTCAACCATATCGACGGAGACAAGGCGAATAATAGAGTTGAGAACCTAGAATGGTGCACTTTGAGCGAAAACCAGCGGCACCGTTTCGATGTTCTTGATAAGCATTTTTCAAAGGAAAAAATGGAGGCCATAACAGAACTTGCAGCTATCAAAAATCGCAAGAAGGTCCGCTGCGATAATACTGGCGAAATTTATTCCAGCATTAGGGCGGCAAGTGTAGCAACCGGAATCAGCCGTGCGAATATCTCAAATTGCGCACATGGGCGGTATAAACAGGCTTGCGGGCAGCATTGGAGTTTTGTATAGGAGGGAATTTTGAAGACAGAAATCATCAAAGTAAAAGGAGACTGGCAAGAAGTTGTAAACGATTGCCGGGCAACTGTAAAAAAGCCGCCTCTTGGGCGCGAACCGAGTGCTGAATGGAAAAGGGCAATCCTAATCGCAGAGCATGACCCAATCCGAGATATTATCATCAAATTTCGATGGAAAGATATTAAATATTGGGTCGCTATGCACTGGAAGACGCATATTTGGAGAAGCCGGGTTGATTCCCAGAGAAACGACAGGCAATCGAAGTACGACCGCAATAAGGCGCCTCAGGACGCTAGGGTTGATTTTATTGGGGACCCAAATATTCAAAATCTGATTGATACCATGCGCAAGCGCTTATGCAGTCAGGCAGCCCCGGAGACGCGCGAGTATGCCGAGGATTTCAAAGCAGCTCTGCATGAGGTGCAGCCGGAGATTTCAGACGTTCTGGTACCTAACTGCGTTTATCGGTGCGGCTGCCCGGAGATGCAGACATGCGGGATGTACGAATGGTGGCTGAAATTTCACCCGGACATTGCAAGCACGGACATTCAGAAGCGGTATAACACTTACAACGAACTGTTTTGGAAAGTGAGGGCGAAGCGTGGGAACGATTCTGGCAATTGACCCCGGGAATATGGAATCCGGGTATGTCCTCGTAGAGCACGACGGGCAGGAAATCCGGAAGGTGCTGGACGTCGGGAAAGTCCCGAACGGGGAGATATTCCCCGTTCTCTGCCGGGAGTATCAGCACCTGGCAATCGAAATGGTTGCCGGTATGGGAATGCCAGTCGGTCAAGAGGTGTTTGATACGTGCTTTTGGATCGGGCGGTTCTGGGAATATGCCGAGCTTTACCGGAAGGGGTACCAGATACAGAAGATATTCCGCCGGGAAGAGAAGCTTTACTTATGCGGCAGAGCGTCGGCAAAGGATGCGAACATCAGACAAGCCCTCGTCGACCGCTACGCGCCCGGTCAGCCGAACTACGGCAAGGGGACAAAGAAGAATCCCGGTTTCTTTTACGGCTTCTCGGCGGATATGTGGGCGGCTATGGCGGTGGCTGTGACGTATTTTGATAAGTACATAAGGGGGATACAGCTATGATTTGTCCGGGCTGCAATAAAAAGATGCGGTGCAAAGACAGCAGGCCGACCAGTGACAGAATCATAAAAACGCGAAGATATTTATGCGAAAGCTGCGGCGAGGTGCGCTACACGGTAGAAATCCTAAAGGAAACATACAGCGCGCTTTCGGCGCAAAGATTGAAGGAGGTAACGCATGGAGCAGTTGAAGGGCGCAAAGTTTGACGGCGGTAAGCCCAGACCGTCCACCGTCCCCGTAGAAGCCATCCTTGCGGTCCTGGAAACTCGCATGTACGGCTTTAACAAATACGGCGACGCGGAGGACTGGCGCAGCATTGAGCCGGAGAGATGGCACGAGGCGCTTTTACGGCACGTCCTCGCGATTTGGGATGACCCGACGCACATTGACGAAGAATCCGGGCTGCCGTCACTCTGGCACGTGATGACAAACGGGGCGTTTTTGTGTGCGTGCTTGAAGGACAGCTTCAAAAAGGAGACAGAACAATAATGGAGGACATTACAAAGCAGGAGTATTCCGCATGGCTGGAAGAATCCCTAAAAACTGTGTTAGATTTCAAGCCATCATCGATTTGCATTGTTGCTACTGCGGAGGATGGGACAACAAAGACAGGATATTTCAATTCGACGGGGCAAGACAAAGCTATTTTTGCCGCTAACATTATGAGCGACGTTGTAATGGATATTGTCAAAATCAATGCAGAGGATATCAAGAAAATATTGGACGGAATAGAGTAAGGGGGCTGATACGGTGAGCAAACCGCGCTATGGGTGGTGGGGCTACGCAAAATGGATGGTACGAAGCTACAAGGGCGGTACGCTTATGACGCGGGAAGAAATCGACGCGGTAGATGCTGCTGTCGAAGAAACAAAGCAGCTTTCCGATGGTGCGGAACGGCTGAAGCTTATTGATCTGGTCCTTTGGAAGCGCACACACACCTTACAGGGCGCTGCTATGGTGGTATATGTTTCAGAGCGTACCGCTCAGGAATGGCATAGGCAGTTTATCTACTTGGTGGCAGAAAAACGTGGTTTATATTCAAAAGTTTGCGTAAGAGAGCCTTAAACATAGTGTATCGTTGAGAGCGTAGAGGTGTATCCTCTGCGCTTTCATCCTTCTTACGGCTACGCAGCGTACTGCGGAACCTCCTTTTTCTTAGCTCCACCGGAAACCGCAATCCGGTGGAGCGTGAAAAGGAGGATTGGAAGGGTGAATAAGGAGGGATGAAATGGAAGTAAAGAGCTTGAAATTAGATAGCATTACGCCTTATGGGAAGAATGCAAAGAAACACGATAAACGGCAGATCAACAACGTCGCGGAAAGCATCAAGCAGTACGGCTTTGTTCAGCCGATTGTAGTTGACCGGGACGGTGTGATTGTAATCGGTCATTGCCGCGCTCTGGCGGCAAAGAAGCTGGGCATGGAAGAAGTGCCGTGCGTCTGTGTGGATGATCTGACACCGGAGCAGGTGAACGCCCTGCGGCTGGTAGATAACAAAAGCAACGAGAGCGACTGGGACTTTGACCTGCTGGCGGTGGAACTTCCCGGTCTTGACCTGTCGGCATTTGACTTTGACTGGGGACTTCGCGACGAGCTGAACAATTCCGTTGTGGAGGATGATTATGACCCTGTTCTTCCGGCAGAGCCTAAGAGCAGACTTGGCGATGTATATCAGCTTGGAGAGCATCGCCTTATGTGCGGGGATAGTACGTCTTTGACAGATGTACAAAAGCTCGTAGGGGGGCACAGATGGACTTGCTTCTCACCGATCCTCCGTACAATGTGGACTATCAGGGAACCGCCGGGAAGATTAAGAACGACAATATGGAGGATACGGCATTTAGACGGTTTCTGACGGATGCATTCTCCAATGCGGCGATGGTCATGAAACCGGGTGCACCGTTCTACATCTGGCACGCAGACAGTGAAGGGTATAACTTTCGCGGTGCGTGTAAAGACGCGATGCTGCGCGTCAGGCAGTGCCTGATCTGGGTGAAGAACTCCCTTGTAATGGGTAGACAGGACTTCCAGTGGAAACATGAGCCTTGCCTATATGGTGAGAGTGAAATTGAAGAGGATGCTCACGAGCCTTGTCTTTACGGATGGACGGAAGGTAAGAAACATTATTTCTTCAAGAACCGCAGACAGACAACGGTGCTTAATTTTGATAAGCCGGTAAAGTCTGCGGAGCATCCGACCATGAAGCCAATTAAGTTGTTCGACTATCAGATGCAGTGTTCCAGCAAGCCTGGAGAGAATGTTCTTGACCTGTTCGCTGGCTCTGGCACAACGATCATGGCAGCGGAGCAGAACGGGAGACATGCGTATTGCATGGAGTTTGACCCAAAGTATGCCGATGTAATAATTGATCGTTGGGAGAAGTTCACAGGAGAAAAGGCGGTGCTTCTGAGTGACGATTGAAGAGGCACAGAAAATTATTGACAAAACAGACAGCCCGTATTTGAAGCGGGACATGGAGAAGTTTATCAAACGCCAGAGGAGAAAGGAGGGCGCGTATGGCACGACCCAAAAAGGAAATAGACCAGAAGCAGTTCGAGGCGCTTTGCGGGCTTCAATGTACCCTTCTGGAAATCTGCGACGCGCTTGACGTAAGCGATAAAACCTTAGACGGATGGTGTAAGAGAACTTATGGGGAGCATTTCTCCGAAGTATTCGCAAAAAAGAGGGGTAAAGGGAAAATATCACTGAGAAGAATGCAATGGAGGCTCGCCGAAAAGAATGCGTCTATGGCTATCTGGCTTGGGAAGCAATACTTAGGACAGCGCGATGAGCCAGAAGAATCGATTGACGTGGAGGATACGGACGCTTATCTGAAAGAAGCGGGTATCGAATGAAAAGTTCGACAATCCACCCAGCGTTCGGGGATAAGCATAAGGAATATATCAGAAATGCAACGCTCTGCACTATTTCTGTTGCAGAAGGCGCGGTTCGAGCGGGAAAAACCATCGACAATATAGCCGCTTTTGCAACGATGATAAACAAAGGTACGCCTGATAGAATCCATTTGGCGACCGGCTCCACAGCGGCGAATGCAAAACTCAACATTGGAGATGCAAATGGGTTCGGGCTCGAGTATCTTTTCCGTGGACGCTGCCGATGGACGAAGTATAAGGGAAATGAAGCACTTGTAATTAAATCCTGCGGGCGAGATTACGTCGTTATTTTCGCAGGTGGCGCGAAGGCGGACAGTTTCAAAAAAATACGTGGTAACTCTTACGGGATGTGGATTGCAACCGAGATCAACCTCCACCATGAGGATACGATCAAGGAGGCGTTCAACCGACAGCTTGCCGCGAAATTGCGGCGCGTATTTTGGGACTTGAACCCTTCATCTCCCGGGCACTGGATTTATCAGAACTACATAGACAGATTTCCGGAGCAGTTTGGCGCACGGTATAATTATCGGCACTTTACTATCCGGGACAACGCAACGATTACAGCCCAAAGGCTTGCAGAAATCGAAAGTCAGTATGATATAAAAAGCATATGGTATCGACGGGATATCCTCGGTGAGCGCTGCATTGCGGAAGGGCTTGTGTACCCGATGTTCTCTCGCGAAGCAAGCGTAGTGGGCGAGCGCGGAGGACCTGGAAAGTATTACATATCCTGCGACTACGGAACGCAAAACCCTACAGTATTCGGCTTGTGGCGGCAGAACAAAGGGACGGCCGTCAAGGAAAAGGAATATTACCACAGTGGAAAAGCTACGAACCGGCAGAAAACTGACGAAGAATATTATCAGGATTTGGAGCGTTTCGCCGATGGGCACAAAATCGAGTGCATCATCATCGACCCTAGTGCCGCGTCGTTCGCAGAGTGCATCCGTCGCCACGGAAAGTTTCCGGTCTGGAAGGCGAACAACGCGGTGTTGGACGGCATCCGTCTAACCGGCACTGCAATCAAGTCCGGGAAGATAAAGTTCCATGAGAGCTGTACAAAAACCTTTGAGGAATTCGGGCTGTACAGTTGGGACGCAGATGCGCCGGAAGACAAGGTTATCAAAGAAAACGACCATTGCATGGACGAAATCAGATATTTCGTATCTACGATACTTAGGAGAGAAATCACATGAACATTTTCACTCGCCTATTCAGCGGGCTTCGCAATATATTCTTCCCGCAAGCGGTAGTCGAGCGGGAATTTGGGGTATCACCGGCGGTTAGCCAGAAGATGGAGAAAAACATCAGCTTGTGGTACTCCATGTTTATCAATGAACCGCCGTGGCAGACCTGCGATGTGGTGCCTGTTGGGCTTCCTGCGGCGATCTGCCGCGAGGTTGCGCGCCCGGTGCTTGTGGAATTTACGGCGAACATCACGGGCAGCAGGAGGGCGGACTATCTGCAAGAGCGGTTCGATCAGGCACAAGAGAACTTCCGGAACGCGCTGGAACTCGGGCTTGCCCTGGGCGGTGTTGCATTCAAGCCGTACATCTACGGAGAGCAGTTGCTTGTGGACGTGACGGGAGCAGCGGCATTCCAGCCTACAAAGTTTGACCCGACGGGGCGCTGTATTGGCGGTGTATTCCGGGATAAGCCTGCAAGGGTAAACGGAAGATATTATATCCGGCTGGAATCGCACGAACTGGACGGAACAACGTACACGATTCGCAACAAAGCATATTACAGCGATGCTTCGGGTACAGTCGGCGGCGACGCGCCCTTGAGCGCGGTCCCGGAGTGGGCGGATATCCAACCGGAAATTACGATTCAGGACATGGAAGGTCCGCTGTTCGCGTACTTCAAGCCACCTGTATCAAACAGCGTAGACGCAAACAGCCCGTGTGGCATGTCCATCTACGGTGACAACGCAACGGTGCAGCTCATTAAGCAAGCAGACGAACAGTGGGAGCGCCTGCGCTGGGAATTCAAGTCCAGCGAGCGGAAAGTGCTCATGGACGGCACAGCAAGCACGGCGGAGATGTTCAATAAACGCCTGTTCGAAATTGGACCATTTTCGCCGAGCGGGGAATTCTTCCAGCATATCGAGCCAGAAGTCCGAGATGAGGCACTTTATAGGGGATTCCAAAATGTCCTTCGACGCATTGAATTTAACGTTGGGCTTTCCTACGGCGACATCTCCGACCCGCAGACCATTGAGAAAACCGCGACGGAGATCAAGAGCGGCAAGCAGCGGAAATATGTGCTGATCGACAGCGTACAGTCTGCGCTTGCACACACGTTCGATGCGCTCTTGTATGCGCTCGATACATATGCCACGCTTTACAACCTCGCGTCTTCCGGAGAATACGAAGTGTCCTATGATTGGGGAGATTCCATTCTTGAGGACGACGACAAGAAGGAAAAAGAGCGAGCAAACGACCGGCAAGACCTCGCGTCCGGTATCCTGAATGATTGGGAATACCGCGCGAAATGGTACGGTGAGGACGAGGCGACCGCAAAGGCGGCGCTGCCGAAGGCGCAGGACATGGTAACTGAACAGCAACAGGAGGTAGAGTAATGGGAGGCGAAAAAGTTCCTGCGGGAACGACATTCTGGGTAAACGTCGGTGACGCCGCTGCGCCAGAATGGAGAGTATTCGGAACAACAGCTGACGATGCTGACGATAAAGAATCAAACAGAACATGAGCCATTACCCATTTACGCCTGCTTTGCTCGACGCCATCCCCGAAGAGCTTGCCGAATTATTCCGGGGACTGGAAGATACGCTCCTCGATGAGATATGTAGTAGGCTTGCGCTGAAAGACCAGTTGAATGAAGTGACTGTTCAGGCAGTCAGAGCGCTTCGTTCGCATGGTATCGACACAAAGGAGATTGAAAAAGCAATCCGCAAGACCTCTGGAATTAGCGAGAAGAAGCTCAAGGAGCTTTTCGGTGACGTTATTGCCAGAAACCAGAAGTATTACACAGAGGTTATCGACATGGCAGGGCTGACGCAGCCTGATATTCTGGTGAACGCTGCGACAATCGAAGCGATCAGAACGCAGACGCTTGATGAATTCCATAACATCACACAGTCTATGGGGTTTCTGGTGGACAAAGGCAGGACGATGCTTCCGCCCGCTCGTGCGTATCAGTGGGCGTTGGATTCTGCTGTTATGCAGATTCAGAGCGGGGCAATCAGCTACAATCAGGCGATAAAGTCTGCTGTTCAGCAGCTTGCAGGCGGTCTGAAAGTCGTGAACTACGAAAGCGGGCACGTTGACCACATCGACGTTGCTGTACGGAGAGCCGTCATGACCGGTGTGAATCAGATCTGCGACCAGTACACGAACCAAAGCGCAGAATACCTAGAGACGCGATACTTTGAAGTGTCTGCGCACTCAGGAGCGCGGGACAAGCCGGGTGCTTCTCCGTGGTCAAGCCACAAGGCCTGGCAAGGGAAAGTTTATTACCAGAGTGAAAGCGGCGAACCTGACCCGCTGGGGCTTTACGATGACCTTGTGGAGACTACCGGCTATGGATATGTTGATGGCCTGACCGGCGCAAACTGTCGGCACCATAAATACCCGTTTGTCCCTGGCGTTTCGGAGCGGACTTACACAGACGAACAGCTTGCGCATATCGATGATGGGCTTGGCTGCGAGCTTGACGGGAAGAAATACACTGCATATGAAGCAACGCAGATGCAGCGCCGCATAGAGCGTCAAATCCGCGCGCAGAAAAAGCTTAGAAACGCATACAAAGAAGCTGGGCTTTCCGAGGACGAGACCGCCGCGAACATAAAGCTTCGGCAGCTGAACGCAGAATATAGCAGGTTCAGCAAGACGGCAGGATTGCCGGAGCAGAGAGAAAGGACGAAAGTATTGTATGATTGACGAAAATCTAAAGCAAGCCATCGAGCGGGCGCTTGCGTCCGGCTTCCGGGTGGAGCTGCTGCGAGACAAGGACGGAAGCATTATTGCGCAGACGATTCAGCGCAAACGGCTGAAATTTGAGTTTGGAGGTGGAAAACATGGCGGATGAAGGTGGCGTTTGGCGCACTATCAGTGGGCGGCGAGTTTTTATCAAAGATGGCCAGAGCCTGACAGATGCAATGCGCGAAAGCGGGAAGTTTGGGGAGGACAAAACCAAACTCTTTAACAGAACGGATTTCTTAACTGCAAAAAAGATTACAGAAGAAATCTGCAGCGAACAAGATTTTATGTATTTCGGTTTGCGTGTGCAGGAAGACGACACGGAAAAGATCGGCAAAACGATGAAACACACTTCACAAAATTTTGGCGGTGATTTTGACGATACGGGCGCGGAGCCGGAAGACCTTGATGGCGTGTCAACGATTCGTATTGACCGGACGTCACAGGTGACGCAGTACGGTGGATACGAAGGACGCGTCATGTATTTGCTCGGAGCTGATGAGGGCGAAGACGGATACGACCCCGGGGAATTCATTATGAAGGACGCGCGAGTCCTTGCAAAGATGAAAATGGAAAATGGAGCTCTCAAAATTACAGAAAAGGTAAAATCCGAAGACTCAAAAGTTTCTTCAGCTAAAACATCGGATAGCCCTAGCGCAAGTTCATCGACTTACGCAGGTACGGTGACACAGGTAAAAGAATACCACTCTTTTAAAGCTGAAATGGAGCGTAAATATGGCGACCGTATTTGGTCAAATATGACAGATAGCGAGTACGACAGATACGAAAGGCTGGAACGTATCGCATATCGCGGAAAATGAAAAACGCAGCGGGGAATGACGCTGTGGAAATAGAAAGGATTTACAAAAAATGAAAGACGAAATTATGACTTTTGACGAAATACTGGCCGACCCCGTATACAAATCGGAGTTTGACAGGCGAGTCACAAAGGCACTTTCGACTGTTCAAACCAAGCTGGACGCGGAAGTAGAAAAAAACAAAAAGTATGAGGAAAAAGAGACCGGCGAAACGGTTGAAACTCTCAAGCAGCAGCTGTCCGATTTGCAAGCCAAGTACGAAAAAGACACTGGCGACTACAAGGCACAAATCTCAGAGCGCGACTATGCAGACGCAATGAAAAAGACAATCGCTGATAAGGGAATCAAGTTTTCCTCAAAAGCTGCAGAAAAGGCTTACCTTTCCGATCTCAAGGCAAAAGGCTTGGAACTCAAGGACGGCGAGCTGACCGGCTTTGATGAATGGCACAAAACCCAGATGGAAGCGGACCCTACCGCATTTCAGACGGGAAAGCCCGCCCCCAGATTTGTGAATCCTGTCGGCACAGGCGGTGCGCCTGCAGCTGAGAGCAAGGGCGCAATGTACGCAAAACTTTACAACGCGCAGTATGCGCAGACACAAACAAAGGAGTGATTTTTGAATGTCCATTGTGACGAATACCGCTTACCCGGTAAAACCGAACTTCCTTGAGAGCGAAGTCGGTCTGGTTTTGAAGACCAGAGAAATTCCCGCAACGCTTGGCGTTCAGGATGGCAAGTATAAAACGGTCAAGGCAGGGACGCCGTTCCCATCCGACAATGCGAATGCCATTGGCATTGTGTTTGAGGATATCGACGTGACTGACGGCAATATGCCTGGCTCTGTCATGGTCGCCGGTCGAGTGCTGGCAGACCGCCTGACGCTTCAGAGCACGGCAAAAACCGCGCTGTCTGGCAAGGGCATCACGTTTGTTGATGCACCGGAAGTGACGCGCGGCTATACCGTGACCTACGACAAGAATGACGGCACGGGCACGCCTCCCGTTGACGAAAACAGCTATTTTGCCGGTTCCGTCGCGAAGGTATCTGACTCTTACCCGCTGACCAAGAGCGGCAATACGCAGACTGGCTGGAGTACCTCGAAGGGCGGCGCGGCTGTGACCGAAGTCGAGATCACCGGCAACATCACGCTCTACCCCGTGTGGACAAATACCTGATAGGAGGGAAACAACATGCCTGAGATTCTTAATTTAATTTCCGACGCTGACAGACTGGACTTTTCGCAGAATTTTTCTGTGGCAAGACCGGCATACATTGGCGACCGCATTTTCCCAGACCAGAAGACTGAAAACCTGAAGGCGGAATACCTCCGCCTCGCGGAAGGCGCGACGATTCCCGTCATGGCGACGGTACATGCCTTTGACACCGAGGCCGAAATCGGTACGCGTCCGGCGCTCGAGAAGACCGCGGTTGAAAAGCTGCTGATCAAGCGCAAGATCAACCAGACCGAGCGCATGCGACAGCTGACCGAAAACGGCGTGTATGCCGATGATGCAGTTGTGCGCTACGTCTTCGACGATATGCGCCTGATGGCGGAATCCGTAAAGGTCAGAACCGAGGTTGCAAAGATGGAAGTCCTTGCAACCGGTAAAATGACCATCAAGGAAAACAACCTTAACATGACGGTTGACTACGGTGTTCCAACGGCAAACACCGGATTTAAGATCGACTTTGGGAAGGACGCCGATATTATCGGTCAGATTCAGGCCATTGCTGACAAGGCGGCAAGCTCCGGCCATGCACTGAGCGAAATGGTGATCAGCACGAAGGTTCTTCGCAAGCTTGCGGAGAACAAGGGCATCCAGACCCTTGTGTACGGAACGGTAGGCGCTGGTACATACGTGACCGCCGAAAAGCTGCGGGCGCTGTTCGTAGACATGTTCGGCTTTGGACAGATCACGACCAACGATCTGCGTTACAAGGTTCAGAAGGCAAATGGCCTCGAGGATAAATACCGGTTCTTCCCGGAAGACAAGGTGGCCTTCATGTCCAATGGTACGGCGGATTCCTTTGGTGTCGGCCTTTGGGGCGTGACGCCGGAAGAAGCAGAGTACGGCCAGTACAACGAGAAGAGCGCGAACCAGTATATTACGCTGACGCAGTGGGCAACACCCGACCCTGTGGCTGTGTGGACGAAGGCAAGCGGTCTGTTTATTCCCGTCCTGCCCGACCCGAGCGCGCTGTTTATCGCGGCTGACGCAAGCAAGTAAAAAACGGACCTTCCCGCCCTCGAAATTCGGGAGCGGGAAGGGGACAGAACGGAGGCGGAAAAATGTACGCGTGTTTTGACTACTATTACGACGTTTACGGCGGAAGAGCCATAGAAGCAGACGATTTTTGCCGCCTTTCGGTTCGGGCCAGCTCGTTTATCGACTATTGCACGATGGGCAGAGCAAAGAACCATGCCGATATGGACGAAGTGAAAATGTGCTGTTGCGCGTTGGCTGAACAATACGGCCTGATTGAGTCCGCACAGACTCTGGCGCAAAAAAGCACAGCTTCTGCGGCGGCTTCCGACTCCGGCGAAGTACAGAGCGAGTCTGTAGGCGGCTGGTCTCGGTCCTTCCGTAGTGGCGGTGACTCAGCTTCCGCCGCACTGAAATCCGCAGAGAGCGCAAAAGCGGCGCTTATGTCTACGGTAACGGAGTATCTGGCGAATACCGGACTATTACGAGCAAGGGGGTATGGGCCGTGTCCATGTTCCCACACACTGTAACTGTCTACAACGTCACGCAGGAAACAGACGAAAACTTCAGGGATACGCAGAAGAGCTATATCACGGTGATTCGAGGCGTATTGCTTGAAGCATCTAAGGCTGCCAACGTCCGTGCGAGCGGGCTTGAAGGTGCAGACGCAGTGAATCTGTACATTCCGTTTTCCTCGCCAGCCGTAGACGGCGTGACAGGCGCGGTGAAGCGCTACGTCGGGCCGCAGGAGTTCTGGCGTGCAACCGATAAAAGCAAAATCTGGACGCTCTCCACGGACGGTAACGGCGGCACGACCTTCTTTGTGAAGGGAGAAGTAGTCGAGCCGGATAAGACGGAAGAACGAATCGAGATGCTTTACGACGATGTGTACAAGGTGACAAAGGTAGACATGAAGGACTTCGGCAGTTCTTCCATGCAGCACTGGCAGGTCGGAGGCACGTGATGCTGAAATTCAGTGTGAAAACCGATGGCTTTGACGAGCTTCAGGAGGCTATAGCACGGGCTTGTACAAAAGCTGAACACATTGTTGCCGTGCAAATGAAAAAGGACACAAGCCCGTATGTGCCGTTCCTGACGGGCTCTCTTGACCAGAGAACAATGGTGGACGGTAATGCGATCATCTATCCGGGACCGTATGCAAGATTCCTGTACTACGGGAAAGTCATGGTTGACCCGGAGACTGGAAGCACATACGCACCGAAGGGCGGGACGAAGGTTCTGACAGACAAAAACCTTGTGTTTAACAAATCCGGACATGCACAGGCGCAGGCGCACTGGTTCGAGGCTTCAAAGGCTGAAAACCTAGACAAATGGATTCGAGTCGCAGACAAGGCGGTGAAAAATGGACTCTGAGAAGCAAAAGAAACTGGTATCCGCAGAGGAAGAGCAGGACATATCGCGGAAGATGATGGTATGGGCGAATTCCTTTTCAGATGACGATATGCCGGCTGCGACGATCAACTACGAATTCCTCGCCGCTGATTCTGCGAGTATGGCGCTGTCCACGATTCAGGGCGCATATATCACGCGGAAATATATCATCGGCGGGCACGAGGCAGAATACCAGTTCAAAATTATCGCCCGCATCTTTCCGGGCAGCAGCAACGACAAGCGCCTGAAAGCCGACGCGGTTTTGAACCGCTTCGGGGATTGGGCAATGCAGAATTATCCGTCTTTGGGTGACGGCATCCGCGTCCGGCGTATGGACGTATCCAGCCGCGCGGCGATGTTCGCCCGATACAACGATGGAACAGAAGACCACCAAATTTTAATGAAGATGACTTACGAGGTGATATAAATGGCAGAAACTACTTTTAACACCACGAGCGGCCAGCCGGTAGACAGAGAATTACTCATTGCGTACCTGAACACGGGTTCCGCGACTGCGCCGGTTTGGTCGCCTTTTGGCACTCGAGTCACGGATTCGAGCATGGAATACGACTGGCAGGAGGATTCCAGCAAGGATATCCTCGGCACGACCAGAACCACAATGAAGAAGCCGATCATCACGCAGAGCTTTGAACCGTGCGAGCTTGATGCGGGTGACGCAGCGCTTACGAAGATCTGGAACCTTGCGGTCAAAGATCAGGACGCCGCAGCTCTTGCGAACCAGGATGTGCTTATCGTCCACCATTACGCGGGAACGGCCAAGACAGCGGCGTTCGCCGAACGGTACGATGCGACGATGGTCAAACCTTCGAGCCTTGGCGGCGAAGGCGGCGGATATGTCGGTATGCCTATCGATGTTACACTCGGCGGCAACAGAACCACTGGCACAGCAGCGGTTGGCACTGGCGGCGTGGTGACATTCACAGCAGATTCGGAATAAGGGGGAGCAATAGATGGCAGAAATCAGATTTGATACCGGCGTTGTGTCGTTCAATATCAACGATGCAGTGACGATTGAGTTCAATCCTACAGACAGCGAAGTTGTAGAGAAGATCTACAACACGTTTGAAGAACTGGACAAAAAGCAGGACGCATACAAAGCCGAAGTCGAACGCTGCGCGGATAAGAAGGAAATCTTCGAGATCGCCCGCCGCAGAGACCAGGAAATGCGCGACATGCTGGACGGGCTCTTCGGGAAGCCGATCTGCGCGCCCCTGTTTGGCACGATGAACGTCTACGCAATGGCCGACGGTCTTCCCGTCTGGTGCAATCTGATGCTTGCCGTCATTGATCAGATCGATACGACGTTCTCCCGCCAGAAGAAACTTACTGACCCGAGAATCAAGAAGTATACGGAGCGATGGAAAAAGTAATCTGGGCGCTGCCGACATCGGTTGATGTAAACGGAACAGAATACGGAATTCGGTCGGACTATAGAGCGGTGTTGGATATCCTCACCGCTCTTACCGATAACGAGTTGGATGACCATCTCAAGGCCGAGGCGGCACTAGAGATTTTTTATCCAGGTTTCGACGAAATGCCTCCAGGAGACTATCAGGAGGCCCTAAATCAATGCTTCCGGTTTATTGACTGGGGGCAAGATCGGAAAGAGAAGAAACACGAACCTGCATTGATGTCGTGGGAACAGGATTTTGACATCATTATTGCTCCGATCAACCGGATTGCCGGGTGTGAGGTGCGGGCGCTGGAATATCTACACTGGTACTCGTTTCTGAGCTTCTATCAGGAGATCGGTGACTGTCTCTTCGCTCAAGTTGTCCGCATACGCGATAAAAAAGCGCACGGGAAGCCTCTGGATAAACAGGACAGGGAATTCTACCGGAAAAACAGGGATATTATCGATCTGAAAACGACGTATATAGAGTCCGAAAAGGATGTTCTGGCCGCATGGGGCATTTCAAAATAAGGTGGTGAGAAAATGGCAGACGGAAAAATTGTCGTGCAAGCAGAAGTTGACGCCAAAAAGGCACAGAAAGATTTGGATGCGCTGACCGGTAAGATTGACAAAATGGAAGCGGCTCTGAATAAAAGCACAGGTGAGCAAAGCAGCATCAAATCCCAGCTTGACGCTGCGAAAGAATCTGCAAAACAGGCAGAAAATGCGCTGAAATCGTTGCGAACTGAATCCGAGCGGCTTCGGCAGATCACGTCCGGCGAGGTTTCGGCGTCTCCGGATGCTTATATCACGGCATACGGGCGGCAGACGGAAGTCGCAGCACAAATCAAAGAGCAGGAAGCGATCTTAAGAGAGCAGGACAAGATTGTTGAGAGTTTGGACGGAAAGTATGCAAAAATCACGGACAAAGTGATCACGCAGACTTCTGCCTTGGACGCTGCGAAGCAAAAAGCCGGAGAACTCACGGAGCAAATCACAAGCGCAAGCGGCGCGACAGAGCGCATGGAAGACGCCTCGAAGAGGGTTTCCGACAGCATGAACACGTTCAGCAAGCGTGTTTCCGGGCTTTTCAAACGCGTTCTTGTTTTCAGCCTGATTACTCGGGCACTGCAAAGTTTACGGACTTGGCTCGGGAAGACAATCATGAAAAATGAGGAGGCACGAGCTGCGGTCGCAAGACTGAAAGGCGCGTTGCTGACGCTGGCGCAACCGATTCTTCAAGTCGTAATTCCGGCGTTTATAACGCTCGCTAACGTACTGACTCGCATTATAACATTGCTGGCTAGGATCGTGTCTAAGATTTTTGGAACGACTTACGAAAAGTCTGCAGCGGCTGCAAAGTCGCTATATGACGAGCAAGAGGCGTTAGAAGGCGTCGGGAGCGCGGCGAAAAAAGCTGGGAAGTCGATGGCAAGCTTTGACGAAATCAATCAGCTGTCGAGCAATTCGGACGAAAGCGCGGGCGGCATCGGAGGTGCTGGCGCGTCTGGTGAGATTGCACCGAATTTCGCATCTAAAATCAAAGACCAGATCACCGCGATTACGGAACTGTTTATTGGTGCAGGGCTTTTGGCGCTTGGTGCAATCTTGACATTCTCCGGCGCGAACATTCCGCTCGGGCTTGCGTTGATGGCAATTGGAGCGTTGGCAATCTACGATGCTGTGACGGAAAATTGGGGCGGAATCGCTGAACTGTTGCAAGGGCAGATCGGTAAAATCACAGCCATTGTGAGCGCGGCGCTTTTGGCACTTGGCGCAATTTTACTATTCAGCGGGGCAAGCGTCCCCGTTGGACTCGGACTTATCATGGCTGGCGCTATTGGGCTTGCAGCTGTAGCAGCCGCTAATTGGGAAGGACCAGTCGCAGAACTAAAGGCGGTTATCACGGAACTGACGCTAATCGTAAGCGGTGCACTGCTGGTAATTGGCGCAATTTTGACGTTTACCGGGGCAAATGTGCCTCTTGGCATAGGGCTTATGATAGCGGGCGTAGCGGGACTTGCCACAGCCGCTGCGATAAACTGGGGCGCTGTTAAAAAGTTTGTTCAGGAAAATGTTTACGAAATTATGGCAGTTGTGAGTTCGGCGCTGCTCGTCATTGGCGCGATTCTCACGTTTTCCGGTGCAAATTTACCGCTTGGCATCGCACTAATGGCGGCGGGCGCTGTTGGACTTGCAGCTGTTGTAGCAATTAACTGGGGCAGCATTAAACAGGCATTGCAAGGCCCAATAGGAGTTGTAACAGCGCTTGTAAGCGCGGCATTGCTTGCATTGGGCGCTGTGTTAGCGTTTTCCGGCGCAAATATTCCACTCGGTATTGCTCTAATGGCAGCGGGTGCAATTGGATTGAGGGCAGCAATCACAGCAAACTGGGACACGATTCAAAGCAAACTGCGCGGTCCGCTCGGCGTAATAACTGCTTTGCTTGGCGTATCTTTGCTTGTGCTTGGCGCGGTTCTCCTGTTTACAGGTGCCGGAATTCCTCTTGGTCTTGGGTTGCTGGCGGCAGGCGGTGCAAGTCTTGCAGCGGCGATTGCCCCAAATTGGAATTTCATTATAGACAAAATCAAATCCTGTTGGGCAGCGGTAAAAAGCTTCTGGGATAAAAACATTGCGCCCGTGTTTACGGCGGAATGGTGGGCAAACCTTGCAAAGAATGCCTTAAATGGATTTATCGGTGTGTTTGAAGCGGCGATTAACGGAATCATTGACGGAATTAACTTCCTCATTTCCTGCCTGAACAAAATTCACATTGATATTCCGGACTGGGTGCCGGTTATTGGCGGCAAATCGTTTGGATTTAATATCCCGCCGGTGAGCAAAGTAGCGCTTCCGAGGCTGGCAGAAGGCGCGGTCATCCCGCCGAACCGGGAGTTTATGGCGGTGCTGGGCGACCAGAAGAGCGGAACGAACATCGAAACGCCGCTTGAGACAATGGTGCAGGCATTCAAACAGGCTATGAATGAATCCGGTGGACGGTCGCAGACGATCATCTTGCAGCTCAACGGCAGAGAGTTTGCAAGGGCTGTCTATAAGGCGAACAACGAAGAAACGCAGCGTGTAGGCGTAAGGCTGGCGGGGGTGAAGGCATGACAAGTGTTTTGACCCTCGACGGCACGGCGTATCCGAATCTGCATGTAACCAGTCTGAAACGCTCTTTTGCGGTTCTGGACGGCGATAATGCGGGGCGCGTGATGACCGGCGCGATGGTGCGTGACATCATCGGCACGTTTTACAACTACAGCGTGGAGCTTGACCCGGTTGGAACTGACCCGGCGGAATACGACAGGTTCTATGAAGCAATCTCCGCACCTGTCGACAGCCATTCCCTCACCGTTCCGTATGCACAAGGGACATTGACCTTCGAGGCGTATGTTGCAAACGGAGACGATGAACTTTTGACGGCTTACGGGCAGAAGAACGAATGGGGAAACCTTACATTTAATTTTGTTGCGATGAAGCCGAAGAGGACCCCGCTATGAGTGTAAAAGTTGTGTATGAGGACGTTGCGGTTGGTTCTGCGGCGGCTGCGAGTGTGACAGCAAGCGAGGCTATGGGTATTTCAAAAACCTCGCTGCTCCCATTCGGCGCTTTTGAGGGACCAATTGCAACGACGGAGCAGAATCAATGGGTGCTGAACGGCACTAGAAAGCTCAAGCCGAAAACCGAACCGGTCGGCTTCTGGTCGACACCTCGGAGCGGCGCAGACTGTACGTTCCAAACGCCGCCTACCATTGAGATTTCGCTTGACGGGAAGTTTACGTCCCTTGGAATCTACTTCAAATTCGACGGGGAAACCGGGGACTATTGCAGCGACCTGAATATCACGTGGTACAACGGAACAACGCAGCTGGCCACACAGCAGTTCTTCCCGAACAGCGGAAATTACTTCTGTGAGAAAACTGTGGAACTGTATAACAAAATCAAGATTCAGTTCAACAAAACGAATCTTCCGAACCGACCCATTAAAATCTCCCTGATTCTTTTCGGCATCGTTCGAGAGTTCGAGCGGCAGGAGCTTCGGAGCGTTGAGGCAACCGAAGAACTGAACATCATATCCGACGAGCTGGCGATTAACACGCTGGATTTCACGCTGGACAGCATGGAAGATATTGATTTTATTTTCCAAGAAAAGCAGCCCGTTTATGCGTACAACGGAAAGACGAAAATCGGCACGTTTTACATCGACGAATCTACCCGCGTAAGCAAAAACGTATACAACGTTTCCTGCATTGACGCTTTGGGAATTCTGGACGAAGCCCCATTCCCGGCTGTTGTTTATTCTAATGCCAACGCGAAAACGGTTCTAGAGAGCATCCTCGGCGGGTATTTCGTCTTGGAACTTTCGGGGGAACTACAGACAGAGAAGCTAACAGGATACATTCCTGACTGCACACGAAGGGAAGCCTTGCAGCAGGTGGCGTTTGCGCTTCGGGCTGTTGTGGACACCAGCGGAACGGGAAACGTGAAGGTATGGAGGCTGTCGGAGGAAACACCGACGGAGATTACCATGAACCGGCTCTACGTCGGCGGAGAGGTCAGCCAGTCTGCCATCGTGACCGAAGTAAGAGTTACCGCGCACACGTACAGCACGTCCGTGAGCGGAAGCGATACCGTCAAAGTGGACGGCAAGACCTACTACCACACGGAAGCGGTAATGACCAAGACAAATCCGAACGTCACGGCCTCGACCAAGCCGAACGTCATAGAAGTCAAGGACGCGACGCTTGTCAACTCGACGAATGTTGCAGCGGTGACGCAGCACGTCTTTGACTATTATATGCGGCGGCAGACGCACAGCGTTCAGATCGTCATGGACAAGGAGCTTCCCGGGGACTATGTAGACACCACAACTCCGTGGGATGATCACATTACCGGGACGATAACAAGCATGACCATCAAACTGAGCGGCATCGCGGCGGTTGAGTGCGACATCGTCGGAACGGGGGCTTCTGCATGAGAATTATGAAAACCTTAATCACCGACCGGACACAGGCGGACGCTTCCTATGCTGAGAAGCTTTACAAGAAGCTGTGGAGCGACTTCACGGAGCAGGAAAAGGCAGACTTTGAAGCTGGCTTGAAAGGCTCTTACAAAGCGTCTGACCTGAACCGCGTCGGCACGGCGCTTATCACCATCCGGGACAGGCTGAGAACGCATTGTATCGACGTTCCGGCAGAAGTCCGGGAAGATTATGGTTCTGACGAAGTGCTCGACAAAGACGTTATGGACGCTTATATCGAATCAGCGAACGCCGTATATGACGCAGTTGTCAATTCTGCCCCGCGCCCTCCAGCAAAAATCAACGATTTGGACTGGGAGGGCGCAAACAACATCGAAAAGACGATTATCGCCGTAGATGATGTGTTGGAGAGCCGGGAGGTCGGCTGGGTTTACGCGGACGCGGAACTATACGCAGGAGACATGGGGGGATAACATGAAAGATCGTTTACCAAAATTTCCGGGGCGGGTAAAGCTCAAGCCCGTTGCCGGACAGACAGATACTTACGACATGACACGTGCAGACGACCCGGACGATACCGGCACGCCATTTAATACGCGCACAATGCTCCAAGATTCCACGGGGCGCTTTCTCAGATTGCCGTATGCAAATCCTCTTGTCGACGACGCATTCCGGCACATGGTCGACCGCATCGTACCCATCGGCACCATCCGGACGAGCCCGGCGCAGAGTCTGGGAGATGCGTGGTTGAAGTGCGACGGGAGCACAGTGACGTTTGAGAACTACCCGCAGTTGTGTTCTGTGCTGAGAAATACGGGCGGTGCGGTAACGTGGGATACGAATGCGTTTCCGGCATCTTACAATGCAAAAAGTGTTTCAAATACAGTGTATTTTGATGGGATGTGGTTTGTTTGTGTGCAGGTTGGTAGCAATTTCAAGATTTTGAAATCCAGCGCGGTTGGTGGAACGTTTTCCGAAGAGGCGACGTTTACAGGAAGCGAAACTACATACGAAGGCATAATGTGCTCGCTCGCAGTATCTGACGATTATTGCGTGTGCGCATACCGTGTCGGAATAAACGTCAAGATTGCGGTTCGAGAAAAAGGGGACACAAGCTGGACGCAGGTGGGCGTTACACTCCCATCAGATAGCAAAGACGGTACCGGATTCTTCGGAATCGCTGAATGTAACGGGAAATTTGGATTTGCAATAGAAAGATACGGAAGCTCCACGGACGAATATTCCGATAAAACATATGTTGTTCTTTCGGATGCGCCTTTGGATTCTGGTAGCTGGCAGTATTCGATGATTACGAAAACTAACGATATCAGCGGGAATAAATTTTTCGGATATAAGTTCTCGAGCGCAAATGGAAAATGGTTCCTTTCGGCAATCCGACAGGAGACTGGAAGTTCTTTTAGCGGTGATGTAGAGCTGCACGTTGCAAATGGGAGTGAAACCAGCTTCACGAAAATAAAAACTCCTGTCAAATCAGTAGTCATGAAACGTTATTCAGCGTCAGAAGTTGTGTTCCTATCTGGAAAGTATTATTTTTTTGGGACTTACTATTCGCAGTACAATAGCAGTTCGGGAATATTTTATGGACCAGTGTCGACTGTTTATTCTTCCGAAAATCTCACAAACTGGGGTTCTTCTATTGTTACCGGAGAGAACAAACAGGCAACTACCCGCGTAAGTTACGCATCTGCATCGGAATCAACATTACTGGTTGCAACGCAAACAGAAGTTTGGACAACGTCCAGCCCAAATGATGGGTTCAACCAAGCTACTGTACCAACTACTGCGATTACCGCAGTGGCATTGCAGGGAATGACGGCGACGGCATCTTACAAAGGCGGTGTAGCGTATCACGATTACACATATGATTCGCGCCTCTTGCCTACCATCTCGCTTTCGGACGACACGACGACGTTCATCAAGGCAAAGAACGAACTGGATGTATTTGAATCACAGCAGAGCGGGGGGTGATTAAGTGTTTCAGAAAATCGCGAACGCTTTATCGGTGGAAGTAGAGGGAACCGACCTGACAAAGGCGACAAAACTGGAATTTTACGTAAAACAGGCCTGCCAGTTCTTTCAGTACACGCCGGTAGTCGTTGACGAAACGCACCTGCTGGTAAAAATCCCGTACGAAGACGCGATGCGCCTGCGCCCTGGGGCGGTAAGCCTGCAATGCGCGCTGACGGACGCGGATGGGAATAAGCAGGCGGCGGAGATCGTTCAGGTGGACGTGAAGAGCTTCTTGAAGGAGGCGGGGTATGCTTAAAATGGTGCTTACGCAGCCGGAGATCAAGATGAAGATCGCCCCGGCGAAGGTGGTTTATCAGGGCGGCGAGGCGTATGAAGGGGACTACGAGGTCGTGCCGA
>ERZ1034952.960-NODE-960-length-25174-cov-8.488316_pt1 | contig 25174 bp, 10 predicted proteins | sample MGYA00520625_ERZ1034952 | MGnify/ENA primary metagenome ERZ1034952 (study PRJEB33766, sample SAMN09781773) | gut metagenome | biome: gut microbiome | host: Homo sapiens | place: Madagascar | study: EMG produced TPA metagenomics assembly of the PRJNA485056 data set... | reverse complement strand
GGGCAATACTTCCTTGCCGGGCTGTGGCTAAAGTCAACCGACCTTTTAAACAGCCCATTTATTTATTGAAAATAATCCTTTATCTTAAAAACATCGATGTTTTACTGAGATACTTTCCGTAGTTTAAAATATCAACTTCAGGTTTTCTTCCCGCCGTTATCTCGCTTTTCATATACGTATACAAATCTTCCGTAAACTGTCTTGCAACGCTCATATTACGTATGCATGTATACCGGTTTGCGGGGATTCTTACACGCTCGCAAAGCGCAATTGCACGGTCTCTCTGTTTTATAAGGCGCAGAAGCTCGGAAACAAAATCGCTTTCGTCAAGCTCCCCTGCATTGTATGCCGCCGCACATGTATAAATTGTGTAAAATTCATCCGCAAGCGCCTTGTATGTCAAAGCAATGAGCGCCCATACTCCGCCTGTATCGCTTGTGATATTTTCGGAAAAATAATTATAAACCTCTCCCGCGCGGCAAACAATGTCTCTCAGATACGGGAGATACTTTTTCTCATCATCATAAATTGCCTTAAACTGTTTTGCCGGATAGTTTTGCGGATACTCCGTGTTCCCGCGAAGATAGCAGCTCATGTAATATGAGAACAGATTTTGCATAGGCGTCATCGGATACATACATTCCGTAATCTCATTCATAATTTTCAAATTTCTGTATGCCCCGAGAGCGTCCGAGCCGAAGTTTACAAGAGCATATCTTTTCAAAACTTCATCTTCGTTTTTTGCGTCCGAGGGATTCCATGTACATTCGGCAAACACATTATATGGATAGTCATAGCTGTATTCAAAAGAGCTGTATGCCGTCATTCCCTCAAACTTATTTTTCATAGCAACATCAAGCATTGCATAGATATTCGGGTTTGCATGCGAAGGCATGTTCCAGTGATAATATCCCGTCATGGGCTTGCCTATGCCGCGGAAAATTCCGTTGACCTTATCTGATTTTCCGTGAAACAGCATTTCTTTTCCGGTATATGACCACCAGTCAATTACAACAGTATCAAAAATCCCCTCGTCCTTAAGCCTTTTTGCAAGCTTTTCGTCAAGCAAATCATTTTCAAAAAACATGTCGTGATAAACATACACGTTTTTCATGCCTTTTTCCTTAAGGTGCTTTACAAGGCGGATCATATGCTCTGTCATTATCTCCGCATGTGTCATATTTTTGCATTTTTCACATTTGCAGAACGAAGAGCGCGCTTCCTGCAGATTATTTTTATCATATCCCAGAACATCCCATATTTCGTCAAGACCTACCTCAAACGAATCTATGCCGTTGGGTTTTAAATATCTTTCTATTATTTCATCGTATATGTCAAAAAGTATATCATAAGTTTTCTCATTGCTTGTGCAAAAACCAACGCCGAGGTCTTTTCCGTTTTCGTCTTTTGCGGAAATCTCCGGATGAACACGCGGAATCAGCGTGTTATGCCCCATGCTGTTGAAAAGCGGAATTACTTTAATATTGCACTTTTTGCCGAATTTTATCATCTCACCGAAATAATCCTCCGTGAACATTACGGGGAGCACATCGTGCTTGTAAACCCACTTTTTCTCCGCCGCCGAATAATATTTTATATGCCGCGGTGTTGAAAGTTCGGGGTGCTTTTTAAACGGGATATAAAGATATTCCGCAAACTCTCCGTCATACTGGCGCGACCAGCAGCCGTAAAGACCGACAGTAATTGTGTTTATTTTCATCTCGGAAAAATAACGCAAGCCTTTTTTCCAGTCATCAAGCGTCATAAAATCGCTGCCGTAGCGGCACTCCATAAAATGACCGCGCTCTTTAAAATACGGATAGTCAAGTATAAAGCATTCTCTTAAAAAAAGCTTTCCGCCCACGCTGTGCAAAAGCTTCGGGAACGTTACAGCCGCATAATACGCACCGGCTTCATCAAAGCCCACAAGATGCGCTCCGTTTTCTTTTACATCTATTATGTATGCCTCCGATTTGCCCCTGCCTTCAAAGCGCGGATCGGAAGGATTTACCGTCAGCTTAACTTCATAGTTACCGCACAAAACGCATGCTGCCGTGATTTCCGTGAGCTTTTCTTCAAGATATTTCTTTGTCTCGTCAAAAACCTCGCCTTCGCCGCAAACCGAAAGCTTTAAGCAAGCTTCGGAAACCTCTCCGAGGCATATATCCTTTCCCGTATCACGCGCCTCTGCAGGCTTTGGAATAATTGCGTTTTTAAAATCAAACATATGATTACAATCCTTTCAAACCGTTTTTCTATATTTTAGCATTTACTTATTTATTATGTCAATATATTATAATTAATTTAAGCTTTAAAATAATGCACAAAAAAAGCGCGGCTGCCGCATGAGCGCCGCGCTGCTTTGATATTTTTATCCTCTTCCGAGTATTGCGTCCATATCTTGCTCGGGCGCGGTTATAGGCTGAAGTCCGTAGGTATCCACAAGCACTTTTGTAACCGTTTCGGAAAGAAATGCCGGCATTGTGGGACCCAGATACATATTTTTAACGCCAAGTGAGAGCAGCGTTAAAAGAATACAAACCGCCTTCTGTTCATACCACGAAAGTACCAGCGTCAGCGGCAAATCGTTTATGCCGCATTCAAATGCGTCTGCCAGAGCAAGCGCAACTTTAACCGCGCTGTAAGCGTCATTGCACTGCCCCATATCAAGTATTCTCGGCAAGCCGTCAATCTCGCCCAAATCTATATCGTTAAATCTGTATTTGCCGCAAGCCAGAGTCAGAACAAGCGAATCAAGCGGCGTCTTTTTCACAAATTCCGTATAATAGTTTCTTCCGGGATGAGCTCCGTCGCAGCCGCCGACAAGAAAAATTCTTTTTATTTTTCCGCTTTTGATTAGTTCGATAATTTTACCCGCATTTTGAAGCACCGCATTATGCGCAAAACCTGTTGTGAGCATATGTCCGCCGTTAATTCCGCTCATGCTCCTGTCATGCTCATATCCTCCGAGCTCAAGCGATTTTTTTATAAGCGGTTCAAAGTTTTTTCTTCCATGTTCATCCTCATCAATATGAATCATGCCCCTGTACCCCACAACCGATGTGGTGTACACCCTGTCTTCATATGACTTTCTCGGCGGCATAAGACAGTTTGTTGTAAAAAGTACAGGCGCCGGAATATCTTCAAATTCCTTCTGCTGGCTCTGCCATGCCGTTCCAAAATTTCCTACTAAATTCTCGTATTTTTTCAAGCCCGGATAGCCGTGCGCCGGAAGCATTTCACTGTGAGTGTAAATATTAATTCCGCGGTCTTTTGTCTGCTCCAGAAGCTGATGCAAATCTTCAAGATCATGTCCGGAAACCACAATAAACGGTCCTTTTTTTATATCAACATTAACTCTTGTCGGAACGGGATTTCCGAAAGTTTCGGTGTTTGCCCTGTCCAAAAGCTCCATACATTTAAAATTGACTTTGCCAAACTCCATAATAAGGCCGAGCCATTCCTCAACGCTGTGATCGCGGTTAATTTCGCGCAGACCTTTATAAAACCACCCTGTTACCTCATCGTCAAAATACCCAAGTCTCATTGCGTGATGAGCGTATGCCGCCATGCCTTTCATACCGAAAAGCAGCGTTGAACGCAGCGAAACAATATCTGTCTCGCCCTTAAAAAGACTTACAACTTTTATATCGTCACCGCCGCCGAGTCTTCTTCTCTCCGCCGCAACGCGGCCTTTAAATTTTTCTATGGCAGCATCATCGAAATTCACGTTCGTAAGCGTAGTAAAGAGCCCGTCGGGAAGAAGCCTGTCGGACAAATCGCTTCTTTTGCCGTAAGCTGTCTCGGCAAGTCTTATAAGTTCCTCCAGCAGTTCATCCTGCAAATTTGCCGTGCTCGGCTGTTTTCCGCACACACCCGTGCGCACACACCCTTTGTTTCCCGCCGTTTGCTGGCATTGAAAACAAAACATATCAGACATAACTTTTACCTCCGTAATTAATTTATTTTCGGCAAAAATATTATTTCCAAATATTTATAAAAAATTCATTGCACGCAAAAAAGCCGCCCGTGCTTAAAGTTTTGCCCGTGCTGCTTTTTTGCTTCGCTTTATAAACGCGTATTTAATATTTACTTGTTTTTATTTCAGATTTTCGAATATACGCATAAATACCGCGGCAACCTGCGCTCTCGTTGTATTTGCTTTAGGTGCGAAAGTACCGTCCGGGTTACCTTTCATAATAGATTTTTCACTTGTCCAGATTACAGCTTCTTTTGCATAATCGGAAATTTCGCCGTTATCCTCATAAGCTGCACTTCCGTTTGCACCCGTGTCATATCCCTTGTATGCCGCAAAGCGATAAATAATTGCTGCCATTTGCTCACGGGTAATAGGCTCATTCGGTTCAAATCTGTCTTCGGAAACTCCGGAAACAATGGCGTTTGCACTTGCCCAAGCGACGGCTTTTTCGTAATAACTGTCTTTTTCAACATCGGTAAATGCCGAATTTTCCGCCGCAGGTTCGTTTTCCGAGCGGTAAAGTATCGTTACAAACATCGCTCTCGTTATATCACTATTCGGAGCAAATTCCGTATCAGACACACCATTAATCAAACCGTTTTTGTGCGTGTACCGAGCGGCGTCATAAAACCAATCGTCTTCGCAGACATCGGCAAACGGATTTTCCCACTTTACCGTATCGTTTTCTTTTTCAACCCACTTTGCATAAAGAGTAAAACTGCCTAAAACTTCATTATTAAAGTCATAAGGCATTGTCAAGCGTTTATCCGTATACCAGCCGTCAAATACAAATCCATCTTTTACAGGCGTGTTGGGCTCGGTCACTTTTTGACCGCTTTTTATTTTTTGACTTGCAATAACATTACCGCTGTTCGTGTTAAACGAAACGATATAGTACGCCGCTGTGCCGCCTCCCGAAGAAGATGATGAATTTCTTTTAAGCGCCGCAATCGCATTTGAAACAGCCGTAGCAGCTTTATCAATATCGCTCTGAGTTACTCCTTCGAGAGACATTATCTCTTCCGCGCCGCGTATGGCTTTCTGAAGCGAATTCCAGCTCTCATTTGTATATCCGTTTTTCGTTATTTTTTTTGCCTCTGACAAGGTTTCTTCCAAAGCGGAATAGATAAGGGTTTTGTCTGTAGTTTCTATCACCATGCCGTCATAAAGATACTCTCCTCCGCCCAGTGCAAAGCCGGCGCGTATCAGTGTCTGACCTGCAAATCCCGAAGTTACTTTCGTTCCGTCAACTCCCGCAGACGTTCCGCCCATTATCTCAAGTGACGTAGCGTTCATATCCGTAACATCGATTTTATCACCATTTTGCAACAATCCGTAAACTTTAAGATATGTGCTTTCTCCCTCGCCAAGCACTATTTTTCCATCGCTGACGGGTTTATCGGAGCTCTGTACGCTTATGGCAGATATTTCGCTTACAGCTTTGTTCGTCAGTGTCAAAAATTTTAAAGTTTCATTGCCAGCTTTATCTCTTGCAATAATTTCAAGATTTATTTTTGCAAGCTGTTTTGCATCTCCGAGCGGAAGAGTGCATTTCATAGCTTCGCCCGTAAAAATATCACTTTCCGCAGGAGAAACCGCAATACCGTTAATTCTAAACGAATATTCGGCATCTTTTTCAGCCGTTGCCGTAACTATTATGCTGTCCCCCGAAAAGCTGCTGCCGCTCACCGGCGATGCAAGCATAATAACGGGCGCGGTTGTGTCAATGTTTATTATCTCGCAAACTATAGCACTGTCTCCGTCATCGTCTTTGGCGTGAAACTCTACCGTATATTCTCCGTCCGGAAGCGCAACAGGCTGTGAAAACCGAGTGTTTTTTTCCATGAAATTATACCATTCTTCATTATCCGTACCGGAATTAATATATAGTTCTCCGGTTACACAAACATCCGATGTAACATTTATTGCGTTCTCGTTTCTGTTATATTCGATATGCACCAAAGGCTGTGTGGACTCTTTCAGCATTACTTTCGGTGTCGTTTTGTATGCGCTGCAATAATAAATATCGTTTCCGTCCGCGTCCTTTTTAACATTGCACAGTCTGACCTTTGCACTGTACTCTTTTCCCGGAGTATATCCGACAGAAACGGTTTTCCCTTTCGAACTGCCGTTTTCGTCAAGTTCCAAAACGGGCTTTCCGTCTTTGTCAAGAACAGGCATATCATAACGTCCGCCTATTATTATTTCTTCATCTCTGTTAAAATACAGACCGGCGTCAGCCAATCGTTCACCTTCGTACACCTCGACAAGATATCCGTCAAAGTTTTCTTCTGTTTTCTCAACATTAACCTTCAGCTTATCATTTCCGCAGTTTTCAATTTTGACATTTTCGGCCGCTTTGGGGGCGTTGCTGTTTGCAACGGTTATTTTCCCGGCATTAAAGCTTTCGTATAACGTGTTTTCATCGCTTATTGTTATTTTAACCTCGTACTCTCCGCTCGGCATTTTATCGGGTATCTTAATCTCGGTGCTCTGTGACTTTGCGGATATTTCGCTCTCATTCAGGATAATGCCGCTGTGTCCGTCACCGTCCGCTGCGGAAATAAAGATTTTTGCACTGTCGCTTATGTTTTCACCGTCCCATTTAACAGACAGTGTATTTCCGCTCATTTCAGCGCTGCATGATGTAAGCGTTGCAATCGGGTTTACCTTTATAACGCATATATCATAAGCGTTATTGTCGGAAAACTCAATCAGCATATCTTTAGCGGAACCGGAGCTCGGCACCGCGATATATGCCGCGTTTTCAGAAACGCTGATATTCGCATTTTTTAGTGCATTTCGTTTTTGTTCATCAGCCGCGTTGTGAGCCGGAGCGACATAATACCTCAGTTCGTACAAAGAACCGCCTTGTTTTACTGACATACATTTCTTTAAATCGTCTGCCGAAAGCTCGGAACCGTCAGCGCGGCTTATTGAAAGAATATAATCACAGGGGTTACCAAAACGGACAAGGTGACTTGTTCTTTCGCTGTTTGTAAATACTTCCGTATGCGAAATTCCTGTGCCCATAAGCCTGATATCGGAATTGTTTGAGTTTTTCACCTTTTTGTCAAAATCCGAAACAGCCTTGCTGCCTGCACAATAAGATAAGTTTCCGCCGATTGCCGCAAATTGTTTCTCCCTTGTCTCCGAATCCTCTCCGACCTTCACGGGACGAATCATTTCGTTAAACAGCATTTTTGTTCTGATTACACCCGGATCATCCGACATCGAAAACGTGGCAAGATTTTGATTTCCGCTCGGGTTGCCGTGTGTAAACTCAATGTTTCCGCCCCAATAATATGTAAAACCGACTTTTATAAGGCTGAGTACCTCAACAGACCCCCACATTTTTTCAGTTCCGCCGCCGAGTTCCGCCGATGCAAGCTCCATTCCGCCGATAATCGGGATATATCCGGGAAGTCCTATTGCAACATTAAGAACAAACTGTACAAAATCAGCGGTGTCTTTCCCAGCCGCCGCAGTTATGGTGAAGCTGCCCTTCATAAGCCCTGCAAAATTCACACCCGCTGACAAATTCAGGTTGAAATTCGGATACCAGCCGACCGCAATTTCCCCGCCCTCTATAAATTTGGCATTTTTAAGCATTTTGAGACTTAAATCATCAAAAGACAATTTAAGAGAACGCAGGGAAAGCTCCAAATCGGCGTTTCCCGTCAATATTTTTGTGATATCAAACTCAACATGGAGCAAAACGGTCAGCGGCGGAATGCCGTCTTTGCCATAAACAGTGTCATACAAATTATCGATTCCGCCGCCTCCGCCCGTTATCCAGACAACACCCATACTGTCTATGTTAATACCGGGTTCAAAACCGCCGATGCTGAAATACATCTTATCCGGAATCGGCGCGCCGCTCGGAGATGCTTTTATGACCAGTGACATCGCAAGTGAAATATTTGCAAAATCAATAGCCGCATTAACGCCGACATTGTATGCTCCGATTGTATTGATACTCAAATCACCTTCTATTTTATTCGGTAAAAATTTTACTATCTGCGGAAGGGCAATGTGTGCATCCATGTTGATGCCGATATATCCGGGGTTGTTGCCGCCGTACAGTATATCGTGAATTGAGGCGCCTGCCTCAACACGCTCCGCATCTTCATTTGTCGGCGGAATATCTTTTTCTTTGGTCTGTGTTTTAAATGTACCCGACTCTTCGTCAAAGTCAAGTCCAAAAGTATATCCGTCATCTTGGTCATCGTATTCAATCTCGGCAAGATCCGTTGTCCACCTTGCACCTGCCGCAGTATTTTGTCTTACTGCAGCCGCACCGCCCGGAGTCATAAATCCGAGGTCAAGACTTCCGCCGAAAGAAATAATGTCAGATGTTGTATCATCATCGTTTTGTATCTTTCCGAGAACGCCGTATTTTATATCAACCAAAAATCCGCCAACGGTTGTTAAAATGTCAAACGCATTATCCCATTTAAGCTCAATAAAATCCTTGTTATCCGAAAGCTGTCCGTTTTTCACAACCTCGCCGTCCGAGCTGTACTCCGGAATAATATACTCAACGCCGCTTTGCAAACGGAACGCTGCCGTGCCGTTTCTTACCGTGGTGTTTGCTCCGACGGTTGTTATCTTTCCGTCCATTAAAATCTCAACGGTTCCGTTTTCTTTTTGCTCAACGGTAAAGTCATCGCCGTGATAATTCAATATATGGTTAATATTGATATCTTTGTCTTTGCCGAACAGACGATAAAAGTTTTTGTTGTTTTTATCCTGCTGAATATCGCCTCTGAAAGACAGCAGCAGATTTTCTTCTTTTATATCAGCCTTTTTCAATACGTCTTCATTTTTATACGGCACAACTTTATATTTTTCTTTTCCGTCCCGCTGAACGGTGACAATTCCGTATGAAGTGTTATGATACTTTTTGTCACTTGAAATCTGAATCTTCATAGCATCTGACGTAAAGTCAGCGGATATACCGTCAAGCGACTGAGTGCGTATGGAATTTTTCCAAATAAAGTGTAACTGATATTGCCCGGGTTCCATATACTCATCAAGCATAATGTTTATAACCGACGGGTCATCACCTTGTTCAAAAATGAGATTATTTATCGGTATTTCATAATTTATGCCGTTTTCGCCGTAAAGATAAATTTTATCAAGCAAATTGCTTTTGAACAGCGATGCGCCTTTACCCGTAACCGTAATATACCTGACATCTTGATTATAAATGATACCCGGCGAGAGATCTGTCAGCGTAATTGCCGGGAGATTTTTGTCTGTCCCCGGAAGAATAATGTGGTTTTCGGTGGTTCCGAGGCAGTATTCCTCCGCATAATAACCAAGCTCATTTACATCGTCATCCATATCAAAGACTTTGATAATAAAAGTTCCGAGCTGCGCCCTCTCCTTCGGGGCAAATTTAAAATCAAAGTATGTAACTCTGTTGCCGCCGCTTTCAAAATTAACAATATCCGTATATATCGGGTCATTATTATCATAAGTTATCCACTTTCCTCCGTCCGTCCGGCGCTGTGTGTCAAACCCGAGCGCATATACAACGGCAGCAAGCTTTTTGTAATTTTTGCCCGCAAACTGAGGATTGGTGAGATTTACATTGATACGAACAACATTATCCTCTCCGTCCGAACCACGGTATGCCGTTCTCGAATCGTTTGTAAACTCCAGCTTAGACGGCGCCGTTGTGTTCATAATTATCTTATTTTCTTTGTTTTTGAGATTTGCTGTAACGCCGTAATACGTAGAAAAGGTTTTTTCGCCGCCTGCTTCAACAGTGCCGAGATCATAATACAGAGCCGCCGCACTGTCAGCTGTTTTTTTGTCGTTTAGGTTATTTGTAAAATTCAGCGTTTCATCGGGTTCATAGTCAAACACGGTTGAAGCAATGTTTGCCCAATGAGCAAATGTCATCTTATACGGTTTTTGTTCCGTGAAAACACTGTTTACACCGTAGCCGACAATGTTAGATGAATACGGATTATCCCTTACAAAGTAATCGGACGGCATTTTAACGGTGGGATCTAAAGATGTGTCCCAAGTTTTTTCAAATTCAAAATACTCATAACCCTGACCTAATTTTTGTTTTGGTACTTCATAATATCCGTAGTCGTTTTCACCGAGCTGAGAATCGATAAGAATACGGCTTTTTATGCTTTTTCCGTTTGAAGATTTGTTCCTTACTGTATAGGTTATCATTGCTGTTCCGAGCTGCTCGGACGTATCGTTATTCACAAGCGAGATATTCTGTTCAATCTCAAAATTATCAACACTCCAAACGCTCTTTATAAAATTACCGTTCTCATCGCGTTTTGTTATGACATCAGTGCTGTTTTTTTTGAAAAGCCCGTACTTTTCGCCGAAAACATACTCATCATTGCCTATTTTAAACGAGGTAAAAGATGTGTCATAGTTTTCACCTCTGTGTGTCAGAAAAACATTGTTATCACTCTTTTTGAGAATGTCGCCTTCAAGCGTCGAAATAACATATCCTCCGTTTTTGTTGTTCACAACAATTTTTATGTACTGATTTGATATTTCCGTGGTTTGTGATTCTTCGGCAAAGGCAATGTTTACCGGTAATACGGCAAAAAGTACCGAAAAAATCAAAATTGCGGATAGAACACGTTTAAACATATTATTTGTACCTCCGTTGATTTAATTTACGTATACATACAGCAAATACATTTTTCTGCCCGTTTCCTGTGCAAGAACGGTATAATACCCTCTCTCCTGCGCATCGAATCCTTCCTCCGGGTCAAAGCCTTGTGCATACTTCATCTGTGCGGCTGTTTTATGTCCTTTTGCATAATAATACTTTGTTTCCGTATTTGCGCCCATGATGCTTATTTTCCCCTTTGCGGTTGTATATACATCATTTGCATAAACATATACACCGCCTATATTGAACATATATACGTCTTTCATTACTATTATCGGATAATCTCTTTTTGAAGTATTTCCAAGTCTGTCCGCCGCTGTGATTTTTGCATTGTATTTCCCCGCTGCGCTAAGATTTATACCGCTTATATCAATAGTGAGCGTAACGCCGTCCGTCACGGGACCGAATTTGTCACCGATAGGTGCATTCGCACCCGATTGAAAGTCAGTCGCCGAAATCTCGGATAATATTTTGTTTCCGGCTTCGTCCTGCGATATTCCTGCTTTTAAAACAGCAGCGGTTTTAGCGAATTTTATTGTCGGTGCGGTTTTATCAATAACAGAAACGCTTGTTTCCACGGAATTTTTATTTCCCCATTTATCTGTTGCAGTGATTCGGTATGAACCGTTATCCGAAACAACAATGTAATAATTATACAATTTGTTGTCAAATGCAATATTTTCGGATTTGACATCGATTTTGGCACCGGATTTTGTTTGTGCGGCAACTGTTATTCCGTCTTTTGTCTCATCTTCGACATTCAAAAGGATGCGTACGTTTTTATTTGTGTATATATTGCCTGCCTTATATGCGTCATTGCCCGAAAGCACCGAACCCGTGCCGACATAATCGACATTCATTTTGATATTCGGTGCCAGACTGTCTATTTCGGATATAACAGGATAGTCTGAGAATACATTACCGGCTTTATCTGCAAAGTTCAATATTTGCGTACCGTTTTTTGAGAATGTGACGGTATGTCTGTTTTTATATTGTTCTTCATGATTTTGCAGCAGCATAACATCCTCACCGTTTTCAAACACATATTCGATTTTCACGGTGTTTTTGTCAACGGTTCTTTTGGGATAACCCGCAGCAAGTTTCGGAATATCTCTGTCAATTACGGTAATCGGTCCGTCCTCGGGTCTCCAAACAGTTGTTGCATTGCCTCTGAGATCATAAACCGTAAGTTTGGCACGACAATTCTTTTTAAACTCCACGGTCAGAGAATTTCCGCTTGCCAATGCCGTAACATATTCATCTGTCGGTTTAAGTTCTTCAAGAGGTTCGGTCCCTTTGTATGCAGAAACCTCCGTGCCGCTCAATTGTTCGTTAAATGTTATAAAAAGCTTGATTGTACTGTTTGTCGGCGTTTCGAGCAGTTTTTTTATTGCTTCTTCACTTGATGCATCAACAAGACTCTGCCATCCTTCCGAAATTATTTTGGGCGGCTCGTTATCAATGCTTAAAACCGCGATTGCAACAGTACCGATATTGCCCGCTTTGTCGATTAAGATGAACTTTCCGACGCCGTTTGTATCAAGCTCGGTATAATAACCGCTGTCATCTTTTTTCAGTTCAAAGGCTGTTTTGTCCGACTTTGTTCCCGTTACATATACGCCGTTTTCCTCCAAATCCGTATCGTTTGTTACAAGATACGCTTTTACGCTGTTTCCGTCAGCCGCATAATTCACAGTGCCTGCGGGAGCAGTCATATCAATTGTTCCGCCCGGGAGCGCCACCGCCACGGTAATTGCATTTCCGCTTCCGGTTCCGCTGATTTTAAGACTGACAACTCTGTCATCGGCACTCTCTGCGGTAAACATAACAAGTTTTTCCTTTGCATATACAGCCGTTCCGCTCGGCAAGCCGCCGTTTACGGAAACGGAAGATGAAACAACCTCGCCGTTTTTGTTAAGCGCTTCTATATTTACGGATATCTCTTTGTTGACCAATCCGAGGCTTATCGGCTCATCTTTTCCAAACTCTCCGATAGTATTAAATCCGTTGCTGTCAGATATTTTATATGTCAGGCGATAGTCTGCTATTCTGTTGTCCCTTCTTTGAGCAAATTTAATATTTGAGGCATCCACCGTATATGAGCCTATGTTGCCCGCCTCGTCGCAGAATCTGAAAGTATAGCTCAAATCATCAGACATACCGTCAAATGTGACGCTTGACAATGTGCTGCCGTTTTCTGAAGGAACCATCGTTACGCCGTCCTCGCTGAAGCCCTCAATCGAATATGTTACCGCATAGATTATTTGTGCGCCTGTCTCAGCATCCCGCTCGCTGTCGGTGTTAACCGTTACGATTGCCTCGGGTGCTGTTTTGTCGATATTGGTTACAGGAATGTTAAATTGCTTTGTCTGACCTAACTCGAAATTTATAAGGCTGTAACTTAAAATTCCGTTCTCACTGAATTTATATTCCGTTACGCCGCCGTCAACAGAAAGGTTCTTTGTGTTGCCCGTGTCAATCGTTACCGTTACATCGGCCGAAGTCTTTGTCTGTGCCGTTATTTCTTTACCGCCCGAAATAAATTTCAGAGTATGTGCAAACGCTGTACCGTATATATCCGCAAAGATATCTTGTGTATAGCTTTCGCCGAACAAGTCGGTATATGCGATTTGTGTGATTCCGTCATTATATATCAAAATATCTTTGTGTGTTACGGCATAATCCGCATTTGAAATTTCAAGCCTTACCGGCGTACTGAACTCAAGCGCTTCATCGTATTTTAAAACGGGATACCCATTTTCATTCTTTGCATTTGTAATTTCTGTTTTTTTGCCGTAAATCGGTGTGCCGAAAGTATATGGATATTCTGTCTTGTTTCCATACTCATCTTCAATTACCACCGATATTGACGAAAGCGGAACAGTTTCCGAATGCTTCACAAAGATTTCCGCATTTATATCTTTGCTATCAGCGTTAAACCCTCCCGATATTATGCCGGGAACATTGTCTATACCGAACATTCCTTTTTCCGATGTATCGCCGAGCACAAACTGCGAATACGCATCGTCAAACTTAATGTACACATTCTTTACCGTCTCGCCACTCTTTGCACTCAGGGAAAACTTGCCGTCGCCTTCGGTAAATGCCGGCTCCCGGATAAATTCGGGAGGCACATTGGACACATTGTCTATATTATAGCACGGGAAGTCCATTCCGTCAGCTTTAGTTATGACCGTTTCGCCGTTTATAAGTACCGAATCATTTCTGTTGCCGGCAAGGTCTTCGGCATACGGAACAATATATCCGTTGCTTGTAAAACGATATATTCCTCCTTCGTCAGGATAAACCCTTACATAGTATTTATAAACATTTGTATCTGTTTTCTCATCATAGGAAACCCAAGATTCAATAACATCATATTGCGGCATACTGTCAAGGTCATCATCATCCGTTGCCTCGCGGAACGCATCAAACATATAGCCGTCGCCGCTTTTCAGCTGCGCCTCGCTTGTGTCAACAACAATTGTGCCGTCCGCGCACTTTTGGGTGTCGGTCAAAGCGTTTAGTTTAACCAGTACTTCATTTGTCTTGCGCTCCGTTTCCGATACTGAGATATCAAACACAGGTTCTGTATTATCCCGGCGCACAATCATCACATACACTGGAGAAAACGTCCCTCTCTCCGGATGTTCAAATCTGTAGTAAAGTTTAACACTGCGAACATCTCTTGCATCACCGTAAATATATCTGCCTATGTCAAACGGTTCGGACAAAAATTCATAGCCGTCTGCCTTAAATTCAAGAGATTCCGCAAGATTACCGGGTTCTGTTCCGATGTGCACTTTAAGCTTTGCTGTGTTGCTCGGGTCAAGCTTATTTACAACCGGTGTACCGTAATACGCTTCGTCACACCTGTATGAATACTCGGCAGGACCGCAGAAACGAATGAATTCTGTATAATTGCTGTATTCGGGATAAACTGTGTTCACAGAATATACAGGTATGCCTGCTGTGACATCGCTGCCGTTTTTGTCAAACACAGCCTCAACATTTTTCTTTTCATAACCGCTCAGTTTCATGTATTGCATCATGAAATTTCCGTTATCATAATGCGTGCTGTGGATAAAGCCCTTCGGCGTGTTGTTGAACGCAAAGTACGATATCGGCTCACTTTTTGCCTCCACGCCGCCCTTGTACGCAAGTTTACTTTCAAATTCATAGCGCACAGTTTTGTACAGAGTGTATGTTCCGCCGTATTCATCGGTACCCTGCTCCGTTACATAATATCTTGTATCAATGCTTTTCGGATCTATGTTGAGCACGGCGCTCATTGTGCCGTCTGCGGCTATACCGAAATTCAGCTCACCGAATTTCCATTCACCGATAACAGAGCTTGAATCGTAATTTTCTGCGCTGCATTTCCCGTTATATAAAACCCGCTTAAGCGTTACGGTGCTGTTTTCAATGTCAACCCTGTCAAGCTTTGTAACAGGATCGCCGTTAAGCTGAATTTCCGCCTGCATAAATCCGTTCAAATCGGGCGTGTTTGTGGGATTTTCATATTCGTCATCTGCCCATATAAGTCCGCCGCCATCGGCATCTCTTATATAGTCAACCCTCTTACCCATGCCGTCATTTGTTGAGTAACGCGTCTGACGTACCTTAGCTTTTGGCGCACTGTAGAACGTGTCAAATTCAATTGTTTTCACAAGAGTTGTTCCGTCCCCGCGCCCTGCTCCGATTATAAGCATAATCGGACGGGTAGTATCGTTTGCGGCAATGCTCTCGCCGCAGCTCTCGTCATCGGGATTGACAGATACCACCGATGTATCGCCGCTGAGCTCAGCAATCGCTGTGGCATAGCTGAAATCTTTCGGGTCAAACACATGATCGGGTTTGATTTTTTCAAGACAATCGGCTATATATGCCGCTGTATCGGACACATTCGCCGGTTTCTCTGCCCACCTGTACCAAAACTCCGTTGAATTTTTTACCCTGTATTCAACCACCGGATAGTCACCGATGAGATACTGTTTATCCGTGTCGGCGGATTCTATAACAATCTCGGTGAATGTTCTGTCATATTTCACAGGAAGCTTCACTGTCTCACTCTTGTTGCCGCGTGAATCCTTTGCCGTTACCCACAGTACCCGTTCATGAACCGTGTTTTCTGACACGGGCAGATTATCCGGCGGCAAAACAGTTACCTGTTTTCCGTTTGCGGAAGTGTAGGCAGGCTCCGTGTTCCCGTCATCGGAGAATCCGTAGGAATAAGTAACATCTTCATCGATATCCGTAATATCAACAATTACATCTTCCCCTTTTACCGTCAGATTTATTGCCGGCGCAAGGGTATCAAACCCTGCCCAATCCGGTGCGCAAAACTCACGCTCCGCACTTGAGCTGTTTCCCGCTTCATCAGTCACAACCGTACCGACAGTGATTCTGTCCGTCTCGCATCCAATCGGCAGTTTAATGAATCCGTAAGCCTTACCATCGATAATCGGCGCGCTGAATGATGCAATCGTTGCTCCTTTTTCGTTCTCTATCCATTTGGAATCGTCATACGCTGCACCGGCTGCCGCCTGAAAGCTTATTCCACCGCCGGTGGTTCTGCCATTTACTTTCACCGTAAACGCCGCTTCACATCCGTCAAGCGAACTGTCCTGTGCAGCGGCTGTTATTGCAACAACGCCGCCGCCTTCATCGTTTACGGCAAAATCAATTTCGGGTGCTTCAAAGTCAAATTTGTATTGCTTATCGGGCGATACACAGTATTGAGCTGTTTTGCTCTTCGCGCCGTTTGGAATATCGGTTGGGCACAGCATATCTTCGTTTGCTTTATAATTCATAAAGCTGTATCCCGATTCATCCTCAACCGGATTTTTCCCTGCAGAAACATCCGTAACCTTAACCGATGTGCCCTCCATGACATAACCGGGATAAATCTGCATATAGTAAGTAATGCTCCTTCTGTCCGCACTCAGCATAACGGGATACAGATATCCGGATTCGTTTGAGAAGTACCAACTGTCAATCCAGTCATTACGCCACTTTATTTTTTTCGTCAGACGGTTTTCATCCGGCTTTATCATGGTATTTTTGCCGTATGGATCTTTAATATTAAGCGTTATCACCGGCATATCACCGAGTGCGGCATTAGGCTCAAAAGCCTTGTTAAGCTCCAGAGTCACGCCGAGCAGTCCGCCTGCTTTGATGAAAGCGTTGCCGTCGTCGGGGTCTTTTGTCACTCTTATGTTCTTTATGCCGAAGGGCATAAGGTCAACCTTTGCATCACCGCTCACAGGTATAACAACCTTGCTTGCCGGCTGAACGCCGTTTTCGTCCGCAGCAAATCGGTTACCTGAAATATCATATATATTATTCCAAAGATTTGTATTTTCTTTTTCCGACACGGTTACGTTGCTGAATTTATAATAAAAGCCTCGCTCCTGCGCAGCGACCGAACCGTCGGTATACGGATCTGCAATTTTATATTCAAAAACCATAACGGGTTTTCCGTCCGTTTTCGACGGCTCAAATTTAAAAAACGGTGCTTCTGCAATAATTCCGCTTGTTCCGTCAATGCCAAGCGTCTCAATGTTTAAAGAAAGTTTGGCAATTTCGTCTTGTGACAAGTTGTTAAACACAACAGGTTCATCCCACTGTACCTGAAAATATACGGTGCGGTCATTGAGTTTTTCTATTGTATCAAGCGTGATTGTTCCGTTCTCCAACTCATTTTTTCCGCCTATATCGGTTGTAATTTTAACCGAATCGATTTTCGGTCCTCTTATATCTCTGCCGACAAGCATTGCACCGGACAAATATGAATCTACTCTGTCGTCACGGTCACTGTTTGCCACAAATGAAAGATAACCTAAGTCTTTACCGCTTTCCCAAGCGGAGAAATTCATCAGATTCGGTCCATCAAGAATTGTGTTATACTTCTTCCAGCCTCCGCCGCCGGAATTTGTAAATTGATTCATAATACATGTTATACCGGTATCGTTGCTTTTTCCGGTCAGACCCCATCTTGTTTGGACGGTTTTTACTTTATAAGAGAAAAAGTATTGTATATCGCCTTTGTTATACAAATTTGAGATATTCCCTTTTTCTCTCTGCTCCTTATCGGCGAGCGCATCAAACCGTACGTTGGCATACCACTTTCTTACATTGATCGGACCCTTAAGAGCGGTCTGCCACTCACCCTTTGAATTAAAGCACCCCGGCGTGTCTATTTTTGTGTTGGTCTTACGTCCGAAATGGTTTAAAAGATAATTGTTATCCGAAAGCCATTTTATGGATTCTGCCTCGTTTTGCGTAACTCTGTCGCTCAGACCTGCCCAAGCCGTTATATTTGCATCAAAAAGCTTTAAAGATTCGCCGCCTGTATAAAGCAAATTTATCGGTTTATATGTTACACGATGCCCGTATGCGTTTTGCCCGTTTTTAGCGGATACATGTGTTGCACCGCCGAAAATCTGGGCCATAACCATTCCGAACGAAAGTACAAATGCCGTAAGTTTTTTCTTCATATAGATTCTCCTTTCATTTCTGCAAAACCGTTTCATGCTGCCGCATAAGCGCGGCTACCCGTGCAATAAACACAGCTGTTTTATACGGCTTTTTTATCCAATCATCCGCACCCGCATTCAAAGCTTTGATTTCTTCATCACTGCTTCTGCCGACAAAAAGGATCTTCGGCGATTTTTGAGTCCTCTTTATTAAACGACAGAATTTTAAGCGTTCCGCCTCATCTGTTTCAATGTCAGCGATAACAAGCCGAATGTTTTCTCTTTCAATCAATGATAAAACCTCGCCGCTATCGGTACTGCAAATAGTATTATATCCCTTGCGGCTCAGCATTTTTCCCGTCAGAGCCGTAAGCTCTGCGTCATAACCGATAATCAGTATTTTCAAGCAAACACCTCCAAAACAAAAAACTCCGACAGGCAAAAAGCCGGTCGGAGCGACAGCTTTTCCGTTATATTGATTATAACAGAAAAAAACTTATTATTTGAATTGTTAGGAAAAACTCACAATCTAATCGGTTGTAAAAGAATACCCCTTTCCGTAAACCGAGACAATGTCATAATCCTCTGAATTTTCGGTGTCTATTTTCTTTTTTAAATTTCCTATATGGAATCGTATTGTGCGAGTGTCATTTACGGACGGCACACCCCAAACCGCATCATACAGTTCATCGAGCGAAACTGTATTGTTTTCGTTTTTAATTAAGATAAGCAGCAATGCGAATTCTTTTACGGTCAGCCCGGCATCTCTGCCGTTTACAAAAGCTTTGTTTTTTGAAATATCTAATTTTAAAGATCCTTTTGTAATATATCCGAGTTGCTCGTGTTTTGCACATTCTTTAAAGTGGCGTCTCAAAAGCCTTTCCGAAACGGCGACAAGCTCATCAAAGCTGTACGGCTTTGTAAGATAATAATCGCCGCCGTGCTCCAATCCGTAAACTTTGTCGGAAATTCCGCTTTTCCCGCTCAAAAATACAACGGGATTATCGCTTGTTTTGCGAAATTTTTTGCATATATCATAGCCGTTGCCGTCCGGAAGCATAATATCCAGAACAAGCATATCCGGCGTACATTCGGACAGATGTATAAGGCTTTCTTTGACTGTTGTTGCGGTTATAACATTATAGCCCTTGCGTTTCAGCATACGAGCATTTACATTCAAAACATCAGCTTCATCTTCGACAATAAGTATCGTTGCGTTTTTGTGTTCCATTTATTCCACCTCTGTATTCGGCAGTGTGAAAGATACGGTTGTACCCTTGCCGAGTTCGCTTTCAATCCATATTTTACCGCCGTGCGCCTCAATAACACGATAGCATACATAAAGACCTATTCCGTGCCGCCAATATTCATCGCTCACGGAAACATATCCGTCAAACGCCTTCGCTTTTATGTCATCTCTCATTCCCTCGCCGTTATCGGAAACCGAAACAAGCTGATCACGTCCCCGGCTTTTAAGTGAAATTTCGATAACACCGTTTTTTGTGTGTCTGAGACTGTTTGAAAGCAAATTTGTTACAACCTGAATAATCCTTGCGTAGTCCGCCATTATAGGCGGCAAAGTATCGTCGACACTTAAAACAAGCGTGTTCTCTCCCGTATCATTTTTTCCGAAATAGCTTTTTGTGACCTCGCGCAAAAGCTGTGACAAACGCACCGGAATAAGGTCAAGTGAAAGTCTCCCCTGTTCTATAGCTACTGTGTCCATAAGCTCAACCACTATCGCATCGATGCGCACAACCATTTTTTCAATCGTTTTTTGGTTTTCCTTCATAACTTGTATTTCGGGATTTTGTTCATCAAGCAATTCAAATGTATCTCTTGCGTGCAGATTTATTGCGTTCAGAGGATTTTTAATTTCATGCGCCACGGTTGTTAAAAATACCGATTTTGCTTCATCATTGCGTTTAAGCTGTTCGTTCTGTTCAGCAAGTTTTATTCTCTGAGCTTCATATTCGCGAAGATGAAGGTACAAAACAACTCCGCATGATATGCTGACAGCCGTTGTTGTAATAAGAATGTCAGCAAGCATCTCGGATTCTGTTTCAAACCACGTGATAAGCTGCGGATTTAAGTACCCTATAAATGCTGCCGCCAAATATTCCAAAATTTCGGCAAGAGATACCCAAAGCGCAAGCTTTCCCTTAAGCATAAGTACGGTAAAAAGAACCGCAAAAATAAACATTGAGGGCATACCGCCCTTGTACCCGCCGGACACGAAAAACAGTACGGGGAAGAAAATCATAAAAATTGTGACAATCGTTATCAGATATGCTGTCTGGTACTTTCCTGTTTTGTATGTAAATACCAACAGCCCGACCGAAAGCGCGGCAAGCAGAGCGCTTATGATTACGCTGAAGTACATTGACGTGATAATGTTTAATATAAATGTTGCTATACTGATACATACCCCGGCAACGGCAAGAATATTAAACAGCCGTATGCGAAGTTCAAGCTTTCCGTCAAAAAAACACTTTGCAAAATTCTTTATTGTTTTTTTCAATAACTTCTCCCCCTGTTATAACAAACGTTAAAAAGCACTTCCGTCATGCAGTTTTCTTATTTGTTCCGCCGATATGTTATGCAAATATCTTTGAGTGATATAAATGGGCAGAGCCGACCAGCCGTGACAAAGGCTCCCGGCATTATCAAAATCCGCGGCGCCTTTTTCTGTTTCCCAGAATGTTGTCGCTCCCGCAAAAACCATTTTGCCCCATATTTTTTTCATATCGTCCAAAATATAGTTCAAATTATTTTTGTTTATTTTCATCAGAGCGTCATATTTATAAACAATATTTGCGAGAGTGATAGGAATCAAATTGTTTTCGCTTTTTAATATCTCCGCCAGCTTCTCTTCTTTTCCCTCCGCAACACCCGTGTAAAGCGCCATTGCCTGCATAAGCTCACAAAATTGTACTTTTTCGCCGTTTACAATATATGCGGCATAAACGCCTTTTTCTTCGCACCAAAATTCTTTATTGATAATTTCTTTTATTTTTTCTGCTATACGAGCGTATTTTTCTTCCGTTTTTTCATCTTTGCAAAGCTTCATAATTTTTGCGGCGCTCACAATTGCCATATAGAGATACACATTATGCAAGGCATCAAATTCGATGTTGTCATACCTAAACTCAATTCCTTCGTTGTCGCACCCGAAACTCCACTCGTAAAAATTCCATATGTCATCATTTTTCGGATAGACAGCACCTTTATCCGTAATGTTCTGCGTATTTTTCTCAATAGCTTCTCTAACCTTTTCAGCCATGCACTGTGCAAAAGGAATATCGTTTGAATACTCAATGTATTCCAAAATCGCGTGAATCCAGATAAATGTAAAACACGGAATCCTTTTTGTGCTGTCCGAAGGAGAGCATATTCTGAGATGTCCGTCCTCCATCAGCCCTTCACCGAGAAGAGAAAGACATGCACGCGCAAACTCAAACTCTCCGAAAGCATAGTAACCGAAAAGCATTTGATTTCTCGAATCCGAGCCATATAGTGCCTGTTCCCTCCACGGACAGTCTTCATAATGCTCATGCATACACATTTTGAGAGTATATTTACTTATTGAATTAAGCTTTTCCATGAAAAAATCCTCTTCCTTTAATGTTATATCTTTAAGAGGATATTCCGCCGATACAACGGAAACACTGTGTATTTTGTTTATCTTCCCGAGTACATGAAGCTCAATATATCTTCCGGCAATTCTTTTAAACGGATAGAAAAATTTCTGAACGCCGCCTCTGCAAATATATCTGTTCTCAAATTTTCTCCCGCCTATATGCGCTCTGACCCTCAAATCATCAAGATGCTCGCCGAACATTATATCGATAACGGCGCCTTCCGCGGCGTCCAGTTCCATTTCAAAGTACCCCGTTTTCTCCATGCCGAAATCATAGAGAAAATAAGTGTTTTCCGCTTTTATTCTGCCGTTTTCGAATATTTCGTCAGCATTTTTATGACAGAGAAAGTCCCCCTCTTCGTTTCTCAGGAAAATGCCCTGTGTTTTAAGAGCCGCGTCTTCCTTTTTTAAAGTACATTTTTTAATCGGACGCGGACGCATATTCGGAGTGCTTTCATATTCAAATGACTTTGAAAACTCGCCGAGAGAAATTCTTGCGTCATATTCGTACGTATATCCGAGCTGACATGTTATAAGAGGCATTTTTCCGAATTTATATGCACTTATCGGACAGGAAAGAACATCCTCGCCGCTTTCGCACACGACCTTCCCGTCCATGATAACTTCAAACCAAAGTCCGGGATTGCCAACGGCATACTGAAATGATGACGTACCCTGATAATATACGTCAATGCAAAGCTCGTTGTCTCCGATGCGCAAAAATTTTGAAATGTCAGTTTCATCATAAATTTTATCAAACGGATAATCGTCATACTGACCGCAATCAACAAATCTTCCGTTTAAATATAACGCATATTCGGTGTCGGCGCTTATTTTAATTGCCGAATCTGAATGTAATTTTTCATTTTTAAAATTCGTTTTAAACCGAGCATAGGAATTAATTTCACTTTGTTTATCGGTCCATATAAGTTTGCTCATTTTCAGTATTTTTCCTCCCGGCATAAATTTAATTCTGAAATATCGTGTCAAACTCCGTTTTCTAAGAATATGACATATTTATACCATATATATCATTTTACGCAAAATAACCCATTCTGTCAAGTCATTTAATGAATATTCTTTCGTGCTTTAAAACCGCATAAATCAAAAAGGGTGCAGCAAAACGAAACCGTTTTACCGCACCGTCTTTTTTCAGATACAAGCGACAAGTGAATTTCTACAGAATAATACAGATAAGACCGCCGCTGCCTTCGTTAATTATTTTTTGCAGCGTTTCGCGCAGCTTTGTCTGAGCGTCCTCCGGCATACGTGAGAGTTTATTGTGCAGCCCTTCGTTTACAAGTTCATGCAGAGATTTGCCGAAGAGATTTGATTCCCAAATCTTTTTGGGGTCAACTTCAAATTCCGAAAGCAAGTATTTTACAAGTTCTTCGGACTGTTTCTCCGTTCCGACTATCGGACTTACCTCTGTATCACTATACAAAATGAAGGGCTTAATTATGCTTACCTGTTCAGTCTTCGGGAACTTCATATCTATGCGTATTTTAACACATTTCTCGGTGCTTTCCCGAAGTACGGTGATTTCCTTTAACATATTTTGAGCAACCTCCAATGCGGATTGTTTGCTTTTTTGTATGTCGTTTAACTCCTTTTGCACCGTTTGTAAAAGTGCGGTCTGCTCATTTGAATCTGCTTGCTCTTTTTTTAACGTTTCAATTTTTTGTGATATTTTTTCAAGCTCGGAATTTAGTTTGTTTTTTGTTTCAAGATACTCCTCTTTTGAGATGTCATCATCAGTATAAAGCTCAAGAATTTTATCTTTCTTTGCTCCGATTTTTGCCATATCTGAGGATAGCTTTTTTATATCACCGGCAAAGTCAACCCTTGTCGGAGTTGTTTGTGCATACATTGAGAGAAGCTCGTCTATGTCAGACTGATACTTTTCCTTATTTTCAAGAATATCCTCGCCGATTTTAGCGAGGATAGCATCTAAATCACGAGTGTATAAATGCGGCGATTTACATTCCTTTCTGCCTTTGGCGAGGTAAACCTTGCAGCACCAACCTTCCTGCGGTACTTTTCTGTCTTTCCACATCTTTCGATAATAAAATGTGCCGTGTTCCTCACATTTGATTTTACCGCTGTACGGGAACCGACTTTGTGTTCCGCTGCTTTTTTTCTTGTATTTAATTTCTCGTTCCTTCAAAATACTATTTGCACGTTCCCACAGTTCCTCACTGACGATTGCAGGAATATCCTCATCTTTGTAAAGCAAATGATCTGATTCCGGTAACTTTATACTTTTTTTATCTCGATAATTATTGCTTTCGGTAAGTCTGCCGTGATAATACCCTTTGTATTTCGGGTTTATCAATATCTGTTTTAATGTTCCCGGATTTAATTCTTTCCCTTGCTGATTTCTGTATCCCATTTCAGTTAATTTTCTTGTTATTGTGCGAAATCCGTATTTTCCCGAAGCGTATAATGAAAACAAATCTCTTATAAACGGTGCTGTTTCTTCGTCCACAATGAGTTTACAATCTTGCTTTTTATAACCATACAAATTATTGGTTCCCAAAACTTTTCCGTTCTCATAGGCTTGCCTCATTCCGAATTTTACTCTCTCTGATAATCTTCTCATTTCATCCTGTGCGAGAGAAGCCATAATTGTTAAACGAAGCTCCGAATCGGAATACAATGTGTTAATATTATCCGATTGAAAAAACACACCTACACCGTGGCTCAGCAAGTCTTGCGTATATTTTATACTGTCAAGCGTAGAGCGTGAAAATCGGCTGATTTCTTTTGTAATGATTAGGTCAAATTTTTCTTCCATACCATCATCAATCATTCTCAAAAATTCTTCACGCTTATTTACGCTTGTGCCGCTGATTCCTTCATCAATATACCCGCCTGAAAAAGTCCAATTCTTGTTTGTTTTAATAAGATTTTCATAATAGCCTGTCTGATTTTCAAGAGAATTTAACTGCTCATCTCTGTCGGTAGATACTCTTGCATAATAAACCACCCGAAGCTCAATATCAAAAATACTTTTACCCGTATCCAAAAGCCGTCTTGCTTTTAATAAATCCATAAATGACACCCACTTTCTATATACAAGTGTAGCAGGTCTTTTCAAGCTCGTCAATTTTTTTTGATAGCTGTTCATTAACCTGCTCGTACATATATGTAGGTATTTTTTTATTTTGATGAAGAATTATGTTCATATACTTTTGATTAAGCAAATGTGCAAGACGAGAGATGTTGTCCGTATTTGATTTTGTATTCAAAATAATCCCTCCTCTTTTTGGTTTGTTTAATACTATGACTTGAAATCAATAATTATTCTTTATGTAATAATTTTCTTTAATACCACAAATTAAAGCACTCATAAAATGCGTTAATTTCTAATATCAAAGTTAAGCCGTACCCGTCCCGAAAGACGGGTACAACTT